>Ga0075467_10000729_pt1 | contig 26965 bp, 25 predicted proteins | sample DEB08_DNA_9_FD_75067 | JGI IMG/M metagenome (GOLD analysis project Ga0075467, IMG submission 75067) | Aqueous microbial communities from the Delaware River and Bay under freshwater to marine salinity gradient to study organic matter... | ecosystem: Environmental > Aquatic > Marine > Coastal ... | reverse complement strand
GCAATGGAACGCAGGGCATTTTCTATGACCGCAATGATGTTCTGACCGTATCTGTGCACGCCGACCCTGCGCGTTTCTATCCATTCTTCTGGGGCCACGCCCATGAACGCGGGTCCGGGGCGGGATTGGGCTACAACCTCAACCTGCCGCTTGCGCGCGGCACCAATGACGACGATTTTCTGACAACGCTTGAAACCGCGCTGAGCCGTATGGCCGTCTTCGGAGCAGATGCCGTCGTTATCGCTCTCGGACTGGACGCTTACATAGGCGACCCCTTCAAAGGGCTAGCCATAACGACGCCCGGGTTTGCGCGTATCGGTGCTGCCCTTGCAGGCCTGAATGTGCCGACGTTGTTTGTGCAGGAAGGCGGTTACTTGTGTGACGAACTGGGCGATAACCTGACAAGTGTGTTCAACGGATTTCAGAGCGTATGACCCAGCCCGACATCATTGTCATCGGTGGCGGAATAGCGGGAACCAGCGCTGCCGCAATGCTTGCCAGCGGAGCGCGCGTCGTTTTGATCGAGGCCGAGCAACAGCTTGGCTATCATTCCACCGGCCGGTCAGCGGCAATCTTTATCCGCAATTACGGAAATACTGTCTTGCGTGCCTTGAATGCAGCCTCTGCCCCTGTACTGCTGGCGCCGGATGGGATTTCGGATCGCTCCTTGTTATCGCCTCGCGGCCAACTGCTGATCGCTTCTGAAAACGAGACGGACGCGCTGGAAGATTATGCCAAGGGTGCGATAGGCATCGAGACCCTAACAGCGACGGAGGCCACCGCCCTCGTTCCGATTTTGCAGCAAGCGCGGATCGCGGCTGCTATTGTCGAGTGGGACGCGCAGGATATTGACGTTGACCGCATGCTCCAGGGCTACGCCCGCTTGCTCCGCGACAGGGGCGGCCAAACCGTGACAGGTGCCGCGGTAACCGGCATGACCCGCGCGGACAACTGTTGGCATGTCTCAACAGCAACGGGCAAATGGTCTGCACCCATCGTCGTAAACGCGGCAGGTGCATGGGCCGATACTTTGGCACGCATGGCCGGGCTGGCATCGATCGGTCTGACACCGATGCGCCGGTCTGCAGTGTTGCTGAATGCCCCGGACGGTTACCAAATTGAGGACTGGCCGCTATTCGGGTCCGCGTCGGAGAGTTGGTATGCCAAACCAGACGCCGGGCGCCTGTTGGTGTCGCCTGCTGACGAAGACCCGGTAGAGCCACATGATGCCTGGCCCGATGACATGGTCCTTGCTGAAGGGCTGGACCGGTTCGGTCAGGCCGTGTCCATTCCCATCACGCGTCCCACTCATAGCTGGGCAGGCTTGCGCAGTTTCATGGCCGACCGGACGCCCGCTGTAGGCTTTGATCCGTCAACGACAGGCTTTTTCTGGCTGGCCGGTCAGGGCGGATACGGCGTGCAAACGGCGCCCGCGCTTGCAGCTATTTGCGCCGCGCTTTGTCTAGGCAGCCAGTTGCCGGTGGCCCAAAACATACTCGACGCACTCTCCCCGGACCGTTTCCGGACAACATAAAGGAAATACACCAATGAGCACGATTACACGCATGCATGGCGGCCCCCGAATGAGCCAGATCGTCACCCACAACAGCACAGTCTATCTGGCAGGTCAGGTCGGACATGCAAAAGACGACGTGACCCAGCAGACGACAACCTGTCTCGAGCAAATCGACGCCCTGCTGGCTGAAGCCGGATCTGACAAGACCCGCATCTTACAAGCGATCATCTGGATGGCGGACATGTCCGACTTCGCCGCGATGAATGCGGTGTGGGATGCATGGGTGCCGGAAGGCCATACACCCGCACGTGCCTGCGGCGAGGCAAAGCTGGCCACACCGGATTACCTGGTCGAATTTATCGTCACGGCCGCACAAAACTGACGGGCGATATCAACGGCGCGGCGTTTCAGGACAAAGAGGCGCCATTGTCAGAGACTCATCTTTGATCGGTTGCTGATGATGCACGGGAATTTGCACGTAGCAGACTCTCTTTCAAAAAAGAGTTGGGGATCACCCTTTTACCTAGAGCAATGCCTGATCTCGGTCAGCCTTAGGTCAATATGGTTCCCACGCAGCCCCGAGGCCGTGCAGACGGAGTCGTCGTTGGTTCCCCCAGGATGGCTGCCACGTCCCAGCTCCGGGCAATTCCTTCATAGCCAGCCGCCGTATACTTGCGGGATAGGTTCCGAACCATTCCATACCGTTACCAAGGGCAACCCGTCTGTCGCACGTTTCGATCGCCGGGAGATCAAGGACGCCCCACACCCCTCTCACGCCGATTTCCTCTGGCAAGGCCTTCCGCGAAGCTCAACCGTCGTCCTGCCTGGCTCAAGACGGTTTTTTCTGACAGTGCCTACTCTAGGGTCGCAACGACAGCGAGGCAGTCTCCGACAGCAATGAGACCCGGGAAGTGACGTGCGGCAAGTATGCCGGAGGCGCGCGACACAACAGTAACGGGCGGGACACCGGTGCGGTCGATTGGCCAAATTCGTGCCAAAATATCTCCCTCGCTGACATTCTGGCCAAGATCAATAATGGGTTCGAGCAGACCTGCGGCCTCAGAGAGGTGGAAACAGCCGGGGCCAGTTGTGTCTATCGCCAGACTAGGAGCCTGCGAAGGCAGCCCGGACAGAATACCCGCATGTTTTAGGACATTCTCAGCGCCTTGCCGAGCGATCTGTGCGGAGCGCGCCGTTGCCGATCCGCCTCCGCCCAATTCGGTCGATACAAAAACCTTTCCTGCCGTTTCAGCGGCTGTGTCGTACATCCCCACAGCATCGATCTCATGCAAGATCATTGAATAGGGTGCGTTGAAGGATTGCATTGCGGCGATACAGGCAGCTTGCTGGTCCATGTCTTCAAGGACATGCGCGGCTGCGAAAGGAATAAAGTCCAAGGTCTTACCACCTGAGTGGAAATCCAAAACTATATCGGCCAGCGGCAGAAGTGTTTCCTCAAAATAGTTAGCAATTTTTTGGGTCGGCGACCCATCGGGCGCTCCAGGAAAACTGCGATTCAGGTTCATTCCATCCAAGGGCGAGGTGCGGCGCGCTGCATGAAAGGCGGGAGTGTTCATAAACGGCACAATAATTACACGTCCGGTAATGTCTGAAAGGTCGAGATCCAAGGCCAGCCCCTGAAGGGCGATCGGTCCCTCATATTCATCGCCGTGATTTGCTCCAGTTAGCAGAGCAGTCGGCCCAGTCCCGTTTTTAATGACCGTGATCGGGATCATGATCGATCCCCAGGCCGATGTATCGCGGCTGAAAGGCAGACGCAGGAAACCATGGTGCTTTCCATCAGTATCGAAGAGCACAGTTGAGGTGATTGGATTTGCAGGCAGATCAGTAAGGGACATCAGTTTTTCACAATCAGTTTGCGAGGCACATTAGCGAGGCATTCGGGTCCGGTCTCACCGATCACGATACTTTCAGTGATCTCGAACCCCATATTCTCCATCCAAAGGCCGGTCATGAAATGAAAGGTCATACCTGTTTTCAGTTCCGTGAGATCCCCAGGCCGCAGCGAGCAAGTCCTTTCACCCCAGTCCGGCGGATAGGACAACCCGATCGGGTATCCTGCACGATTGTCTTTGTCGATGCCGTATTTTTGCAAAATGCCAAAGAATGCGATCGCGATATCCTCGCAGGTATTGCCTGCCCGTGCAGCTTCCAAACCCGCATCCATTCCTTCAAGCACTGCCTTTTCCGCATCGAGGAACTGCTGCGTTGGCTTGCCTAAAAAGATCGTACGGCTCAGCGGGCAATGATACCTGCGAAAACAGCCGGCAATTTCGAAAAAGGTTCCTTCACCCAACTTCATTTGCTTGTCATCCCATGTCAGGTGCGGCGCAGCCGCATCTGTTCCCGAGGGCAAAAGCGGCACGATTGCGGGATAGTCGCCCCCAAATCCAAGCGCCTCATCATAGCGCAGACTGGCGTCATAGATCTCGGCCACCAGATCGCATTTGCGAATCCCGGGCTCGACCACCTCAACAATACGTGCATGCATCCGCTCAACGATCCGAGCGGCCTTGCGCATCCTGTCAAGCTCAGCAGTCGACTTCACCCCACGCTGCCAGTTCACAAGGCCTGTCGCATCGACAGGCAGGGATGGAAGTCCGGCTGAAAGCGCCTGAAATCCCTTTGCTGAGAACCAGTAATTATCCATCTCCACACCAATCCGCCCGGTGTGCCAGCCGCGTTCTGTTAGCTTTGCAGCCAAATATTCCAACGGATGGCGTTCGGTCGACTGCACAAAGAAATCTGGGTAGCCTATGATGTCAGGCTCTCCCATATAGACTGTACGAAGCGCCCCCTGAGCATCCTGTTCGCGCCCAAACCAAACCGGCTCACCGGTTGGGCCAATGATCGTTGCTTGATGCACATAAAAGGACCAACCGTCATATCCGGTAAGCCACGCCATGTTAGATGGGTCTGACGTTATCAACGTATCGATCTCGGCAAGCTCCATTGCCTTTCGGACCTTGGCTATACGCGTTTCGTATTCGGCGTCTGAGAAACGAAATGTGTCGATTGTAGCCATGATCATTCAACTTTCAAAATTTGTGCCAAGTTCAGCTTTTCCGGCTCGGTTCCGAGCAAGAGTTGCAATTGCAGTGTCCTGCACGCCTGTGCCGGTTAAATCAGCGATTGTGATCTGCTCCGCGGATATGCGTCCGGCAGCGGTCCCGCAAATGATCTCTCCAAGCTCTGCAAACGACGCGTCCGGAGATATCAGCCCGGCCGCGATTGCGTTACGCAATTCGCCGAGATTTCGCGTTTGGCTCAGACGATCCGGTACATAGAGATCTGCGCGTTTCAAACAGGCTGGCTCCAATTCGCCCTTATGGTTCTGATCCGATCCCATGGCCGTCACGTGTTGCCCGGGTCTGAGCCAGTCAGCCTTGAGAATTGGCGAGGACGCGGGCGTCGTTGTTATGATGACAGCCGCTTGGGCAACGGCCGTTTGTGGATCATCCACGGCCGCCACCTCGATCCCAAGATCTGTTGTAAGCTCTGCAGCAAGAGCCTTTGCCGCCTCTGAATTTCGTGCCCAGATCAAAGCTCGCTCAATGGGGCGCACGAGGCACAGAGCCTTAAGTTGAAGCCGCGACTGCATGCCTGACCCAAAAATTGCAGCGCTTGAAGAGTCCTCCCGGGACAAAATACGCGCAGCAACGGCGCCTGCCGCGGCAGTGCGTACATCCGTGAGATATCCATTGTCGAGCAACAGGGCTTCGAGCTGGCCTGTGCGTGCTGAGAACAAGACCATCAGTCCAGACGTCGATGGAAGGCCTATCTTGGGGTTATCAAAAAATCCGGGGGAGATTTTCACCGCAAAACTATCCAGACCTGGGACATAGGCCGTCTTGACGTCGACCTCACCATTAAAATCTTTGATCGCCATGGACAGGATGGGTGGCATAGCGACGTTCCCACCGGCAAGCGCACGGAAACCGTCTTCTATGCATTGGATCGTGTCGAGATCCAGTGGCACCGCTTTGCGAAGTTCGGCCTCAGTCAGAATGCGGATTTTTGGCATTATAAGCTCTCTTGAGAAACGTCGACATCTTCCCCTGAGATAACCCTGTGGTGCAATGACATGTCGATATTCCCGCCGCTGAGTATAAGCATAGTAGGCCCAGACAAAGTGATTTTACCCGCCAAAAGCGCCCCTACCCCCACCGCACCGGAGCCTTCGACAATCTGTCGTTCTTCCCAGTAGCAATGGCGAATGCCGTTTGCGATTTCTGCCTCGGTGAGCAAAACCAGGTCGTCTACGAGTTCGCGCACCATCGGAAAGGTAAAGCAATTGTCGAGCCCTATGCCTCCACCCAGACTGTCGGCCAATGTGGCGAGTTCCGTGACCTCAACCGGGTGACCGGCCGCAAGGCTTGCGTGCATGGCCGCCCCCCGCTCCATTGAGATCCCGACGATGCGGACATGTGGCAGGCGGGCCTTCAGCGCGGCGGCCACTCCCGATATCAGCCCGCCGCCGGAGACCTGCACCAAAACGGTCTCAACCTCGGGCATCTCCTCGGAAATCTCGAGCCCGAGCGTTCCCTGACCAGCGATGATATGGCGGTGATCAAAGGGGGGAATCATTGTCATGCCCTCTGCGACGAGTGCATCAACAGCGGCTTGTGCTTCGTCCTGACTACGGCCCCGGATCAGCACCTCAGCACCCTCCCCCCGGATCGCCTCGATCTTATTTTGGGGCACTAACTCTGACATCGCTATAACACAGCGGACGCCCGCGTTTGCGCAGGCGCGCGCCAAACCTCGTCCATGGTTACCTGTGGAGACGCCCACAACACCAGCAGCGCGCTCTGTCTCTGTCAGATGGGCCACAGCGTTCGACGCGCCGCGAAACTTAAAGCTGCCACTCAACTGGCTATGCTCCAGTTTCAGGTTAACCGGAACACCCATGCTCTTCGACAACGAGACTGAAGGTTCAACAGGCGTGTGTCGTATCATGCCAGAAATAGTGCGCCGTGCTTCAATGATCTCGTCCAACGTGACGCTGTTTTCGCTGCGTTCAGTCGGGAGCGCGAACTTAGTCATACACCGCCTCCAGAGGCATCCGATCGAAGATTTTACCTAGTCCTTCATTAGGGGCCAATCGTGCGTGGTTCAACATCTGCCAAAGGCCCGCCTGATTTGATGAGATGACAGGCTTCCCAAGGCGATCCTCGAGAGCTTCAATAACACCTAGCGCCGGAAGCGCCGTGCACGATAGGAACACGCCTTCAGACTGAGGACGGTCGGCAGCTATCGCGGCGTCGATGATAGTTTGCGATGAGACTCTTGCCATGTTTCGATCATCCTCAAGGCCAAGGCACTGTGCCGACACGACCTCCAGCCCCTTTCGCTGAAAGTAAGCAACCATTGGCTGGGTCGTTTTGGACAAATATGGCGTGACCAAAGTGATCCGCTGCACGCCAAGCGAACGGAACGCCGTCAGCGCGGCATCGGTCGGTGTGACGACAGGGACGTCGGGTTTGCCCGCCTGAATGGCATGTCTGATCGCGTCGTCACCAATCATGACCGAGGCGGCTGTGCAGGCGTAGTATATCGCCGCCATAGGTTCTCCGGGCAGCAACAAACGCGCCGCTTCGGTCAAGAGCGGCGCCATTCGTAACAGGTTTTCCGCGGTGGTTGGGTTCTCAAACGCGACCCTTGTCACGTGCAGAGCCGCACGATCGTGTGGAATGAGCCGTGCGGCGTCTCGTTCTGTCGTCAGGTCCGTAGCAAGCGCGATCAGTCCAAGGCGGGTTACGGCCTCTGCGGGCTCCAGTTGAACAGGGATGGAAGACAGCAATACCTCTGCGCGTTCTCCCATTTCACTACACAATCATCACTGGGCAGGCCGACGTCCCTGTCACCTTATGAGACACGCTTCCGAGCAGATAGCTTTCGACGGACCCCATACCGCGGCCGCCCATGACAATCAGGTCCACATTGTTTTCCTTAGCGAATGAAACAATGCCGCGCGCCACGGGTCCGTTTTTCACAACGGCACGGAGCCCTATCGCTCCTAGTTCCACTGCCCGGCTCTTGGCCTCTTCTGCAACTTCTTTGGCGTAGGCACGCATTGAATCGTCCATCGGCTCGGGCGTGTCGCGACGCACCATTGAAAAAGATGCCTCAAGCAAGGAGTGGTGGCGATAGACTGTCAGGATCGAAATCCTAGCCTTAACAAGCGATGCAAGTTCCACGGCTTTTTCAAGCGCGGCGATCGCGTTTCGTGAACCATCGATTGGTACGAGTATGTGTTTGAACATAGCTGCCCCGCTATTTCGCAAATGCCAGATCACGCAGAAACAAAGCGATCTGAGGGAAGTAAATCAAAGCGACCGAGACGCTCAGAAGGATGACGATAAATGGCGGCGTCCCTCTGATGACTTCGATATAGGGGCGTTTAAAGACAGCTATTGCCGTAAATATATCGCACCCGAATGGTGGTGTTGCTGACCCAATCGCCACCTGAAGTGTGATCACCGTTCCAACCAGAACAGGATCGAGACCAACGTCTTTGACCACTGGGGCAAAGATCGGGACAAGTACAAGGATGACAACAATAGGGTCGACGAACATGCACCCGATAAAAAACGCGATCGAAATCACGAAGAGAACCCCATACTGACCCATCTCATCGATGCCGATAGAACCAAGGATTACCTGTGGAATTTGTGCGAAAGAGATAACCCAGGAAAAGGCCGCGCCGGCCGCAACAAGGATGAATACAACCGCGGTGATCAGACCGGTGGATTTGGCGGTGCTATAGACATCGGCTAGGTTCATCGAGCGAAAGATCACGACTTCGAGCATCAATGCGTAAAAAACACAGGCCGCAGCAGCCTCAGTCGGAGAGAAAATCCCGCCATAGATGCCTCCAATGATAATCACTGGAAAGCCTAGTGGCCAAATTGCGCGCCTGACCGCCCCGAAGCGCGCGCCCCAAGTTGCCTTGTCCTCAGTCGGCACATCGTGGCGGATCGCATAAATCACTGAGTAGATCGAAAAAAGGACAAGGATCAAAAGTCCCGGGCCGATACCCGCGATGAAGAGTTCGGAAATTGACGTGTTTGAGACAACTCCATAGATTATCATACCGATGGACGGTGGAATCAGGAATGCAATGTCAGACGAGTTTACTATCAGGGCCAGAACAAAGCTGTCCTTGTACCCCGCCTTCAGCATACGCGGTCGCAGCGGGCCGCCAACAGCCACCACTGTCGCTTGCGTCGAGCCGGACACTGCCCCGAACATCGTACAAGCTGCCGCCGTGGATACTGCCAGACCGCCTTTGATATGGCCCATGAATTTCATCACCATATCGATCAGCCGGTCAGCTGATTGGCCCCGGGTCATGATGTCCGCAGCAAAGATGAACATCGGGACCGCAATGAGCGACGCAGGTCGGATGCCCGCCATGAACTGCTGAATCATAGTTTCCATCTGTGAAAAGCCGTTCAACATCATGTAAAAGCCAACAGATGCCCCGGCGATCAGCGGGACCATCATGGGAAAACCGAGCAAGAGAAGCACGATCATGATGGAAAAGATCGTTAGTGCCATGAGCCGTTCCCCTCAAATCTCGATTTCATCGTTGTCGTAGCCTTCAAGCACATTGGTCGAGAGATAGATGTCTTTCTCAACAATATTTTTTATAGCCGTCAGAAGGTACTGCATCCCCGTCATGAAAAATCCGACAGGCACCCAAACAAGCGTCCACCATACGGGGATCTGAAGGGACGGCAGCACCCGTCCTCGGCTGGCCTGAGTTCCGATATAATTGATGGCATAATAGCAAAGGCCGAACATGATGGTGGCTGTGACAAGCGATATGACAATCATCATGAATTTGCGGATCCGCGACGGCATCGCATCATAAATAGCTGACATGCGGATATGCCGACCTTGACGTGCAGCATAGCTGATGCCGGCAAAGGTAATCATGATAATCAGAATGCGGTTCAGTTCTTCAGAAAAGAACAAACTGCTTTGAAACACGAACCGGCCGATGACATTACTGATGGTGTTGGTGTCCATAAGGATAACACCCGCGGCAAGCATAACTGATTCAATTCTCGAAATTGCGCTATCCAGTGTGCCCAGAAATCCGGGCAGACTGGAGGCATGTTCGTTAGAATGCGGTTTGTCTGTCACGTCCGGCTCCTAACAGCGAGTTGGTCAAGGGCCCCGGCCGGCTCTCGCGAGCCGGGGCTATTCCTCGAGGAGGGATCAGCCGTCAGCTGCAGCCACAAGATCGGCCTTCATCTGTTCAAGAATCGCAGCACCGGAGTCGCCGGTCATCTCGATGAATTTGGCCTCAACTTCGGAAGCCGCCGCCTTAAAGCAGGCACGCTCGTCTTCAGAGAGAACAGTAACAGTCATTTCAGGCTTAGCTTCCATGATCTTGGCAAGCTCAGTGGCAGCCAGACCGTCCTGATACTCAACAATGAAGTCATAGGCCGCATCTGTCGCATCCTGAATGACCTTTTGCTCGTCGCCCGAAAGCCCGTCATAAAAGTCGAGGTTGGCCATCAGAGCCGTGGTGAAGTTGTTGTGCCCGGCATAAGTGATATAGTCGGTTACTTCGTAAAGTTTGGTCGAATAGAGGAAGAATGTCGGGTTTTCCTGGCCCTGAATAATGTTGGTTTGCAGAGAACCATACACCTCGCCCCAAGGAAGCGGTGTCGGGATCGCGCCAAATGCTTTGTAGCTCTCTACCAAAAGCGGGTTGGTCATTACGCGGAATTTGACCTCGTCAAGGTCAGCACAGCTTTTGACCGGTGCCTTGGTCGTCATAGCGACTTCGCCTTCGGGGTACATCTGCAAGAGCTCAAGCCCTTGGGCAGCGTAAAGCCCTTGAAAATCTTCGTTTATCGCCTTGCTGTCGCGAAAGAAGCGCGCAAGTTGCGCCTGATCTGTGGGCAGAAGGTAAGGAACGAAAAATACCTGCGCCTCAGGGATCAGCGACCCGGTGAAACCGGGCGATTGGTTGACGAACTGCAGGATGCCAGCTTGCGCCTGCTCCATGATATCTGCGGATTCACCGAGCGTTCCGAAAGGGAACAACTGGATTTCATGATCCGAATTTGCCTCAACATACTCTTTAAATTTCTGGGCAAACTGGCCCTGGACCTCGTCCAGCGACTCTTCGAATGCATAGCGCCATGTGTCTGCTGAAGCGAAAGTTCCTACAAAGACCAAGGCCGTCGCACCGGCGAGTATTTTCTTCAAGTTCATCGTTATAACCTCTCTGTTTTACGGATCTGCAACCAAGTCTGCTGGTCGCGGGCACAGCACGTGCGCCCGTCCGTGTTTTTTAGAGTGAAAAGCAATAAACACGCTGGCCATCAGTCACGCACAGGCCGTCAGCCGCGCACACTTCTACATCCCCACTACGCAATTGGTTTAGCAGCCCAGCAATCATGTCAATTTATATATTGAACCATGACAATTTGTCGGATCAGCAAATCCGACCTGATAGCAACCATCGCTCAAATAGTAAGCAATGCTTTCTCAGGTGCTGCTTGCAGCAGTCGAACAAGAATTTTTAACCCCTCCTCCAGCTCACCTTCGCTTCCCGCACCAAGGCAGACGCGAACGCCAGGTGGAATACTTAACCCCTCAGCAGCGAAGTTCGAACCTGCCGCGACTGCCACTCCGTCATGGCGCGCGAGAGCGACAAAGTCGTCCTCTCGCCAGCGATCTGGCAACGGCAACCAAACATGCATTCCGTTTTGAGAGGCGCTGTAGGGAATGTCTTGAAGGATCTTGGCGGCAATCTGGTTGCGTCGCCCCAGTTGCGTTCTCTGCCACTCCAATAGCTCGTTTGCGGTGCCATCTTTAATCCAGCGGCTGGCGATCTCAGCGATCAGTGGTGTTGCCATCCAGTTTGTCACGAGGTGGCGGCTACGCGCGGCGTGGACCTTTGACTGCGGAATTACCAGCCAGGCAATGCGTAGGCCTGGAAGTATGCACTTCGACATACCCGTAAAGTAAAATGTTCGCTCTGGCGCCAGCGTCACAATAGGCGGCGTACGGTCTGGTTGCAGCGGCCCCCAAGCATCATTTTCGATAATCCAAACAGAATGCTTTCTTGCGATATCAACAAGCGCTTTTCGCCTCTCCATCCCCATAACCGCTGCTGTTGGGCCCAATCCTGCAGGCAGGACACTCAACACCTTGACCGGCCCATTAACGCACGCGCGCTCAAAGGCTTCAGGCAAGATACCCTCAGCATCCATCGCCAGACCTGAGAGCTTCAAGCCGAGTATGGAGGTTAAAGAAACCATGGTATGGTGCCCCATCTCTTCGGCGACCACTACGTCACCGGGCATGGCTGCCGTCATGAGAGCGCAGGTCATTGCCGAGGTGTTGCCGTTTGTCGGAAGTATCCCGTCTCGCCCATCAACCTGCACGCCACATTTAACCAGCCAGTTGCGCGCATGCGCGCTATGGCCAATCAGCGCCTTACGCGGTCGGAATGAAAATACTGCATCGTATGGAAGATTCTGACCCATCTCCTTCAGAGAATGAGCGATGTGGCTCGCATGGATCTCATCGAACACTGGAACCAACATTGATAAGTCGATTACGTCTTCATGATCCGCAGGGCGCTGCCACGGCAGCTGCGCTTCAGTTGGATTTGACAGAACGTAGCTGCCTCGGCCGACATGCCCTGAAATCACACCGAGGCGCGCCAATTCCTCATAGGCCCTGCTGACGGTCTGGACACTTATCTCAAGTTCGAATGCCAGTGCCCGATGCGTTGGCAACTTCGTTCCAGACTTGATCTCTCCCGCCTCAAGCGCGCGAACAAGACATTGCGCGAGGGAATGATAAACCGGACGTGTAAGGCTTTCTCGATCTGGCGGCCAAATTGCCATGATTCAATATAGGCCAGAATTCTGACATTTGACAAGATCAATTCAAGGAGCGTAGCTGCGTCATGGCGATAGCTCTTGATCCACGTGACATACGAATACTCGAGGTCCTCACATCCGAGGGGCGCATCTCAAAATCCGAGTTGGCACGCCGTGTTAACCTCTCGCCCTCACCTTGCTGGGAGAGGATAAAACGACTGGAAAAGGCCGGGCTCATCAAGGGCTATCATGCTGAGATTGATCTTGTGCGTCTGTCTGTCCATGTCGTCATCTTTGTTGTCCTTGAGCTGGAGTCACATCGCGCGGAGAACTTTCGCATCTTTGAGAACGCGATCGAAAAATATCCGGAGGTCACGGGATGTTGGGCAATAGGCGGCGGCGTCGACTATTTGATGCAAGTTGTGACCCTGGATATCAACAGTTACCAACGCATGATTGATGAATTGCTCGAAGCGAAAGTCGGGTTAAAGCGCTACTTCACATATGTCGTCACCAAGGAGGTGAAGTCCGCTGCGCCCGCGCTGGCGCATTTACTGGGACAACAGAGCGAATAAGACGTTCGCGCGGCAAAAACAGAAAAATCCGCTGTCCAAGCCACGAAATTCAAAAAAACTGTCTGTGTTCTATAAGCTAAAGTCGAGCCGAGTCCCGTTGATCACAGGATACATCATGCCCATCACCGCTCAGCTCGAAAGCCCCAAGGGCGTAGACCTATCAGATCCGAAGCTGCTCAGAAACTTTTCCTATATCGACGGTCGCTGGGTCGCCGCGGAGTCTGGCGCAACCTTTGCGGTGACAGACCCCTCGGACGGCGCCCGCTTAGGAGATGTGGCCAAACTGGATGGCAAGGACAGTGCGAAAGCAGTGGATGCTGCTCAGGACGCATTTCGAACGTGGTCTTCGATGCTGCCGCAGGACCGCTCACAACTCCTGCGCCGCTGGTTTGATCTGATGCTGGACTCCAAGGAAGACCTTGCCAGGATCATGGTCGCCGAACAGGGCAAACCGCTCTCTGAAGCACTCGGAGAGATCGACTACGCAGCTGCGTTTGTGGAATATTATTCCGAAGAGGCCAAGCGTCCGAATATTGAGGGTGTGACCAGCCATTTGCCCGATGCAGAGGTGGAGGTGTGGCTTGAACCCATCGGTGTTGTCGCACTGATCACGCCTTGGAATTTCCCGACCGCTATGTTGACGCGCAAGGCAGCGGCGGCGTTGGCTGCGGGATGTACGATCGTGGCGCACCCATCGTCTGAAACCCCATTTTCGGCCACCGCACTTGCCGAGCTTGCAGAACGTGCCGGCATTCCAGCAGGCGTTTTCAATGTCGTCACTGGCAAAGCGTCGACAGTTGTTCCGCCGTGGACCGCAGACAGCCGTGTGCGCGCTCTTTCCTTCACGGGATCAACAGAAGTCGGTCGAATTCTCTACCGTGACAGCGCCGCTACGGTAAAAAAATTGGTGATGGAACTTGGCGGCCACGCACCCGTTATCGTTTTCAAAGGTTGCGATCTGGACGCTGCCGTCAGCGAAACGATCAAAGCCAAGTTTGCGACGTCAGGTCAGGACTGCCTGGGTGCCAACCGCATCTATGTTGATCGCCCCATTTACGAGGACTTCTGCCGCAAATTCACTGCGAAATCGCAGGCTTTAACTGTCGGACGAGGCATAGATAATCCGGATATCGGTCCTCTGATGAATGAAGGAGCCGTGGTAAAACAGGAAGAGCACGTGGCCGACGCTCTGGCAAAGGGTGCGAAACTTGCATGTGGAGGCAAGCGCCACGCGATTGGCGCGTTGTTTTACGAACCCACTGTTCTGACCGATGTGCCTGCCAATGCGGCGATTATGTCGCAAGAGACGTTCGGCCCTGTCGCGGCAATCACACCGTTTGACACTGAAGACGAAGTGATCAAGCGCGCCAATGCGACCGAATACGGGCTTGTCGCCTATGTGCACAGCCAAGACCCGCGCCGCATCTACCGTGTCTGCCGCGCGCTGCAATTTGGAATGGTTGCGGTCAATCGCACGAAGGTCACGGGTGCCCCGATCCCGTTCGGCGGCACCAAGCAATCCGGGCTCGGGCGCGAAGGCGCGGGGCTAGGAATGCGCGAGTTTATGGAAATAAAATATGTTTGTAGAGATTGGGGCTAAGAAAATGAGGATGTCATGCTGAGAAACGACCAGCTCGATCATTGGGATCGGGAGAACTTCTTTCATCCTTCCACACATCTTGCGGAATTCGCGCGCGGGAATATCCCACAGCGGATCATCACAGGGGGTAAGGGCTGTCATATAGAGGATCGCGATGGCAACCGGTTTCTCGACGCCTTCGCTGGGCTTTATTGCGTGAATGTCGGCTATGGCCGGGCCGAGATCGCAGAGGCTATCGCAGAACAGGCGCATACGCTGGCCTACTACCATGCGTATGTAGGTCACGGCACCGAGGCGAGCATCACCCTGTCCAAGATGATCATGGATCGGGCACCGGATCATATGTCCAAGGTCTATTTCGGCACGTCCGGCTCGGACGCGAATGAGACCAACATCAAGCTGGTCTGGTATTACAACAACATCCTCGGGCGGCCCGCGAAGAAAAAGATTATCTCGCGCTGGCGTGGCTATCATGGTTCAGGGCTGATGACCGGCTCGCTTACCGGGCTGGATCTGTTCCACAAGAAGTTCGACCTGCCGCTCAGCCAAGTACTGCACACCGAAGCGCCCTACTATTTTCGCAGAGCCGACCTTTCGATGACGGAGGCGGATTTCGTCTCGCATTGCATCGCCGAATTGGAAGCTATGATCGCTCGCGAAGGCGCAGATACAATCGCGGCCTTTATCGGAGAGCCGGCTTTGGGAACCGGTGGGCTTGTCCCGCCGCCCTCAGGTTACTGGCCCGCGGTTCAGACTGTTTTGGACAAGCACGACATACTTTTGATTGCGGATGAGGTTGTTACCGGGTTTGGTCGCTTGGGCACAATGTTCGGGTCAGAGCACTATGGCATCAAGCCAGACCTCATTACCATAGCCAAGGGGCTGACATCAGCCTATGCGCCACTCTCGGGATCAATCGTGTCTGAAAAGATGTGGAAAGTGCTCGAACAAGGCACTGATGAAAATGGGCCCATCGGCCATGGCTGGACCTATTCGGCCCACCCCATCGGGGCCGCAGCGGGAGTTGCGAACCTTAAGCTGATCGACGAACTTAACCTCGTGCAGAATGCCGGCGAAATCGGGGCCTATTTCAAAGCTGCACTGAGCGACGCTTTGGGCGACCACGCGCATGTGGGTGACATTCGAGGCGAAGGCCTAATGTGCGCTGTAGAATTCGTTGAAGACCGCGACAGCCGGACCTTCTTCGACGCCGGGCAGACCATCGGCGCAAAGGTGAACAACGCTCTAATGGCGCGCGGCATCATCAGCCGGGCGATGCCTCAAGGCGATATACTCGGCTTCGCACCACCATTCTGCCTGACACACGCAGAGGCAGATGAAATCGCGGGTAAGCTGACGGCGGCCGTGGCCGAGGTGCTTGGGTGATGTTTTAAAGGGGCAACGGGTATGCCGAAGCGAGCCAGGCTCGCACAAGCCCTTGGTGGCATCGGCCGCACTTCAATCTATGGGCTTATAAAAGCGTGCCCTGGCTTTCCACAACCGGTGAAGGTCGCAGCTGCGACCCGCTTCCGGCATTCGGAAGTCTAGGCTCTGGACCTATCAACAGGCCCAGCGTCAATGGCAGCTTCGACCCAGAGCAGACACTGGCGAAAAATGCGGCAATGACCGAGTTGCGGACAAAGTGAGCCTTCTTTGCGACCGTGCCAACGGCCACTTTCAGAAGACGGTCGTTCTTCGTTCTCAAACAAATTTATCAGTTTGGAGTCTCCGGGCGTACAGAGTCTGCCCTATCAGAAGAAAAGAACCGACGAACATTAGCAAATCGTCGCCGGTATCTTTTAAAGATGCTGGATGCTTAGTTGTTTGCCGTCAAGGGATCGATGATCTGAGAAACCTTCGTGATCTTCGACACGGGAATGCCGCTCAGCTCTGCATGTTTGTTGATATCTTCCTCGCTCTCGGCAAGATAGACACAGAACGTTTTCCCTGCCGCCACATAAGAATGCTGCCACTGGATGCTGGGACCGATAGCGGCAAGTGCCTGATTTGACGCCCGTGCAGCGCCGCAGAGCTCGGTCAGGGAAAACTCGCCGATACCTGGAATGTCACGTTCGATTATAAAGCGGTCCATTTCATCTATCTCCTTTTGCTGGTCCAAATGAGGTCGCTCTATGACCGTGCATGACCGCCGCCTAAAATCAAAACTCAATTTTCTTTAGCTTAATAAAGATTTTCCTTATCAATAACTGTTGAAATTTTGTAAGATAAAGGTAAGCTTTACTAATGGTCACCTTAACGCATCTAAAATCGCTCCAAGCAGTCGAATTATCTATCCGTAAGGGGTCACTAAAAGCTGCGGCGGACACGCTTGGCATCACGCCAGCCGCAGTAGGGCAGCGCGTCCGGACGTTGGAAGACTTTCTAGGTGCCGATCTCTTGCTGAGGGGGCGATCTGGATTGCAGCCGACGCCTCAGCTTGAGCACGCTCTTGCTGATCTGCAGCTAGCCTTTGCCGCGCTGGAGCGGGTGACTGATACACTCGATTTTCAACGCGTCAGCGAAATACAGATAGTTGCAGATCCAGATTGGGCTGAGCTTTGGTTGGCACCGCGTATTGACGCCTTCCGTGAAGCACATCCTAACATCTTGTTTTGCATAAACGGGGCGGGAGACGTTCCTCTGAGATTGGGCGCGCCTGATATACGGATCGACTACGGAGAAGGATCTGGTGAGCCACTGTTCACCGACGCTTTTTTGCCCGTAACCGGTCCCGACAACCCGCGCCGCATTGCCGATTGGGACCCTGTCCTACAGATGGAAGGAATGCCGCTACTGCACCTGAAAGTACAGCGTGATAACTTGGATCATCCTGGGTGGGTTGAGTGGTTCCAGAAATTCGGCCATCGCGAAAGCGGCCCAGATCGCGGCGTTCATTATCCAAATGCTCGGGTTGCGTTAGAGGCGGTGCGGCAGAACGTGGGTTTTCTGGTATGTGGCCTGTCCTTGGTACTGAGCGATTTAGAGAAAGGTTCTATCGTCAATCCATTCCCTGCGTCTCAGCACCTTACTGCACCACACCCCTACAGGATGCAGATTCGACCTGATGCCGCAAAGAGACCCCAAGTGCAAAGATTTGCCGCTTGGCTCCGCAATATGGCAAGTGAAACGCGCAGTGAAATCCTGCGGTTGGGAAGCCTATAGTTCTGATTGGACGCATAGCAGACACTGGTCTTGGCTGCAGCATCAGTCACTTCGGGCTCGGTGCCGTCATTCCGCACAGGTGCGGAATGACGGCACAGAAACTGAAGTCGTCGCCCAATGGTGCCCCTGTCTTTTCAGTTCGCCGGTTGACAAAAAGTGCCCGCCTAGAAGAGCCTACTCTATCCGGTAGGCAACAAGCGTGTTGTTGAGCATCATCGGCACAATTAACAGGGACTGATCGGGAATGTATTCGAGGTCAGCGCTGCCCATGTCGAGGTCGAGAAGTAACTCTTTGTTCCCATCATCGGCGATGCGGTAGACGGCCCCGGCGATCCAGTCCGACACAATCCAATTGCCGTCGCCGTCTGGTTCTAGCCCGTCAAGGTTCCCTACGGGATCGCCCGACCCCAAGGGTGCGACACTACCGGTTTCGACGTCCACAGTTATAAGATGCCCACCTGTCTTCGTGGTGAAATCTTTCTGTAAATCGAGGCCCCATGGTGCGACGAGCAGCTTGCCATCACGCATGCTGAGACCGTTGGGGTGCTGGAGCACATCGCCTTCCGCGAGCACAGAGAAATCGCCGTCAGCCAGAACATGGATCTTTTGGGCGATCATGTCCGAGACATAGACCCGGCCCGCTGCATCGAGCGCCGTGTCGTTGAGAAAGATCGCACCTTCGGCAGGCCATGTCCCGGAAATTTCACCTGCTTCAATATCGATAGCGACCAGTCGGTCGATATCGCTCACGTAAAGGGTGGCGCCGTCGCTTACCAACCCCTTGGGTGCGTCCAGCCCGGTGACCCATTTCGCCTCCAGCATCTGTCCGTTGGGACTAACCCGAGAGATGTATCCGTTGCCGTCCTTGGCTGTTGGCTCGCCGTTGATGTTGGAGACGTAGAGAGCGTCTCGCGCCTCGTCAAAGTGCGCGCTCTCGGGTGCTTCGAGGCCTTCGAGCGTCCAGACGACGTCCTGTGCTGCCGCGACCGAACCGATCAGAAGTCCTGCGGAAATGGCTGCCGTTGTTGAAAAATAATGCATGATAGTCCTCCCTGATATTCTGTGGTGAAAGCGCGTTTCAGGGTATCTTACGCCACGTCAACTTTTTTTGTCATCTGATCGGGATGGACTGTTCAATTTGGCATTCAACGCGCCCAGTTGAGACCCTTGGCCATTTGGCGGAATTGACGGTTATCGCTGGCCGAGATGAGGTCCGGCTTGTTCCGCTGCGCCCACTCTCGATGTCTCAGTTGCGGGACAAGACCGCCATTGGCCAACCAGTCCGATTGGGTGCGTCTCTCAAATTTGAGCGTGAGCTCAAATTGGTAAAAGTCTGTTAACATCTTAGCGCATTGACTTGTGACGGCCCGTCACTGTCTATGAAAATTGTCTCTCAAGCCGACATTCCGCCGGGAACAAACAGATGTTGCATCAACTTTTGGTCCGGATGCTGGAGCTGCTGTTTGACGGCCTTAGCCAAAAAGCGCCCCGCATCTCCAACATCTTCAAGCTCGACAATGATGTTTTCACGGAACGTTTTGAGAATTGGTGCGACTTCCTTGGTGTAGACGTCAATATCTCCACCTAGGACGCGACCTTGCTTCTCAACGGCAACGATGGCCGCGATGGCTCCTTTCGACGACGAGCAGATAATCGCGTCGATCTCGGGGGACTGCTTAAGCCTGCGGGTCACCCAATGGCGTATGTCGTCCGATGGTTGGTCGCTGTTGACGTTTTTTGAGATGTGGTAACGGATGCTAAGGGGACCGGCGTATTGTTCCAGACCTCGCACCATGTCTTGTGCATAATATTGGCTCAACGGAGGCAGGACGGCGAGGACGTTTTCGCGCCCGCGGGTTTTCAGCCGTTTCAACGCATCGCTTATGAAGGCTGTGTTGTCGTAGTCATAGTAGGCATGCTTTTCGCACCAGTTCGTCCGCCCATGCGTGGCAAAAGGGAAGTTTTTCTCCAGGAGATATGCAACGCGGGCGTCCTCTGGTTCGGTCATGTTGAAAATGACGGCATCGGATGAATGGGTTTCAACGATGTATTTTATGGGCCGCAAAGGATCCTCGTCAGGAAACCACGGCAGAATATTGAGGTGAAACTGCGTGTTGCGCAATTCGCCGGCGATTGAGCTTGTCAGCTTTGCGGCGTTGGTCATCACGTCGCCCTCGGCAGGAAGGACGAGCGTGATCACGTTCGTGCGGCCGGTTCGCAGGCGCACCCCGGCGCGGTTCGGAACATATCCGATAATTCGTGCAATTCTTTGAACAAGGTCCTTGGTGTCGTTTCCGATATCTGGCGCATCGCTCAGGGCGCGCGACACCGTCGCGACAGCCATTCCGCTAATTCTCGATATGGTTTTGAGCGTAGGCGTTTCACTGGAATCCACCAGCCGACGAATATCGTCGTCGTTTGCCTTTGCCATTTCGGACGCGATGCGTTTCATCCGGCCACTCCAAGCATCTAGGCAGCAAGGGCTGCAGGACGCACTTCATTTCTTTCGCCATATGTATCGTTTGTCAGTGCCAGAGCACACCCCAGTTTAGGCACTAACAGAAAATGCTTGCAAGCAGAAACTAAATCGATATAGAAATTTCTGAAACGATTCAGTCATAGGGAGGAACAAACATGAATCGAACTTCCAAATTACTTGCAGCGACCGCAATAGTGGCCGCGTCCAGCGCATCTGCCACTGAACTGGAGGTGATGCACTGGTGGACGTCTGGTGGTGAAGCCGCTGCGGTCCAAGAGTTTGCGGCAGCCTTTGACGCCACCGGCAACACTTGGGTTGATGCTGCGATCGCAGGCGGCGAGTCCGCGCGTGCTGTCATGGTGAGCCGTTTAACTGGTGGTGACCCGATGGGCGCCTTTCAATTTAACCACGGACGTCAGGCAGAAGAGCTGATCGAAGCAGGGCTGCTGCGCGACATCACTGATATTGCAGAAGCTGAGGGTTGGAAGGACATCGTAAACCCATCCACGCTTCTCAATGCGTGCACCGTTGACGGTCGCATCTATTGCGCGCCTGTGAACATCCACTCATGGCAGTGGCTATGGGTTTCGCACAAAGCATATGAAGATGTGGGCGTGAGTGTCCCTACGAACTGGGATGAATTCGTTGCGGCATCGCAAGCATTGGCAGATGCCGGAAAGACGCCGCTGGCGATGGGTCAGCAGGGCTGGCAGCAATCCGGCGCGTTCAACGTGATGTTTGCAGCACTGGTCCCAAGCGAAATCTATCTGTCAGTTTACGGCGACAAAAATGCCGAAGTTGCGGCTGGCGCGGAAGTTGCACGTGTCTTTTCGGCGGCAGCTGACGCCCGCGACATGTCGTCAACGTCCACAGTTCAGAACTGGAATGACGCGACCAACCTGGTCATCACCGGACAAGCCGGTGGTCAGATCATGGGCGACTGGGCACAGGGCGAATTTGCCGTTGCCGAGCAAGTTGCAGGCGAAGACTATAGCTGTCTGCCGGGTCTCGGCGTGACCGAACTTCTGGGAACAGGTGGCGACGCGTTCTACTTCCCGGTTCTGTCTGATGACGCGCAGATTGCTGCACAGTCCGAACTGGCCGCGTTGATGCTGAAGCCAGAAACTCAAGTTGCGTTCAATCTGAAGAAGGGCTCGCTGCCGGTACGAGGCGATATCGACCTTTCCTCGGCCAATGACTGCATGCAGAAGGGCCTCGCCCTGCTGGCGGATGGCGCACTGTTGCCTGACACCAACATGCTGCTCACGTCGGACACGACGAACCAGATCAACACGCTCTTCACCGAGTTTTTTGCAGACGCTTCTATCAGTGCTGCAGATGCGCAGGTGGACTTCGTGAAGATTATCGAGCGCGCTGAGTAAGCAAACCATCGCGTGTCGGCCTGCTGTGAGTGGCAGGCCGACATCTACGGATCTCTGATTGGCAAAGGGGGGAAGCAGATGGCTTCTACACGCCCAAATCAGTTATTTCGCAACAAATCAGCAAAGATTGCAGCGATCCCAATGATCGTGACCGCGCTTTTTGTGTTTGTCGGCGGAACAGCTTGGACTATCGTTTACAGCTTCACCGGTTCAGGCCTTTTGCCGCGTCTCAAGTGGGTCGGACTCGACCAGTACGAGCGGTTGTGGGACACCAGAAAATGGATGATCTCAATTGAAAATCTGGCGATTTACGGGTTTTCGATGCTGATCTTGGTGTTTGTGATTGGCTTCATTTTAGCCGCGCTTCTTGATCAGAAAATCCGTTTTGAGAATACGATCCGCACAGTCATTCTTTATCCATATGCTCTCAGCTTTGTGGTTACGGGCCTGGTGTGGCAGTGGATATTGAACCCCGAGTTCGGTGTTCAGAACATCGTCCGCGGCTGGGGCTGGGAGACGTTCACTTTCGACCCGCTCTACAACGCCGAGATTGCGATTTTCGGCATTCTGATTGCGGGCCTTTGGCAAGGGAGTGGCCTTGTCATGGTGCTGATGCTCGCAGGTTTGCGCGGTATTGATCAGGACGTCTGGAAGGCGGCCCGGGTCGACGGAATTCCGTCGTGGAAGACATATCTATTTATCGTCATCCCAATGATGCGCCCGGTCTTCATCACCACGCTGGTGCTTGTGGTAACGGGGATCGTCAAAATCTACGATCTGATTGTCGCGCAAACCGGAGGTGGACCCGGTATCGCAACTGAGGTTCCGGCCAAATACGTTTACGACATGATGTTCCAGGCCAACAATCTCGGCCAGGCCTTTGCGGCTTCTACAATGATGCTGGTGACGGTGGCGCTGGTTGTCATCCCTTGGGCATTTCTCGAATTCGGAGGCTCGAAGAACCGTGGTTGATACAACATCTCATACCTTTACAGGTCCGCATGGACCCAAGCCCAGGAAGGCCTTCTCTCGGCGCAATATCTTCCTTTACGGGACACTGCTTGTGGTCACGCTTTATTACGCGCTGCCCCTTTATATTATGATTGTGACATCGCTAAAGGGCATGCCGGAAATCCGCATGGGCAATATCTTTGCGCCGCCCCTTGAGGTCACCTTCGAGCCTTGGGTCAAAGCGTGGTCTCAGGCCTGCACAGGTCTGACTTGTGATGGGTTAAGCACTGGGTTTTGGAACTCGGTTCGCATCACAATTCCTTCGGTGATCCTGTCGATCATCATTGCCTCGGTGAATGGATATGCGCTCGCCAACTGGAAGTTCAAAGGAGCCAATGTCTTCTTCACTATCCTGATCTTCGGTGCGTTCATTCCGTATCAAGTGATGCTCTATCCGATCGTGATAATGTTGCGCGAAATCGGACTTTACGGGTCCCTGACGGGCTTGGTGATCGTTCACACGGTCTTTGGAATGCCCATCCTGACGCTCTTGTTCCGGAACTACTTCTCATCGCTTCCCGAGGAGTTATTCAAGGCGGCGCGCGTAGACGGTGCAGGATTTTGGGGCATTTACTTCCGCATCATGGTGCCGATGTCTTTACCAATTTTCACGGTTGCGATGATCCTGCAAGTGACTGGTATCTGGAATGATTTCCTCTTTGGTGTCGTTTACACCGGCCCCGAGAGCTATCCCATGACGGTGTCGCTCAACAACATCGTGAACTCCTCGCAGGGCGTAAAGGAATACAACGTCAACATGGCGGCGACGATATTAACAGGTCTAGTGCCTCTGACCATTTACTTCGTCTCTGGAAAACTTTTCGTACGCGGCATTGCTGCCGGCGCAGTCAAAGGCTGATCTCATGACAAATTCAGTTGAAATTAAGAATCTCGACCTTCAATTCGGCGCAATCAAAGTCCTGCAAGACCTCAATCTGGAAATTGGTAAAGGGGAATTTCTTGTACTGCTTGGCTCATCCGGCTGCGGTAAATCAACTTTGCTTAACTGCATTGCCGGACTTCTGGACGTCAGTGGCGGACAGATTCATATCAATGGAACAAATGTGACCTGGGCCGAGCCGTCTGAACGCGGCATAGGCATGGTTTTCCAGTCCTACGCGTTATATCCGCAGATGACCGTTGAGGGGAATCTCTCCTTCGGTCTGAAAAATGCCAAGCTCCCGAAATCGCAGATCGAAAGCCGCATAAAGCGTGCGGCCGAAGTCCTTCAGATAGAGCCGCTCTTGAAACGAAAACCTGCCGCTCTGTCCGGTGGCCAACGACAGCGCGTCGCGATTGGCCGTGCCTTGGTACGCGATGTCGACGTCTTTCTATTCGATGAACCGCTTTCAAACCTTGATGCGAAGCTGCGCGCCGATTTGCGTGTAGAGATCAAACGTCTTCACCACAGCCTCCAAAATACGATGATTTACGTGACACATGACCAGATTGAGGCGATGACGCTTGCAGATCGCATTGCCATCATGCGGGGCGGCCAGATCATGCAGCTGGGGTCTCCGGACGAGATCTATGGTCGTCCGGTCAACAAGTATGTTGCTGACTTTATTGGCTCACCGTCGATGAATTTCCTTGAGGGCAAGATCAACGAAGGCGCATTTCACGTCGGTGACCTTGTGATCCCGCTTGAGCGGTATGCGTTTGCAGGCGGTGGACCTGTGAACGGCGATACGACGATTGGCATACGACCCGAGCATGTGGTCACCGGCGAACTTGTCGGAAACGCCCCATTCCAGGTCGACGTTGAGATTAGCCTGATCGAACCCACGGGGTCAGATACGCTTGTCGATTGCAAGGTCGCAGGAAAGCACTTCCGCGTCAGAATGGACGGTCAGTCACGCGTTTCTGTTGGGGAGAAACTGCGGATCGGAATCAACCCGGCAATGGCCTCGTTGTTCGATTTGAAATCCGAGTTACGCCTCTGATAAGACCGTCTCAGGCCGTTTGCGACCCGGCCTGGTTTTCTGCGAACGTTAATTATTTCAAGGACTTACTATGCCCCGCATATCTTACCAACTCTATTCCTCGCGAAACTGGGATACGAGCGAGACGTTCAAAATGCTTGCGGATGCAGGCTACAAGGAAGTCGAAGGTGTTGGCCCGCACTATGAGGATTTGGCCAAGACACAGGCGCTCTTGGCGGCGCATGGAATGACAATGCCAACAGGACACTTTGCCCCCGATCTCATTGAGAGCAACTCTGAGAGAGTGATTGAGATCGCACGGGCATTGGGGATCAGCACTGTCATTGCACCTTATCTTGCCGCAGAAAATCGCCCGACGACTCTCGCCGGCTGGAAGGAATTCGCGGCCAGACTTGCGAAGATGAGTGAGCCAATTGTGGCTGCCGGTCTGGAGTTTGCGTGGCACAATCACGAATTCGAGCTGGAGCCTGTCGAGGGTCAAATGCCACTCGATATCATTGCCGAGGCATCTGAGAATATTCAACTCGAGCTTGATATTGCCTGGGTTCATGTCAGTGGCGAGGACCCTGTCGCGTGGCTGAGTAAGTATGCCGGCCGTATCGTTGCGACGCATGTAAAGGATGTTGCCCCAAAAGGTGAAAATGCCGATGAAGACGGCTGGGCGGATGTCGGTTACGGCTCATTGGATTGGGCGGCCATCAAACCTGCAATGGATGCGGCAGGTGTGAACCGGTATGTCGTCGAACACGACAACCCAAGTGATCACAAACGCATGGCCACACGCTCGTTGGCGAGTGTTAAGGCGTTTTGAGGAAGACTTATAATGAAGAAATTTGGAGTTGGAATAATTGGGTGCGGGAACATTGCTTTCTCATATCTGAAACTTGCGCCTTTGTTCCGTTCGATCAACGTGCTGGCGGTCGCCGATCTGAATATGGATGCAGCCGTGGCCCGCGCGGAGGAATTCTCGGTTCGAGCGGAAACGGTCGATGGGCTTTTGGCAGCCAGCGATATCGAGATCATCGTGAACCTGACAATACCGGCGGCGCACTTTGAGGTGACAAGGCAGATCCTTGAAGCCGGGAAGCACGCGTATTCTGAGAAGCCATTTGTATTGACGCTTGAAGAAGGCGAGGCCCTTCGTGAGCTTGCAGCGAAAAAAGGGCTTCGCGTCGGATCCGCGCCGGACACATTTCTGGGCGGCGCACACCAATTGGCGCGTTCAACTATCGACGAGGGAATGGTTGGCGAGATCATCGGCGGGACATGCCACGTGATGTCGCCCGGCATGGAATCCTGGCACCCAAATCCAGATTTCTTTTTTCAACCGGGCGGAGGTCCGATCCTTGATCTAGGCCCTTACTATGTGACCAACCTGGTGCAGTTGATTGGCCCTGTGAAAACCGTGTCTGCCATGGCATCTGCCAGCTCCAAAACCCGGACAATTGGCAACGGTCCGCGCCTTGGCGAAACTGTGCCGGTAGAAACGCCAACAAACATTCACGCGGTGTTGGAGTTCGCAAACGGCGCCCTGATTACACTGGGTGCAAGTTGGGATGTGTGGGCGCATCGGCATGAAAATATGGAGCTTTATGGCACCAAGGGATCACTTTACGTGCCCGATCCGAACTTCTTCGGAGGGGATGTGCTTCTTGCAGAGCAGGGAGACAGTGTGGCTGAAGTTGCTTCGCAGGGTCATCCCTTCGGGATCGAAAACATGGAAGATGGCCGAGGCATTGGTCGCGCCAATTATCGCTGTTCGGGGCTGGCAGAAATGGCGGCGGCGATCGCGGAAGATCGGCCTCATCGCTGTAGCCTTGAACTTGCGACCCACGTTGTTGAGATCATGACGGCGATCCTCCGTTCGGCCGATGAGCGCACCTGGATTGATATGACAACAACTTGCAACCGCCCTGAGCGATTGAGCCCTGAGAAAGCCAAAGCCTTGTTGGTTTGACTCAGAGATACTATCTCTCCCGGTCTTTTGATTTTGGTCAGACAAATGCTGCCGCATAGGCATTCCGATCACTATGAGCCAGTTTTTCCGAGGCAGCGCTTGATTAAAAATGGACTTCGTTCGATCGCGCAGCACCGCAGAGTTATTTCAAACATTTAACCTGGCTGCTGTCGGCTTCCAAAGTCATGGCGTGCTCGGCACGCGTCCGCTGCGAATAACCGGTTTCAGCACTTTACGAGAGATATTGCAGCTTGAACCAACTACTGGGTTGGGCTCAAGCACTAAATCGCTCCGCGATAGGGGCGCTTGTGGCGGGTGTTGCGTTGAATCGGGATTTGTTGGGCAACATGCGCCATTGGCATCCGGTCGTTGCAATGTAGAGGATCGCATCGAACACGTCGCGCAAACGTGTCGTACGCGGTCGACCCGTTTTCTTGGCCGGCGGCATCATCGGCGCGAT
>Ga0075467_10000727_pt1 | contig 26996 bp, 22 predicted proteins | sample DEB08_DNA_9_FD_75067 | JGI IMG/M metagenome (GOLD analysis project Ga0075467, IMG submission 75067) | Aqueous microbial communities from the Delaware River and Bay under freshwater to marine salinity gradient to study organic matter... | ecosystem: Environmental > Aquatic > Marine > Coastal ... | reverse complement strand
TATTGAAAAAGTAAAATTATAATAAAAACCATCCCAAAAAAAGATAAAGGTCAACCGAAAGGTTGGCCTTTATTGATTAAAAGAGGTTTTCAGAATTAAAATATAACCAATCATTAATCACATTTCTTATAAGATGGCGAGAAAATATTGGGGTTTTGAGCCCAAGTCAATTCAACTGAATCTCTCAATTTTGTTGGGTTTTGAGGCACGGGTTCTGTATAGGGATCCCCCTTGCAAAACCCAACGGAAGTTAGTTTTACATTACCACTAGCCATTATAGAAATAGTGCTGTAACCAAAGAACGGGGCGGCTCCCTCGCTGCCTCCATTTCCCGCAATGATTTGATATGTACCACCACCTAACTCTTTGTTAATAGGTTGCCACCGCTGATAATCATGTTTGTGGGCCGATAGCATGGCTACGACACGTGCTTCCTCCAGAGCTGGCCAAAGTTTAGGACCGGCTGGCAATCCACTGTGTCCCGTTTCAGTTTTGTTATTGATATAATATGGCCTATGGCCTAAAACAAAAATGTGTTCAATGCTATTATCTGCTTTAAATTCCTTTACCTTATCAATGACCCAAGAAGTGGGGATCATTCCCTCTTTGCCGTATTTGTGTTTTTTGCTTGGTGCATTATAAGAATCGGTATTCATAACCACAAACCCTATATTTTCTCGAACAAAAGCGAAGGTAAGTCTATTGTCCATTTTGGTTGAACTTGCCACAGTATCTCTATCCGCTGGCATGTATGGTTTCATGTGTTTTAACCAAATATCAGTGCTTCCAGCCAATGGAATTTGTATTTTTTCGTGCTTCTTTTTCTTTTTCCCTTTCTTCTTAACTTTCACCATCTTGTTATACAACAATTCATGATTGCCTGGAACAGCAATCATTTCAATCCCAGACCTACTTATTGAATCGTTTTCATAAAGAGTCTTCCAGGCTTTCAATTGGCTGTTTAATTTCGCTTTGGTGGTTGCTGCCAATACCATGTCTCCAAGAAAAAAGAAGATTTCTGGTTTTATTGATTGAGCACTTACTTCGTCAAAAATTCGCTCTAATACATATTTATTAGCAGTGGATGGAATTGAGTCGTATACATCACCCTTTTCCACTCGATTACATCCCAAAAATGCAAAACTAAAAACGACAATGTCTTTTTCTTCGGATTTTGGTTGGATAACCGCAAGATCTATATTGCTCTTTTTAAAATCGCAACTGCCAACAGTTATTAGAAGAGTTAAGAGTGATAAAATAAAAAAGGACTTCATAATTAAAATTATTGCTCTCTCAAATTTCGAATCATAATTTCGGTCATTTCTTCCAGAGAAATTGAGTGCTTCCACCCCCAATCTTTTCTAGCCTCACTATCGTCAATACTTTGTGGCCAGGAATCAGCAATTTCTTGTCTAAAATCTGGTTTGTATTCAATTTTAAAATCTGGAATATGCCTTTTAATACTTTCAGCGATTTCTTCGGGATTAAAACTCATCGCTGATAAATTATATGAAGATCGAATCTTAATCATCTTCTTTTTAGTTTCCATTATACCAAATGTTGCCTTGATTGCATCATCCATAAACATCATTGGCAAGGTTGTTTCAGCATTTAAAAAACAGATGTAATTGCTATGCTTCAAAGCTTTATGATAAATATCTATGGCGTAGTCTGTGGTTCCGCCACCAGGCAAAGTTTTATAACTAATAAGCCCAGGGTATCGAATACTTCTTACATCGACATTGTATTTATTTGCGTAATATTCGCACCAACGTTCCCCTGTTTGTTTACTTATTCCATAGACAGTTGAAGGCTCCATAATTGTGCGTTGAGGAGTTTTGGTTTTAACAGTTGTAGACCCAAAAACGGCAATACTAGAAGGCCAAAATATTTTTTCAATCTTCTTATCCCGCGCGAGGTTAAGTACATTGAACAAAGAATTCATATTTAAATTCCAAGCTTTCATTGGAAATTTTTCAGCAGTTGCCGAAAGCATTGCAGCCATTAAATAGACTTCAGTAATTTCATATCGTATAACGATATCTTCAATTGCATCGTAATCTGTGGCGTCTAAAATTTCAAAAGGCCCGGCGTTCATAAGTGCCTCGTCACCTTCTTTTATATCACTAGCTACTACCTTATGATTGCCAAATTTATTTCGTAAAAAAGCCGTGAGCTCTGTTCCTATTTGACCAGAAGCACCGATAATGAGAATTCTTTTTTTCATAGATAAAGCAGCTAAAATGGATGGTAAATATAGGTATAATCTCTCCTAATTCTTTCTTAATTAATACTCACTTTGACATGAATAAAATTATATTTGTAATTCTTACGAGGTTAATAATGAAATATTTTTTTCTTTCTCTTATTACGATATTTTTTTCACTGGCTTCATGTGGGAATAGCTCCGAAGAAGTTGACACTACCAAGGAAGACATAGAAACTACTATTATATTTGGAGAGAAAAACTTTGTCCTTCCTAATCTTTCTGAAAATGCTAAGAACTACGGGATGCAATGGGGCGCATTTGAAGATTTTGAAATAGAGGCGAAGAGTCTCAATGGAAGCACTATCGATGGTCTGATTACCAAAACCACAAGACTTATTAATAGCCTAGATTCTATTGCTAAAAAAGTTCCTGACACACTTAATACGAAACCAGTTGTTTCAAGATTAATGGTTGCTAAAACAAGAGCGATGTTGCTACAGCAAGAAGTTCAAAAAAGGAACATTGATTCTGCAAAACTTCAGCTTCAAATTAAAGAAATGAATAATGCAGCGAAGAATTTAATTATTCAAATCAATGAAAAATTTCTTAAAGATGCTATAGATTTTCAGAGAATTGAAAATGAGAACAAGGAAATTGAAAGCCAGAAACGGCTAATGGATTCTATTTTCAAACAAGAAATTACAGACAATAAATCAAATGAATTCTCGAAGAGTTTTAAACTCTTCGAGAATTCAAAATATAAATCGATAACTATACTAAACTTATGAAAATAATTTCTTTAAAATCAGGTGTTGCTGGGATTTTACTAACAGCAATGATCGTTGCTTGCGATAACGATAAAAAAATTGCGAAGGCAGATAACGAAGAGAGGGGTATTATCCTTTCGAATATGGATACTACGGTAAGTCCGAAGGAAGACTTTTACAATTATGTGAATGGTAGTTGGATGCAAACTACCGAGATTCCTGACGACCAGGTTCGATGGGGAGGTTTCGGAGTTCTGCGTAAATCAACAGCTGCCGATGTTTTAAATATTATAGAAAAAGCAAAAAAAAGCGGAACATATGCTCCAGAAACAGATCAGGCTAAAGCACTTGCAATTTTTGCTTCAGAGCTTGATACTGTCGCAAGAGATGCAGCGGGTATTGATCCTCTAAAGCCTGCACTAGCAAAGATAGCTTCCATTACTAATGTTGCTGATTTTCAAAAGGTAATGACCGAGAATGCCGTAACGGTTTCTCAACCTTTTATGGGAGTAGCTGCGTTTTCGAACCCTAGTAATAGTTCAATGAATTCGGCTTATATTACGCCAGGAGGTTTGGGATTGCCGGATAGAGATTTTTATACTAATACAGACGCGAAGTCGATTGAAATTAGAGGGCAATATGTTGATCATATAACAAGAATGCTTCAGTTTTTAGGCGATTCAGAGGCCGAAGCACGGGCACAGGCGGAAACTATATTGGCATTCGAAACGAAACTAGCGATACCAAGATTGGATAAAGTAGCTAGTAGAGATTTCAGGAATTTTAATAATCCGCGCTCGATGGCTCAAGTTCAGGAAATGGCACCAGCCGTTCAATGGGAGCAAGCTTTTGAAGATTTGGGAGTAACAAAAAAAATGGATACAGTAATCGTGATGCAACCTGCTTACATGGAAGTTGTCCAGAATATATTAGATGAAGGTGATGTAGCTACGTGGCAAATTGTGATGCGATGGGCTACTTTAAATGATGCAGCGGGGCAACTATCTACAGAGATTGATAAAGCAAATTGGGATTTTTACAGCAAAACTTTAAATGGTTCAGTGGCACAAAAACCAGCAGATGAGCGCGCCTTGCGCACAGTTAATGGAAGTGTTGGGGAAGCTCTCGGGAAACTATACGTAGATGAAATGTTTCCTCCGGAAGCAAAAGAGAAAGCCGAGAAGATGATAGAAAATGTGATCGAAGCATATAAGGCTCGAATAACGGCCTTAGATTGGATGGGTGACAGCACCAAAATTAAGGCAATCGAAAAACTTGATAAGTTTACTGTGAAAATTGGATATCCGAATAAATGGAAGGATTATTCTACAATGGATGTTAAACCAGGAAACACCTATTATGAAAATATGGTGGCCGTTGGTGCCTGGGGATTAAAAGAGAACCTTGATGATATTGATGAGCCTGTGGATCGTACCGAATGGGGAATGTCTCCTCAAACGGTAAATGCTTACTTCAATCCGTTCAATAACGAGATTGTATTTCCTGCAGCTATCTTACAACCTCCTTTTTATGATTACTTAGCGGATGATGCCGTAAATTATGGCGGAATTGGCGCAGTAATTGGACATGAAATTTCACACGCCTTTGATGATAGTGGATCTCGTTTTGACGCTAATGGAAATCTAATTAATTGGTGGTCTGAAACGGACTTAGCCAATTTTACCGAGCGTGGAAATGCATTGGCAGAACAGTATGATGCTATTGAAGTATTGGATAGTGTCTTCGTAGATGGTAAATTCACTTTAGGAGAGAATATTGGCGATTTAGGCGGTGTATTGGGAGCCTATGATGGCTTGCAGCGTCTTTACAAGGAAATTGGCAGACCTGAAGATATCGATGGTTTAACGGCAGAACAACGCTTCTTTATGAGTTGGGCTACTGTTTGGCGTACTAAACAACGGGACGAGTCGCTTAGAAATCAAGTAAAGACTGACCCACATACACCTGGAATGTATCGTGCTACCGAACCTCTTAAGAATGTAGATGCTTTTTACGAAGCTTTTAATATTACAGAAGGTGATGCTATGTATGTTGCTCCAGAGAATAGGGTGCGTATTTGGTAGAAAAAAATATTCCTGCCCTCCCAGAGTTTCAAACTCTGGGAGGGTAGGAATATTTTTTTTAAGTCAAACTGTGTTTGAAATTATACTTCAAGACCAATTCGAGAAGTTCTGAATCTACCTGTTTAAAGACTTCATCATTTTCTTCTTTGGCAAACGAAGGTGGAACTAAACCAAGTTGTACCGCTTTTTTAGTGTAGTAGTCAGATTTTGTAGGATGTTGTGGTGTCACAGCATTAAAAATATGACCAAAGGCATCTTGTTTTATAATTTCTGTAAGTATACCAATGCAATCACTGCGATGAATTAAATTAACAGGCGCATTGCCGTCAATTAAATTATCGCGGCCTGCCAGATAGCGTGTTGGTTGCCTGCTCCCTCCAAATAAACCGCCAAAACGAATGATGCTGGTCTTTATTTTTTCAGATGTGAAAAAGAGCTGCTCTACGTCCAATAGTTGTTTCCCTGCCGCACCCGCAGGCTTTGGAAGTGATCTTTCTGTAACCTTGCCTTGAGCATCATCATAAACCGAGGTGCTACTTACTAAAATTACTTTTCTGACCTTCGATTTTTCAATTTCAGTCAATAAATGAGTCATTTTCAACACATAATTCGCGCCGGTATTTCTACGTAAGCCGGGTGGAATCATAATGACTAAGTAATCTACATTTTCAAGAAATGCTTTTGGCGAACCGGAAACTCCCGATTCGGAAATTTCCAGATGATAGGCGTCAAAACCACTTTTTTGAAGAACGGTTGCTTTCTCTAAACTAGTGGCCGATCCTTTTACTCGATATCCTAAGTTTTGTAAATGAAGAGCAAAAGGTTTCCCCAACCATCCTAAGCCGGCAATAGCTATTGTTTTACTCATTTAGAATTGGGATTTACGGTTTCACTAACTGTGTCTTGTGTTTTAACTTGTAATGAATTAATCGCTATTAATTTTTGAATGGCAATTGCATCCGTAACAATAAAGGGTTTAGGCATCGTATTGCTTGGGCGTTGATTCATAGTAAATTGAGAGTTGCTTAATAGGTCGAACGAATATTCGACTACTGTAAATGATACTTCAGTATCCTTTTTTATAGAATATGAAACCTCGAGCGAGTCGTTTTCTGCAATATAAAATCGCAATAACTTATTGCTTTTACGATTAGAGTAAACATTTCCACTGCTATCTTTTGGGACACTCTTTCCATTAAAAGATAATGAATTAAAGAGAATGTCTGCATCTGCATAGAGTCCTATTTGATTTATTTCTCGCTGCGGAATTATACTAAAAGTTATGTTTCTGAAATTGCCAATGACAGTATCTTTTTTTAAGACAGTTTTAAAATGGGAAATATTTTTTTGTGGCGCTTCGGAAGCAAATGTATATCCAGTGTTGTACTTGCTGCCGGAGGCACTTTGCACGTGCTTTGAAGCATCATCAGGCGTTTCTCCTAAATAGCCTTTGGTCCAGTCATCCAATATTTTATCATAGGTCACCCAATACGATTTTCCGGTATCGACATTCTGATAATAGACTAAGCTATTTGGCTTTTGTCTAGTTTCAGAAAAATCACTTTTCAAATGTGCACTAATAAAAAAGACTAAAGCGACTGTTGCGCTTAATAAAGAAAGTAAGTGAAGTTTTTTATAAAACCCAAAAATAGGGATCAAGAACCCAAGAAGTAACACGGTGAAAATACAACTAATAAACACATGATCTGAGCCTAAGCCTACTGGAAAAAATTGAATGAGAGGCGCATGTAGAAATATAGCAGGTGTTGCGATTAGCACCATTAGTAGCAAATTGGGTTTTTCTTGTCTTATTAATAACCAAAGAGCAACTAATCCAAAAAAGACGGGGATGATGAAATATGCGGCTCCCTTCAAATACACATAGACCGCGATATTTATTATAAACCAAAAGATAAGAGGAGCAATAAATAGGTTAGCAACCGTGGTATTTTTTAAATACTTACTGTAAATTTTAAGGAGTATTGCCAGTGTTAGAAACACGAAAAACCCCACGTATATATGCCCGTTGTATTTAAATCCGTGTTGAACTTCTTCATATTGTGGATAGATTTTCAGTAACAAAGCCCAACCAAAGTAACCAGCGAGTCCTGTAATAATAAGTGTTCCTAGAAATGGAATAAATCCTTTTCCAATCGAACTAGGGTTAAGTTTTCTTTCTTTGATTCCGTAGATAAACAAGCCAATAAAAAGTGTCAGCGCAATAAGTATCATGGCTAAAATCCAGGAAAACGGATAACTAATCATTTTCAAAAAAGGAAAATTAACGTAGATATAATCCTCTTCAGCTTTTAATTGCGAAAGGTCGGCGTCGGCAAAATAGGTGAGTAATGGCAGCAAATAACTTCCCTGATGTTGGAGTGTTTCGAGGTCTAAATTTTCTATGTTATCGTTCGCCGTATGATAGTCAAAATGATCGTCGATAAAGGCAAAGAAAAAACTATCAATATCCCCATCTTCTCTAAAAACAGTTGAATCTGTATCGTTGGGAAGCATCTTATAAATGCTATACATTAGAGATGAAGCAACCGGATATTTAGGATTCGCCTCGATAAATGCCTTAATAAGATTGCTATTTCCGCCATTGGTTTCCAGGATCATATTGCTTGGGCCTCCGCTTCCACGCGCCTCAAAGTTGAGGGCTAAACCAATATTTTTTGCCCAAGGATGTTCATGAACAAATAACTTTGCACCATCTAAGCCAATTTCTTCGCAATCGGTAAACAAAACGATAATATCATTTATTGGCGCTTTATTTAAAGCGAGATAAGCGCGAAGGCTTTCTAGAATTGTAACAACACCACTACCTGCGTCACTAGCTCCAAAGGATGGAATCAAGGCGCTGTCATAATGCGAAAGTAACAACAATGACTTTCCACTGCCAGAACCCTTGATTCGGCCTAGAATATTTTTAGGCTTATCCATATTTCGCCAATCGGGATTTAATACATATCCTTCTTGGATTTCCGTCTCGAATCCTAAACCTTTCAATTCATTTTCTAAATAAGCACGGACCCTTTTATGATCTGGTGATCCATAATAGTGAGGAGCCTTAGCTATTTCCCGCAGGGGGATTAAAGCACGTTCAGTAGAAAACTCTGTCTCAGAAAGGGACAACGAATTTGTTGCCCTCGGCATTAGACTTGAAAAACTATAATAAATCAGGACCAAGACAAGGACAAGAGAAAGGAAAGCGTTAGATTGTTTCATGAGGTTACTTGATCGTATTATTTTTTAAAAATACAATAATATGTGTAATGTATATAGTTAATAATTTCATTGAAATTTAAGTTGTGAAGAACTCGAATTATATCACCTAGGAATTAAATTTTGTAATATGAACAAAGGAAGGTGTCATAAAAAAGACTATATTTAAGTCAATTAAAATAGAAAGAAATGGGTATTAAGAGTTTCAGGGGGAGAAGATCCAAACCTAAAAAAGGAGGCGCCGAGAATATAACGGTTGCAGATTATATGACGAGAAATCTAATTACATTTCGACCAGATCAGTCGGTATTGGAGGTGATGAGTATACTTATCAAGAAAAAAATATCTGGTGGGCCTGTAGTGAATGATAAGTTTGAGTTGGTAGGGATTATTTCTGAAGGGGATTGTATGAAGCAAATTAGCGAAAGCCGCTATTACAATCAACCAATGGAGGATGTCAAAGTAAAAGAGCATATGGTTAAGAATGTTGATACTCTTGATGGAAACATGAATGTTTTTGATGCGGCCAATAAATTTTTGGAATCGAAGCATCGTCGCTTTCCTATTGTTGAAAACGGCAAATTAGTAGGGCAAATTAGCCAAAAAGACGTTTTAAAAGCGGCCTTGCAGATGAAAGGACAGACATGGAGTTAATGGGGAACTACTAAATATATGAAAAAGAACTACTTTTTTATAAAACACCTTCCCGTTTTACAAGTAAATAGTAATCGTTGTCGAGTGATAGGTAGCCCTGGTCATATAAATAATAGTACACGGAGCCAGTTTTGGTTGTATAGATACTCGTAAAGTATTCGAAGTTAAAACCGAGGCGCAATAGCCTTTCTTTGGTAGTTTTAGTTTTGTCCTTAACATTTAAGGCTTCAAGAATGCGGTAATTTTTTCGAAGTCGATTATTGACATTTCGAACTAGATTTTTATTGTCTTTATTCAAGGTATTGTTGTGAGAATTTCGACAAGCATCACTGCAGAACTTCTTGTCTGCGCGACCAATTATTTTCTCACCACATTCAGGGCATTTTTTATCCATCTCCTAATATTCTTTGAAAAGTCCTTTCAGACTTTATGTTCTAAATTAATAAGTATTGCCAATTACGTAGGGAGTCTTCTCAAAGATATGAAAAATGTAAAATACTGCTTTACAGTGAAATACTATTTTTTTTCTTCAGAAATATTAAACCTGTAGATCGCTTCAAGTTTTAGCAACAGACCTCCACTAATATCGGGATTCAATTGTGTTCGATTATCACCAAAGCTAAATGCACTAAGACCAAAATCTATCGTATCACCATCTTCATATACTTCATAGTTGCTAGTTGCATATCCAGCTTTTGCACGTATTAACAGCGAATTTTTAAGAGTGTTAAATTGCAGGTAACCTAAAAACTCAAGAGAACTTTGATCTACATATTGCTTAGGTAGCGTTCCTTGATTTAAGTTGTAACTTCTACCAATACCATAGTAGTCAACCCCAACAGTTGCAAAGCTCAGCTTATAATTAATATCGGCTGCAATGGGCAAGGACATATCCATTTCGAATCGTTTATTTGGACTCAGATAATACCATCCAATAATTGGGGTGCTAAAAATGCCAAATGCTTCAGAAGATGCATAAAATCCGAATCTATAGATGAGATTTTCTTTTTTCTTCAGTTTTAATATAGCATATCCACCAAAATAGAAATCATCCCCAGAAATGTTTTTATAATCTGATGCAATTTTTGGAAGTAAGACAATCGTTGAACTCCACCTTTCATTGAAGGTAGAAGCTAGGCCTATTTTTAACGTTGAACTGTAGAGACTTGAATAATCTGCATTCGGGAAAAGTTGTAAATTGCTATAGCTAAATGCTGTACCCGTTATAAAAGTATGCTTATCGTTAATAGGAATGGGTAGTGTTAAATTCGCGTCAAATGTAGTCAGTTCTGTCGTTTCAGAGGTATTCGCAAAACTATTATTAAAAGTCTTTCCATATCCTATAGAAAAGAGGTCAACGTACTCTTGAGCGATGACTAAAGAAGGTAAAAACAGCAGATAAATGAGTATTTTTTTCAAAAAGAGAGCTATTAAGTAAGCTAAAGATATATATTTTACGTTAGTAATGTTGTGAAGTTTATCTTAATGGCATCAATACAGAATAAAAAATTATCTTTGCAAAAAAATAAAGACATGAAATTTTCAAAAATCTTATTATTATTAGTGGTAGTTGCCGTTTCAATTGTAAGTTGTAAAAAAGATGACGGTCCAGACCTTACCATTGATTCGGATGGCGATGGAGTTGCCGATGTAAATGATTTATGCCCAAATAGTGTTGGAACTGTCTTGGATAGTGGATGTTATTTATTAACAAATATTAATATTGCGGGCACCCATGATTTAACATATTATTCTGAGATCAAAACATCGATTATCCCTTTAGGATCTGGAACGGTTACTGTAACTGAGAATGTAACAGCAGATACCTACCAACTTGAAGTTGTCTTTACTGAAGCTGGAGGCTATACAGTAAGCGGGGAGTATAGAATAACTACTACTTCAAGTGATCCAAACACTCCTCCTGTGACAGAAATTATCGTTGTTAGCTCCACAGGAACCTATCAGGTAAACGCTGCTGCAGAAACGATAATATTGACTGAATCTGGCAGTTCGTCAAATGATAATTCCATAAATACAGTTACGTTGTTTAATCAGACCGATTTACGCTTTACTTCTGAAGAGATATATGTCGACCCTCTCAATAACGCTAATGTTACTGAAATGCAAGAGCTGAGGTTTGTAAGACGATAGATAATCAAAACTGCTGTCCAATAGTAAGCGCTGTCCATTTTTGGACAGCGTTTTTTATGCTTAAATTATTTGAAACTTCTGATCCGTTTGTATATTCTTTTTTATAGCATTTCTATTCTCAATTATTAAAGCTACAAAATATACTGCCATATCCAGAGACAATAGATCAATTTGATAGTTTGTTTGCTTTCTGAAATCTACTTCGGAATCTTTTTTGCTTTAAACATTATAGACGTTGGCATCGTTTAAAGCAGTTCTTATGAGAGGCATCTTTATTACAATTATTTTCCTTTTGAAACATATGTTACTATGTTCATTTCACTTAAAATTTATTACTTTCGCAACCTGTCTGCTAAACGACGTATGACCTTATTGAATTACAAGCATTTATGAGCAAAAATTTTAAAGAATACAAAGGCTTAAACCTTCCCAAATTAGGGGAAGAAGTACTCGATTTTTGGAATGATAATAACATTTTTGAAAAGAGTATTGCGATTCGTGAGGGAAGCGAACCTTTTGTGTTTTTTGAAGGCCCTCCATCTGCCAATGGATTGCCTGGAATTCATCATGTGATGGCACGAGCAATTAAAGATATTTTTTGTCGCTATAAAACCCAAAAAGGCTTCAAGGTAGACAGAAAAGCAGGTTGGGATACACACGGTTTGCCCATTGAACTCGGTGTTGAAAAAGAGCTAGGAATTACCAAGGAAGATATTGGAGTTAAGATATCGGTAGAGGAGTATAACGCAGCTTGTAGAAAAGCCGTAATGCGCTACACCGATGTTTGGAATAAAGTAACCGAAAGTTATGGCTATTGGGTGGATATGGAAAACCCGTATGTTACTTATGAGCCAAAATATATGGAAACGGTTTGGTGGATCTTAAAGCAGATCTACGATAAAGGTCTCTTGTATAAAGGATATACTATTCAGCCGTATTCTCCAAAAGCTGGAACCGGTTTAAGTTCTCACGAACTAAATCAGCCAGGGACCTACCAAGATGTCACAGATACGACAGTAGTTGCCAAGTTTAAGGCAATACCAGAAACATTGCCAGCTTTGTTTGAAGGGTTAGGTGATATTCATTTACTGGCCTGGACGACCACTCCTTGGACCTTACCTAGTAATACTGCGCTCACCGTTGGGGCAAAGATCGATTATGCAGTAGTTAGAACTTTTAACCAATATACTTTTGAGCCTTCAATAGTCGTTTTGGCTAAAAATTTAGTCGTAAAACAGTTCTCTGGAAAGTTTGTTGAAACTGAGAATGAAGCGGACTTTGATACGTATTCTGAAGCAGATAAAAAGATTCCTTATGCTATTCTGAAAGAATGTAAAGGTGCCGATTTGGTCGGGATTAGATACGAACAACTACTTTCATATGCGTTGCCAAACGACAATCCTGAAAATGCTTTTAGAGTAATTACTGGAGATTTTGTAACCACGGAAGACGGTACAGGAATCGTTCATACTGCACCTACTTTTGGGGCAGATGACGCGAAAGTAGCAAAAGAAGCGCAGCCCGAAGTTCCGCCTTTATTAGTGAAAGACAAAAATGGATTTTTAGTTCCGTTGGTAGATTTACAAGGTAGATTTCGCCCAGAAATGGGAGAGTTTGCAGGAAAGTATGTTAAAAACGAGTATTATAATGATGGTGAGGCACCCGATAAAAGTGTTGATGTTGAGCTAGCCATTAAATTAAAGATAGAAAACAAGGCTTTTAAAGTAGAGAAATACGTTCACAGTTATCCAAACTGTTGGCGTACCGATAAACCAATACTTTATTATCCATTGGATTCCTGGTTTATTAAAGTTACCGATTTCAGGGATCGTATGCACGAACTTAATAGCACTATAAATTGGAAACCTAAAGCCACTGGAGAAGGGCGTTTTGGTAATTGGTTAGCGAATGCTAATGATTGGAATTTATCTCGTTCGCGCTACTGGGGAATTCCGTTGCCATTATGGCGTACAGAAGACGGTTCCGAGGAAAAGATTATTGGTTCTATTGAAGAATTAAAGCTTGAAATGCAAAAAGCAGTTTCAGCAGGATTGATGGCTAAAGATATCTTTGAAGATTTCAAGGCCGGAGATTTTTCCGAAGAGAATTATAGCACTGTTGATCTACATAAAAACATTGTTGATGAAATTGTTTTAGTTTCAAATAACGGAAAAGCAATGAAGCGTGAAGCCGATCTAATCGATGTTTGGTTTGATAGCGGAAGCGTACCTTATGCGCAGTGGCATTACCCTTTTGAGAACAAAGAAAAGGTTGAAAACACTTGGCGTAAAGCAGATTTTATTGCCGAAGGGGTAGATCAAACAAGAGGTTGGTTTTATACCATGCACGCCATTGCGACGATGCTCTTTGATGACGTTGCTTATAAAAATGTAGTCTCTAACGGACTGGTATTAGATAAGAACGGACAGAAAATGTCGAAGCGATTGGGCAATGCAGCAGATCCATTTGAGATTTTAGAAAAATATGGTCCAGATGCAACGCGCTGGTATATGATTAGCAATGCAAATCCCTGGGATAATTTGAAGTTTGATGTGGATGGAATTTCTGAAGTACGAAATAAGTTCTTTGGGACATTATACAATACCTACAGTTTCTTCGGCTTATATGCGAACTTAGATAATTTCGATTATTCGGAAGCCGATGTTCCTTTAGAGAAAAGACCCGAGATCGATCGTTGGATACTTTCAGAATTACATAGCTTAATAGCAAAAGTTGATGAGGCATTTTCAGATTATGAGCCTACGAAGGCAGCCAGAGCTATTTCAGACTTTGTTCAGGAACATTTAAGCAATTGGTTTGTACGATTAAGTAGAAGGAGATTTTGGAAAGGAAGTTATGGAGAAGACAAAATTTCTGCCTACCAAACCTTATACACGTGTTTGTTAACGATCTCGAAGTTGGGTGCTCCTATTGCTCCGTTTTTTATGGATCGATTGTACAAAGATTTAACTCAAAATACGGTTAAAAACGGAAAAGAATCCGTACATTTAAGTGACTTTCCAAAATCGGACAAGTCCATTATTAATAGGACTTTAGAGCGAAAAATGGAGCGGGCGCAGACAATATCTTCTTTGGTATTATCGTTACGACAAAGAGAGAAGATAAAAGTGCGCCAACCATTGCAAAAAATTATGATTCCGGTTTTAGATGAAACCACGCGAAATGAGATCATTGCTGTTTCAGATTTAATCAAAAGTGAGGTAAATGTTAAGGAAATTGAGCTGATTGATGAAGGTTCTGGGATATTAGTTAAACAGATAAAACCAAATTTTAAAAAACTAGGGCCTCACTTCGGTAAGGATATGAAGGTGGTAGCTCATGCCATTGGTGGGTTTGAAGCTGAACAGATTTCATTGTTGGAAAAAGAAGGGGAAATTACTATTTCCGTTAACGAAAAAAATATTAAATTGAGCCTCGAGGATGTAGAAATTAGTTCTCAAAATATTGAAGGTTGGTTAGTGGCAAATAACAACGGAATTACAGTTGCTCTGGATGTTACTATAACACCCGATTTAAAAAACGAGGGTATTGCAAGAGAATTGGTAAATCGGATTCAGAATATTAGAAAGGATTCTGGATTTGAATTAACAGATAGAGTAGCAGTTAGTATTCTGGAAAATGAAATTTTAGAACTTGCTGTGCAATCAAACTTGGACTACATAAAACAAGAAACTTTAACAGAGGTATTGCAATTTGTGAGTCAGGTAAAAGAAGGAACGGAAATTGCGTTCGACGACATAACAACAAAGATGAATATTATTAAACACTAGGAAATTATGACTCAAGGAAATAAAGATAGATTTAACGACAAAGAGTTGTTGGAGTTTAAAACCCTAATTAAAGAAAAAATAACCAAGGCCAAGGAACAGTTGGAGCTTATTGAAAGTGCTTACAGAAATGACAGCGACAATGGCACAGACGATACAGCGCCTACCTTTAAGGCTTTTGATGAAGGAAGTGAGGTGATGAGTAAAGAAACATCATCACAACTGGCCATACGGCAAGAGAAGTTTATAAGAGATTTAAAGAATGCTTTAATCCGTATTGAAAATAAAACCTACGGAATTTGCCGTGTTACTGGAAAATTAATTAATCCAGAGCGCCTAAAACTTGTACCTCATGCTACCCTTAGTATTGAAGCTAAGAATATGCAATAGTAAATTATTTATCGGGCCTTTTTTTTAAAAGAGGCCCGAAATAATATCTTGCCCTACCTTTTTGTTAGGGTTTTTTTATGCTGAAAAAAATAGTATTGAGCTTACTGCTGATCTTCGGGATTTCTGAAGCTATTTCTCAAAAAGTTGTTGAGGAACTGCTTGATGCGGCTGGGATTGAACGCTTAATTATAGCATCAGACTTGATAAACACACTAACGATTACTTCTGAAGCAACCAATCAGATAAGAGTTGTTAGCAAGGTCGTGGGAGAAAACTATGAAAGCTTACTTGTAACGACTTCCGAAGAAAATAAAATCTTTAAAATAGGAGCCTTTTATTCCCCCTATTTTATTCCTGAAAATGATAAGTTAGCCGCACATAAGCTTATGTCTGTTGATATAGAATTAACCATACCAAACTCTTTATTTGTTGAGGTTAGTGCACCAATAGCGTCCATTAGCGCCACTGGCAATTACGCCAATTTTCAGGCCTATTTAGAAAGTGGAGATTGCGAATTAAGTAGATTTTTAGGGAATGCAAGTATTACGACTAAAGGAGGGGATATTACAGTTTATGCTAAGGAGGATGTTTCTGGGAGGGCTTTTTCCGAAAAAGGGAGTGTCGTAAATTATTTACCGGGCAGGGCTAGGTATACCATTATAGCAGAAAGCCGTGACGGTGATATTAGCCTGCTGCAAACCAAATAATATTCTTATTTTTGCCATCGCCCTAAGAAGCACAGTAACTATAGAAATCATGATACGCTTTTAATAATTGAATTAAATGACTTTAAAAAAACCTGTTTTAATTATCATTTTGGTCTTATTAGTAGACCAAATTTCAAAATTTTATGTGAAGACACATTTTAGTCTTGGTGATAGTGTAAAGGTATTTGATTGGTTTCAAATTTTGTTTGTAGAAAATGAAGGGATGGCTTGGGGAGCAAAAATACCAGGAGAATACGGAAAACTTTTTTTGACGTTATTTCGATTAGTAGCGATCGTGGGAATAGGATATTGGTTATGGGATTCGGTGCGTAAAAAAATGTCTAGAGTATTAATTATTGCAGTTGCTCTAATCTTTGCAGGAGCTTTTGGAAATATTATTGACTCTGTTATTTACGGACTTATTTTTAATGATAGTCACCATCAAGTTGCAACGCTATTTCCTTCGGAAGGAGGTTATGGAACTATCTTCCATGGGAAAGTAGTAGACATGCTTTATTTCCCTCTATGGAAAGGTTATTTGCCAGAATGGTTGCCTTTTTGGGGCGGAAAGTTTTTTACTTTTTTCGACCCTGTTTTTAATATTGCAGATATGTCCATTAGCACAGGTGTAGGGCTGCTTATTGCTTTTAATAAGAGGGCCTTTCCTAAAAAAGATGTTCCCGAATAATCACCTGTTCTTTTATTCCTAATTAGAGAGCGAGAAAGGATTGAATGGCGCTACAGTCGTATTCCTCAAAACCCAAAATAGTAGTACTACTATAAAATATGTGTAAATAAAAAAGTTGTTGTAAAATAGCTTGATTCGATAGTCTGTAGAACGAAGGTAATTCCACGCTTTAACACCAAAACCATAGAGAACTAGAGGAATGGAAAGTACCATGAGTGGATTAAACTCGAAAGCATTTGCAATATTACCATGCGCCAACTGATGCATAGCACGTTGAGAACCACATCCAGGACAATCATAACCAGTTGCATACTTGAAAGGACAAGCTAGAAAGAAAGAATGATCTGAAGGGTTGAAAAAATAATAAATAACAAAAATACTCCCAAGGAATGATACCACAAGGGTGCTGTTTAATAGTTTTTTAGAATCCATTACTGGCAACTCCTAATACTACCATAAAAGCAATGTAAATCACCCAGAATAGAACGGCACCTACGGCACTATAGATAGCCCATTTTTTAGCGTCATTGGCACTTTTTTGCGCTCCAGAGTAATCTCCTTGTATCCATAAGGTGTTTACTTTTGTCGATTTAATAATTGAGACGATACCTAATGGCCAACAGCAAAGTATTGTGCTAACTATTGCCCACACAAGATTGTTGTCGGGTGGTTTGGTCATTAGATTGATATCTGTTTCCAAGTGATTTGTTGGTTGTGAGATTTATACAGTATTAAAGATAAGAAGATTATTCTAAAAAGAATATAAATTTTTAGGTGTAACGCAAAAATGCAAGGGGATATCTATGATGTCATGGAGAATTTTTTCTTCAGCCTCGAAAAAGGAGAGCCCAACGAAAATCGTTCTTTGGCTACACTTTGCTAGAAATCGATCATAGAATCCTTTTCCGTAGCCAACTCTATTTCCCTGTGTATCAAAAGTGAATAATGGGACAAAAACAACATCTATCTGTTCAGTAGAAATTTCAATTCCAGATTCTGGTTCGGGGATACCATAATGAGAAATTGATAGCAGCGTGTTTTCTTGAAGTAAAATGTGAGAGAGTTCACCAATTTTAAAGTTGGCTTTGGGCACTATGACGCTCTTGTCTTTGCCTTGTAAAATATGTAATAGGTATTCTGTGTTTACTTCTTTCTTATCTACAATAGGTAAAAATATATGGTAATAGGTAGCGTCCCAAATGTCTAACTCTAGGGCTTTATTAGCAATTTTTAAACTTAACTCCTCAACATCATTGAGTGAAAGTTGCTCCCTTAGTGATTTATATTTCGTTCTAAACTCAGATTTTTTCATTGAAACTATGATTAAGACCGGTTGGAAGTTAAATAATAATTCGTGGAGATATGAAATATTGCATCTCCCTGATGAACAATAGGAGAATGATTTACATTAATGACGTACCCTTTATTTGGAGCCTTAACAATATATCGCATTGTGCCGTATGGATCTGTGATCGTGGCGAGAAACTCGTCTTTCTCAACAAATTTACCACAGTCTATTTTAATGTGCAGAAGCCCGCTTTTAGTTGCTCTTAACCACTTGCTTTTTTCTATAACTATTGAATCTGTCAAGAGTTTCTCAGGAATAAATTTTTCATCAAGCATATTGAGTTTAACCAACACTCTTTTGACACCATCTACTCCTTTTTTTACAATATGTTTGTCGCTACTGAGGGACTTTCCTCCTTCAAAGAGGATGCTGGGTATCCCTAAGTTGAAACAGGCAGCCCTTAGAGATTTATTAAGGTTTTTAGATAGCACAATAAATGGCGGACTAAAGACTTTGGCTAATTCTAATAAGTCGCTATTACCTGGCATAATTCTAACTTGAGGAGCGTTATACCTAGCAGAGCCACCGGTGTGAAAATCTAAACAATAGTCGGCATGAGGTAATATGTTTTGTGTGAAATGAAAGGCGACCCTACTGGCTAGCGAACCCGATTTACTTCCTGGGAATACTCTATTTAAATCCCTTCCATCTGGAAAGGTTCTATTTGCATTTAAAAAACCAAAAATATTGAGAATGGGGATACAAATTATAGTTCCTTTTTTCGGTTTGTTGATTTGTTTGGCTAGTAGCTGTCGAACAATTTCAACCCCATTAATTTCATCCCCGTGAATTCCTGCAATAAATAAAACTGTGGGTCCTGGGTTAATTGAGCGCTCGATTATGACAGGAATTTCAACATTAGCAGAACTATATAATTTAGCGATGCTAAAATCGATCGTCTTGCTTTCACCTAATTTTATTGTATGTCCTAAAATGCTAATATCATCCTTTGATGTCAATGCCATATATAATTATGTTGCAATAAATAATACAAATTCACTCTTTAGGATATGTCAAAGAGTCAAGGTTTATTCCGTTCAATATATCCGATAATACTTCTTGAAATGTCCACTCCAGTTGCTGTTTCCGCACCTTCTAAACCAGGAGTTGAATTTACTTCTAGAATTAATGGACCACGATCTGATCGTAAAATATCCACGCCACAAACTCCTAGTTTTAGAGCCTTTGCGGCACCTAGGGCAATTCTGGATTCTTCATTGCTTAAACGAATCACTTCAGACGAACCGCCGAGGTGTAAGTTAGATCGAAATTCACCTTCTTTGCTTTGTCTTTTCATCGCTGCCACAACAATTCCATCCACAACAATTGCTCTTATATCAGCGCCATTAGATTCGCCAATATACTCTTGAATGACAAATCTTACCTTCGAAGCATTTAATGTTTCAATAGTTGAAAGGGCGGATTGGTATGTCTCTGCCAAGATAACACCGGCCCCATGAGTACCTTGTAATACCTTTATAATTACGGGATTGTTCTTAAACGTCTTTAAGGTAGCCTCAGCATCATAAACATTACCTAGAATAGTTCGAGGAACTGGAATGTTTTTCATTGCTAGTATTTGAAAACTAGTCCATTTATTTCGAGATTGTAGTATCGCTTCGGCCGTCACTGTAGTAAAAACCTTCATTGCCTCAAAGTGTCGAACTAATGATGAGCCCATATACGTGTTTGAAGCCCCAATTCTCGGTATAATAGCATGGATATCATCAACTATTTCATCTCCATAATACAGCAATGGGGTGTTGTTTTCAACAGATGAAGTAAACAAATAAGGATCAAGCACTTCCATTTCGTGGTTTCTGGCTTCCCCTGCTTTGATTAGACTTTGAGTTGAATAAAGAAATTCACCTCTCGATAAAATGGCAATATTCATTTCATTTAGATTTCTATCGCAATTTAGTGAAATTGGTTCTTAATAGTCATTGATTGAAATAATAAAACAGGCTATTTCCCAATTAAGTTAGTAGTGTAATTTAGGATCTATTAATTACCTTTGGTATATGCCAAATGCATCAGTTAAACTTCAAATTTCTACATTACCAAATTCTCCAGGAGTTTATCAATATTACGATAAGGAGGAAAAATTACTTTATGTTGGGAAGGCAATAAATTTAAAGAAAAGAGTCGCGTCTTATTTTAATAAGGAGCATGACAATGCTCGCACACGATTGCTTGTTAAAAAAATTAGTGTCATCAGGCATATTGTTGTTGCTACGGAAACCGATGCGCTTTTACTTGAAAATAATCTTATAAAAAAATATCAGCCACGCTATAATGTGATGCTGAAAGATGACAAGACCTATCCTTGGATATGTATCAAAAACGAACGTTTTTCGCGAGTTTTTTCTACGCGTAGAATGATTAAAGATGGCTCTGAATATTTTGGTCCATATACCAGTATGCGAACTGTGCATACGCTACTCGACCTAATTAAAGGCCTTTATCCGTTGCGAACTTGCAACTATGACCTTTCCGAAGAAAAAATAAAGGCGGGAAAATATAAAGTATGTCTCGAATATCATCTTGGAAATTGTCTTGGTCCCTGTGAAGACTTTTATTCAGAGCAAGAATACAATGAGACTATTGATGCTATTCGCAATATTCTAAAAGGAAATTTTAGAGAATCACTTCAGAAATTTAAGGTTCAAATGGTAGCCTTGGCAAACGAATTGAAATTTGAAGATGCGCAGCGAATCAAAGAAAAAATAGATGTTTTGCAAAATTACCAAGCAAAATCGACAGTGGTGAATCCTAAGATTAATAATGTAGATGTTTTTTCGGTGATTTCGGATGAAAGCTATGGTTACGTGAACTATCTTCAGATTTCCTATGGTGCCATTATTAGATCGCATACGCTCGAAATTAAAAAGAAATTGGATGAAAGTGATGCCCAACTATTACAATTGGCAGTTTTCGAATTGAGGCAGCGATTTCAATCAATTTGTAAAGAAGTCTATGTGCCTTTTTCTATTATTGTAGAAGAAGGTGTTAAAGTGTATGTTCCAAAAGCAGGGGATAAAAAGCAGATATTAGAGCTCTCTACAAGAAATGCAAAATATTTTAGAATGGAGCGATTTAAGCAGGCTAGGATTGTAGATCCCGATCGACATGAAAATCGTATCATGGCCCAAATGAAGAAAGATCTGCGATTGACGGAGGAGCCTAGGCATATTGAATGTTTTGACAATAGTAATATACAAGGAACGAACCCTGTAGCAGCCTGTGTTGTTTTTAGAAATGGAAAGCCTTATAAGAAAGACTATCGTAAATATAACATAAAGACGGTTGAAGGGCCGGATGACTTCGCTTCAATGGAAGAAGTGGTTTATAGAAGGTACAAAAGGTTGTTAGATGAGAAGCAACCTTTGCCACAACTTATCATCATTGATGGAGGTAAGGGACAACTCTCTTCTTCTTTAAAAAGCTTAGACAAGCTTGAATTACGTGGAAAGATTGCAATCGTTGGAATAGCAAAAAGGCTTGAAGAATTATTTTATCCAGATGATCCGATCCCCTTATATTTGGATAAGAAATCTGAAACTCTAAAGATTATACAACAATTACGAAATGAAGCACATCGTTTCGGAATTACATTTCATCGAAATAAACGCTCAAAGGAAGCGTTGAACACTGAATTGGAATCTATTTCGGGAATAGGAGAGAAAACAGTTATTGAATTATTGACACATTTTAAAAGTACCAAGCGAATTATAGCGGCAGATTTTGATTCATTAGTTAGCGTAGTAGGCGAAAGTAGAGCAAAAAAGATAATAACGCATTTCCAAAAGTCAGAATGAAAAACACCTTTTTCATATTAATAATTTTATTAACTGCGGTTGTTTTTTCTCAAAATGAAGCGCCCAAAGACCTTAAAGTAGGCGTAGTGTTAAGTGGTGGAGGTGCCAAAGGGCTTGCACATATAGGTGCACTAAAAGCAATTGAAGAGGCCGGTGTTCGAATAGATTACATTGGAGGGACAAGTATGGGAGCTATTGTTGGAGCACTTTATGCATCAGGCTATTCTGTTAAGCAATTAGATTCGATTTTCAGCAATGTAGATTATAATACAATTATTCAGGATGATATTCCGAGAAAGTCAAAAACATTTTATGAAAAGGTGGAATCGGAAAAATACGCATTGACCTTGCCGTTTGATAACTTTAAAGTTAGTTTCCCCTCAGGACTATCTAAAGGACAGAACGTTTATAATCTTATGTCTAAATTAACAGCTCACGTGAATGATATTGATGATTTTAGCAAGCTTCCTATTCCGTTCTTTTGTGTGGCAACTGATGTCGAAACTGGTAAGATGGTTATTTTAGATAAAGGATATTTGCCGAGAGCAGTAACTGCTAGTGGCGCTCTTCCATCTTTATTCAGTCCTATAATGGTAGATGACAAGCTTTTGGTAGATGGTGGGGTGGTCAATAATTATCCGGTTGACGAAGTACGCGCAAAAGGGATGGACGTAATCATTGGGGTCGATGTTCAAGACGGTCTCAAAGATCGATCCCAATTAAATTCTATTTTTGATCTTATGGTGCAAATTAGTGTTTTTCGAACCGTCAGCGAAATGGAAACTAAGCGATCAAGAACCGATATTTATATTCATCCAAAAATTGAAGATTTTTCAGTTGTGTCTTTCAGTGAGGTCAAAAAAATCATTGAGACAGGTGCTGTTGAAGCGCATAAGTTTAGGGAAGACATGGAAGCGCTTTCAGCACAGCAAAAGCATCTCCCTAAGAAGAAGACTGAGTTTTTGGAAAGAAATTCATTTTACATAAATAATGTAGAGATTAGGGGTAACGAAAAATATACGAGAGCGTATGTTTTAGGAAAGCTAAAACTAAAAGTACCTGCAGAAGTAACTTATGAAGAGTTTAGTGAAGGAGTTAACAATCTTTCTGCTACTGGCAGTTTTCAAGATATTGATTATCGTATTATTCCGCAGGCAAATGGAAAATTTAATGTTTCTTTCACGCTACGCGAAAACAAATCGAAAACTTTTTTAAGGTTTGGCGCTCATTATGATGAGTTATTTCGCAGCGCAGCTCTTATAAATATTACAAGGAAACGATTCTTAACTAATAATGATATTGCATCCCTTGACCTTGGCTTAGGTGATAATTTGCGTTACAATTTTAATTATTATATCGACAAAGGGTTTTACTGGAGTATAGGTTTTAACTCCAGTTTAGATACGTTTGATAAGGACGTGGATATTGATTTTGTCGCTCCAGAATTAGTTGAAGAATCTAATTCTGAAGTTAACAAGATTAACTTGGAATACATGGATTTAACAAATCAAATTTATATTGAAACTCTTTTTAAAAGAACATTTTTATTAGGGGGAGGTTTAGAGCAAAAATGGATCAAATATTTGTCAGAGACAATTGGCATTGACGAAGATAATAACCCTCGTACAGTTTTTGAAAATTCAAATTATTTTAATGCTTTTGGGTATTTAAAGCTTGACACTTATGACAATAGTTTCTTCCCAAGGAGTGGGGTCTATTTTAACGGAGATTTTCGTCTCTATCTTTTAGCTTCAGGAATGAACAAAGACTTTGATAATTTTTCAATCGCAAAGGCAAAGTTTGGATATGCTAGATCTCTTTTTAAGAATATTTCGGGGGTCCTAACAACTGAAGGAGGTTTTAAAATAGGAAACAATAGAACTCATTCCTTTGATTTCTTTCTCGGGGGTTATGGATATAAAGGACTAAATAATATTATGCCTCTATATGGTTATGAGGCCTTAAGCCTCAGAGGTAACACATATCTTAAAACTAATATCACTTTTGATTACGTATTTCTCAAGAATAATCACCTTAATCTTTCAGCAAATATTGCCAAAGTGGGGGATAACTTATTTGCATCGGCCAAATGGATCGATAGCATCGATTATATTGGTTATGCTATTGGATACGGGCTTGAAACTTTTTTAGGTCCACTGGAGGTTAAGTATTCCTTTTCACCCGAACGTGAAGCTGGGGAATGGCATATAAATGCGGGCTTTAGGTTTTAAAAACATCTTGGCGATAGAAAGCATAAATTTTTCCGATATTTGTACTGTAAACCTTAAAGTCATGCCTTTCTATCATAAATTAGGAGAGATACCTCTCAAGAGACATATTCAATTTCGAAAAGCGGATGGCAGTTTGTATTATGAACAGTTATTCGGAACTATCGGTTTTGATGGAATGTATAGCAATCTATATCACGAACAACGTCCAACTCAAGTTAAGGAGATTAAAAAACAGTACAGCGTTGCGCCTAAAGTTGCAAAAGCAAATAGCTTGCAGTCATACCGTCTAAGGGGTTTTCAAGTGGCTCCAGAAAATGATTATTTAGACAGTCGTAAAGTAGTGCTTACTAATAGCGACTGTAATATAATTTTAGCAGCTCCAAGATATTCTCAAGAGGATTATTTTTATAAGAATACAGATGCCGATGAACTTATCTTTATCCATAAAGGAACTGGGAAGCTTAGGACGCATATGGGAAATCTTGATTTCAAATATGGAGACTACCTATTGGTTCCTCGTGGAGTTATTTACAAGATAGATTTTGATACTGAAGATAACCGACTGTTTATTGTAGAATCTTACAGTCCAATTTACACTCCAAAGCGGTATCGCAATCACTTTGGGCAATTGTTAGAACATTCTCCATTTTGTGAACGTGATATTCGCAAACCGTCTGAATTGGAAACCTACAATGAAAGTGGAGAGTTCTTAATAAAAGTTAAGAAACAAAATGATATTTTTGAAATGGTCTATGCCAGTCATCCTTTTGATGTGGTTGGTTATGACGGTTATAACTTCCCATATGCTTTTTCAATTCACGATTTTGAACCGATAACAGGGCGTATACATCAACCGCCACCGGTTCATCAAACTTTTGAAACAGATGCCTTTGTGATATGTAGTTTCGTTCCAAGATTATATGACTATCATCCTCAAAGTATCCCTGCACCTTATAATCATAGCAATATTGATAGTGATGAGGTGTTATATTATGTAGATGGTGACTTTATGAGCCGAAATGATGTTGATGCCGGACATATTTCATTGCATCCAGCAGGAATACCACACGGTCCACACCCGGGAGCTGCAGAGAGAAGTATTGGTAAAACAAGAACTGACGAGCTTGCGGTAATGGTCGACACTTTTAAACCATTACAAATAACAGAGGAAGCTCTGAAGATAGCAGATGAGGATTACTATAAATCCTGGTTAGAATAATTAAAATTAGGAGCAATTCCTGCTTTCTACTCTATCTCATGTATTAGAGTGAAATCAATACATGGGGTACCGTTTTAAGCAGGGCTAAAACAAATAATTATGAGTAAAGAAGTAAAGTCCGTTGACTACGGTTTGGAAAAAATATTTGAAGGCGCAGCAGATTTTCTGCCATTATTAGGTACGGATTATGTTGAATTTTATGTAGGCAACGCCAAGCAATCGGCGCATTTTTATAAAACAGCTTTTGGTTTTCAGTCCTATGCTTATAAGGGATTAGAAACGGGTTCGAAAGATTCAGTAAGTTACGTTTTGAAGCAGGATAAAATTAGAATCGTTCTTACGACTCCATTAAATAGCAAATCGCCAATTAATGATCATATTGTAAAACATGGGGATGGAGTAAAAGTTATTGCACTTTGGGTTGATGATGCTAGAAAAGCATATGAGGAGACGACAAAGCGTGGCGCGAAATCTTATATGGAACCTACGGTTGAGAAAGATGAGCAAGGAGAAGTTGTACGCGCAGGAATCTACACCTACGGGGAAACAGTTCATTTGTTTGTTGAACGTAAAAACTATAATGGGGCCTTTCTACCAGGATTTAGACCTTGGAAATCGGACTACAATCCAGAACCAACTGGATTAAAATTTATTGACCATATGGTGGGCAATGTTGGTTGGGGACAAATGAATATTTGGGTAAAGTGGTACGAAGATGTTATGGGGTTTGTAAATTTCTTGTCGTTTGATGATAAACAGATACATACAGAGTACTCTGCTTTAATGAGTAAAGTAATGAGCAATGGGAATGGACGTATTAAGTTTCCAATTAATGAGCCTGCTAAAGGAATAAAAAAATCTCAAATTGAAGAATATCTTGATTTTTATGAAGGATCGGGGGTTCAACATTTGGCGTTAGCAACAGATGACGTAATAAAAACAGTAGCCCAACTTAAAGCAAGAGGAATAGAATTCTTACCTCCTCCTCCGCAGGAATATTACGATGATATCCCGAGGAGATTGGGAGTCCATATGGATATAATGAAGGAAGATATAAAAGAACTCCAAAGATTGTCGATTTTAGTTGACGCCGATGAGGAGGGATATTTGCTGCAAATTTTCACGAAACCATTAGAAGATAGACCAACCTTATTCTTTGAAATAATTCAACGAATGGGAGCCAAAGGATTTGGAGCAGGAAATTTCAAGGCCCTTTTTGAGTCTATAGAACGTGAGCAAGCCGAGCGGGGAACTTTATAAAGAAAGCGTAACATCAGCAAAACTTCATCGTCTAAAAGATGAAGTTTTGTTTTTGGAACAAAACTTGTAATACCAAATTAATTTTTAAATGACTTATTAAAAATTTGAACGTTAATTGATATAATTGTCCGACGCGAACACAAGAGCTTATTTCAATGGGTAGATTACTTACTATTATATTATTTTGTAGCATTGCGACTCTTTCTGCCCAAGAAAGGGCATTTGGAGATGGGGAATGGTTTAAATTCAGAATACATTATGGATTGTTAACTGCGGGTTATGCCTCATTGGAAGTGAATAGTGAAAACCTCAACGGGAAAGATGTTTTTCATATAAAGGGAGAAGGTAAAACCGTTGGTGTTTCAAAATGGTTTTTTAAGGTAGAAGATGATTACCAATCTTATATCGATAAAGAAAAAGATATCCCTTATCGTTTTATTCGAAAGATAAATGAAGG
>Ga0075467_10000723_pt1 | contig 27065 bp, 28 predicted proteins | sample DEB08_DNA_9_FD_75067 | JGI IMG/M metagenome (GOLD analysis project Ga0075467, IMG submission 75067) | Aqueous microbial communities from the Delaware River and Bay under freshwater to marine salinity gradient to study organic matter... | ecosystem: Environmental > Aquatic > Marine > Coastal ... | reverse complement strand
TACAACAAGCTGACCGATTTCTGGAAGGACAAGATCGCCTCGGCCCTGGCTGCAGATCTTGAACGCATCGGCAGCGATGTGATCGTCAATCTGGCGAGCAATGAATATTGGGCATCGGTCAAGCCGTATAGCGCAAAATTGCCCGGCCGGATCATCGAGGTCGATTTTCGCAAGGACAGCCCGGATGGCCCCAGGTTCATCAGCTTTGAAGCGAAGCGCGCCCGCGGCATGATGGCGCGCTATATCTGCGAAAATCATCTGACGGATCCGGAAATGCTCAAGGGCTTTGACTATGACGGCTACCGGTTCGACAGCGATGCCAGCGCGGCAAACAGCCTGCGCTTCATCCGAACATGACTGGCCAATCGGCCGTCATCTTTGGCGCGAACGGCGGGATTGGCTCGGCGGTCGTCGATGCGCTCGAGAAGGACAGCCGTTTTGACCAGATCATCCGGCTGTCCCGGTCCGGCCATGGCCCGGTCCCCGTCGACCTGACATCGGAAGCGAGCATCAAGGATGCCGCTGCATGGATGACGGCGAACGCGATTCGTCCCTCCCTGATATTCGTCGCTACCGGCCTGCTCCACGATGACCAGAGGGGACCGGAAAAAAGCCTGCGACAACTGGATAGCGACTGGCTGCTGAAAAACTATCAGGTGAACGCGGTCGGCCCGGCCCTGGTCGCCAAATATTTTCTGCCGCTGATGGACCGGAAAGGGATTTCGAGATTCGCCGCGCTGTCGGCCCGGGTCGGCAGCATTTCGGACAATCGGCTCGGCGGCTGGTACGGCTATCGGGCATCCAAGGCGGCGCTCAACATGATGATCCGCAACCTGGCGATCGAATGGTCCCGCAAGAACGACCGGTCGATCATCGTGGCGCTGCACCCGGGCACGGTCGACACGGCGCTGAGCGAGCCGTTTCAGGGCAATGTGCCGCCCGAAAAGCTGTTCGACTCCAGTCGCGCGGCGCGGCAGCTTCTGGATGTTCTTGATGCCCTGAATCCCGCCGACAGCGGGAAAGTTTTTGCCTGGGACGGCAGCGAAATCCAGCCCTGATTCCGGCACTGTATTATTATTGTAAAACTGGGCCGAAAGACTGGCTTTTGCCGGCCCCTTCCCCTAGAAGAATCAGCAAGAAAAAACCCATGAAAAAGGCCCGTTTGTGAACGAACAAACCACCCCACCGTCGCCGTCCAACATCGAACCGATCGACATCGTCGACGAGATGAAAACCAGCTACATGGACTATGCCATGTCGGTCATCGTCAGCCGGGCCCTGCCGGACGTGCGCGACGGCCTGAAGCCGGTTCACCGGCGCATCCTGTTCGCCGCCCAGGAAGGCGGCATGGTCGCCGGACGGCCCTATCGCAAATGCGCAAAAATCGTCGGCGACGTGATGGGCAATTATCACCCGCATGGCGACAGCGCGATCTACATGGCTTTGGCCCGGATGACCCAGGACTGGTCGATGCGCGTGCCGCTGATCGATGGCCAGGGCAATTTCGGCTCGATTGACCCGGACATGCCGGCATCGATGCGCTACACCGAGGCGCGCCTGAACAAGGTCGCCAATTTCCTGCTCAACGATCTCGACAAGGACACGGTCGATTTCATCCCCAATTATGACGGCAGCCGACAGGAGCCCAATGTCCTCCCGGCCCGCTTCCCGAACCTGCTGGTCAACGGCGCCGGCGGCATCGCGGTCGGCATGGCGACCAACATCCCGCCGCACAATCTCGGCGAGGTGATCAACGCCAGCCTTGCCTATATCGACAATCCCGGCATCACGATCGACGAACTGATCGAGATCGTCCCCGGCCCCGATTTCCCTACCGCTCCCCTGATCCTCGGCCAGTCTGGTGCCCGCGCCGCCTACAAGGACGGTCGTGGCTCGATCATGATGCGCGCCCGCCATGTCATAGAGGAAGGACGCGGCGACAAGCGCTCGATCGTCCTCACCTCGATCCCGTTCCAGGTCGGCAAATCCGGCTTGGTCGAAAAGATCGCCGAAGCCGCCAAGGACAAGCGCATCGAGGGCGTCTCCGACATTCGCGACGAATCCAGCCGCGCCGGCGTCCGGGTCGTGATCGAACTGAAACGCGATGCCACGCCCGATGTCGTGCTCAACCAGATCTGGCGCTTCACCCCTGCCCAGTCCAGCTTCCCGGCGAACATGCTCGCCATTCGTGGCGGCCGTCCGGAAGTGCTGACGCTGCGCGACATCATCGAATCCTTCGTCAAGTTCCGCGAAGAGGTCATCACCCGCCGGACCAAGTTCGAACTGAACAAGGCACGCGAACGGGCGCATATCTTGCTCGGCCTGGTGGTTGCCGTTACCAATATGGACGAAGTCGTGCGGATCATCCGCGGCTCCTCGACCCCGGCAGAAGCGCGCGAATCATTGCTGCGCCGCGAATGGCCCATCGCCGAGATCGCCGCCTATATCCGGCTGGTCGAGGCGATGGAGACCGATATCGAAGGCGACAGCTACAAGCTGTCCCCGGTTCAGGTGAAAGCGATTCTCGATCTCCGTCTGCAGAAACTGACCGCGCTTGGCCGTGAAGAAATTGGCGACGAACTGAAGGAACTGGCCGCCGCGATCGAGGAATATCTCGCGATCCTGGCCGACCGCGCCAAGCTCTATGCGGTGATGCGCGAAGAGCTCGAGGAAGTCCGCGACGAATTTGCCACCCCGCGCCTCTCCGAAATCACCGCGGCCTGGGATGGCCTCGAAGATGAAGACCTGATGGAACGCTCGGAGATGGTCGTCACCGTCACTCATGGCGGATATATCAAGCGCACGCCGCTCGACACGTTCCGGGCCCAGCGCCGCGGCGGCAAGGGCCGCGCCGGCATGGCGACCAAGGACGAGGATGCGGTCACCGAATTGTTCGTCACCTCGACCCACACCCCGGTCCTGTTCTTCTCGACTCACGGCAAGGTCTACAGGCTCAAGGTCTGGAAGCTGCCCGAAGGCGGACCGCAGACCAAGGGACGGCCGATGGTCAACCTGCTGCCGCTGGCCGACGGCGAAACCATTTCCACGGTTCTGCCGCTCCCCGAGGACGAATCCGAATGGGCCGATCTGCACGTCATGTTCGCCACCGCCAAGGGCGGTGTCCGACGCAACAGCATGGACAGCTTCACCAATGTGCCCTCCAACGGCAAATTCGCGATGAAATTTGACGAGGACAGCGATGACCGCCTGATCGGCGTGGAACTGCTCACCGACAATGACGATGTCCTGCTGGCGACCAGGAACGGCAAGGCGATCCGTTTCGCCGGTGACGCGGTGCGCTCCTTCCAGAGCCGTACCTCCACCGGTGTGCGCGGGATTGCGCTGAAGGGCGATGACGAGGTGATTTCACTATCGGTCCTGCGCGGTTTCGAGGCATCGACCGAGGAACGCGACCAGTATCTCAAGGCCGCTCCGTGGAAGGACAATGAGAATGAGCCCGAACTGTCCGCAGAACGCATGGCAGAATTTTCGGAAAATGAAGATTTCATCCTCACCGTCTGCGCCAATGGCTATGGCAAGCGCTCCAGCGCCTATGAATATCGCCAGTCCGGCCGCGGCGGCCAGGGCATACTCAATATCGACAATATCAAGCGCAACGGCACGGTCGTTGCCAGTTTCCGTGCCACCGACGACGAACAGGTCATGCTTGTCACCGATCAGGCCAAGCTGATCCGGATGAAGGTCGCGGACATGCGGGTGATTGGCCGCAACAGTTCGGGAGTCAAATTGTTCGATGTCGCCAGCGGCGAGCATGTCGTCGGCGCGGCGAAGATTGACGAAGAGGAAGAGCCGGAAAACGAAGCGGAAGACGCAGTGGTCGACGAAATGGTCGATCAGGGCGTGTCCGACGGCGATGTCGCTGTGCCCGATGAGCCAGAAGCGCCGGAAGACGCAGCCGAATAGTCTGGTTCCGTTCGTCCTGAGCTTGTCGAAGGACGCCCTGCAAAAAGAGGCTTGCGGCAGAAATGCCTCGACAAGCCCGGCGCAGACGGAACCGAATGGAGGAGGAAGCCAATGAAGATCACACCATCCGGGCAAGCCTGCGGAGCAGAGGTGACGGGCGTCGACCTGACCCTACCACTCACGCCCGAGACGATAGCCGCGATCCGCTCGGCCTGGCTGGACCATCATGTCCTGTCCTTTCCGAACCAGACGATGTCCGACGATGATCTGGAACGCTTCACCCAATATTTCGGCGGCTTTGGCCATGATCCCTTTTTCGATCCGATCGAGGGCCGCCAGCATATCGCCGCCATCCGCCGCGATGCCGACGAGAAAAGCCCGCTGTTCGCCGAAAACTGGCACAGCGATTGGAGCTTCCAGGCGCAGCCGCCGGCGGGCACCTGTCTGCTCGGCATCACCATCCCGCCAGTCGGCGGCGACACATTGTTCGCCGATCAGCACAAGGCGCTGGACGCGATGCCGCACGAGATGCGCAGCCAGTATGAAGGTCTGATCGCAATCCACAGCGCGCAAATGGCCTATGCGCCGGACGGTGCCTATGGCGAAAAGGATGAGGGCCGCAGCATGGCCATCCGCCCCGACGAATCGGCACGAGCCACTCAGACCCATCCCCTGATCCGCGAACATCCGGAAACCGGTCGGCTCGGACTGTTCAGCTGCATGGGCTATATCATCGGCTTTGAAGGCATGGCGCAGGCAGAGGCCCTGCCCCTGCTCCAGCAATTATACGCCTGGCAAAGCCGCGAGGAATTTGTCTATCGCCACCACTGGCAGCCGAACATGCTGGTCATGTGGGACAATCGCTCGGTGCTGCACTGCGCGACCGGCGGCTATGACGGCCATGACCGGTTGCTCCACCGGACCACGATCGCCGCCTGTCAGGCGTGAACCGGGTCGGCGCTGTCCGCCGCCATTTCGTGGCGCAAGGTTGCCACGATGCCGGTGGCGATCATGAACTGGCCGAAATAATAGAGCGGCCAGATCAGCATTTCCGGAATGATGCTGGTCTCCAGCGGACCCATGCGCGCAAATATCAGCAAGTCCGACACCAGAAACAGGATCGCGCCGGCACCGACCTGGTAGCGCGAAAAACGGCTTGTCCAGGCCATCGCCGCCATGGCGGAAATGGACAGGCAATAGACGCCGACGCCAACCGCCGCCGCCCGGTCAGATGGCAATGTCCAGGCGATAAACACGGACAGAGGCACGAGAATGATCGCGAAGGCCTTTTGACTGAACGCCAGTTTATGGCGGCGATAGCGGGAATAGAACAGGATCGCGAGCAGGTTTCCGGCCATGAAGGCCAGAGCACCGGCGACCAGGTCAATTTCCAGCACTATGTCCCCGATCGCTCCAAGCGCCATGATCGCCCCGACGATCTTGCCGTCCAGACGATGCAGGCGCACCAGCGCATAAATGGCCAGAAAACCAACCCCTGCGCCTTTCCAGGCGATCAGATAGAGGCCCGGGATATTGCTGTCCCTGACAAAGAAATAGCTGATCCCGAACAGCAGGCTGAGCAGCAGGAACGGTCTGGATTCGGCAAATGCATTTTTCATGAGATTGAAGTCTGCCCCCTTTTTTTTTCCGCCTCTATCACGCAACAGGCCCGACTGCCAGATTGACATTGTCGACTTACCACAACACTAAGGCGCGCATGACCACAGTACATATTATCGGCGGCGGGCTCGCCGGATCGGAAGCGGCATGGCAACTGGCGGAACAGGGCGTGAAAGTGCGTCTGTCCGAAATGCGGGGGAGCGGCGAGATGACCCCTGCCCATCAAACCGACGGCCTGGCCGAGCTCGTCTGTTCGAACAGCTTCCGCTCGGATGACGCGGAAAAAAATGCCGTCGGACTATTGCATCAGGAAATGCGCGACCTGAACTCGATCATCATCGGCGAAGGCGACCAGCATCGCCTGCCGGCTGGTTCGGCCCTGGCCGTCGACCGCGACCATTTCTCGGCCGGGGTGACTCAACGGCTCAGCGAACATCCCAATATAGAGATTGTCCGCGAGCGGGTCGATCAGCTGCCCGAAAGCGGCCTGACGATTGTCGCAACGGGTCCGCTCACGGCGATGACCTTGGCCAAAAGCATAGGCGCCGCTACCGGCGAGGACTCGCTGGCCTTTTTCGATGCCATCGCGCCGATCGTCTACAAGGTCAGCATCGATATGGACATCGCCTGGATGCAGTCGCGCTGGGACAAGGTCGGTCCGGAAGGCGATGGCAAGGATTATATCAACTGCCCAATGAACCGCGAACAATATTACGCCTTCATCCAGGGCCTGCTCGACGGCGAAAAGACCGATTTCAAGCAATGGGAAAAGGACACACCCTATTTCGAAGGCTGCATGCCGATCGAGGTGATGGCCTCGCGCGGCCCCGAAACCCTGCGCTTCGGTCCGATGAAACCCGTTGGTCTCACCAATGCCCACACCGGCGAGAGCGCCTATGCGGTGGTCCAGCTCCGCCAGGATAATGCATTGGGCACGCTGTGGAACATGGTCGGTTTCCAGACCAAGCTGAAATATGGCGCGCAGGCCGATCTGCTGAAGACCATTCCCGGTCTGGAGAACGCGGAATTTGCCCGCATGGGCGGCCTCCATCGCAACACGTTCATCAACGCCCCCAGGTTGCTCGACAAGGAACTCCGCCTCAAGAAGGCGCCCCATATCCGCTTTGCCGGCCAGATCACCGGTTGCGAAGGCTATGTCGAAAGCGCAGCGGTCGGACTGATGGTCGGCCGGATGGTCGCAGCGGAAATACGCGGCGAACCCTTTAACCTGCCCCCGCAAACGACCGCCTTTGGCGCTTTATTGTCGCATATCACCGGCGGTGCCGATGCCCGGGACTATCAACCGATGAACGTCAATTTCGGCCTGTTCCCGCCCTTTGAGCAGCGCGTGAAGAAGAAGGAACGCAAGGAAGCCTATACCGCCCGGGCGCGCGCAGATTTTTCGCAATGGCTGCACCCCTTGTCAGCGGCAGGCCTGCAACTCGCCTAGCATTTGCAGCGGGGTGCCGAACGCTTGGGCCGCGTGGTCCGGAATTCAGTACGGGTCAGCTGGCCATTGCCGTCGCCATCGGCTCGGGCGAACCGGTCACTGGTCGCCACCGCCCATTCCTCGAACGTGAGCAGGTTATTTCCGTCCTTGTCGAGCTTGCGGAAGGAATCGGTACGACTGCTCATCATCTCCAGTCGGGTGATAATCTCGTCGCGATTGCGGTCGTAGCGATTGAACCGCAGCTCCTCGCGTGAGGCCTTATAGGCTTTAGGTGGCGTCGGCGGCGCGGGACCGACCGTTTGCGCATCGATATCAGCCTCCGGCAAGCTGTCAGGTTCGACCACTTGTGGTGGCGGTGGTGCGGCGGGAATGGGAACATCCTGACCCTGAGCGCCAATCCACAGGAACAGGCCCGCGGTCAGCAGCAGCAATATGCCGGCAGCACCGGCGGCAAATTTCTTCATAGGCGAAATCCGCGGACGTGCGACTGCCTGTCTAGCGTCCCGTGATGCCGTGCCAGATGATACGCGCTGCGCTGGCCGGACGATAGAGATCGGCAGTCAGTTGGCCCTGTCTAACATCGTGGGCCATCAGTTTGCAGAGGATAGACAGTGGTCGTCCGCTTCTGTCAAAACGGAATTGCGGATGCATCGTCATGATGTCGCTGCAGCGGTCGAAACCAGCCTGCCGCATGCCGGCATCCGAACAATGGCGGGCAAAGTCCCAAAAAGCCCAGGCTTTGGCCTGCGCCGCCTGCGACTGGTTCAACGACGATCCACCCGCCAGACCAAATGCGAAAAATCCGCCACCGCGCGCCGCCGCATAATTGTCAAACTGGCGATCCTCCCAGGGAAAATCGTCCAGCATCACTTCCCACCCGTCCAGCAGGGCCAGGAGCGGAGCAAGGGTTTCTCCCGACTGTTCGAGCCGGTTGACCTGCTCTATCAGTGGTTCGCCAGCCGGTCTTTCGGCAGCCGGCTTGGTTAAGATATCGCGCCACCAGCTTAACCGCATTTGTCCGATCAATATTTCCGTTGTCGAGCGGACAATTTCGGCGAAGCGGGCATCCAGCGCAAAAAGCAAGGCATAGCGGTTCCGGTCCTCGGACCTTGTATAGGCAACCATCAGCCGTTGCAGGGGCTCCAGCTCTTGCAGCGCATCGCTCATGCCACCCCGCTCGCCAGTTTCCCTTACGAAATCAAGGTAAATTTGTCTTAACCATATCTATTGGACCGTCGCTAACCCTTTTTCACGTATCTGGCCCGTTCGAATTGGGTTATTTCAGGGGGCCGAAGCGCATGCTTGGCGAAAAACGCGGGAATTCAGTGGCTGCCTTGTTCAAGGCTTTGCGTTCCGACACGGCCGGTAACGTCTACGCCATGGCGGCGGCGGCGCTATTTCCGATTGCCGCCATCATTGGCGGTGGCGTCGATATCGGGCGCGCCTATATGGCACAAGCCCGGCTGCAGCGGGCCTGCGACGCCGGCGCTCTGGCCGGTCGCCGCGCGATGTCGGGTGCCACGATGTCGACCGCCGATGCCGTCGAAGCCCGCAAATTTTTCGATTTCAACTTTCCCGAAGGCTCATTTGACACCGACTCCTTTGCCAAGGTCGATGGTGTGGACAACCCGCGCTTCGTCGATGGTCCCGGCGACAAGTCGGTCAGGGGCTATGCCCAGACCACCCTGAACACCTCGATCATGAAGATTTTCGGTTACCAGAAAATGACGCTGAAGGTCGATTGCACCAGCCGCCTCGACATCGGCAATGTCGATGTGATGATGGTACTCGACGTGACCGGATCGATGAACTGGAAGCCGGATGGCAGCTATACCAGCACCGAATCCGAAAAGAAAATTACCGGACTCAAGAATGCGGTAAAGGATTTCTACGATATCCTGGGCACGGGCGGCGATACGTCCAGCAGCAGCCAGATCCGCTATGGCTTCATGCCCTATAATGCGATGATCAATGTTGGCGAAACCTTGTATGACGAGAATCCATCATGGCTTGTCGGTGGGGTCGGGACTTCGGTTGAAGACGAATGGAATTACCAGACCCGACGCGCGCACTGGATCATCCCCGCGACCAACCCCTATACTACCTATGAACAGATCAATGTCGCAGGCGCGGATGGAAGCGACCGCAAGGCTTGCGAAGAGAGATTTGGTGAAAATCAGTCGGTGCCGCCGCTTTGGGATCCCAGCGATGACGGATATGCTGCTGGCAACCCGCTGACCCAGAACGGCTATTATTATGAATTCAGCTATTATAGCTATGATCGGAAGAACAAGAAAAATATCGTTTGCAAACGCAAGGTCGAGCGATTTGATTCGCCGCCGGTAAAGACAACCCAATGGGCGCCCGGTGCAGAATTTGACTTCTGGGAATATGACGAGTTCGACCATGATGTGTCGGCTTATGTTGCCTCGATAAAATCCAGCAACCCCCGGGCATTGCGGCCGACCCTGTACAATAATCCGGATGACAATACCGACGGACCGACGGACCGTTGGGACGGATGTATCGAAGAACGCGACACCTATTCCGATATTACCTCCACGACCAATGCCATTCCGGCAAACGCATATGATCTGGACATTGACCTGATCCCGAGCAACAAGGCGACCCGCTGGCGGCCCTACTGGTCCGGCGTGGAATATCTGCGCAATGGTTCCTCCGCCAGCGATTCGTCATGCCCGACCGAGGGGCGCCGTCTGGCGGAATATGCCAGCTATGATTCTGACCCCGGATTGGATTCCTCCGGCAACTCGATCTATTCGGGCAGTCTGGAAGATTATATCAACGGTCTCAGCCCCAACGGAAACACCAATCATACGATCGGGATGATCTGGGGAGCGCGATTCCTGTCGCCCACCGGCCTGTTCGCCACCGAAAATTCCAAGTCCAGAAATGGGTTCAATATCGCCCGTCACCTGATCTTCATGACCGATGGGGATTTGAACGTCTTTCCGAACAGATATAATGTCTATGGATATAATGATCTGGATGGCCGCCTCGCGCCCATTGGCACCAGTCAGTCGAATTACGAGGCACGACAGGCACAGCGTTTTCAACTGATGTGCAATGCGGTCAAGGCACAGGGCGTGACAATATGGGTTATCCAGTTTACCAATAGCTCGACCATTCAGCCGCATCTGTTGAGCTGTGCCACCAGTGCAAGCCATGCTGCCGCTGCCACCAGCAACGCAGCACTCCAGGCGGCCTTCGGCGATATCGCCAAAACCATTGGCGGACTGAGGTTGTCAAAATGATCAAGATATTGCCGAAACGATTTCGACTTCTGGCCGATGAACGCGGCGCCACCCTGGTGGAATTCGGACTTGTTGCCGGACCGTTCATCCTGATGCTCCTGGGCATCATGGATCTGGGCTATCGCGGATATGTGGACACTGTGTCCAAGTCGGTCCTGCATCAGGTGGCGCGCGATGCTTCAACCGGCGAAATGACGCCTGCCCAGATCGAGCAGCAGGTAAATGACGGACTGGACGATCTCGTCCTCAAAAATGCCGTAATCACGGTCTCGACCGAAAGCTATTTTGATTTCACCAATATTGGCAAGCCGGAAAAATTGACCGTGGACAATAACAGTAATGGCGCAGTGGATCCCGGCGACTGCTTTATCGACAATAATGGCAATGGTGTCTTTGACACCGACTATGGCATTGCGGGCACCGGCGGCCCCGATGACATCGTCAACTACAAGATCGAAATTTCTTCGCCGCGCCTGTTTCCCCTGGCGTCGATGATCGGGTTGAATGAAACCATGACCATCTCCAACAGCACTGCCGTGCGCAATCAACCCTATGGCGCGCAAGTCGATCTTGTCGCCACCTGCGTATCGACACTGGACTAGAAGGAGGCGAATAGACAATGACAAAAATCATGAAAAACAGCGCCTTCAAAATGGTTGATCGCTTCAGGAATCTGCCAATCGTGGAAGACACCAGTGGCCTCGCGCTGCTCGAGTTTGCCTTCACGGCTCCGGTGATGTTGCTCATCGGCATGGCCGGCATGGAGACCGCGAACCTCGCGGTCGCCCATCTGCAGGTCAGCCAGATCGCGATGCTGGTTGCGGACAATGCATCGCGGGTCCGCGAGTCCATTGACGAGGCCGATATTCGCGAAATATTTACCGGAGCCGATCTGACCGGCGATGCGATCGACTTTTCACCCAATGCGCGGATCATTCTTTCCAATCTGGAGATGAATGATGAAACCGGATCGGACGCCGGCCAATGGATCCGCTGGCAGCGCTGCTACGGCGGCAATACAAGCTATTCATCTTCCTATGGAAATGAAGGTGATGGCAAGAACGACTCCAGTCTGGCCGCGGGAATTGGGCCGGTCGGGAACAAGATATCGGCATCCGCGTCGACCGCGATCAACTTCGCAGAAGTCATCTATGATTACGAACCCCTGATTTCCGACCGGTTCTTCGGCAATACGGTCATCCGTTACGAAAGCGCCTTCGTCGCGCGCGAACGGGACGATCATGCCATGAAAAATGCCAGCTCCATACCGAGCAACGAGCTTTGGAAATGCAATGTCTATGGCACCATAGACGATCCACCCAGCTAGGCGACCAGGCAGGAGCGTCCGGTTTCGCCCATTTTCGATCTATCTGTAGCAGACCTTCTTGACCGCCGCGATGATCCGCGCGCTGTCGATCAGCGCCGCTTTCTCGAGATTGGCCGCGTAAGGCAGCGGGACATCTTCGTTCGTGACCCGCATTACCGGCGCGTCGAGATCGTCGAAGCCCTGCTCCATGCACAAGGCGAGAATCTCGCTGGAAATCGAGCAGGTCGGCCAGCCTTCCTCGGCAACAACCATACGGTTGGTCTTGGCCAGGCTCTTCAGCACCGTCTCAGTATCCAGCGGTCGCAGCGTCCGCAGATCGATGACCTCGGCTTCAATACCCTCGCCGGCCAGACTGTCTGCCGCCTCCAGGGCCAGACCGACCCCGATCGAATAGCTGACAATGGTCACATCGCTGCCCTCGCGCATGATCCGCGCCTTGCCGATCGGCAGCGTATAATCGTCGAGTTCCGGCACCTCGAACGACCGCCCGTAGAGCAGTTCATTTTCCAGGAACACGACCGGATCGGGCGACTGAATGGCCGCCTTCAACAGGCCCTTGGCATCTGCCGCATCATATGGCGCAATAACGATCAGGCCAGGGACCGAGGCGTACCAGGGACCGTAATTCTGGCTATGCTGCGCGCCGACGCGGGAAGCCGCGCCATTGGGACCGCGAAACACGATCGGGCAGCGCATCTGGCCGCCGGACATATAGTTGGTCTTGGCGGCGGAATTGATGATCTGGTCAATCGCCTGCATGGCAAAGTTGAAGGTCATGAATTCGACGACCGGTTTCAGGCCGCCCATGGCGGCACCCGCACCAATGCCGGCAAAGCCATGTTCGGTGATCGGCGTATCGATCACCCGCTTGCCGCCAAATTCTTCCAGCAATCCCTGGGTCACCTTGTAGGCACCCTGATATTCCGCCACCTCTTCGCCCATCACAAAGACGGTCTCGTCCTTGCGCATTTCCTCTGCCATAGCGTCGCGCAAAGCCTCCCGGACCGACAGCGAAACCAGCGCGGTGCCGGCAGGCACAGAAGGATCGTCCGCCCGGGAGATCGGCGCAGCCGGCGCAGTTTCCATGATTTCGGGCTTCGCCTCTTCCACAGCTTCAGATTTGCTGTCGTCCGGTTGCACTTTGGCAGGAGATTCATTTTCGGACGGGCTCGCTTCCTCGTCTTCCCCGGCCATTTCGGCGATGACGGTGCCAACCGCGACTTCATCGGTGCCCGCAGCGACCAGGATTTTCGTGATCACCCCTTCGTCGACCGCTTCGAATTCCATCGTCGCCTTGTCGGTCTCGATTTCCGCCAATATATCTCCTGAGCGGACTTCATCGCCTTCCTTGACGAACCATTTGGCCAGCGTGCCTTCTTCCATCGTCGGCGACAGTGCCGGCATTTTCAATTGGATCGCCATCAATATTGCTCCACCAGCACGTTGGTATAAAGTTCGGACAATGCCGGTTCCGGCGATTCCTCGGCAAAGTCGGCCGCTTCCATCACCGTCTTGCGCACCTTCTTGTCGAGCGCCTTAAGCTCCTCCTCTTTCACGCCTTTTTTCAGCAAGGCTGCCTTCAGGCGCTCGATCGGATCGGATTTCTCGCGCACATCCTGCACTTCGTCGCGGCTCCGATATTTGGCCGGGTCAGACATCGAGTGGCCGCGATAGCGATAGGTCTTGAGCTCCATCAACACCGGTCCGCCGCCGCTGCGCACGTCCTTCAGGACTTCCTCCACCGCACCGCGAACGGCCAGCACGTCCATGCCATCCACCTGCACGCCGGGAATGCGAAAACTCTCTCCGCGCCGGTACAGCTGGTCTTCGGCGGACGACCGGTTGACGCTGGTGCCCATGGCATATTGATTATTCTCGATCACGAAGATCACCGGCAGCTGCCAGAGCTCCGCCATGTTGAAGCTCTCGTAGACCTGTCCCTGGTTGGAGGCACCGTCGCCGAAATAGGCCAGGCAGACGCCGCCATCCTCCTTGTATTTATGGGCAAAAGCCAGACCGGTGCCGAGCGAAACCTGCGCCCCGACAATACCGTGGCCACCGTAGAAGCCATGCTCGACCGAGAACATGTGCATCGAACCGCCCTTGCCTTTGGAAATGCCGGAAGCGCGGCCGGTGAGCTCCGCCATCACGATATTCGGATCGATCCCGCAGGCCAGCATATGACCATGATCGCGATAGCCGGTGATGACGCTGTCCTTGCCCGGGTTGATCGCCGATTGCAGGCCGGTCACGACCGCTTCCTGACCGATATAGAGATGGCAGAAACCGCCGATCAGGCCGAGACCGTAAAGCTGCCCCGCTTTTTCCTCGAAGCGCCGGATGAGCAGCATCTGCTCATAGAAATCGAGCATCTCTGCCTTGGTTGCATTGTAGATCGGTGCCTTAAAACCGCCGGTGGAATGCACGGCTCGTTTGGCTTTGGCTGGCGCGCGCTTGGGCGCCGGGGGTTTTTTGGCTGGTGCTGTTTTCTGGGGAGTTTTTGCCACGCGAGCGGGCTCCTTTTGATGACGAAACGACAGCATAGCCAAAGCTGCCTCGTTACCCAAGCATTTAGAATCGGTAACAGACTAAAATTTAAACGCCCGGCTCATGGCCGCCGACGGCTATTTCAGGGGAACGATAATCTCGTCCGGATGGACGACATTTAACTTCTTGCGCAGCAGTTCACCGGCCAAATCGGGATCAACGCCCTTTGGGTCGAGCAACTCCACCCGGTTCTTCAAGGCGTCGCGTTCGGTCTGCAGCTTGGCCAGCTCGATCCCGCGCAGTTCCAGCTGCGCCTGATAGTCGCCCCAGGCCAGCACCCCGGTCGGTCCAAGCACGGCATATCCGGCAATCGCCAGCAGAGTCATCAGCGCAAATCCGGGGCCGAGAGCCGCCCTGATCAGATCCACAATTTTTTCGCGCTGTGCCATTCTCGACCTTGAATCAGAAAAGTGATTCGCTGGCAAGAGGGTTAACGATTATTTCGGATTATCGGCGGCCAAGCGCCTCGCTTGCGCGGGCAACCGGCGATCAGCTGAAAATCGAGCGTCCTGCGTATTGCGCCACATTGCCCAATTCTTCCTCGATCCGGATCAGCTGGTTATATTTGGCCAGCCGGTCCGACCGCGCCAGACTGCCGGTCTTGATCTGACCGCAATTGGTTGCCACCGCCAGATCGGCAATGGTGGAATCTTCGGTCTCTCCCGACCGGTGCGACATCACCGCCGTATAGGATGCATTATGGGCCATCCGCACCGCTGCCAGCGTTTCCGACAGGGTGCCGATCTGGTTGACCTTCACCAGCAACGAATTGGCCAGCCCGTCGGCGATGCCCATCGACAGGCGCTCGGGATTGGTCACGAACAGATCGTCGCCGACCAGCTGGACCTTGTCGCCGACGGCATCGGTGATCAGCTTCCAGCCCTCGAAATCATCTTCCGACATGCCATCCTCGATCGACTTGATCGGATAGTCCCGGCACAGGTCGGCGAGATAGTCGGACATTTCCGCCGGGCTCAAAACCTTGCCCTCGCCGGAAATATGATATTTGCCATCCCGGAAAAACTCGGTGGCCGCGCAGTCGAGCGCCAGCACCACTTCGTCGCCGATCTTGAACCCGGCCTTTTCCACCGAGGCCATGATGAAATCGAGCGCTTCGCGGGTCGATCCGAGATTGGGTGCAAATCCGCCTTCGTCGCCGACCGCGGTCGCCAGACCCTTTTCGGACAGGCCCTTTTTCAGCGTATGGAAGATCTCCGAACCCCAGCGGACCGCCTCGGACAGGCTTTCGGCTCCCACCGGCATCACCATGAATTCCTGAAAATCAATCGGGTTGTCGGCATGTTCGCCGCCGTTGATGATGTTCATCATCGGCACCGGCAGGACATGCGCCGAAACGCCGCCGACATAGCGATAGAGCGGCAGGCCGCGAGCATCCGCTGCGGCCTTGGCGGCCGCCAGACTGACCCCAAGGATCGCGTTGGCACCCAGCCGGCTCTTGTTGGCCGTACCATCCAGCGCGATCATCGCGGCATCCAGTTCCTCCTGGTCTTCGGCATCCAGATCGGTCAGCGCGTCCTTGATCTCGCCGTTAACCGCGGCAATGGCCTTGAGCACGCCCTTGCCGAGATATTTGCTCTTGTCGCCATCGCGCAATTCCACCGCTTCATAAGCACCGGTCGAAGCACCGGAAGGAACCGCTGCGCGCCCGAAGCTGCCGTCCTCGAGCAATATGTCGACTTCTACCGTCGGATTGCCCCGACTGTCCAGAATCTGGCGGGCATGGAGATCGATTATTGCGGTCATGAAAATGGCTCCGGATGAAGAGAAATGATGGCCAAGGCCTTATCGCGATGACCCGCATCTTGCAATCCATTGCGCGGCTTTTATCGGCGCTTTGCCCCTTGATTCAAAAGCAAATGATACCATGTCGGAAGGAAGGGAACCACGAACGGAACACTTTCCGCTTGTGGAATGTTGGCAACAGACAAATGAAGAAGGAAAATTGATCATGGCAGAAGTCAAGAAATCAACCGGGAAGACGCCGACAAAAGCGGCCACAAAAAAGCCCGCAGCCAAGAAAACCGCAACCAAGAAGGCCGCGCCCAAAAAAGACACTTCGGAAACCCGCACAACGGGCGCACAGAAGGCCGCTCCATTGAAGGCTGGCGCCACCAAGGCTGCCGCGACGAAGACCAGCACCACGGGCGATTTCAAGGAACGCGCACTGACCAAGGCCAAATCGGCCGCCAGCCAGGGCAAGGAACGCACCGGCAGCGCGATCGAGAATCTCAGCAAGATGATCGAGGATAGCGCCAGGACCATCGACGACAATGTTGGCGAGAAATATGGCGACTATGCCCGTTCGGCAGCCGATGCCGTCTCCTCCTTCGCCGAAAAGCTCAACGCCAAGGAAATTGACGAAATGGTCGAGGATGCTCGCAACTATGTTCGCAAGAGCCCGGCCGTGGCCATCGGCGCCGCCGCCGTGGTCGGCTTTCTGCTTTCCCGTCTGATCAAATCAGGGATGGATGATCGCGACGCATGAGTGTAGCATGGCGTCACCATATGCACGGGTGACGGATGTTGCAGGACAAGGAAATTCCAGTTTTGGATGACGAACATCTTGCCGAAGAAACCAATGCCTCGGCTGCGGATGAGGCGGAAGCAAAAACGCTGACAACGCAGGTCACCGACCTGATTGAGGACGTGCGCCTGCTCGCCCATGCCGAGGTCGAATATTATCGGGCCAAATTGTCGGTCAATATGGCCGCGACCAAGCGGATTTTGACATTGTTCGGCATGGCGGTCACATTCGGAACCACGGCGATCATCGCCCTGATCCTGGGTCTGCTGCTCATCCTGTCCGATCATGTCGGCCCCCTGGCGGCAACCGGCATCGTGACAGGCATGGCGCTGCTGGTCGCGGTGCTGCTGATGAACATGGCGGTCAAGGGGGCGAGAAAATTGCCGCTGGATGAAAATGATGCGTGAGAATGATGATGCCGAAAAACAATGACGAGATATCCAACCTGCGCGACCTGGCGACCGACCGGGACCAGGCGCGGAAAAATCTGCAGCGGGATACGGCAGAAACCAGAAGACGGCTGAAACCCGCCAATCTGATGGCAGAGGCAAGGAGCAAGTCGACACAGCGCGTCCGGAAGGCCGGCGCGAGCGCGATCAGCGGAATCCGGTCCAATCCGGGGATCACCGCGACCGTTGCCGCGACCGCGACGCTGATCGCGATGCGCAAACCCATTGCCAGGCTGATTGCCAACCGCAAATTATCGGAGCCAGAATCAATCGAGGAATAGACCATGAACAAATTGACCGACAATATCGACAAGGCCCGCGCCGCCTCCCGGGAACGGCTGGAATCGGCCAGGGAAATCGCCGCCGAAGGGTCCCATGTTGCGCTGGAGAAAATGTCCGAAAGCAAGGCGCGGGCCGCAGCCCTGCTCGGCGAAGGGCGCGAAAAGGCGGCCGAGAGCGTTGCGGCGACCAGAGACGCGGCCAAAAAGGCCGTTGCCAGGTCGGAAGAAACCATTTCCAACAGCCCGCTGGCGATCGTTGCCGGTGGCGCCGCTCTCGGCATCCTGATCGGCGCGCTGCTGCCGAAAAGCAGGGCCGAAGGCAAATATGTCGGCGGTGCAGGCCGCAAGATCAACGAGACCGTGAAAACCGCCTATCAGGCAGCCAAGGACGCTAGCCGCGACCAGATCGGCGAACTCGGCCTGAGCAACGACAATATGCGGGCACAGTTCAAAGATCTGTTTGGCAAAGCGATCGAGGCTGCTAAGACCGCGATGGCCGCAGCACAGGATGCGGTGAAAGAAGAACATCAGGGCAAAAAATGAGCGAACAGCGCAGCAAAATTCATCTCGTCATGGGCGGGCGGGTCAAGGACCCGCGCGGGGTCGAATTCGTCAATCTCGACCAGATGGATCTGGTCGGAGTCTATCCCGACTATGAGGCAGCAGAGGACGCCTGGCGTTCAAAGGCCCAGATGACGGTCGACGATGCCGAGATGAAATATGTTGTCGTCCACTTGCACAAGCTGCTCGAGCCGGACCTGCCGGAAGACGCCTAGGCGCTGCGGAACCGCCACCCGAGCAACGGCCGGGTGAGCAGCAGGCCGGCGACAAATCCGCCAATATGCGCGAAGATCGCGATACCCTGAAGGGTCCCGCTGGTCGCCACCCCGATCATCAGCTGAATGCCGATCCACGCCAGCGTCAGCCAGACGATCCGCACGACATGGCTCGGAATCGGCCCCACGGCATCGACCCGGTTGCGCGCGAACAGCAGCGCATAAGCGCCCAATATCGCGGAAATCGCTCCGCTCGCGCCGATCATCGGGATCATCGAACTGCTGTCGGAGGCATATTGCGCGAACGCCGCCGCATAGGCGCCCACGACATAGAGAATCGCCATCAGCCCCGGTCCCATCGCCTGTTCGACAAAACGCCCGCAAAACAGCAGCATCAGCATGTTGAAACCCAGGTGCAGCAATCCGCTGTGCAGGAAGGCCGAGGACAGCGGCGTCAGCCATGCCGGCACGAGCCAGCCATAGGCAGACAGGTCAAGCGCCTCTCCGCTCAGCCGGATCGGGAACATGCCACCGCGCAGCACCGCTTCCTGCTGCCAGCCAAAAACCCAAATGATCAGGAAGATCACGACATTGGCGATGATCAGACCATTGGTGAGTTTTCCGGTCGGCAGGTTCATCGGAACTAGATGAATTCAATCTTTTCGAGCAGGAAATATTTGTCGCCCGACGGCACCGTCACTTCGATCTCGTCGCCGACGCTGCGGCCGATCAGGGCCCGGCCAATCGGCGAATTATAGCTGATCTTGCCGGCTTTGGCATCGGCTTCCGCCTGACCAACCAGCTGATATTTGACCGCCTTGTCATTTTCATCGAGCAGGGTCAGCGTCGCCCCGAACACGGCCTTGTCGCCGGACAGGGTCTTGGGGTCGATGATCTGGGCGCGGGACAATTTGTCCTCGAGATCGCCGATCGTCGCCTCGACCTGGCCCTGCCGTTCCTTGGCGGCATGATATTCGGCGTTTTCCGACAGATCGCCATGCGCCCGCGCGGTCTCGATCGCGTCGACAATGATCGGACGCTCCGCCTTCAGCGCCTTGAGTTCGGCTTCCATCTTGACATGGCCTTCGGCGAGCATTGGTACTTTTTCAACAGCCATTTCTTTGGCCTTTCCTTACTGATACGCCGCCGATTTCAGCCGTGCGGCGCCAAAAACAGTTTTCCGGCGCCCCCTATTAGCCAGGAACGCCCGCAGTGTGACAAAATGTCGGAAAATCAAGTCTGCGAAGCTTTATAATAGGACTGTAACGCGCGAACTTCAAGAGTCTGATCGCGCAGGGCCTCAATCGCCTGCATTGCGGCATTGCTGGCGGTCGCCGTCGTATAGATCGGAATCTTGCCGACCAGCGCCGCCGCCCGGATCGATTTGGAATCCTTGAGCGACTGCCAGCCCTCGGTCGTGTTGAAGATCAGGTTGACGTCGCCGTCCTTGATCCGGTCGACAATATGCGGCCGCCCCTCGGCGACCTTGTTGACCTTCTCGACCTTGATCCCCTTGTCGGTCAGATAGTCAGCGGTCCCGGACGTGGCGATCAGGCGGAAGCCCAGTTTCTCGGCGAGGCGCGCCGCCGGTTCGATCACCTTCTTGTCGGTTTCCTTGACCGAGATGAAGATCGTGCCGCTGTCGGGCAGAACGTTGCTGGCGCCGAGCTGCGCCTTGGCAAAGGCGATCGGGAAGCTCTGGCCGATGCCCATCACTTCGCCGGTCGATTTCATTTCCGGCGACAGGATCGGGTCGATGCCGGGGAAGCGGGCAAAGGGGAACACCGCCTCCTTGACCGCGATATAGTCGATATGCCGGTCGATTACCGGCAGGTCCTTGAGCTTCTCTCCCGCCATCACCCGCGAGGCGATCTTGGCAATCGGCACGCCGATCGCCTTGGCGACAAAGGGTACCGTGCGGCTGGCGCGCGGATTGACCTCGATCAGATAGACCTCGCCATCCTTGACCGCGAACTGGATGTTCATCAGGCCGCGCACCTTCAGACCGAAGGCCAAAGCTTCGGTCTGCCGTTCCATTTCGGCGATAATGTCGTCGTCCAGGCTGTAGGGCGGGATCGAGCAGGCGCTGTCGCCCGAGTGGACCCCGGCTTCCTCGATATGCTGCAGCACGCCGCAGACCACGACCTGGTCGCCGTCGCAGATCGCATCGACATCGACCTCGATCGCGTCGCGCAGATACTGGTCGACCAGCACCGGACTGTCGCCCGACACCTGCACCGCAGTATTGATATAATCCTCCAGCTGCGCCGGTCCGTCGACAATCTCCATTGCCCGGCCACCGAGCACGAAGCTCGGCCGCAGCAGCACCGGATAGCCGATCCGCTCGGCGATCTTCACCGCTTCGTCGCGGGTCCGGGCCATACCATTCTCCGGCTGCTTCAACTTGAGCTTGTGGACCAGCTTGGCAAAGCGCTCGCGGTCCTCGGCCAGATCGATCGCGTCCGGCGAGGTGCCGAGGATCGGAATCCCCGCATCTTCCAGCGCCTGCGCCAGTTTCAGCGGCGTCTGCCCGCCGAACTGCACGACCACGCCGACCAGTTCCCCCGCCTGCTGCTCGACGTGCAGGATTTCCAGCACGTCCTCTGCGGTCAGCGGCTCGAAATAGAGCCGGTCGGACGTGTCATAGTCGGTCGATACGGTTTCCGGGTTGCAGTTGACCATGATCGTCTCATAGCCCGCGTCCGACAGCGCAAAACAGGCGTGGCAGCAGCAATAGTCGAACTCGATCCCCTGCCCGATCCGGTTCGGACCGCCGCCCAATATCACGATCTTCTTGCGATCCGACGGCTGCGCCTCGCATTCGGGCGCGCCGAAAATCGGCGCTTCATAGGTCGAATACATATAGGGCGTCTTGGCTTCGAATTCCGCCGCACAGGTATCGATCCGCTTGAACACCGGCCGCACGCCCAGCTTGTGGCGCAGCGCCCGGACGTCGGCTTCGGTGGTCGCCCCCGCCATGGCGGCAATCGCGTCGTGCACCAGCCCGCGTCCCTCGGCGACCGCGCGCCCGGCACCGCCGGCAATATGCACCGAATCGATCGCCAGCTTGGCCAGCCGCTCGTCGGAAAAGCCCATGGATTTCAGCTTGCGCAGCGCCTGCGCGTCATTCGGCAGGCCATTGTCCAATATCCCCTGCTCGGCATCGATGATTTCGCGAATCCGCGCCAGGAACCAGGGGTCAAAGCCGGCAATGGCGTGGATGTCCGCATCGCTGAACCCTTCGCGCATCGCCTGCGCCGCCACCAGCAGCCGGTCCGGCGTCGCCCGGGCCAGTTCCGCGGCTATGTCCTCGCGCGACGCGCCGATCAGCGCCTGCACCCGGTTGAAGCCGTCGAGCCCGGTTTCCAGCCCGCGCAGCGCCTTCTGCATCGATTCGTGGATATTGCGGCCGATCGCCATGACCTCGCCGACCGACTTCATCGCGGTGGACAAGAGCGGCTCGGCGCCCTTGAACTTCTCGAAGGCAAAGCGCGGAATCTTGGTGACAATATAGTCGATCGTCGGCTCGAACGAGGCCGGGGTGGCACCGGTGATGTCATTGTCGATCTCGTCGAGCGTATAGCCGACCGCCAGCCGGGCCGCGACGCTGGCAATCGGGAAGCCGGTCGCCTTGGACGCCAGCGCGGACGAACGCGAAACCCGCGGATTCATCTCGATCACCACCAGCCGGCCGTCCTTCGGATTGACCGCGAACTGCACATTGGACCCGCCGGTCTCGACGCCGATTTCGCGCAGCACCGCGATGCTGGCGTTGCGCATCACCTGATATTCCTTGTCGGTCAGGGTCAGCGCCGGGGCAACGGTGATGCTGTCGCCGGTGTGCACGCCCATCGGATCGACATTCTCGATCGAGCAGATGATGATGCAATTGTCCTTTTTGTCGCGGACAACCTCCATCTCATATTCTTTCCAGCCGATCAGCGATTCGTCGATCAGCACCTCGTGGGTCGGCGAGGCCTCCAGCGAGGTCCGGACATAATGGACGAATTCCTCGCGGTTATAGGCGACGCCGCCGCCGGTGCCGCCCATCGTGAAGCTCGGCCGCATGATCGCCGGCAGGCCGATATCCTCAAGAATCTCGAGCGCCTGCTCCTCGCTGTGCGCGACCGCGCTGCGCGGGCTTTCCAGCCCGATCTTGTCCATCGCCGCCTTGAACTTCTCGCGGTCCTCGGCCTTGTCGATCGCCTCGGCATCGGCACCGATCATCTGCACGCCATATTTCGCCAGCACGCCGCGCTTGTTCAGCGTCAGCGCCGTGTTCAGCGCCGTCTGCCCGCCCATCGTCGGCAGGATCGCATCAGGCCGCTCCTTCTCGATGATCTTCTCGACAATTTCCGGCGTAATCGGCTCGATATAGGTCGCATCCGCCATTTCCGGATCGGTCATGATCGTCGCCGGGTTGGAGTTGACCAGAATGATCCGGTAACCCTCTTCCTTCAGCGCCTTGCACGCCTGCGTACCCGAGTAATCAAACTCGCAGGCCTGTCCGATAATGATCGGGCCGGCGCCGATGATAAGGATGGATTTTATGTCAGTTCTTTTGGGCATTGGTCAGGAGGACACTCTTATGATATGATGAACAGGAAATGGAGTTATGCTGCCATGGATAGGCCAAAAATCGGGCAAACGGAACCGCAGGGTGCTGACGAGGCAACGCCGCAAGATAGCTGCGATGATGATTGGGTGCACGAGTTGGTTGCCATGACCCGCCCCGGTGTTGAAATCAGATTTCCGCTGCGCGCTCTTCATGAACGGGTAATCCCGTTCCAATATGATGATTTTAGTTGATACCAATGTTTTCAGTGAGCTGACCAAGCCAAAGCCCGATGACCGGGTCGTCGACTGGTTGTGGAAACATCGGGATGAAACCTTGCTATCGACAATCGTTGTTGCCGAATTGACAGTCGGCATCCACAACACTCCGGGTGCGGCCAAACGAGCGCTGTTGCTACCGTGGCTTGAGCGGCTGAAACAGCACCACAGCGACCGGATTGTTCCCTTCGATCTGGCAACCGCCGAACGCTGGGGCGAATTCGCCGCCAAAGTGCTGATCGCGGACCAACGGGTCGGCTCACGCCAGTTTGACAGCTTGATTGCAGCACAGGCCCTGATGCTCGATGTTCCACTGGCAACGCGCAATGGCCGGGATTTTGAACAAACCGATGTACGGGTCATCAATCCCTGGGAAGACTGAGTATTAGAGGCCTGAAGAATAGCTGACTTTGCCGGAACTTCTGCCTTCAGAGGCAAGGAGCTGAGGCCAGCCCCTAAAACAGGCACGAATGATATTTTCGGCCTTGTCAATTTCACGCCGGGTTCTCATCAGAAATCTCGCCATTCTCATTGCAGGCAAAGCAGCCCCAACCATCATGGTCGATATCATATTCGCTTTCGATCTCGAGGCATTTGCGGGTCAGCTCGCGGATCGTGTCGCGCTTCGTATCGAGATCAATCTGCAGCTCGATCACCCACTCGTCATCCTCATTGGTGACCAGCGCCGAGCGAAAGCCCCATTTCGCCGCGTCATTCTTCAGCCTGTTGAGATCGGCAACCGCCCCGACAAATTGCACGTTAATCTCGCGCACAACATGCGACAAATCGCCGCCCGCTGCCATATTCTGCAGGATTTCGTCATCAATTGCCCATTCTTCGGCAAGATGCGCAGGATCAATCGGGCTGCTCATTGGCTTGGGCCTCCAACAAATTGGGCGGGCAGACGGGCACCGTCCGGCATGAGAATTTCGCTGCGCAAGGCCATTATTCGCCGTCAGCCCCCAGGCTCGATCCGACAATCTCGACGCCCCATTGCTGCAACTGGTTATAGACGCATTCCGCAGCGGCGGTCTCGGCCACATTGGCGGGATCATTATAGAGGCCGACGCGATTGCCCCCTTCCGCAAGCACGGAACCGCGGGGAAAGCTGCAACCGTCGGCGATCGCGTTCAGATCTTCCTGGGACAGGCTCCCGGACATGCCGGTCAGCGCCAGAAAGGCCACGGGCAGGATCAACATCATTTTCATCGGCGTTCTCATTGGCTCTCTCCTGCTGGACCGCGGTCTCCCCGGGGCATCATGACAATCCCCCGACGAATTTCTCGAACAGATAGAAACTGTCCTGCGGCCCCGGACTCGCTTCGGGATGATATTGCACGCCAAAGGCCCGCTTGCCGATAATCTCGATGCCGCAATTGCTGCCGTCGAACAGGCTCTTGTGGGTCTCGCGCACGGTGTCGGGCAGCGTGTCCGAGTCCACCGCAAAGCCGTGGTTCATGCTGGTAATCTCGACCAGCCCCTCGGTGGCGTCCCAGCCGCCGCCGATCCGCTGCACCGGATGATTGGCGCCGCGATGGCCCTGATGCATCTTGACCGTCTTGGCGCCCGCCGCCAGCGCCAGCATCTGGTGACCGAGACAGATGCCGAACAAGGGCACATCCGCTTCCAGCAGCTGCCGGATCACCGGAACCGCATATTCCCCGGTCGCCGCCGGATCACCAGGGCCGTTGGACAGAAACACGCCATCCGGCTTCAAGGCCATGATTTCGCCGAACGAAGTTTTGGCAGGAACAACAGTAACTTTTGCGCCAGCCTTCACAAGATTTCTGAAGATATTCCGCTTCGCGCCATAATCTATGGCCACCACATGCGGACGGGGCGAAGATGCTTCCAATTCTTCCAATGGTGCATAGCCATGACCCAGATGCCAGGTGCCGCCCTGCTCCCAGAGCTGCGTCTGGTGCCCGGTCACGTCCTTGGCCAGATCCATGCCTTCCAGCCCGGCCCAGGCCCGCGCCTGGGCGAGCAGTTCGTCGATATCGAACTGGCCATCGGGATGATGGGCGATCACCGCATTGGGCGCGCCCGCTTCGCGAATCCGCCGCGTCAAGGCCCTGGTATCCACGCCGGAAATTCCGATCCGGCCATTGTCCGCCATCCACTGGTCAAAAGGCTTCTGGTCGCGGAAACTGGACGGCGCGGTGATATCCTCGCGGACGATGCAGCCCAGCGCATGGGGCACATCCGCTTCGACATCCTCGTCATTGGTCCCGGTATTGCCGATATGGGGAAAGGTGAAGGTGACGATCTGCCCGGCATAGCTGGGGTCGGTCATCACTTCCTGATAGCCGGTCATCGCGGTGTTGAAACAGACTTCGCCGACCGCGGAACCGGTCGCGCCAAAGCCCCTGCCCCAGACAATCGTGCCATCGGCCAATACCAATATCCCGGTTGCACCCTCGGGAGCGTCGGGATGATGGGCATTGGTCATGAGCTGTTCCTTTGGGTCTGGCGTAGGCGCAAAATTTCATGGGACCTAGAGCCAGATTTCTGGCGTCACAATCTATGAAAAAAATTATCTTCCCGCTATAGAGGTCGCTTACTCCAAAAATATGAGGGACGCCATGATTCGCGAGACCGTGAAAGCCGCGCAAATTGCCGCCATGAAGGCCGGCGACAAGGACCGCACCGCCGCCACGCGCTCCATTCTGGCGAAGATCAAGGACAAGGACATCGAACTGCGCACCAAGGACGACGCGCGCGACGATGATACGATCCTGATCGATGTCCTCCAGAAAATGGCCAAACAACGGCGCGAATCGATCGACATGTTCGAAAGCGGCGGCCGCGCCGAATTGGCTGCGGCGGAGCAAAAGGAGCTGGCGGTAATCGAGGAATTCCTCCCCGCCCAACTGAGCGAAGCGGAAACCGCCGCGCTGATCGATGGCATCAAGACCGAACTCGGCGCCGACGGCATGAAGGACATGGGCCGGGTGATGGGCGAACTCAAGAAACGCCACGGCACCGAAATCGACATGAGCAAGGCCAGCGCCCTGGTGAAGGCGGCGCTGAGCTAACAAAAAATCCCCCTCCCGCGAGCGGGAGGGGCTAGGGGTGGGACTGAAAAGAAACAGAAGTGCCAGTTTTCAAACCAAGAAACACCGGTCGCGCCAGATCCCTGCGCAATGCAGCCACACCGGCTGAACGAAAGCTCTGGAAATATTTATCCAAAAGACAGATTAGTGGCCGCAAATTCAGCCGCCAAATGCCCGTTGGCCCCTATTATGCAGACTTCCTGTGCCGTGAGCTGCGGCTGATCATCGAAATTGATGGATATTCCCACGAGATGCAGCAAAGCGATGATGACAAGCGAACGAAAGACCTTGTCAGGCACGGGTACAAGGTGGTTCGATTCACAAATGATGATGTTTTGAAGAATGTTGAAGGTGTGGTGAGGCAGATTGAAATGGCTATCGCCGCTGTTCCCACCCCTAACCCCTCCCGCAAGCGGGAGGGGAACCAATGACTCTCTCCCCGCAATGGCTCGAAGAACTGCGCTCGCGTGTCACGCTGTCCACGCTGATCGGTCGTACCGTCAAAATCCAGAAAGCCGGCCGCGAATATAAAGCCTGCTGCCCGTTCCATAACGAGAAATCGCCCAGCTTCACGATCAACGACGAAAAGGGCTTCTACCACTGCTTCGGTTGCGGCGCCCATGGCGATGCGATCAGCTGGATGACCGAGCAGCGCGGTCTTGGCTTCATGGATGCGGTCAAGGACCTCGCCGCCGAAGCGCAGATGGATGTCCCTGCCCCCGATCCCCGCGCCGCCCAGCGACAGGAGGTCCGCGCCACCCTGCATGACGTCATGGCGGCAGCCCAGGACTGGTTCGTCGCCCAGTTCAACGGCCTCGACGGCGCTCATGCGCGGGAATATCTGAAAAATCGCGGCATATCGGAAAGCACGATCCGCGAGTTCGGCTTCGGCTTTGCGCCCGATTCCCGCGGACGGCTGAAAGATGCCCTCTCGGTTCACGGTCTCGACCAGCTGATCGAAGCCGGGCTGCTGATCAAGGTT
>Ga0075467_10000722_pt1 | contig 27065 bp, 21 predicted proteins | sample DEB08_DNA_9_FD_75067 | JGI IMG/M metagenome (GOLD analysis project Ga0075467, IMG submission 75067) | Aqueous microbial communities from the Delaware River and Bay under freshwater to marine salinity gradient to study organic matter... | ecosystem: Environmental > Aquatic > Marine > Coastal ... | reverse complement strand
GTGTTGGATGTTTCAAATAAAACTCAAATCGAGAAGGTCATAAAACAGGTAAACCCAGATATTATCTTACATTTGGCGGCAAGCTTTGCTAACGACTTCGAACTCGCTTATTCCGTAAATGTAGAGTCAAGCAGAAATATCTTAGAGACGGTTAGCCGATCTGATAAGCCAATCAGGGTGGTATTGATTGGTTCTGCCGCAGAATATGGTTATGTTTTAGCTGGCGACAATCCTATTAAAGAGACTCATGTTCTGCAGCCGGTATCTATCTATGGCGTAACCAAGGCATGGCAAACGCAACTCATGAATTTATACGCGAGCGTGGGCGTCGACGTTGTGGTTGCACGAATATTCAATTTGTATGGGCCGGGTATTTCGCAACAACTTTTTGTTGGCCGCTTACAAGCGCAAATAGATCGAGTACTGTCTGGCGAGCGAGACACAATAGAGCTCGGTGCTTTATCATCAACAAGAGACTATATTTCAACTAAGGGCGCCGCTGATCAGATTATGGCCATTGCCAAACATGCTGATTCTGGCAATGTCTACAACGTCGCTAGTGGCGAGCCTGTAACGATAAGTGATCTTCTACAAAGATACCTCGCTCATAATAAACTTGACCGATCTATAGTTCGGCAAGCAGACGCCTTATCAAGCCACACCGGCCATAATGTCAGCATGATTTATGCTGATATTTCAAAAATTAGAACGTTATTAGAACTGGAGCAAAAGGTTGCAGAAAATTAAGCTGAGAATTATTGTTCCTATCTTTAATGAGCAAGATGTCCTCCACCATTTCCACCAGAGGGTTCGTGCGGTTTTGGACTCCTTGGACAAGGTCGATGGGACTATCCTATATGTCTTAGATAAAAGTACAGATGAGTCTTTGGCCGTACTTACAGATATAGTCGCTAAAGACCAATGCACTGAAGTACTGAGTATGTCCTCTAGGTTTGGTCATCAAATGGCACTTATTGCCGGAATAGAGAACTCACTAGATGCCGACGCCATTATTATGATGGATGGTGATTTACAGCATCCGCCAGAGTTAATACCTGAGTTGCTGAGTGAGCACGAGAAAGGGTTTGATGTTGTTTACACGGTAAGGACCGACACCGAAAAAATTGGTTTTATACGAAAACTGATAGGCAAGGCTTTTTACGCATTGCTTGGGCGCATATCAAATGTGCCAATAAATGCTAATGCAGCCGATTTTCGTTTGATCTCTGCACGAGTTGCAAGAGTAATTGGAAATAATGTTAAGGAACAGAACGTATTTTTGCGAGGGCTATTTTCCTGGGTGGGTTTTAAACAGTCCAGAGTAAATTACATTGCTGAACAACGAGCGGCTGGGGAGTCAAAATATTCTTTTCAAAGAATGATGCAATTAGCCTTGGCTGGAATCCTATCCTTCAGCACACGCCCTTTAAGGCTTGGAATGATTCTCGGTTTGATCTTTGCAGTATTAGCTCTAGTGCTATTGATTTTCACGATTTTAAGTTACTTTATGGAAAGCTCCATTCCAAGTGGTTGGACCACAATTGTTGTGTTATTGCTATTCTTTAACGCTTTGCAGTTGTTTGTAATTGGTATTATTGGTGTCTATGTAGGCGCTATATACGATGAAACAAAAGCGCGCCCAAGATACATCGTTGAAGAGGTTCTTACCAATAATGACAAATAAAGTAGATTTTGACGAATATACCGAGAATTATAATGATTTGTTGGCTAAGGACACGCAATTTTTCAGTGATGATGAAGCGTATTTTGCTGACTATAAGGTGTCGGTAGTCAGGCAACAGAGAACCACTAGTACTTCTAGGATTCTCGAATATGGGTGTGGCATTGGAAGAAATTTCCCCGCACTAGGTAAACAGTTCCCAGACGCCGAACTTGTCGGAACCGACATTTCCGAAGCAAGTCTAGAATTTGCAGTAAAGCATAATCCAAGCGTGAAGTTCGTACTAGAGCAGGGTGATTTGACGTCGCTGGGGAAGTTTGATTTGATTTTTGTGGCGGGTGTATTTCATCATATTCCTCCAGCAGAGCGTCAAAAAGCGGCAAACTTATTACATCAACGCTTAGCTCCTGGCGGTGAGCTATTTGTGTTCGAACACAACCCCTACAACCCGGTCACGAGACACATTGTCAACAATTGTCCCTACGATGAAGACGCCATTATTCTTAAGCCCAAGGAGTTGAAATTTTTGTTGAGTGAGGCCGGTTTGCAGGTGACTAAATATGCCTATTGCCTATTTATCCCTCCTAAGTTTAAAAAACTCGTGGCTTTGGAACGGTATCTCGAAAAAGTGCCTTTAGGGGGCCAGTACTGGGTGGGGTGTCGTCGGCGGCCCCTATGAAAATATTTGCGCACTTTGTGTCGGTAGGGATCGCTATGTCATCCCTTTTGCGTTGCGGTTTCACTTTTCGAATAAGCAGTTCTAAGCGTGACAGAAGGCTAAAGTGCAAACAGGTTTTTGCAGCGTCGCACCCTACGCACTTGATTGTTTTGATTTTGCCAATCAATACGTTTGAAATTCATCGCGGGCTAACTCAAATTTTTGCAAGCTTGGTGCGCATAACCCTCTCACTCAGTAAGTATTACGTATTTAAAGCAAGCTGACTCACTAGATATTATGCCCTTTCCAAAATTAAGACTAGCGTTGTCGCCTCTACTTGCCGGGTTAGCCATGGTTATTTTAGATGTTTTGTTTTTAAGGCATGCACTCGATGGCACGACAAGTTTTTCATTATTTAGTGATAACGAGTACTTTCTTGGGCCGGTGCTTGCAACCATGTCACACACCTTTTCAGAGGGCGAGTGGCCTCTAAGGCTGGGGGAGTTCTTGGGTGGAATGCCAGTGTATAATTTTGCTCAATTCTCATCTTATTACCCCTTCTATTTTTGGGCATTACCTGTCTACGACAACCCACTTGAAACCATGCTGACTATGCATTGGGTAACTCTAATGCACATTGTTATCTTGCAATTTAACAGTTACATATTGTTGCGCAGAATTAGTGTGTCTCGCTTTTCTTCGGTAGTTGGCGCGACTTTAATAGCATATAGCGCTAACAGTCTCGGTTACGCCGACTGGGTCAGCGTTGTTGCACCGTACGCATGGTTGCCACTCTATCTCGCCGGCCTAATTGGTTTATTGAAAGGCGATCACCGGGGTAGGGATTTTTTTATAGGGTTGGGAGGTATCGTATTGCTTACTCTTGCCTCACCCGCACAGCCTTTGATTCATGCTGTGTTTCTTTCACTGGTTTTTTGTGTCGCCTTTTTTGTTTCAAATATAGCCGATAAGGATGGCAGGCAGAGGGTCATCAAGAGTGCGATATGGTTGGCATGCATGGCTGGTGCAGCAATGCTACTTACTGCGCCTGCCTTAATTCCGCCCTTAGTCGAATTCGAGGGCATGATTCGTTGGGTGAGTACCGGAGCAGTGCTGGGCAATCAACCTCTTCCATTTGACGCTTTCTTGTATGATCAGATGGAAATAAGAGAGCTGGCCGGAGTTATTTTTCCAATAAAGACTGTCAGTGTGGGAGATCAGTTTGTTGGAGTGATAACTCTCGGGTTGGCGTTAATGGCGTTGGTATCGCGTAAGCGGAATTGGGTTGTGTATGCGTTTTGTTTTGTAGCCGTCTACTCGCTGGTGTCGGCGACAGGGGATAATATGGGGTTTGCCCAACTCAATTATCAGTTGCCATTGATCAACAAAATTCGTGAACCAAGCCGTTTCTTAGTATTGTTCCAACTGGCTGTCGGTGTTCTGGCTGCGGTCGGTATAGATGCCTTGAGGGAGAAAATTCTTAATCGACGAACCAAGGATATGGTTAGTATGACCATTTTGATGGTGATACTACTCCTTTTGATGGCCGCGTCATACCTTGTTATCAAAGGTCAAATCATTTCAAATATTTCGCCTGTTATCTGGTTTACGGTGTTTATCGTGCTCCTTGTGGCAAGTTGCATCGCCAGCTTACTTAACCATAATCGAATTAATAAAATAATACATTATGCGTGGGGATGTGCCGCCCTAATGTCTCTCGGCCTTGAAGTTCAGTGGGCGCCTCACAGTATCTCGGTGAGTAGTTATATGACGGACAAGATGTTTGAGTTAAATGAGGTATTTGGCGAGATAGAAAAGCTGGACAGTGAGCGCAACTACCGAGTGGTGACTGGCCCTGGTGTGCATATCCAGTACGCGAGTATGCTGTCTTCATATCATCGACTCAGGTCCTTAAGCCCCTATATTAATCCAATGCCTCATGAACAGTTTTTGGAAATGTACTACCATGGCCAGGTGCCCATAAACTATCATCAGGCCATTGGAGTGCGATACCTTATTTGCAAAAAAGACTGTGATGGAAGTCCTCCACGAGGCGCAAAGAAAGTCGTTGAAAAATTTGATTATAGTGTGTATCAATATGAATCCGCATTGCCGAAATTCTATCTAACAAATACGATAAACGGTCATTACAGTGGTTTGGGTCAATACAAAAATAAAATAATGGAAATGAACCTAGATGACCTACCATTGCTGATAGAAACGCAAGAGTATGAAGGCATAAAATCGCGCATGGCCGGTGCAGTTGCAGATAACTGCGGCCTTGCGGCAAAGTCATACAAAAACAACCTGATGCATTTTCAAGTAGACTGCAACGCCAGTAGCGCACTGGTAGTGAATGAATACTTCGATGGCAACTGGTCAGTTGAAATAGACGGCCAGTCGGCAAGAATCTACGAGGTTAATGGCAATCAGCTCGGCGTTGTGGTTCCTGCAAACAGCAGTGACGTAGTATTTCAATATCGGCCTCCGATTGTACGAACTAGCTTGTATTTGGCCTTGTTTGGCTTTGTATTAATATTTGGAGCATTTTGCATAAGGGGCCTGTTAGTCAAACGAAAGACTGAGCTTCTCAGTCTCTCGTAGTAAAACCATATGTGCTTTAGGAAGCGCTCAGCGCCCTTATGACGTTTGTCGTGGGAGCACTAATCTGTGTACAGAGTGCGTTTTGTATGGAACTTGAATCTAGCAATAATCATTTCAGCCTGTAGGGGGCTGATGATTATCGTGTAGGGATCGATTTGCAATTACTCAACTGTATTTTTTATAATCCTGCCACGTATTAAAACCCGTTTCGATAAAGGGCATTGTCTTTCAATTTTTTTGCCGGCCGAACTTCTGTGTCACAGTTCCTTGCACCAACGCTAATAAAGACTGCATCCGTTTGCGTGCACATTGCCGCGCTTATTAGCATTGATTTGTACATAAAGATCATCTGGGAGGAAAATTCCATACTCGTCGACAATTAGCTTCAAAAACTGACTTTGACCAATAATGGTAAATGCTTTAAAGGTCATTAACGTTGACATTATCGTCAAATATCTCGGCATCTCATTGCAGTTGTTTCCTTCTGTAAGCATATTTTACAAGCTATAAATATATTTGTTATCAGCATACCAATGTTGATAGAAGGCACCTGATGCAGAATTTATTTGTATCAAAATACTACTCTGGTTCCTGATAATCCATCCTGCTATAGTGTGCCAATGGATGCTAGCAAAAATGTAATAGGTTAGAAGTAATGGCAGTTGTAGATGATAGAGCGAAATCGTTAAAGTGTCCTGTGTGCGGCCAGCTAGCACATTTTGCTTACACACATCCTGACACCTCAATTTACCGATGCAGTGTGTGTACGCACGCGTTCAGCAATCTAGATTCTATAGAGCAGCTTGAGCTGTATAGCGATGATTACTATGCTGAAACCCATCGCAATTGGTTCGAAAACCCAAATATCCCTCTGTTCAAATGGATCGCTAATCGAATTCCGACAGATGCTCGCTCTGTGCTTGATGTGGGGTGTGGCAAAGGGGACTTTCTCAGGTATTTGCGGTTAGTAAGGCCAGACTTGAGCCTTACTGGTGTCGACCTGTCTCCAAATACAGACACCAATGGCATAAAGTACATAGAGGCTGACATACACGATGCGAATTTTAACGAGCGTTTTGATGTCGTGGTTAATCTGGCTGTGATTGAACATGTTGCGAGCGTAAAGGACTTCACGCGCGAGTTGGTAGATTTATCTAACCCGGGAGGAAAAGTATTTGTTATGACACTAAATGAATCGGGGTTGTTATATAGAATAGCGCGTGTAGGTAAAAAAATTGGATTTGCGGTGGCTTTTACGCGGCTATATAGCGTTCATCATCTTCATCATTTTAGTGCGCGGTCATTGTCTGAGCTTATGCGAAAATCGGGTTTAACAGTTGATAAAGTTCATTACCACAACGCACCGTTGAAGAGCATCGATTATCCGACTAACAATAAGCTCGTTAGCACCATTTTTATGGGTGCGTTAGTAGTTATTTTTGCTGTTGGCCGAGTTTTCTATGGTGGGTACCTGCAAACCATTGAGGCACGAAACTTAAATCAATAAAGTTGAATTGAAAGTCTCTGTTCCATTTAGTGATTGATTTTGAATAATTTATTATGGGAGAAGAAGCTGTTTAATTTATTACTTCGATATATTGGGGTTGGAAGCATTTCAGCTCTTTTGTATCTGTGCCTAACGACTGTAGCCATTGAAATATTTACGTGGGCGGAGTTGATCTCAAGCATTGCTGCTTTTACTCTCTGTATGCCAGTTGCATACCTCGGGCATCGCTATGGCACCTTTCGTGCAAAAGGCTCACACTCTGTTCAAGGTAGTCGGTTCGTGGCTTCAATGACAGTAACATTCATTGTCTCATCGCTTTCAATGGTTATGATAGTCAACTATATGCAACAGCATTATTCTATGGCCTTATTTTTGACAACTTGTCTTGTACCGGTAATTAATTTTTGCCTGCTTAAATCATGGGTTTTTGTAGAAGAGTAGTACACGGATAGCTAATGCAGAGGGCTTGTATAGAATTTAATATAGTAAGCTGTACAGTCACGTTTATAACATTGTCATCAGTCGGTTGATGGTTTTTAATACTCAACTACACACTATTTATTTATAAGGTGAGTTCACGAATTGCAAAGTACAATCATTATCCTTATTGCCCTTTGCTCTACAACTTTCTTCAATGATTACAAAAGGGCGAAAGCAAGGTCTGCCGCGATATTTACCCCTCGTAAGTGAGGGAAATTAAGTTGGGTTTCTCGTGTAATTAGGATCTATAATTAAATTACAGTGGACTTGTGTAGCCTCTCCAATAATAGTAAATAGACAAAACTAGTCAGGGTAATACGCATGCGATATAAGCATCAATCGTATCTCCTCAATTTCATTAACGCATTAGGTTTACATGATTGATAACAAAGAGAAGCTGAAGCAGGAGCTTGAAATATTTGATAACAACATCAATATTCATGACTTGCCCCAAATTTACCATTATTGGTCAAATAAGCATCTAAAGCCGATACTCGATCAGCACAATATTTCCCATCCTGACGATTTATACGTTAATCACATGTTTGAAAGTGCTTGCTTGGTTGAGAAAGATGAGCCTGTTTTTATTAGTATCGGATCTGGAAACTGTGATACTGAGGTACGTGTAGCTAAGCGTCTAAAAGATAAGGGTTTAGATAGGTTTCGATTAGAATGTCTCGACCTAAATAAAAACATGTTAGCTAGGGGCCGAGAAATGGCTATCTCTGAAAATGTGGAAGATAATATGTCTTTTATTGAAATGGACTTTAATAATTGGAAAGCCGACAAAGAGTATACGGCGGTAATGGCTAACCAGTCATTACATCACATTCAAAATTTAGAGGGCGTGTTTTTCGAGATTAAAAGGTCTTTGCATAAAGATGGGGCGTTTATTACCAGTGATATGATTGGCCGAAATGGTCACCAGCGCTGGCCTGAGGCGCTGGAGCTAGTGCACCATTTTTGGCAAGAGTTACCAGAGAGTTATACGTATAATCATTTATTAAACAGATCCGAGGGTATGTACGAAAATTGGGATTGTTCGACTGAAGGTTTTGAAGGTATTCGTGCTCAGGATATATTGCCTTTACTGGTTAAAGAATTTCACTTTGAAATGTTCATTGGTTTTTCAAACGTGATTGATATATTTGTGGATCGTTGTTTTGGTCATAATTTTGATGCCAATAAACCTTGGGATACCGACTTTATTGATAGAGTTCAAGACTGTGACGAAAAAGCAATTCTATCTGGAGCTATTAAACCTGGGCACATAATGGCTGTTATGAAGAAAACGCCGGTGATTCGACCGACATATTCAAGAGGGTTGTCGCCAGGTTTTTGTATACGAAATCCGGCCTCATGACCATCGATTGATATTTCTTTTTTCTAGGAGTGACTAAATCTAAATGCTTGTTGTCTTTTATAGCCACTGGAACTATTTTTTTGCGATAAAAACTATTTGTTCATTCCCCAAATAACCAAAGATATCTGACCAATAGCTAATTGCGTAAACATCGTTAAAACCAACGGACCTGAGGGTCTTCAATATATCCCAACCAAAAGTGTAGTAACTCAAACACCCTTTTTTATTGAACGGGTCACCGTGATACTCGGGTTCGCTTAGGTGTGAAATTACACCTCCTTCTGAAACTGTCGCCCTGACTAGGGTTTGGTCTAAGCTTTTTGAGAAGGGAAAAGAAAACAATATTCGACCATCTTTTTTTAGAACCCGGTAGCTTTCCTCGATGGCTTCTTTATAGTTTGGAATGTGTTCCAAACAATCGAATGACAATATTTTATCTATTGAATTATCTTCAAACGACAAATTAGTGAAGTCTTCGTGCCTTAAACCCGAATCAGTGATTTCTCCAGCTAGGAGGCTTGAGTCGATATATTCACTGCCTATTAATTTATCTACCTTTCCCATCAAAAAATTATAAAATGGAGAGACTTGTTCAGTTATGTAAACTATATCGCTGGGGTACGGGTGAAGCTCAGCCAGAAATAGATGGTAGCAGGCTCTCTGACGATTATTTAAGTTTGTTATCGGGCATATAAGACGCTCTCGCCAATTAATATGTTTACCGTTTGAATGGGACCAATCGACCGCTAATTTTACACTTTTACCAGCGGTGATTGAGAACGCTTTAAAGACAAATTTTTTATTCGCATTCTTCTCTTCCAATTTCGTGAGCTTTAAATGGCGTTCGCTGAGTACTTCGCTTTGTTTTATCGAATGGCTTTCGTATTCGTTGCGATTTTTAAAGCGGTAAATAAGCATGGTTTGATATAACGGGTTAGTATGAATGTGGACTTACAGATAAGCTTGGCAGGTATTTTTAAAAACAACAAAAACCATTATCACCGACGCCTAAATAGCTTATTGATCCAAGTTCTGAATCGAAGATATTTTTTTAACCCCTTGGTTCGCTCAGGGTGTAAGCACATAATAGTGTATGTTTTCCAAAGTATAATTTTTTCAACATTGACTGTAATTGTATTTTCACGGTCTTTGGCATCAGAGCCTAAATTCTTAAAAATGCCCCGACTCTGGTAGAGGCTTGATGTGTAATTTTCGAAACTATAGCTAGCAGGCTCTATAAAATGTCTCCAAGACAGCGGGTGTTCGGGCCAGCATAAGGTTACAAAGGCTTCAGCGGGTAGGAACCTTTCAGGGTACCTATTCGCAGCAAAATTAAAATAGGTGCTCCATTCGCACAATGGCTGTCGCGTAGAATGTGATTGAAAAAAAGTCGTGACTTCATTGAATAGGTCCCGATCGATAACCTGAGGCATATGACTCGCATATGATAAGTGTTCGAGGTTTTCGTAATCTAGTACTGCGCAGGTGGCGATTTGCCCCGCGTCAAATTCCGTTTGATTGTTGTTCCATAACGCAAGATCATAAAAAAAGTAGCGTCGATATCGCCCATCTTTGATAAACGTATCGAGTGCGATGGGCTTCAGGGGCCTAGCATCGTCATCTGACATAATGAATTGAGCATCTACTTTGTCAGACCGAATTAACCTACTTCGTAATAAATAGTTTCTGCGTTGATGATCTAAGTTACTAAAACCGGATGCTTCATCGTCACTCAGCACAGCACCTTCAGCAACAACTTGAATTGGGATGCTCGAAGCAATTGCTTGAAAAACTTGTTTCTGCTTGTCTGGAACGCAAACGACTATTGCTTTGATAAAGGGCATGAACAAAGCGACGTGATGCAGTGTTTCAGCAAAAATCGTCGGTCTATTACTTATGTAGACTGCTTGCATAGAAGTGTCTTGCGTTAACAATGAAAATTACGAGTCATTATAGTAACCTGTAATTCATATTAATCTAATCAGTTTGTATTATTGCCATTGTTTGGTTGATGGTTTTTAATACCCCGCTATTGTTGTCAATAAATGAGTGCATTAAGTGAATAAAATAATTATTACATTGATTCTTTGTTGGTCGGCCTCGATATTTGCGCAAGTCCCAGGCCCGACGCAACAACAACAGCTAGACAATCGTGGTGAAGCGGTTAATTTAGCCGATACCCGTCGTAAGCTAGATCAGCTAATTTGGGGGCCTGAAGTATTGGCCCAGCAATACGAGACTCGTATTGTTAAGTTATGGGATGATTTATTAAAGGCGCAAGACAAATTCAAGGTGCTTGCCGATTTAGACTTTAATTCTTTGCGGCTCGCTGCGCATCAAAGCAGTGAGGGGCTTCAACATCAAATAGCGCGTTATACTTACTCAGGCGATGGCGAGTCTTGGAGTTCAGCGCAATGGAAGGCATTTATAGCAAAGGCCGTTGCTAATAAATACGTATTAGAGCAATCGGAATGGCATCATAGTGGGTTTACACCACCACAAGCGAATAAGGGCGCTCAATCAGAAGTCAGCTTTGAGCTTCATGTTGCGAGGGGCGAACCAGCCCACCGAGTTATTCTAAAAGGTCTGTTGGACGTCTCTTGGAAAGTTAGCTTGGGCGCGACGGCTGAAATTGAGCCGAATGACATTGTGGTGAAAAAGTTGACCATAATGGAACGTCAGCTCCCTCCTGCATTTGAGGAAGTATTCACCGTAAGTGGTACCGAAAAAAATCCATTAATCAATCCGCTGCTGGTCTATGACTTAGATAAAGATGGTTTGTCTGAGATAATTGTTGGTGGGCAAAACCTACTGTTGAGAAACGAAGGTAATGGCACCTTGGTGGCTGAAAAATTATTTGATAAAGCAAGGCCGCTTTACGATGGCGCAATCATTGCTGATTTTGATGGTGATGCGCAAGTCGACTTTGTTGGCGTCGACAATAATAATTACCCCCTGATGTTTAAGGGCAACAAAGATGGTTCATTTAGCGACCAGCCGATTAAAATGGCTGATACTCATTTAGGCCTACCTAAAACATTTACGGCAGGGGATATAGATGGTGATGGCGATCTCGATATACACATAGGCAACTACAAATACGCATACCGGCAAGGCCAAATGCCAAGTCCTTATTTTGATGCCAATGATGGTTACCCAGCGGTACTATTAAGAAACGATGGCGATGGCAAGTTCACCGATATTACCGACTCATCAGGCTTGGGAGCGAAAAGAAATAGGCGTTCGTATAGTAGTTCTTTTGTCGATCTTGATGATGATCAAGACATGGATTTGATCGTTGTTAGCGATTATGCAGGCTTCGATGTTTATCTAAATAATGGCAAAGGTAAATTCACTGATATTACCGATGATTTTGGTCTTGATAGGCACTTCTTTGGTATGGGGCACACATTTGATGATTTTGATGGTGACGGCAAATTAGATTTCTATGTGATCGGCATGAGCTCTACCACGGCACGACGACTCGCTGAGCTTGGCGTTGGGCGTCAAGATTTACAAAAACATACCGAGATGCGTGATGCCATGGGCTACGGTAATCGAATGTTTTTAAAACGAGAAAACGGTTTTGTAAAAGCACCGTTTAACAGCCAAGTAGCCAGAACAGGCTGGTCTTGGGGCACTAGCACCTTTGATTTCGACAATGATGGCGATAAAGATATTTTTATCGCTAATGGGCATTACAGCGGTGAGAGCACTCAGGATTACTGCACTACATTCTGGCGCCACGATATCTATGAAAGCGGTGGCGAAAATGTTGCTCGAGATATGTTATTTCAAACCGAATCAACCGACCTACGTGAAGCAAATATTTCTTGGAATGGGTATGAGCATAAAGTTTTGTACCTAAAGCACAAAGGTGAATACGTCAATATTGCTTATTTGATGGGCGTTGCATTTGAATACGACGCGCGTTCCGTTGTTACTGAAGATATTGATAAAGATGGGCGCCCTGATCTGTTGGTTGTTGAGCACGTTGCAGAGGGCTTAAACAAAACAAGTTATCGCTTACACATCTATCGTAATGCCTTAAGCAATGCGGGCCATTGGGTTGGCGTTGAGCTAAGCGACAGCGTCGGGCGCTCGACGATAGGGGCAAATATTGAAGTTGTCACCAACACAGGCAAGCAGTTTAGCCGTATCGTTACCGGAGATTCATTTTCTTCTCAACATTCAGCCAATTTACACTTTGGCTTAGGTGGGCAAACTGAGATAGACGAGATTCGTGTAACTTGGGCTGATGGAACGCGAGATACACTTAAAAACCCAAAAATCGATGAATACCATAAGGTTATAAATAAGTAGGCATAGTCTATTTAGATTATGGCGACAATTGTGACGATATGTTAACTTATAGAGAATAACGATAGAACTAAGCCTTTTTGGCTTTTAAGTTAGAACCACGTTTACTGTAATTTATGATAATGAATAGAAGAATCACAAAAATTTTTCGGTTAGCCACATGTGCGTTGTGTCTAACGTTTTTATTATCTTGCTCTGACGATAAAGCTGACATTTCTGTTAAGAAATCAGAGACTAAGGCGGATGCTCAAGCGTCGAGAACCTTAGATGGGCTTGCTCCTTCAGCGAGCTCAAGTAATCATTCGCATAAGGCAACTGATCAGAGTAAAAAGTCTGACGCGGTCAGTGACTATTCTAACGAGCTTAATGACGAAGAGTTATCGGGGGGCGATCAAAGAGAAGACGATTATTCTAATGATGACTATGACGAACCAGCTCGTACGCTATCGATTGATAAAGAACCAAGTGAAGGTGTCATTCGCTGGCAGCAGCCCCAAGATCTCGCTTACTCTAACGCCAAAATTACTATTTCTAGCCTTGATGGAGAAACAATAGTTCGAGACTTTAGTTCTGGAGAGTCAATTGAACTTTATGGCGATTTACCAGACGGAGTATATGGCTGGGAATCGGTTGTTACTCCGCAGGTTAGTGATTCGGTTAGAGATGAAATGCGCGCTGTTCGATCGTCTGGTGATATTAATGCTGAACGCGAGTTGGCAGCAAGGTTGCGAGCCCAAGGGAGCCTGCCAACTGAGCAAGAGGCGCGTGATAACGTGCAGTCGGGTAGTTTTATAGTGTTGAATGGGGTTGTTAATCCTCGTGCGGTAGAGGAACAGAACTAATAAAAAAAAATTTGAATAAAAGAAGTTTAATAAAAAGGCGGGTTAAGTAATCGATTCGCTTTTTCAAGGTAGGTCTTGGTTTACATCTTAGGTCTAAATTTAAGTTTTAGACTTAAGCTTTAAACTAAGCAAGCTACCAAAATTGGGGCCATGGTTTACATGGTGCGATCGAGACGTCCTAAGTATGTCTAGCAGGCTATTGTTGATGAACGTAGCCATAATTATCGGGTAATGGAAATGAAAAATATAAAATCACTGTCAATGTTGATGCTAAGTGCTTCAGCTGTGGCAACAATCAATACGGCCAGTGCAGATATTGTGCATAACGACGACGTAATAATCACGTTTAGCCAATGTGTCGGCAACGATTGTGTAAACGGCGAGAATTTTGGCTTTGATACACAACGACTCAAAGAAAATAATTTACGTATACATTTTGATGACACAAGTAACTCGGCAAGCTTTCCGAGCAATGATTGGAGAATCAAAGTTAATGATACCAGCAATGGTGGCGGAAGCTATTTTGCCGTTGAAGATTCAACCGCAGGTCGAACCCCTTTTAGGGTAGATGCCGGCGCACCAAACGATTCCTTGCGTGTTACTAACGCTGGTAATGTTGGTATTGGCGTAGCGAACCCCGTTGTTGAACTGCATGTGAAGGACGGAGACTCGCCAACGCTGCGTTTGGAGCAAGACGGTTCAAGTGGTTTTACACCACAAACTTATGATATTGCCGCGAATGAATCGAACTTCTTTATTCGTGATGTCACCAACGGCTCGAGATTATTTTTCAGAGCCCAGCCTGGTGCGCCTGCTGATTCAATGTTTATTGCTAATGATGGCGATATTGGTTTTGGTACAAATGCGCCAGCAGCTGATTTACATATCAAATCTAACGACTTAAATGGCTTATTGATCAATGGTAACGGCGTGAAGCTTGCCGACTTAAAAAGTGATAATGGCGGAATCGTACAATATCGCATGCTAACAGATAGCAGCGATAGACGCTTTGTTGGCTTGAACGGTGCAGGAACAGTGGTTGAGTCGCAAATTCAATTTGGCAACGAACAAGTAGTCATCGCAGGCTCAGTGATTGGCACCCCGTTCGCAACCTTTACTGCAGCTGGGTTGGTAACTACTGGCGCTGGCGCCTGTGCCCCAGGACCGTGCGATGGCACGTTTGACCCACGTGTATACGAAGTTGAGTCGATCGAAGATCACGCTAACTATATGTGGGACAATAAGTATTTGTGGGGAGTTGGCGCGACGCCTGAAGGTGAGCCAATTAACTTGACAAAAAAGACCACTGGTATACTTCACGAGTTAGAGAAAGCGCATATTTATATTGAGCAATTACACAGTCGACTATCTGCTTTAGAAGAAAAACTGGCCAACTAAACGTGAAGAATGGATAAAATTATTTTCACCTTTAGGTAACAAGTAAATAACCCTCTGTCGATCATATTTGGCAGGGGGTTTTTTATGTAAAAATGATACCAAGAGAAAGTGGTAATTTGAGGCTAATTTTTCGTTTATTTGAGACTGTTCTATTGCTCGAAAATAAATGGGAAAATAGACCAAAGTGGCGCCTTCGTGCTAATGAAATTCATTATCCTACAAGCCCCTTATTGCTGTTGCCAGTCTAAGGGGCTGATAGATTCATCGCGCTTAAGTATTAAACTTTCATAGTCCATTAAATCTAGAGAGTTAAATTCTCTTATAATAGGATTGTAGTGATCTGTTAGAACTCGGTTGTTTTTGTTCAAACCTGTTATAAGCAATAGCCCTGTAGGTGAGCTATCGATCATGGTTAATGACAAGTCGGGCCGATATCGTTTTAAGCAAACAACGATCTTCCATACGTCACCGGTCCACACATTTGAAGCACGTTGCGGAGACGCCTGGATTGGGTGGTTAGGGAAAATATCGTCGATCACAATCGTCGCTTCATTTGCGGACCGGGATTCAATATTGATGAAGTCACGAAGTACGAATTCAAATAGATGCATGCCATCTATGAATGCGAAGTCAATTGGTGCTTTCTCGAAATCAATATCAGTTTGATTAGAAAAAAAGTAATCACTCGGCATTTGGTAGAGATCAAGCTGATTGAAATCATTCACATCGATGTTGGGATCAGGGTCTATCGCAATTGCTTTACTTTTTGCTAAACGGAGACTGTGACCATTTCTAACGCCTATTTCTAAATAATTTGATATGGTTAGCCTGTCGTGCAGTATTGCGAGTACTTCCAGATAGTTTAGCTCGCCATTTATTTGATTTATTTCTGTAGACTCATCGTTAAACTGGGTGTTACTAGGGGCTCTTTGTGCTGAATACTTATTTTTCTCGCTAGGTTTTAGCGGCCTCCATTGATTACTTGTCGGAGTGATCTCTTTGTTATTGTGAGCAAATACGCCGACTAAATCTCGCCATGGGCCACGTTCATCAAGGCGCACATCTACCGTCGCCAATTTGGCATATCTTGCTAGTGCATAAAAGGCGTCAGGGTAAAAACGATAACAATCGACAGGGTATTGATGTATCGGGCCAGCTGACGGTGCAATTAGAAATAGCCAGCCATCCTGAGCAAGTACTCGAGACATCTCTTCAAACAATAACCAAAAATACTCAACATGTTCAAACGCCTGACCTGAAATAATAATGTCGACCGAATGGTCTGCGAACGGGAGTTTGTATGGGTCACTTAAAACAACGTCAACGCCCTCTGACGCGGCAATATCCGCAGCTATATAGTTGAATTTTTCTAACGAAAATATATCTGCATATGAGCCATTAACGTTTGCTCCTCCTACATCGAGTACGCTTATCTTATCGTGTCGCGACAGGTAATCTCCACAAATAAATCGCTCATAACATCGGTGCATATTTTCAAGTGATGATGCGTGCATAAAGCCTCCTGATAAAGCTTGCTTGGCAAACGCTTGTTATTTTAGGTGACGATAGCCACTAACATTTGAGCAGAAACCCCTTAGGGTTCCACGTGATTAAGAACGACTCTTTGCTTCTATCTACAACAAAGTCGCTTCGTTTTGCAACAAACTCGGTGATTGCTTCGTAGGGGCCTGGGCTGGGGCCTACATCAAGCCCATGATGGCAGATACTATCCTCAACAATAAAGTAGCCCCCGATAGGTATTAGTGGTGAATACGTCTCTAGTACCGCGAGAGTGTTCTCAAAGGTGTGTGCGCTATCTTCGATTACTAACACGCGCTCACCTTCATTAATCTGTTGTTGGACTTGTTCAAACGCTGAAATAGCATCATCTTCGATCCATGAAATTCGCGGATGTAATCGCACTTTATCAACTACTCTATGATGATCAATGTCAATTCCGATAATTCTTCCGTGGCCAATATTATCCAAATAGTGCGCCAGTGCTAGGGTGCTACCTCCCCAGTTGTTGCCAATTTCGATTATAACATCGGGTTTTTGAGCATAGATTATCTCTTGATAAACCCAAAAGTCTATTGGGTTTTTCAACGTTTTTATTCCGCAATAAAAGGTCGCCGTCATAATGCGGTTTTGAATTAATGGCAGTACATCGGAAACCTTCAATTCCAATGAGTTTTCAATTCCCGAGTGATCGTCATCGATACTTTTCAATTTAGAAATACCTTATGGTTTGCGGTGAGCTAGTTTGGTGAACAAACTATATAGTGCTGAATGTAGTTACTTGGATCTGCTTCGTGGAATAGATCTATCTTCCAGCCTGCGGATGTTATCAACGACTGCATATAACTTTTGCCGAAATAAGCGTGAAGAAGAGGGCTGCCTTCGACTCTATCTTCAAAGCCATCTAAGTCGTTATCAATAAATGCTGTGAAAAAAAGCTTTCCGCCTGTGCGTATACGTTGCCTAAGCAGTTTTAAAATAATTAGCGAATCACTTGGGTCAAGGTGGGTAAACACCGAGAAGAGCCAAATGACATCAAATGCACCGTCAACAGGTAAAACGTTCTTCTTGGTGAGCTTTCTTCCATTCGGATTATACATCTCATTATGAGCATTCCAATGAGCGAAAGAAAAGCGATCGTCATAGAGTTCAACCTCAGTCTTAAGATACTCTATCATTGACTTATTTACATCGATCCCCGTATACGATTTAATCGGAATGCGCTTGTTAATAATGCTCATAGTGAAGCGTACACCGCACCCTATATCTAGTATATCGGCATCACCAAGGTCGGTTCGGTCTACGCTACTTGTAGCAAGCTTGATTAGCTTCTCACCTGTCTCTTCATAGCCCACGGCTGTCACGATTGGCGAATTTTGATGAAATACTTCTGGAACGTCTAGATAATTGATCATTTATTTATTAATGGCTTTCGTGCTGCGACGTGAGGCGATGTCTATCGCCAGGGTTTGTGCTTGCGTGTGATTGATATTTGAGTTCATTCTCTCGCCCTCGAATAAATTTAACAGCAGTTTTAGGCATTGAGCCTAGGTAATTAATATCCGTAGCAGTAGGCTGCTCTACTAATTCGAATTTTCTCCCTCTAATTTCCCAAAACTCTTTGCTGAAGGCAGCGAAGGGGTGCTCTTCTGGTATTGCATTTGTTGCTACCCCTCCATGAAACTGGTGAAAAGAACCCTCGCCCAATAGCATGATAATGTCCAAGTCTTCTAATTTTAGTGCACGTTGCAGAAAATCGTGACTTACCAGACCTCCTCCGGGTGCTTGAAACTCCTCACAGAATCCCCCCATCTCTAAAAAGACGGACTTTCTAATGACAAAATAGCTCAACTCTTCAGGTATGCCGCCAAAGAAACCAACGCGAGACGAGCTAGCCTGAGTTGATATATCAAACAATTGATATCCATCGCTTTGCCAATCAATCGATTCTAAAAGTTTGTCCTCTGTAGCCTGATCGTACCCTTCTAGCATAGAAACGTTTTGCTCCTTCGGACCAAGGTGCCACGCCAGCGATGTGACAAATGGATTGTTAAAAGCATGGCTGGCAATCAAGCTATTTTTAATTACACCCGGAGACAACATTCTCGCCCCATCGACAATGCATGCTAGCAAGTCGCCGAGTGCTAAGCCTGCGCCATAATTGATTGCCTCAGCGGGTGAAACAGACTCGGTATTGAAATAATGGTATTCGAAGTTAGAGCCAAAGCTCTCAACAGTTTCTTTGTCAAGTGGATCGCTAGAATTGTTGTCTACAACAATGACTTGATAATCACTAGGCTCAACATGACGTTGATAATTACTACTTAGCGAATACAGAGTCCTTTGCGCTTCTCTGCACATATTGAAACAAACTACGATGACTGTGAGCTTGGGGTTGGCGTCTTGCTTCATAGGTGGGCAGTCAGTTTTTGCTTAACTCGAGTAAAAATAAGTTTACCCTAAAAACTAGCACTAGCAAATTTAGCCTAACATTCTTTTATCCAGCCAATAGACGAAAAGCTCAATTGCATAGAACCAATACAAAATGAAACAGCTTAAACTGTTAATTCAATCGACATTTAACTTTGAGTTTGCAAACACCATTAGGCCTCAGCAGAACTCAGGGACGAAACTCACTAGCCTTCAAATACGAGTAACACCATTTTCAGCAATCCGTAAATAGGTTAAATCGCCACGCCGCTCTAATTGTCCGGACACACTAACTGGAACAGCGACGTCGTCTATCACCAGGTCTGCCGCAGCTTGACCCAGTGGGCCAGTTAAGATGTAGCCATAACGTGCTCCATCAGATTGATTAACCACCAGCATGGGTGGGATACCACCGGCGATACACATCGCGGCGCACGCTCGATGCACTTTTCCTTCGCCGGGTTTCATCACGCCCATGAAGCATTTTGAATCGATAATTTCACCGCTTAGGGTAACCTTGCCAAGCGGCTCAGAGCTGGCTTTATAAGATTGATTTGAACTAATCACGTTTACATCGCTGATATCGCGAAGCTCTAACAACTTCCAGCCGCCACGCTCGATCGGGAAGCCTGTGACTGTTACTTCACGGCCATCTAGCGCTGAGGTTAGATTGGCGGATGAATGCTTACCCTGAGACATTAAAATAATTGTTTCAGGCTTATCGCCAACGATGTGCAGTACAGGGTAGGGATCATGGCTTAGATAGCCTTGATAAGTCTTTTCCTCAGCTAATAACCATTGCCCTTTGCCAGCTGACTTCTGTGACGACGACACCCAATACGAAAAGCCGAGACCAATTAAAATCAGTAACACAGCAAGCCATTTATAGAAGGATTTAAGATCGTCAGGCATTGGTAAGTAGCCTACAAAGAAATCTTTGTTTTGTTTGCTCATTCTGAAACCTCCGCTGCAATATTGATAACCGGCCTTGCTGACCCTTCCGGTAGAGCGATTGGATTTAAAAATAGTTGGTCGCCCTCTAGTTTGAGGTGATAGGTCGCCACTTTTTCAGTGAACGGTGCTGGCGAACGGCCGTCTTCTGGCCGATACTGAAAACCGTGCCACGGGCAGGTAATGCAACCATCAATAACTCGACCCTCGCCAAGCGGCCCATTTTGATGCTGACAAACATTTGAAATAGCGGCTAACTTAGTGCCTTCATAACGGAAGATCGCAACCCGCTCGTCTTTGCCCACGGTTACCGTGATCGCTTGATTATCAGGAATGTCTTGCCATGCGCCAACGCCGACCCATTCAGCGGCTTGACCGACACGATCGACCTTCAAGCTTTTAAATGCCGCAATCAGATGTAAACCACCCACACATATAACACTGGTGTAGACCATTGCTGCAAGGAAACCTGTTTCAGATTGCAACATGGCACCACTGGCGACATGCACGATCAATAGGGCATAGGCGAGGTAGACACCCATATGCAGTGCCTTCCAAACCGGTGCGGTTAAATTAGCGTTCCAGTAGTCATGACTTGTCGCCGCCATCATTAATAATATGACTAGTGCAATCGCTCCGAAGCGCTGAAATGGGAAGTCACTGATCGACTCGTAGCTACCAGGAGATGTGAATATCGAGACCAACGGATTGCCGACACCAAAGGAGTGATAGAAAATTATCACTAACAGAGCATGCACTAGCGCCACTAAAAACATCGATACGCCGAAGTGCCGTCGGTTGTAGAGCAATGGCAGAAAACGTGAATCTAAGCGAGCTAAAGGCCCGATACACAATATTATGCTCAACATTAAAAAAGCGCAGGTAGCAAATGCCCTTATCAACAGAATCATTGGCGATAGCGCTTCAGCACCCGTATGCATCAGCATACTAACCGCCATAAAGGTAGCTAGATAAAGTGCTATTGCTAGCCAAAGAACGCGATCATATATAACTTTACTACGGTTCCATTGTACCGGCACATAATCATGGCTCATGGCAATTCTCCAACCGCGCTAGGATGCAGGGCTGCATCGATAAGTGGTGCTTTAGTAGGCCCGCTGTTCTGAGCTAAAAACACGAAAAACAGTAATAATGGCACCAACATTAACCAGAGAATACGATGAGCAGTGCGATGGCTTCTTTTCATTTAACCACCTCGCTATTGCTTTCTCCACGGTTAACTTGAAGAATTTTTGTCAATAAAAGTGGCCATAATAAAAACGCCGCTGGCAGCCACATTAAGCGAACTGGCAAGTTTGCTGAAGCCGCTGTAGGGTCGATGCGGCGGCACCCAGTTACGGTAAAGTAAACCCCGAAGATCAGCCCTATAAGCAGATACCCATTTATAATCCAAAGCATTTTTTACCCCAATCGTGTTTTAACAACAGCCCTTTTTAACAATGGCCCTGTTTTGACAGTTTAGTCTGCTTACTTTGCCTAGCAAAGACAAGTTAATATCGGGCATTTAGACCAGCCGTTATCAAAGCATACCTCGATTTTAAGCTTATCTCATCGCCGTAAACCCAGACCGTGGAAATTAAGAATAGCGTTCAAAATAGTTTTTCTGCTTCTATCGTGTCAGCGCTCGGAAACTTCGAACGGTACGCCTAAGGCTCTATCGATAATTTCAACGACGACAATATCCGGCTTACGCTTGGCGACCACGTCGGTGGGTAAAGAACGAAAGTTATGATGTACGAAATAAATTCCAGTAAAGCTGCTGGGTAAAAAATCATTTAGCCGAGCTGAGAAAGAATCTCCGACTAATAGCAAACTCGGTTGATTAGCAGTATCAATATTCATACCCCGTTGCTTGTGAACAGGAATATAGCGCTCGTACTCTTCTTCAAACTCACCATTGAGATTAAGCAATGTAGCTAAGTCACCAGACCCTCTAACTGGCTCCATCTTCTCAAGTTTATCCCACGAATTGAACGGTATGTTTTTGTTTTGTTGCTGTAGCGTGCTTATCAATTCTCGGTAAGCAATGTATGCGCCACGCTGCGTCCAGTGCGAGTCTGATTTTAAATACAACTTGCCGAAGCCCTTTTCGGCCAACATTGGATCTAATAAGTTAATCACGGTGATATCCGAAAGCTTGGCCAAGCTTTCGATCACGTCAGCACGATGCCCGTCCCTAGTGTATTGATAACTGCTTGGTAAGTACTCAGAATAGACATGGTGCTTTTCTGGCACCAAGACAACTACTAGCTTGCCGCCATGACGCTCGATTAAATGTTGATAGTCGAGCATTGGTTTTAACCATGCGGCCGCGGCTTCCTCACCAAAACTAGCTAGCTCAGTTGGGTTTTTAAGCGCATCGCGTTCAGAATAAAACAACCACCCGTTTTTAGCGATCACGGCTTTATCGCTAATCGCTTTATTCAAAATTCGATATTGAAACTTAGCGTGTAGATTTAGAAGCAAGTCTCGAAGTCCAATATGATCACTCATGAATCGGTTAACTTGCGCTGTATAACCGGTAAAATCTGTTTTTAATAGTGAACTCTCTGGCCAGACTTCCTTGTTACGATTCTCACCTGCTAGGCTTGCGTCATCACTACCGAATTCGAGAATACCGAACCCTAAGGGAACTAATAATAAGATAAGAAACCCAACGCTCACTATACGATGCACCAGGGTATTTTTCGTTATCTTACTGCGTATTTGATGTGTCATTGCCATGCGCCGATCAAAACCTAAAGTAGATAAATGGGTTGTAATCCGAACCGACTAACTCTGTCACACTCAAGACGAACATTGCGCTCAGCAACAACCAGTGCAGGCTATTTTGGTATATAAGTAGCGTGGTTTTTCTAATTACCACAGGCGCGAACTCTTTTGCGCCTCTCCCGATTGCCTGCAGAGCACCAGTAGCGATCAGCAACGCCAATAACATTACCAAAAGAATATTTGTGCTCAGGAAAGGTGACACATTCACAACACTTACCTTTGACACACCGAATAATGCGGCGTAATAATTTAATGCCTGTGGGATGTCCTCGGCGCGGAATAGCACCCAACCGAGAAAGACGGTCAGCAACAAATACACATGCTGGAGCGGTAACCAAACCCGTTTGAGAGCCTTACTCAGCCACAAACGCTCGACCGACAAGAAAAAGCCATGCCAAGCTCCCCAAGCAATAAAGGTCCAAGCCGCACCGTGCCAAAGCCCACATAATAGGAATACTATCCATAAATTTAATATAGTGCGCGCTGAGCCATGGCGATTACCGCCCAAGCTAATGTATAAATAATCTCTAAACCATTCCGACAATGTCATATGCCAGCGACGCCAAAATTCGGTAATTGATTTTGCTGCGTATGGCGTATTGAAGTTAGCGGGGAAAGTAAAACCTAACATATAGCCCAAGCCAATCGCCATATTAGAGTAACCCGCGAAATCAAAGAAAATTTGGATACCATAGGCAATTAGACCTAACCACGCGGCCGCCACACTTAAGCCTTGATCCAAGCCGCTAAATGCATCGTCGGCGGTGATGCCAAGCACATTTGCAATCAAAACCTTTTGCGCTAAGCCAATCACAAACACATGGATGCCGAGGGTAAACATCGCCAACGACTCCTTGCGCTCAACGATCTGCCTGGCAACCGTTTTATAGCGCACGATCGGTCCCGCAATGAGCTGAGGGAACGATGATATATACAAGGCACTCATCAATACTGTTTTCACAGGCTCAGCCTCTTTTCGGTACACATCTACTAAGTAGCTGATTGCTTGAAAGGTAAAAAACGAAATACCTAGTGGTAGCTCTGGTGCAAACGCTTGATTGAAACCCAACACTTGAAAGATAAATACCGCGTACTTGAACCATACCAGCAAGGCTAAATTCAGTACGATGCCCAGTGCCAAACTGGTTTTCCTATGTCCTTGATCAGCCTGATTACTAATGACGTGCGCTGCCACATGATTTGCAACGATTGATGCAATCAAAAGGGCTACCATCACGCCTTCGCCCCACGCATAAAACAAGAGGCTAGCAAATACTAAAACACCGTTACGAAGCGCTCGAAAGCGAGCGGGCACAGCGTAGTAGACCAGCAGTAGTGCCGGCAGGTAATAGAATAGGAATGGAATGCCTGAAAAAACCAACGCGTATTTCTATTTAGTTATGATGCGCAGACGTAGCTGACACAGGGTAGATCAAAGGCAAGAGTATCTACGACCACCAGAGCTAGCGCAAGCTGAGACGATGCCCCGCTACGAGGACATCACCACCTAGATTACCGCTTTCAAATCACAGCATGTCGTCAAGGCAATAAAAAACCGGTAGATCACTCTACCGGTTCTAAAAAGTCCAACAATCATCGTCGGAAAATTATTAAGCAAAAATGACACCCCATGGTAAACATGAGGTGTCATTGGCGAGCTTATCTTCTTCTTTTCGCCTTTACTTTAATCACTTGGGCCTGATTCTTAGCAACGTTTTGCTGATAGACCCACAACATCTTGCCGCCGTTCTCAGACGTTAACTCTGAGTTCATACTGCCGTTCTTAGGCATAACAAATGAGTTTGTATCAACGGTAACTTCCTCAGTTAAATCAATTGAGCCAGTAAGTACAGAAGACTCGCCAGTAAACTGATTCAAAATAGTCAGAGTGTAATCAAAGTTAGTATCGCCAGCATCTAGAAAGCCTACATCTGGAGCTAGGCCATTACGATCAGTTAGAAAGCGGGCGATGAGCACTCTATCATTGTAATCGTAGTCTGCAGCACCTAAGCCATAACCACCTGGAAAAATGGAAACGTCTACAACACCGTCAAATCGCCCTACAGTTTTGAAGTCGGTGATTTGCATATTGGTTTCAGCTACGCCATCTTCGTCACTGTCAATATCTAACAAGATTGCAAGCGGGCTATGCGATGACCATGCGCCTTTTGAGACAAACGCAAAATCTATTGCTTCACCACCAAAAAGACTCACGCCAGTTCGGTATCCGAAAGTATCAATATCATGTGACGATTTACCGGCTGGCTTAGCTTTTCCAGCAAGGGTAAATCCTTCTGCATAACTATCACTGCCGCCGGCGTTATAGAAACCAACACTGTTGTAGCTCTTATAAGCTTTAACGCCTGCCGCTGGATCAACTACCGCCATATAACCAACACGAAGTGTTTCATCACTCAGAGAGTCCTCTAAAACAAACCAACCATCTACCTCGCTTTGGCTGTTAGCAACCGCATCAAAAGGCGCTAGGTTCGGATTAAAGTCCATCGCTAGCTTAAAGGTTCGCTTGCCACGCGCAGGAACATAAACTGATGTCGAGTAGGTTTTCACCTCAACGCCGTCCATAGTTTGGCCCGGCTCGTGTGTGATTGAATATACCTTCGCAAAGTTAGATAAATTCTTTACCGTAACCTTACGCGACAGATGGGTTCCCCATTTAGCATTTACGCGACCAAATGAAACTCCACCCGGTTTAGCGAAACTTGTTAAGGTACTTGCCACGTCAGCTTGCACACGTCCAACGCCCTGTAGAGACAACGGATATGGGTCGCTCGAACCAGCAACACCATCACGATACGCAGGTGTTGTAGAGTTCTGGATCATCGCTTTAATCGCAGATGGCGCCAGGTTTGGCCATTTTTGCTTCAATAATGCAGCAACACCAGCGACATGCGGCGCTGACATTGAGGTGCCAGTTGCACCACCAGCACCGGTTCCGGTGCCAACTAATACAGATTGAATACCCGAGCCCGGAGCCGCGACATCTGGCTTAAAGCTGTTATCCAAGCCTGGCCCACGTGAAGTAGAGCCTGCAAGCGTATCGTCATTACTTGGGTTAGTAACTGTCTTAGTGGCCTCATCAGCGTAAACGCTAACGGCTTCACCATTATCCAATGCCGCTTTGATGTTATCGCCATCGGTAAAACTAATCATAACGCCGGTTAGATTGCGTAACGGATCAACACCACCCATTCCAATTGGGTTCACGCGTGTTGCATCGGCACCGTCATTGTAAACAACAATGGCGGTTGCTCCAGCAGCCTCTGCGTTGGCATATTTGTCGTCGAAACCACAACCGCCACGAATAACTAGTGCCACGTTTCCAGCCACGTCAGCTGCGTTGGTAGGAACACTGCAACCGTCAAGTCCGTCAACAGCAACTAGGTTACCGCTGATGGTAAAACCATTTGCGAAAGTATTAGCATGACCACCCTCGATTGCGAGAAATGAACCATTGGCCGCTGCGTTAGTTGAGGTTGTTTCGATACCTTGAACCAAGCCTCCAGCAAGTGAGTTAGCCACTGAAATTGCGCCAGGTGCTACAGCCGGACCACCATGAATATAGGGAACATCGCCGCTATTACCCGCTGAAATGACGACAATCGAACCATTTTTTGAGGCCTCTTGCGCAGCCATTGAGCTTACGTCATCTGTACGACCGTATGACGACCCTAAGCTAAGGTTCATAACATCCGCACGATCAGAGGTGTCGCCGTCTTGGTTCGGGTCTTCTGCCCACTGAATACCAAGATGACTTACCGTTGTGCTACCGCCATTATCGGCGAATACCTTAACCGCATATAGGTCTGCACCGGGGGCAACTCCTGGAGCAACATCACCAGCACCAATGTTGGCAGCGATACCGGCAACGTGGGTTCCGTGAAATGAGCCAACACCGACTGGATCGGGGTCTGTTGCAAAGGCCTCACTGTCTGCGCCCGCAAAGTCAATCCCGCCAAGTACTTTAGCGGTAGGGAAGGTACCAGCTTCAATCACACTTGGGTCATTATTTGCAAACTCAGCGGGGTCACCTGAGCCACCGAATCCAGCATGATAGTAATCGATACCGCTATCAATGATGGCGATCGTTACTGGGTCTGCTCTGCCATTATTATCGCCATTGCCAAGCTCGTTCCATACCGTCGGAGCGCCGATCCAAGGAACGCTATTACTAAGGTTCATTTGCGCTGGTATTATGAACGATACACGTTTAACTTCAGGCATCTGCTTCAATTGCTCGATGTCTTGCGCTTGTATCTTCCAAGCTACGCCTTTTTTGCTAGATTTTTCACGCATTTCTTCGCCGCGAAATTTTTGCATGCCGCTGCGTAACGTATCCATTTTTTGAGTACGACTGGCGGTGACGAGGCGCGAGCTAGCAGCCGAGGTACTAGATGTACTGAAGGTGTTAGCAACATCTTCAAATTCGATAAAGACTTCTACTAATTCAATGTTTTCAGACTGGATTTGTTCCTTAGCATCGATTTTTTCAAACGAGCTTG
>Ga0075467_10000721_pt1 | contig 27076 bp, 28 predicted proteins | sample DEB08_DNA_9_FD_75067 | JGI IMG/M metagenome (GOLD analysis project Ga0075467, IMG submission 75067) | Aqueous microbial communities from the Delaware River and Bay under freshwater to marine salinity gradient to study organic matter... | ecosystem: Environmental > Aquatic > Marine > Coastal ... | reverse complement strand
AACTACAAAACAAACTGGATGATTTTGTGTCTGCATCTAATTGTTGCGGGAGTTTTTATCTGGTTCAATTGGAAAAGAATGCCGATTTTACGAAAAAGTAAAATAAATAATACCTTTTTGATTTTATTTCTAGGAATTATTGGAATGTGGCTATGGATTCCAAACAATCGCGAAAAAAATAAGTTGACGAAAAAATGAAATATGACTCACAATAAAATCTAAACGCAACAGAGACTTTAGGGCTAAATTGAGAGGTTTGTGCTTATTACAAAGACCGCCAAATTTTAAATTTGTCTTTTATAAAAATAAGAAAACTGTATTTGTGTATCCACAAAAGAAGGCCTTACAGCCACTCTACATTTCTTTACAACACAATTAAACTTAACATTAAAACCTTGATCTTTTTGAGATCAGTTATTGAATTATGAAAAAAAAAATTATCATTATTATTTTGATTTTAAACTCAACATTACTTTTGGGGCAACCAAAAGATTATGTCATTTTAAGGCAAACAGAAACAACGAAGATTGATACTATTTACGGAGAAATAGCTTTTCCGAAAAATAGAATGATCACGAAAATAAAAATCCTGTCGAATAATAAAAAGCATAAATACCAACCAAAAGAATCAATAGGATTTAAATACGGCGAAAGATATTTTGCAAGTGTTCCATATAATTCTAAAAACAATGTATTTGCAGAAAGAATAATTAATGGGGAAATAAGCCTGTATTATTACGACACAAATCCAAATGAATATAGCGGAGTTGGATTAGTATCAGGATTAGCAGGAGAGATCGCTAAAAGCATAACGAGTTACTTTTTCATTAAACCTAACACTACTGGAGGTTATTTGAGAGTTTCTCATTCAAGGAAAAAAGCAAGAGAAGAGATTTCATTTCTTTTTAAGAGCAATGAAAAAATTTATAATCAAATTTTGTCAGAAAATTTTAGAGTATGGAAATTACCCGAAATAGTTAAAGAGTTTAATAGTACAGATCAAGTAAAGTAAAAACTTAATTTATTATTTCCTTTAAGCGGAACTTTTGAAGCGACTTATGAAAGAATATTAAATAAAAAATCTTCATTAGGAATTTCTTTTCATACTGTTTATGATAGCAAAAAAGGAGATGAAGATTTAAATTATTACATCTCACCATATTACAGAAGATACTTTGGCAAAAAATATGTTTCAGGTTTTTTTCTTGAAGGATTTACAATGCTCAATTCAACTGATGGAAAACAAATAAGAGACCGTAACGGCATATTGACTTCCAATGAAGAACCGATGTTATCGACATGTCCCTTGGTATTGGTTTAGGAAATAAATGGGTTACCAAAAAAGGGTTTATTTATGAGGTTAACGTGGGCTATGGAAAACTCTTGTTCAATGCTGACAAAACTGACCACGACATTGTTGCGCGGTTTGGGTTCCATTTCGGCTATCGTTTTTAAAAAAACATCTAAAATCGCCATCCCAACCGAATATTAAAAGGGACGTTTAGAGTATTGGTTTTCCCTTCTTTTATTCGCGTATACTCCAGATCGAAATGTCGGTTTGAAACTAGAACATCGTTGGGGTTAAATCTTTTCGCATGCGCTACATTACGTGTACGTACACCAAGCCCAAAATAACAATCTAAAAATACTTTTTTGAATTCCTTTTGATATCCAAATTTAACATGCCGCCCGATAAAATTTGTTTTAACCAAGAAGCTATCCATATATTCTTCTGTACCGTAATCATAGTAATAGTCCTCTGCGTATTCGGGTGATACAAACCCTCTTCGGGTATAATGTTCTTTCTTTAGATAGTCAATTTCAATTGCGAAATAAGGGCCGTGGGGAGCTCTTTTTCTAAAATAAAAACGTTCTTCAAATGCTACTCGATATCCTTTTATTTCTGGTAAGGGATTATCCGTTATTGAGTTCAAAGAAACGGGTAGTAACCAAGAAGCCATCAGTTGGGAAGAAAAATCATTTCCTGTAGTACGTTCATAAGCAATTTCGACACTCGCGTTGTTGATACCGATAAGTTTTAGAGGCGTAAACTTAAAGAGCTGCTTGGTGTCCTCTAGGGCATTAAAATCATAATAGTCTCGCTCTTGATTCAAATCGATACTAACTATAGAAGGGTATGCATACCGTTTTGGCGAATTGTGGTCGACCAACCACCCGATTCCAATATTCAAAATACTTGGGTAAATGAAGTTAGCAATGTAAGCTATGGAGTTGCTTGAGTGCAGCAATATTTTTTTCGAAATGGAATCACCTTGAACCTGAATTGGTAAAGGAGCCCTACTTCGTTTTACAAAAACATAGTGTTCTGCTTGTATTTTTGTAAGGGTGTCTTTGGCAACAATAAGTTGGGTTGGTTCGTTTGTAATAAAGCGGATTTCTTGAGACCTTTTGTTGAACATAGTTGCACAAGATGTAAAAAAAAGAAAAAGTACAAAGATGCTAAAGTGTTTCATTATAAAGAGTTGGGACTTTAAAGGTAATAAAAGTCAGGTATTAAAAAAAACGCTCCCATATTGCTCGACTCTAAAATCAAATGTATTGTATTTCGGATCGCGTTGTTTCGCTTCTTTATAGGCTGGCATACTACCGATAGCTCGGTTTGCTGTTCCTGACGGGGCTGTAAGGCTGTGGGTTGTTATTATTTTGTCCGCGCATACAAATTGATGTTTACGAGGAACCTGATCGTCTATGCATTCCAATGGGATAGCTACTTTTTTCAACAGTTTACGTAAAAAATACTCAGGCCCATTTTTACTGTTTCCTCCAGTAAAAATTAGCGTATCCACCTTTGAGTGTTGTTCCAAGATCGAGAGTACATCCCGCAATTGTACATCTTGCATCCCCAAATCTGATGCGTCAATTTTCTCGCGATAAGCACCACCTACAATATCACAAATCCCAAAACGCTCCCGTTTCAAAAATGCTTTGCGTTGCTCAATTGCGTGGTTTGTATTTTCGAAAACTAAGTTCAGGTTATACAAACGGTCCCATATTTTCCAGAGCATTCCATTACTACTTCCATAACAAAAATCTACATCTTGATCGTTCAATGCTCCTGTTGAAAATCGGGGTGGCGGGAGGGTTCCCACGATTAGACGTGTAGTATTTTCAGGAATATAAGGCGGATACGGATGTTCGTGGAACCACATATTAGGAATTTGACTTAAAAATAGATATATTAGTTGAAACCAAATCAACTACTTATGGGAAAAGGAGATAAAAAATCGCGTCGAGGTAAAATTATTTTAGGCACTTCTGGTGTAAAACGTAACCGAAAAAAGAATAAAAAAAAGAGAGCAAGATCTTAGCGAATAAAAACAGGCTGCATTTCGTTTAGGGTATGTTCTTCGCTGTATTGATAACCGTCTGTATTAAATCCTAATAGATCAGTTTGCGTGATACACTCTTGATCGAGGATATAGCGCACCATCATTCCACGGGCTTTTTTAGCAAAAAACGAAATCATCTTGAGTTTTCCGTTCTTAAAGTCTTTAAATTGAGGTGTGATGATTGTACTTTTTAACGCTTTCGTATCGATTGCTGCAAAATACTCATTACTAGCTAGGTTTACGAGAAGCTCATTTGCTTCCAATTCATCATTCAGGATTTGGGTAACTTTAGTTTTCCAAAAGTCAGGCAGGTTTTTCTTCACTCCCACTGGAAATTTAGTTCCCATTTCTAAGCGATACGCTTGGATTAAGTCCAACGGTTTTAATACCCCGTATAAACCCGATAGAATCCGTAGCTGATTTTGTAAGGCTGCTGTTTTAGCAATAGGAAGGCTATACGCATCAAGACCTGTATATACATCACCATCGAAAGTATAAACTGCAGGGCGGGCATTCTCTGGTGTAAAAGGCAACTGAAAAGCTTGGTTGCGTTCCCAATTCAACTGGGATAAATTTTTCGAAATCCCCATCAGTTTCCCTAAGCTTGTAACTGATTTTTTCTTCAGCAGTTTATTGATTCGTTCTGCTTCAGACAAAAACACAGGTTGCGTCGTTTCTGAAGTCGGAAGTTCCTTCTCAAAGTTTAAAGATTTGGCAGGGGAAATAATCATTTTCATAGTCCAATAGTTTTACTTAAAAGTAAGCGGCACAATTGAAAACTACAAGGGAATTGGATTTCAACTTTTGATAGCCGTATTATAAATTTTTATGGACCGCATACTGACGCCATTTCTCTAACGCTAGGTGCATGTCGTTTGGAATTTCAGAATCAAATTGCATCCACTTTCCAGTTACGGGATGTTCAAACCCTAGGGTTTTTGCATGGAGCGCTTGACGCGGAAGTAGTTTAAAACAATTGTCTACAAACTGCTTGTACTTTGTAAAACTAGTCCCCTTTAAAATTGCATCGCCTCCGTAACGCTCATCGTTGAAAAGCGTATGACCAATATGCTTCATGTGTGCCCGAATTTGATGGGTACGTCCAGTTTCTAATTGGCATTCTAAAAAGGTAACATAACCAAGGCGTTCCAATACTTTGTAATGGGTAACAGCCGGTTTTCCAACCTCTTCGTCTTCATCAAAAACGGTCATTTGCAAACGGTTTCTTGGATGACGGCCGATATTGCCTTCAATGGTTCCACTATCCGCTTTAACATCACCCCAAACCAAAGCAAAATACTTACGCTCAGAACTTTTATCAAAAAACTGCTTCGACAGGTGGGTCATTGCGGTTTCTGTTTTGGCTACAACCAACAAACCAGTTGTGTCTTTATCGATTCGATGAACCAGACCGGGGCGTTGTTTATCGTTTTGAGGCAGGTTGTCGAAATGAAACATTAAGCCGTTTATAAGCGTACCAGAATAGTTTCCATGACCAGGATGAACGACCATTCCTGCAGCTTTGTTTACGATAATTAAACTATCGTCTTCATAAACTACATCAATAGGAAGGTCTTCACCAACCAATAGATTTTCATAAGGAGGATGCCCGAAAAGTACACGGACAGTATCGCCGCCTTTTACTTTATAGCTCGACTTAACAACGATGTCATTAACAAAAATGCTACCTTCTTTAGCCGCATTTTGTATTTTGTTACGAGTTGCATTTTCTACTCGATTCATCAAGTACTTATCTACTCGAAGAGGTTCTTGTCCTGGATCTGCAGTAAAAGAAAAGTGTTCGTGTAGCACTTGTTCTCCCTGAAATTCAGGATCTAAATTATCGTTTTCCATTTCCTAAGACTAAGTCTATTTTTGAAGTTTTAGGAAGGACAATTCCAGGCTCGATTTTATCTCCTTGATAACGGATTTCGAGAACCATATCCTTTCCTATATTGTTGCGGTAACTAATTTCACCCAATTCAAATCCTACAGCAGTAAGACGGGTTTCTGCATTACGCTTGGTGATTTGTATTACGTTGGGAACACTCAACTTTCGATAACCAGAGGGGTTGACTGTAAGGTATATTTTCCTTCCTTGCTTTACGTCTGAACCAGCAGTTGGGAGTTGCTCTATTACAGAAAAAGGTGGGTAGTTGGGATTAAACTTTGCAGAATCAAGCACTTCGTAACGTAGTTCGTATTGATCTAAAACAGTAGCAACAGTCTCTAAAGAGAGAGCTTCAATATCTGGAACTTGGGTGTGTTTCCCATGCTGAGTATATTGATTCAAACCCCAAAAACACAGCCCAATGAACAATACTACTAAGAGGCCAGCCCACAGCAATTGTTTTACAAAGAGTTTACTAAAAAAGAAACGTAAAAAATACATTTTGATTTTAATATGCTGTAAAGATAATAAATCCCTCTTGTTTTGAACGATGGAAAACAATTACCTTTACGTAAGAATTTTAGAACTATTATAATCTTAATCAAATGAATACAGTCGTTGGAGTTGCCTGGGGAGGATTTACCTCAGAACACGATATCTCTAAAAAAAGTGGTGCCACCGTTTTCAATGCACTACAAAACAGCACGCATGAAGTCTTTTACATTCATATCACAAAGACAGATTGGTCCGTTTCTGATGCAGCAGAAAACAAATACGACTTGGATAAAGCTGACTTTTCATTTACAAAAAAGGATCAAAAAATTACATTTGATGTTATCATCAATATGATTCATGGAGCTCCTGGAGAAAACGGACAATTAGCTGGAATGCTCGAATTGTTACAAATTCCGCAAAGCAGCTGTTCTAGTTACACTGCAGGTCTAACCTACAACAAAAGAGATTGCTTGGCAGTTGCTCGATCCCTAAACATACCAACTGCACGTTTTTACACACTAGACCAAGGCGATGACTATAGTACCGAAGCCATCGAACAAACCGTTGGATTCCCATGTTTTGTGAAAGCTAATCGAGCAGGTAGCAGCTTTGGAATATCCAAAGTATATACTGCAGAAGATCTCCCAAACGCTATTGAAAACGCTTTCAAAGAAGACACTCAAGTATTGATTGAAGCTGCTCTTGTTGGTCGTGAAATTAGTGTTGGGGTTTTGAAATGGAAAAACGAAATCAACGTATTACCCATAACTGAAATCATAAGCGAGAATGACTTTTTTGATTACGAAGCCAAGTATGAAGGGAAGTCAAAAGAAATCACGCCAGCACAACTACCCGAAGCTTGGACCGAAGCAGCTATTACGCTTTCCAAAAAGATTTATCTTAAGATGGGGTTAGAAGGCGTTACACGCAGCGAATTCATTTTCGAAAACGGTGTACCCCACCTACTCGAAATCAACACCATTCCTGGAATGACACTTCAAAGCCTAATCCCCCAGCAACTTGAAGCAGGTGGAATTTCTTTACTAGAATTCCTAGAAGAACTCATTGCAGAAGCTATAAGAAAAAAAGAATACCTTTAGTATCATGAAAAAAGCAATTTTCCCAGGTTCATTTGACCCCATCACCAACGGCCATATTGATATCATTCAACGTGCAATTCCATTGTTCGATGAAATTGTAATTGCTATAGGCGTCAATTCAAACAAAAAGTACATGTTTTCATTGGAAGAACGCAAAAGTTTCATTGAAAAAACATTTGAGGGAGAAGCTAAAGTTTCCGTTAAAACCTACGAAGGGTTGACTGTGAATTTCTGTGAGCGCATTAACGCATCTTTCATCTTACGTGGACTTAGAAACCCTGCAGATTTTGAGTTTGAAAAAGCAATTGCACACACCAACCGCAGTTTATCTGAAATTGAAACCGTTTTCTTATTGACCTCTACCGAAACTTCTTTTATAAGTAGCAGTATTGTTCGAGATGTTATTCAAAATCATGGAGATTATGCTCATCTAGTACCCAAAGCCGTAACAGACTCCTAAAGACTCTCGTATACTTGCTTGATATTCTCATAAGCATTTTCAAACTTGTGAGGGATTTCTTTTTCAAAAACCCAAACCGCTTGTTCAATCCCTTCATTCAATTGTGGAGTTAGAATAACTGTTGAGGCTGTTTTCATTTCAAACCAAAAAGTTTTTTTGAGTTTATACTTTCCATTGCGATTAAAAACATGAAATGTTTCGATAAGAGGTTTCACAATTTCTAAACCATCGACGCCTGTTTCTTCTTCAACTTCTCGAACTGCTGCAATTCTAATGGGTTCGTTTTTTTCAATACGACCCTTTGGAAGGTCCCACTTATCATTCCGATAAATAAAAAGGAAGCGACCGTCTTGATGACGAACCAAACCACCAGCAGCTTCAACAATTGGAAAGTGTCTCAAAAAATGCATCCACAACTTATCTTCCTTCTGGTGATACAAATACAAGCAGTCGGTTTTTTTGGATTTAAGTGCTTTTATAATATTTTCTGGCGATGAAAACTTTATAAACAACACGGGAGTCCGATCGGTTTGATGAACCAATTCAGTTGTTAAGAAAATTGGTTTTTGATTGAAAAATACTTTATACATTTGCGTATGATTTACAATGAAAAAATTGCCTTTGAAACGGCAGCTCATTTACTACAAATTAATGCAATAAAATTGGAACCAAAAAATCCATTTACTTGGGCGAGTGGTTGGAAATCTCCAATATATTGTGACAACCGTTTGGCTTTGTCTTTCCCAAAAGTCCGCGATTATCTTACAGAGGCTATTGCTCAACAAGTTACTGCCCTTTATGGTTCAGACGTTACCATTGCTGGAGTAGCAACTGGTGCTATTGGTATAGGAGCTTTAGTTGCTCAAAAATTAAATTTACCATTTGTATATGTGCGGCCAGAGCCCAAAAAACACGGACGTCAAAATCAAATTGAAGGAGTTGTTCAAGAAGGACAGGCTGTTGTTGTCATCGAAGATTTGATTAGTACAGGGATGAGTAGTTTAAATGCTGTTACTGCAATTGAAGCACAAGGAATTGAAGTATTGGGAATGATTGCCTTATTCTCTTATGGCTTCTCAGTTGCAGAAAATAACTTTAAAAAAGCTGCAGTTCAGCTGTATACACTAAGCGATTATAATCATTTGATTGAGCATGCAACCGCAACCGCGACAATAGAAAAAGAGCAACAAGAAACATTGGTGAACTGGAGAAAGGATCCAGCCAACTGGAAACCTTAGTTTTTAAGTTTTATTGTTTTTAAATCAAAAAGAACCATTTGGTTCTCTTCCAATTGAACCTTGAGTAATCCTTGAAGGTTAACTCCTCTAATAATTCCTGTGAATAAAGAGCCGTTGGATTCAAACGTACTTGGTTTTCCAAAACGATATAAAGAAGCTTCATATAACCTTATTATTTGCTCTTCAGAATGGATCAGTAACTCCAGTTCTTGTCGAATAGAATCCAAGCATGTTGCCAAAACATCGTCCAAGTCATACGTTGTTCCCGTAATTTGAAACATCGAAGCAGCTTTAGGTAGGTTTTCAAAACTTTCTTGATTAACGTTAAGCCCTATTCCGATAATACTCGCATGCAGTGAACTGCCTTTGAACATGTTTTCGATTAATATCCCACAAACCTTTTTGTCACCTGACATAATGTCGTTAGGCCATTTTACATGAACATTAGGAATCTTTAAAGATTCTAATGCAGCTTGTATGCCAAGAGAAACAAGACAACTAAGCACAAAAGGATTCTGAACCTTAACCAGCTTGAATTCCTTATACATACTGAAAGTTAGGTTTTTACCCGACTCCGATTGCCAAACAGTGTTCCCTTGACCTCTCCCCTGTCGTTGTGTTGTTGTCCACAAAACCTCACCATCAGAAGATAAATTAGTCGAACAGCGTTGCCTAAGTAAGGTGTTGGTAGAGTCGGTGGCATCAATTTTGATTATTTTGAAATATGGCATCTTAATTTGCTAGTGTTCCCTCAGAATATAATAAATTTGCACTAAAGAAAAAAATTTGATGATAAAACCTTCCAATAGTGCTGATAATCTAATAGCACAGATAATTCTAGGTATAGAAGAAGTTAAAGGTCTTGAAGTAAAACTCCTCGATTTAAGAAAAATAGAAAATACAGTTTGTGATTATTTCATAGTTTGTAGTGGAACCTCAAACACACATGTGTCAGCAATCGTTGGCTCAATTCAAAAAATTGTAAGTAAAGCAATTCACGAAAAACCATTTCACACCGAAGGATTAGATAATTCTGAATGGGTTTTGATGGACTACGTTGATGTAGTTGTGCATGTTTTTCAAAGAGAAACTAGAGCACATTACAACATTGAAGAACTTTGGGGAGATGCTGAAACTACACTAATCGACTCCAATCTGTAAATAAAATTATGGCAAAAGAAAATCTACCTAAAAAACCTAAGTTCAACACCTATTGGGTCTACGGACTTGTAATCGTAGGCTTACTAGCAGTCAGCCTGTTAGGTGACAGTAGTTCTCAGACACTCAAAAAAACCAATATTTCAGAATTCGAACGTTTCCTCAATGACGGAGATGTTATGGAAGTAGTGGTTTATAATAAAAATCTGGCTAAGGTTTCGCTTACTGAAAAAGCTTTGGAGAAGTCGATTCACACAGGGACGAAAACTAAAAACCTTTTTGGCCAAGAAAACATTAAAGGACCTCACTATCAATTTGAAGTTGGAAACCTTGAATTATTTCAACGTAAACTAGAAAAAGCAGAAAGCAACGGAATTACGTTCCGATATGATTTCACTACTATAGAAAATCGATGGATGGATATCTTCCTAAGTTTCCTCCCTATTTTGCTTATTGTTGGTGTTTGGATTTTCTTAATGCGAAGAATGTCAGGTGGCGGTGGTGCTGGTGGTGGTAGTCAGATTTTCAATATTGGGAAATCGAAAGCAAAGCTTTTTGACGAAAAAACTGACATCAAAACTACGTTCAAAGATGTAGCAGGTCTAGAAGGTGCAAAAGAAGAAATTCAAGAAATTGTAGACTTCCTGAAAAATCCAGATAAGTATACCGTACTGGGTGGGAAAATCCCCAAAGGAGCATTGCTCGTTGGGCAACCAGGTACAGGTAAAACATTACTAGCAAAAGCAGTTGCCGGAGAGGCAAAGGTTCCTTTCTTCTCTTTATCAGGTTCAGATTTTGTTGAGATGTTTGTAGGTGTAGGCGCATCTCGTGTCCGTGACCTCTTTAAGCAAGCCAAAGAAAAATCACCAGCAATCATATTCATTGATGAAATTGATGCGATTGGAAGAGCTCGTGGTAAAAGCAACATGACTGGGTCAAATGATGAACGTGAAAATACACTGAATCAACTTTTGACCGAAATGGATGGTTTTGGAACCAATACCAATGTAATTGTTTTAGCGGCAACAAACCGAGCAGATGTATTGGATAAAGCCCTAATGCGTGCAGGTCGTTTCGACCGACAAATTTATGTAGACCTTCCTGATGTTAGGGAACGTAAACAAATTTTTGCAGTACATATTGCTCCCCTTAAAACAACGAAAACTTTAGATATCGATTTCTTATCGAAACAAACCCCTGGGTTCTCTGGAGCAGACATTGCCAATGTATGTAACGAAGCTGCTTTAATTGCTGCTCGTAAAAACAAAAAATCGGTTGGAAAACAGGATTTCTTAGATGCGGTTGATCGTATCGTTGGAGGTCTTGAAAAGAAAAATAAAATAATAACTCCGGGAGAAAAAAGAACGATAGCTTTTCACGAAGCTGGCCATGCTATGGTTAGTTGGTTACTCGAACACGCTGCTCCTTTAGTTAAAGTAACTATTGTACCAAGAGGACAATCTCTAGGGGCTGCATGGTACCTGCCAGAGGAACGCATGATTGTTCGTACAGAGCAAATGCTCGACGAAATGTGTGCAACTCTTGGAGGGCGAGCTGCAGAAAGAGTAGTCTTTGATAAGATTTCTACTGGAGCTTTAAGTGATTTAGAAAAAGTAACCCGTCAGGCAAAAGCCATGGTAACGGTTTATGGATTAAATGACACCATAGGAAACATAACTTATTATGACTCTAGCGGTGAGTCGGATTACAACTTCTCTAAACCATATTCTGAAGATACTGCTCAAAAAATTGATCGAGAAATTTCTATTTTAATTGAAGGGCAGTATGATCGTGCCATCAAATTAATGGAAGATAATAAGGAAAAACTGACAACTCTAGCTGAACGTCTTTTAGAAAAAGAAGTGCTTTTCAAAGATGATCTTTTAACTATTTTAGGAAAAAGGCCTTTTGACAAAGAGGAAGAAGTGAAGGATGATAAAAAGACGGTAACTGAATAAACATAATTTCCTGTGGGGCTCTTTAGTAATATTTTTGGATCAAAAAAAAAGGAGCAAAAAGCTGGAACAAGTCCATATTTAGCTTCTGAAAAAGATCCTAAAGAACTCCATTTTGCTCGCGTTTTTACCGAAAAAGGAGGGAAATTTATTTTCAGTGAAAACGTAGAACAAACTCGAAACTATTTTCATCAGATACTAGCTGAGAACGGCTGGGGAAGTTCAGATCTAAAAAGCGATTCAAAAAGTTTAAATAGTTTTTTTAACATCACTGTAAATACTGAAGTTTCAAAAAACAAAAAGGCTACTGCCCAATTATTGGGTTGTGAATATTTGATTGCAAACAAAGGATCCATTCTAGTTTGCAGCCACCAGATACAAAACCTGAAGCTCGATGAACTTCCTGAAAATTTAATCATACTAGCAAGTGCCGCTCAGTTTGTAGAGGATGTTACTGAAGCTATGACAATGATTAATACACGGTACAAGGATGACTTGCCGTCGAACATTACTACACTCAATACGTTTGATTTAAATAAGGAAGATGATTTTCTTTCTTATGGGAGTAGTACAAAAAACCTATATTTACTCGTTCAAGAAGATTCTTAAATGAAAGATATACAAATTCGAGCAATATCAGGAGGCCTCTACGCTGGAGTTTTAATGGGAGCTATCTTCTTATCTCCTTATGCAATAACTGCGGTTGTACTTCTTTTTTCGGGTCTAGCGCTCTGGGAATTTCAGCGTCTAATTCGTTTCAAAAGCTTCATTCCGGCTCTCGTTCTCGTATTACTTGCGGTCTATGCCATTTTGGGTTTCATTAGCACATTTACAGAAGGCATCCTTGTTCACATTGCATTAGCTATAAACATGGTATTGGTTGTTCTATTGTTTTCATCAAAAAAAATCAGTTACAGTTACCCTGCTCAATTTCTCTTGAGTATTGGGTACATCGTTTTTTCGTCTTACTTTATTACAAGAACAGCTTTTGAAGGTTCAAACTACGAACCTTGGATACTCGCCTTACTCTATATTTCAATTTGGACAAACAATTCTTTTGCCTACTTATTCGGGTCAAAATTTGGAAAACACAAACTACTCCCTGCTATATCTCCCAAAAAATCATGGGAAGGTTTTTTTGGCGGAATGCTTGCCACTATAATCATTACCTACTTCATTGAAGATCAAATGCATATATTTGACAACAACCTATGGATTTTGTTTGCTGTAATGATCCCTGTTCTTGCAACTTTAGGCGACTTTGTTCAATCGTATTTTAAACGGATTGCAAAAGTCAAAGACAGTGGAAGTTTAATCCCCGGTCATGGCGGTTTTTATGATCGTATGGATAGTGTTATTTTTGCAGCACCCTTTTATTATTTATTATTAAAACTCATTTAAAATGTTCCACAAAGAAGGTTTCTTTATTATAATTTTTACATTTTTATTTACTGCCGGAATTGCTCTTGGAGCTGATTTTTTCATAGATATTCTTTGGCTCAAATGGGGACTTCAGATTGTTGCTTTGGGTCTACTTATTATCGTATTACAGTTCTTTAGAAATCCTAAAAGGAGTACCCCAATCAGTACTGACCATGTAATTGCTCCAGTAGATGGTAAAGTTGTGGTTATTGAAGAGGTGTTTGAAAAAGAATATTTCAAAGACCAACGTTTGATGGTTTCGATTTTCATGTCTCCAATAAACGTTCACGTTACTCGTTATGCGATAAGTGGAAAAGTATTGTTCAGTAAGTACCATCCAGGAAAGTATCTTGTGGCATGGCATCCAAAAGCATCTGAAGAGAATGAGCGTACAACTATTGTATTAGAAAACCAGACATTTGGTGCGATCTTATATCGCCAAATCGCCGGTGCTCTAGCCCGTAGAATTGTAAATTACGCACAAGAAGGTCAAGATGTAGTTCAAGGAACCGATGCTGGATTCATCAAATTTGGTTCGCGAGTCGATCTTTATTTTCCACTTGGAACCAATATCAATGTCGAACTAGACCAAGTCGTAAAAGGTGGTGTCGATGTTGTAGCTGAAAAATAACAGCTCCCTAAAGAGCTGCCAAACTTTTTTCTATAACTTCAATTTTTTCTAGAGCGTCCGCTTCCTTCTTTCGTTCATTTGCCAAAACTTGTTCGGGTGCATTTGAAACAAAACGTTCATTCGCTAGTTTCTTCTGAACCGACATCAAGAAACCGTTTGCATATTTCAGTTCTTCTTGTAACTTAAGACGTTCTTTTTCTACATCAATTTTTCCTTCTAGAGGGATAAAGAATTCCAAACCATTGGCACGAAATGCACCTCCAGTTTGTTCCGATATAGCTTCCGGATAAGATACGCTACTCAATTGTCCCATTTTCTGAACCAAAGATTCAAAGGGAATGGCTTCGGTTGAACCGATTACCTGGAGTGCAAGAACTTCTTTAAATCCAAGTTCTTTTTCTTTTCTAAAGTTTCGAATTCCACCAATTACTCCAGTAGCTTCTTCAAAACGATTTATGAGTTTTTCGTCATAAGACTGAACCTCTGGCCACGTACTTACGATTAGTGCTTCTTCGACAGAACGTGTATCCATATCTTGCCACAATTCTTCAGTAAGAAAAGGCATGAATGGGTGAAGTAACTTTAAGTTTTCTTCAAATAAAACACGAACCTCACGATACGTTTGTCCATCTATAGGGTCTCCATAAGCTGGCTTAATTGCTTCTAGTAACCACGAGCAAAAATCGTCCCAGATGAGCTTGTAAGAAGTCATCATTGCATCTGAAATACGGTATTTATCAAAATGGTCATTGATGAGTTCCAAAGACTGCTGGAATTTTTGAGCATACCAATGGATTGCTTCTTTACTCACAACCGATTGACTTCTATTTTCATCAACTTCCCAACCTTCAATCAGGCGATAAGCATTCCATATTTTATTAGAAAAATTCTTCCCTTGTTGGCATAGACTTTCATCGAACAACAAATCATTTCCAGCGGCAGAACTCAACATAAGTCCTACTCGAACAGCATCAGCACCAAAATCTTCGATTAGTTTTAAGGCGTCTGGAGAATTTCCTAATTGCTTAGACATTTTTCGTCCTTGCTTATCACGTACAAGGCCGGTTAGATATACTTTTGAAAAAGGTTTTTCATTTCTAAATTCATAACCCGAAATAATCATTCGGGCTACCCAGAAAAATAAAATGTCTGGACCGGTAACAAGGTCTCTTGTTGGATAGTAATAATTTATTTCTTCGTTATCTGGATTTCTAATACCGTCAAAAACAGAAATTGGCCACAACCACGAAGAAAACCAAGTGTCTAATACGTCGTTATCTTGACGAAGATCGCTTGACATTAAATCAGGATTACCTGATTTGGTTTGCGCTAATTCAAGAGCTTGTTCTGGTGTAGTTGCAACAACAAAATCTTCTGGATTATTGCTGTAATAGTAAGCTGGTATTTGTTGACCCCACCACAACTGACGAGAAATATTCCAGTCACGGATATTCTCCATCCAGTGACGATACGTATTCTTAAATTTGGCAGGCACCAATGCAACTTCTTCCGATTCAAGAACAGCTTTGATTGCAGGCTCAGCCAATTGTTCCATCTTCAAAAACCATTGATCCGACAAGCGAGGCTCAATTACGGCCTTTGTTCGTTCAGAAGTTCCAACCTTGTGCGTATAATCTTCTTTCTTTAGCAAAACACCTAAGTCTTCCAATTCTTTGGCAATGGCTTTACGCACTACAAACCGATCTTGCGATTCATAATGAAGCCCATGAGCGTTAAGCGTAGCATCGGCATTGAAGATATCAATAACATCTAAATTGTGTCTTTCGCCAATAGCTTTATCATTAATATCATGTGCTGGAGTAACTTTTAAGCAACCTGTACCAAACTCTATATCGACGTAGTCATCTTCGATAATGGGTATCCAGCGATTGGCCACTGGTACTTTTACTTTCTTTCCTTTTAAATGTTGAAAACGCTCATCTTCTGGGTGAATACAAATAGCAGTATCGCCAAAAATTGTTTCCGGACGCGTAGTTGCAATAACAAGCGGCTTTGTTTCTCCTTCAACTTCGTAGGCTATATGATATAAAAAACCAGGTTTCTCTTCATAAATAACTTCTTCGTCAGACAAAGTGGTTTGAGCTTCAGGATCCCAGTTTACCATTCGATATCCTCGATACACCAAACCTTTGTTAAATAAGTCAACAAAAACTTGAATTACGGACGCTGACATATCGTCATCTAACGTAAATTTGGTTCTATCCCAGTCGCAAGAAGCACCTAGTTTTTGTAATTGCTTTAAAATAAGTCCGCCATATTCTTCAGTCCAATCCCAAGCATGACCCAAAAACTCTTCTCGAGTTAAATCATTTTTATCGATCCCTTGTTCTTTGAGACGTGCTACTACTTTGGCTTCGGTTGCAATTGAAGCATGATCAGTTCCAGGAACCCAACATGCATTGAAGCCTTGCATTCTAGCTCTACGAATTAAAATATCTTGTAAAGACACATTCAACATATGCCCCATATGAAGAATTCCTGTCACGTTCGGTGGTGGAATTACGATGGAATATGCTGGACGATCATCTGGTTTAGAAGCAAAATATTTATTAGCAAGCCAATAGTCATACCATTTCTGTTCGACAGTTGAGGCTTCAAATTTTGAGGAAATCGACATAAATGGTCTGGTTTTTGTTATAAATAACAAAAGTAATTTTCTTAAAGGGATTACAAAAGGAAACTGTTGACTTTTGTGTTGCTTTTATTAAGTAAAGTAAAATTATGTATATTAGATTAACTAATTCTTAGATGATGAAAAATATAATAACCGCTTTCAGTTTATTTCTAGCATTCAGTTTCAATGGCTTCTCGCAAAAAGCAGGTCCAAAAATAGAATTTAAGTCTAATGTAGTAGACTATGGAGAAATCATCAAAGGGAGTGATGGCATTCGCATATTTACATTTATCAATTCGGGAGATATGCCTCTAGAAATAACCAAAGTATATTCTTCTTGTGGGTGTACTATTCCTAAAAAACCAGAGGCACCAATAGCTCCAGGAGAAACAGGCGAAATTCAAGTTAAATACGACACCAATCGAGTAGGACCAATTCGCAAAACAATCACCGTTAATTCCAATGCTGCAGGAACACCTATTGTTTCCTTAAAGATAAAAGGAATTGTTCAACCCTCTTCATAGAAGTGCTTTAAGAATAAATTTATACTTGAATTTTACATCCCCTCGCATTATTCCTAATTTTATTTTTGCTCCGGGTTTTTTCTGAAACTGATGCATTATCCCCTGTAAATCAATATCACCGACTCTTTTTCCATTGACCTCTGTTATAATATCCCCTTCTTTCAGTCCAGCTAAAGCTGCTGGTGAATTCTCTCGAAGGTTTGCAATTTCAATTATAGGTCTAAAGCGCAACCGATACAGTTGTGATAAATAAATTTTAATCCCTCTATTTTGACCCTCATTTTCAGAAACATCTCTTGATTGAAAACTAGAAACCTTTTCTTTTACCAAACTTTCGCCTTTATATTGCAGCTCAATACCGCTTAAATTATAGTAAAATCGATCGAATGTCTTGGAAGTTTTTTTGAAAACAATCTGCTTATTTGGATAATCAAAAGTCACTTTGAAACGCTTCAGAAGCTCTCCGCCAATGCTACCAATTCTATTTGAATCGACTAGCACTTTATAGGAACCTAAACTGTCAGGAAAAGCAGCTTTTACCTGCTTCAACTTAAAGTTTCCTAAACGGAATATTTCAACTTTACTTCGATCCCCAAATACATCTCCGTTGATTCCAATCCCTAAGAAGTCTGGAAAAAAAGAAGTGGGTTTTTCTATTTCATCATGCTGATCAAAAAGCCAAAGCGCATCACTAGAACCACTATCAATTAGAAAATCGCCCTGAATTGTCTCTCCATTTTCTTGAATTACACTCGCACTAACTAGTGGTTTACTATTCCTAAAACGAATAGGCAGAACACTACACTTTCTGCATGAAATTGTTTTTTCCTTCGATCGTTCAATCCGCAAACGCTCAGTATTGTAGTTCACCGTTATCTTATAATCTTTAAAAAGTGAAGCTCCTAAAATTCCGTCAATCTGTGTTCCCATGCGTTGGCTAAAACTTAAATTTCCTTCCTCAAGTAGTAAAATTTCGTGGTTAAAACTTCTCAAACGATCAATTTCAAGAAGACTGGCTTCTACTTTAAAGGCTTTTATTGATTCAGAATTCGAGAAACCACGTAAGTTGATACTTGTTTTATTTTTAAGTTGGAGTGCAGAGATTAAATCATTATTAAACAGAATGGTTCTATTCACTCCTGAGTCTAGAATAAAACTAAAAGTGACTCCATTGATTTTCACAGGAACGACTATCAAGTTATTTATGGCTTCAAAAGAAAAAGTGCGTTTATGGCTTCCATCAGAAAACACAAAATCAGACTGCGCTTTAGTCTGACAAACACTAAAGAGAATAAATAATTGAAATACAAAAACTAGGGATTGCTTCATGGGGGTGGCAATTAAAGTGTAACTTTTTGGATTTCAATAATTTAAAACGAATGAAACTGAAAATAAAAAGAATACCCATTAAAGTTAACAAAAAACATTCCAAACAATTCGAACGCTCTTTTATTTTTAAGATATTTGTGCATGCAAAAAACAATAATCCCCGTTTTATCTCAAAAAGGAAAAAATCTTCCAGAATCTCCTATAAGAAAGCTTGTTCAATTTGCTGTACAGGCAAAGGCTCGGGGTACCCATGTATTTCACCTTAATATTGGTCAACCCGATGTTGCATCACCCAAGGAGGCTATTGAAGCAGTAAAAAAGAGTGAACTAGACTTACTCGCTTACGGACCCTCAGAAGGGACTTTAGGTTTTAGAGAATCCTTGTGCTCCTATTACTCAAAAAACAGAATCAACGTCAGCCCACAGGACATCATCGTTACAGCTGGTGCAAGTGAAGCAATTTCTTTTACTCTAAGTTGTATTTGCGACGTAGATGATGAGATCATAATTCCAGAACCTTTTTACGCAAACTACAATGGGTTTGCAGCTGCTTCAAACATTAAAGTAGTTCCTGTACACTCGTTATTTGAAGAGCAATTTCGTCTTCCTCCTATTGCATCAATAGAAGCAAAAATTACAGCTAAAAGTAAAGCAATTCTAATTTGCAATCCATGTAACCCAACTGGATATTTATATACACAACAGGAAATTGAAGCCCTTGGTGAGCTCGCTCTCAAGCACAATATTTTTTTAATTGTTGATGAAGTATATCGTGAATTTATTCATGATGATGTTACCGAATTTTATTCTGTCTTACAATCAGAAAAACTAAAAGATCACGCCATAATGATCGATTCCGTTTCTAAACGATACAGCCTTTGTGGAGCGCGCATAGGATGCATTGTTTCAAAGAATGAAACCCTAATCGCAACAGCTCTTAAGTTTGCACACGTACGTTTATCTCCTGCAACCTACTCGCTTATGGCTAGTGAAGCTGCAATCAATTCAGATGCGAGTTATTTATTAGCGGTTAAAAAAGAATACACTTCGCGCAAGAATGTTTTAATGGCTGCTCTGGAACAGATTGACGGAGTAAAAGTATCCGATCCTAGAGGAGCTTTTTACTGTATTGTAGAATTACCCGTTGATGATGCAGAGGTTTTTTCTAAATGGTTACTAACCGATTTCAGTGATGAAAACCAAACGGTAATGTTTGCACCAGCTGCTGGTTTTTATTCTACACCTGGTTATGGGAAAAAACAAATTCGGATTGGCTTTGTTCTCAATGAAAAAGATTTATTACGCTCGGCGAAAATCTTAGAAAAAGCGCTACAAGCCTATTCCAATTGATTTGAGTTCTCTATCTTGTAGTTACTTAAAATAAGGCTTGAAAACTATCGAACAACACAAATCATTAAAAGCATACAACACCTTTGGAGTGGAGTGCTTTTGTGAACATTTCACTAGCGTAAACACAACAGATGAACTTCGTGCAGCGCTTTTAAATGCAGATTTTAGCGAACGGTTTATCTTAGGGGGTGGGAGTAATTTACTTCTTACAAAAAACCTAAGTGGACTGTGTATTCACGTCAATCTAAAAGGAATTCGTGTTATTGAAGAGGATGATGATCACGCTATCATTGAAGCCTCAGCTGGCGAAAATTGGCATGACTTTGTTCTTTGGACATTAGACCAAGGTTATGGGGGATTAGAGAATTTAGCCCTGATTCCAGGAAATATTGGTACCGCACCTATACAGAACATTGGAGCCTATGGAGTTGAGCTAAAAGACAGTTTTGTAAACTGTACTACCTTGGAGACCAAAACGGCAATTCCTCATCGATTCAACCTTGAAGAAGTAGTTTTTGGATACCGGAATTCGATTTTCAAAACAGACTTAAAAGGAAAACATGTCATCACTGCCGTACAATTTCGTTTAACAAAAAAAAATCACGTATTAAAAACGGGCTATGGAGCCATTCAAGAGGAGCTTGGTAAAAACGTTTCTTCTCCAAAAAATATTGCAAAAGCAGTAATAGCAATTCGGCAACGAAAACTTCCTGATCCAAAAAAAATAGGAAACAGTGGTAGCTTTTTCAAGAATCCAATAGTTACGGAAACTCATTTTCAAAACCTTTTGCTTGTGTATCCCGAAATGCCCCATTATCGTATATCTGACTCGGAAGTTAAAATTCCAGCTGGATGGATCATTGATCGCCTAGGTTATAAAGGAATCAAAAGAGGTGCTGCTGGAGTTCACGAGCATCAAGCGCTTGTACTAGTTAATCATGGTAATGCCAGTGGAATTGAAATTCTTACTTTGGCAAAAGAGGTTCAAGAAAAAGTGCTTGTTAATTTTAATATTTCGTTAGAAATTGAAGTCAACATCTATTAACTACTCTTTATTTTTAGAATCTAATTGAAGGGTTACTGGGCCATCATTACAAAGCGAAACTTGCATATCAGCGCCAAAAACTCCAGTTGCAACGGGTTTTCCCATCACATTTTCAGTTTCAGCAATAAAAGCCTCGTACATTGGAATGGCATGATCGTGTTTTGCAGCACGTATATATGAAGGCCGATTTCCTTTTTTAGTGGCAGCCATCAGCGTAAACTGACTGATCAACAACAGCTCCCCTGCAACATCGAGAAGGGAGCGATTCATTACACCCTCTGTGTCAGAAAAAATACGAAGTTGAGTGATTTTCTTTACCGTCCAAATAACATCCTCGAGTGTATCGGCCATTTCAATACCCAACAAAACTACCAAGCCCTGATCAATAGATCCAACAGTTTTATTCTCAACATCTACTTGTGCATTTTTTACTCGTTGAATTACTACGCGCATAGTCAGTGTATCAAGTGAACTTTAATTTCTATATGGGGTATCGTCGTCTAAAAGCTGTACATAGCTCTTGTAGCGAGAAGCTGGAATGGATTCATCATCAACTCCATCCTTCACTGCACATTTAGGCTCATCTAAATGAAGGCAGTTATTGAACTTACAGGATTGTTTTACTTTTAGAAATTCTGGAAAATAATTCCCCAATTCCTCTGGTTCCATATCCACTACTCCAAAACCTTTGATCCCTGGAGTGTCAATAATTCTAGCATTTCCATCAAGATCAAACATTTCTGCATAAGTGGTTGTATGCTGTCCTTGTTGATGTTGCTCTGAAATCACTTTAGTTTTTAAATTCAAGCCTGGTGAAATTGCATTAAGCAAAGTAGATTTACCTACCCCACTGTGACCAGTAAACATCGATGATTTGTTTTGCATGAGTCCCTCAATTAACGCAACATCTTTTTCATTAAAACTAGAAATCTGATAGCACGTATACCCTATGGATTCATAAACGCTTTGCATCCATTGAATTTCTGCTTTTTCTTCCTCTCCATAGGTATCCATTTTGTTGAATAATAAAACAGCTGGAATATGATAGGCTTCTGCGGTGATCAAAAATCGATCGATGAATGCAAAAAATGTGGGAGGATTATTGAGTGTAATTAACAAGAATGCTTGATCAATATTGGAAGCGATAATATGAGTTTGCTTCGATAAATTGACTGAACGACGAACGATATAGTTGTCTCTAGTGTCAATGGCAGTAATTACTCCCATCAATTTAGACTCTTCTTCTATAACATCAAAATCTACACGATCACCCACTGCAATTGGGTTGGTACTCTTGATTCCTTGAATCCGGAACTTGCCTTTAATACGGCAGGAGTAAAAATCACCCTGTGTATCTTTTACAAGATACCAACTCCCTGTTGATCGATAAACAATTCCTTTATTCAAATAAAACGTTTTAGAAAGTTTAAAGATAGGTTAGAATTCTTAATGCAGCAATTTCATTGACATATTTGCTATCTTTGTAAAAAAAAATAATTCATGTCTCAAAAAGCTATTTTGATGATTCTTGACGGATGGGGAAAATCTCCAGATCCCTCAGTATCTGCTGTTGACCAAGCAAAAACTCCTTTTATTGATAGTTTGTATACGAACTACTCTCACAACAATCTCAGAACCGACGGCTTGCACGTTGGCCTTCCTGAAGGGCAAATGGGAAATAGTGAAGTTGGACACGTTAACTTAGGAGCTGGTCGAATTGTGTATCAAGACTTAGCGAAGATTAATTTGGCAGTTCAGCAGAACACTCTGAAAGATGAAGTGGTTTTAAAAGAAGCCATTGCTTATGCCAAAGCCAACAACAAAAAAATTCATTTGATGGGATTGGTTTCTGACGGTGGAGTTCATTCGCATATTAACCACATCAAAGCCTTACTTGGTGTTTTAGCGGATGAAAAAATGGACGAAGTATATTTACATGCCTTTACGGATGGTCGTGATGTAGATCCAAAATCAGGAAAAAAATTCATACAAGAAATAGAAGCTACCATGGCTTCGACGACTGGAAAAATAGCTTCTGTTATTGGGCGCTACTATGCAATGGATCGGGATCAACGTTGGGAACGCATTCAAAAAGCATACGATGTTATTGTTCGCGGGACTGGAACAGCAGTAGATGATTTTGCAACCGCCATTCAAGAATCTTACGATAAGGATATAACTGATGAATTCATCGCTCCACTAATTGCAAAGAACAGTGCCGGGAACGCACTTGCTCCCTTAGAAAATGATGATGTTGTGATCTTCTTTAATTTTAGAACAGATCGTGGACGTGAACTATCACAAGCCTTGTCACAAAAAGCTTTTGAAGCTCAAGGAATGACTCCCTTGAACTTACATTACGTGACCCTAACCAATTATGATAGTTCATTCAAAAATGTACAAGTCGTTTTCGATAAAGACAATTTAAAAGATACTCTCGGTGAAACGCTTTCAACTGCTGGGAAAATCCAGATTCGAATTGCTGAAACAGAAAAATACCCACACGTTACCTTTTTCTTTAACGGAGGGCGTGAAGAACCTTTTCCTGGAGAAGAACGTATCTTATGCCCTTCCCCAAAAGTTGCTACCTACGATTTGCAGCCCGAAATGAGTGCCTTTGAAATTCGTGATGCTATAATTCCAGAAATACAAAAAGAAACCGCTGACTTCATTTGCCTCAATTTTGCCAATCCCGATATGGTTGGGCATACTGGTGATTTAGATGCTGCAATTAAAGCTTGTGAAACCGTAGACAGTTGTGCTCAATCGGTCATCGAAGCTGCTTTAACCCAAGACTATGCAGTACTCGTTATTGCCGATCATGGGAACTGCGAAACAATGATCAATCCCGATGGAAGCCCAAATACGGCACATACCACCAATCCAGTTCCTATTATTTTGGTAGACAACCACAAGAAAAAAATAGCTTCTGGGGTATTGGGCGATTTGGCACCTACCATTCTCGATATTATGGGAGTTAGTCAACCCGAAGCCATGACTCAAAAATCACTTATAATATGAGAACTATTTTAATTTTTTTAGTATCGGCCATATTATGTAACTGCGGAGAGACTAAAAAACCAGTCCCTAAAAAAGAAACTGTTGTAACTATTGCGGACAATCTTAAAAGCACAACAATTGAAGGAGAAGAAATTCTTTTAGGAGTAATCAACCTACCTCAATTGAAATTATTTTCATCTTGGTACGCCACAGAGTATGATTTTTACAAAGTAAATACCGAAGCGGCTTCTGAATTGAAACCTTTGTTGAAAGACATCACAATTACACTATTGATGGGAACCTGGTGTGAAGACAGTCAGCGAGAAGTATCTCCCATGATGAAAATTTTAGAAGCAGCAGGCTATCCAATTGAATCGATTGAAATTATAGCAGTTTCTGAAGATAAGGATACCCCAAATGGAGTAGAAAAACCCTTTGATCTCTTCAACGTACCAACATTAATTTTTACCAAGCGTGGTAAAGAAATGAACCGAATTGTAGAGTTTCCAATTCAAACACTTGAGCTTGATATGCTTGAAATATTGAAAGGAAACGATTACAAAAACGCCTATGCAAAATGAGTAGTATTGTACTAAAAAACGCTGAAGAAATAGAATTGATGCGTGAAAGTGCCTTGATCGTTTCAAAAACCTTGGGTATGCTCGCCAGCGAAATAAAGCCTGGTGTTAGCACCTTGGATTTAGACGCCAAAGCGGAAACTTGTATTCGTGATCATGGCGCTATTCCAGGGTTTTTAGGACTTTACAACTTCCCAAACACCTTGTGTATGAGTCCCAATGCGCAAGTAGTTCATGGGATTCCAAATAAAAACCCATTGCAAGAAGGCGACATTATTTCAATTGATTGTGGTTCTCTAAAAAATGGTTATTATGGAGATCACGCCTATACTTTTGGAGTAGGTGAAATCGATCCAGAGAATGAAAAATTATTACAGGTTACCAAAGAATCTTTGTACAAAGGGATTGCTGAATTCAAAGCGGGAAACCGCATTGGGGATCTTGCTTATGCAATCCAACAGCATGCTGAGAATGAAGGCTATGGCGTAGTTCGGGAATTGGTGGGACACGGATTGGGCACTACAATGCACGAGGGGCCCGAAGTTCCGAACTATGGAAAAAGAGGTCGTGGGAAAAAATTTCAAGACGGAATGGTTTTGGCTATCGAACCCATGATCAATAGAGGAACCCACCGCATCAAGCACTTGAAAGATGGCTGGACCATTTTAACAGCTGATGGTTTACCAAGCGCACATTTCGAACACGATGTAGCTTTGATCGACGGAAAACCTGAATTACTTTCTACCTTCCAGTACATATACGAAGCTCTTGGTATTACAAGTCATGAAGAAAATCCCTTCCGAAAAGAAGCCCTTGTATTATGAAAATCCTTCTCAACCTTGTCCCTAGACCTTGGTTGATTCAACTGAGCATTTGGTTTAGACCTTTGATTAAATTGTATTTTAAAGGCAATCGATTTACCGATCCTATTGATGGAAGTTCGTATCGTAAATTCTTACGCTATGGGTATCAAAATTTACGTCAAAATGCACTTTGCCCAGGAACTCTTTCCTTAGAAAGACATCGTCTTTTGTGGTTGTATTTGGATCGAAAAACTAGCTTTTTGACAGATGCTATTCGAGTTTTACACGTAGCACCTGAGCAGGCTTTTTATAAAAAATTTAAATCCTTTTCGCATTGGGACTACACCACTACTGATCTACACTCTCCGTTGGCCGATGTAAAAGCTGATATTTGTGCACTACCATTTGAAGACAATAGCTATGATTTGATTCTATGTAATCATGTGCTGGAGCATATTCCAAATGATTTGAAAGCGATGGAAGAACTGTATCGAGTTTTAAAACCCGGAGGAACGGCTATTTTACAAGTCCCTCTAGAAGAAGACCGAGAAAATACTTTTGAGGATGATTCAATAACCGATCAACAAGAACGTACACGCATTTTTGGGCAGTATGATCATGTGCGTGTTTATGGGCAAGATTACTACAAACGACTACAAGAAGTTGGATTCGAAGCAATTCCCATGGATTTCATTAAAGAAGTAACTGAAGACGACATACAACGTTTTGCACTTCCTAGCGAACGGATTCCAGTAGTAACAAAAAAATAATTTATTGTTTCCAGCCTGTTGAAAAATGCTCTTGTATCGAGTCATTCAAAGAGGTCACCCAATAGGCTTCTATTTGAGGTAGACGTTCAATCAATGCCTTGCTTTTTTCAAAAGGAAGTACCATTAGTGCAGTAGCGTAGGCATCTGCAGTCATGCAATTCGGAGCACGAACCGATGCGCTCAATACATTTGATTTAACGGTGTTACCTGTTAGTGGGTTTATAGAATGGACATAGCGCTCTCCTGTTACAGAATCAATTCTAGACTTGCGGTAATTTCCGGATGTAGCAATAGCTTCATCTTTCAGGGATAATACTTGAATCAAATCGCGTTCTTCTTGTTGGTTAGGATCATCAATAGCAATCCGCCAAGGTTCTGTTGTTTTAGGACTAACACCGTGAGCAACGATCTCCCCTCCTATTTCAACTAAATAATTTGTAGCACCAAGTCGTGATAAATAGTCTCCTATTATGTCAACGGTATATCCTTTTGCTAAGGCATTGAAATCGAGGTAGGTTTCCGCATGTTGTTTTTTTACAAACCCAAGTTCCGTAAGCTCAATAGTATTCCAGCCCGTGATTTTTCTTAAATAGGCTTTGTTTTCATTCGTAAGTGTATTGAGAGGCTTTTCTGGTCCGAACCCATACGCATTTACCCAAGCTCCAACCGTAGGGTCAAAAAAACCTTCCGTAGCTTTCCAAACTGCTGTAGCTTTAGCAAAAACCGTCTTGAAATGAGAATCAACTGCAACAGAAGAATCTCCTTTATTGATTTTTGAAATATCGGAGGTAGGAACATAAGTGGACATGGACGTATTGATAACAGTAAACAGAGAGTCTATACCCTGTTGAACATTATCGAAAGAAGTATTAATAAGTCCATATTGGATCGAATATGAGGTGCCTAAAGCATAACCTTGATGAACTTCTACATGTTTTGTTTCAGAACAATTGACAAAGGCAAACAAGAAGGAAATTAAAATAAGTTTACGCATTGGATTCGATTTCCTGAAGTCCTTGGAAATTAATTGCATAGGGATCTTTAGTTGTTAATGGTAATTCATAGTTTTCTGCATGTGCCAATCCAACTCCTGCATAATAGGTTTTAGCTTCAAATTTTTCTGCATGTGAGCGAACCGTTTCCATGAGTACTTTGTCATAATCTAATGGATTATCGGGATAGGAAACAGCACGAACGATTACAAAATGTAACTTCTTATCCTTTAGACATACAAATTGAGGGTCTTTTTGTAGCTCAGAATTAACAGTCATAAACTCAAAACCATCCTCTTCCATGCGTTTACCAACAACTTCCATTGCAAGGTTATGTAGCTCTTGTTTTT
>Ga0075467_10000719_pt1 | contig 27101 bp, 22 predicted proteins | sample DEB08_DNA_9_FD_75067 | JGI IMG/M metagenome (GOLD analysis project Ga0075467, IMG submission 75067) | Aqueous microbial communities from the Delaware River and Bay under freshwater to marine salinity gradient to study organic matter... | ecosystem: Environmental > Aquatic > Marine > Coastal ... | reverse complement strand
TTAGTACTTTTGTCTTGGATTTAACTGCTTCAATTTTAGAGTTTATTATTACCATGAGGCAAAATTACTATCTCTTGAGCTTATTCCATATTTTTTTTCAAGGGGTGCGAAACCTAAGGTAATGAGTTAGTTAGCATTCGGAAGTTATGAAGGAAAATAATATGGTGTGAAATTTGAAGAATAACTACTAGAATTTTTTATATATTTAGTATGATGAAAAAACTAATAACTGTTTTGCTGTTACCTGTGCTTTTCGTGGTAGATGAGGCATTTAAATTAATTGTTGCTATTTTAGAAAGTTGGTTGATTATATATGGCGGGATAAACCCTTATGAATTAAACAAGAGTTATTTGTCTGCCTTCTTCCTAGTGATAATACAGCTATTAGTGGTTCTATTTTTACTGCTTAAGTGGTTTTGGTAGAATATCGAGTCTCTCTCAATTGTGAGACCATGCATTTTTTTGATAAAAAAACATAAAGTATCCTGTCTTCTAAAGCGAAGTCATCGTTTAAACCAAATGGGATTATCTAAGATGTTCTACAATAAATCGCTGACTGATTTGTGGTGAATCATTGATTTGAATAACCATCCAATAAATCCCATTTTCAAAACCATTTAAATCAATGGTCAAAATATTTTGATTTAATTCATTAATAGAGGTAGCCAATATATGTTGTCCAAAGAAATTATATATATGAATCATACCCTTTTGAAGAGCTATATTAGGTAACTGGATATTAATTCTATCCCTAGCAGGGTTTGGGTACACTACTAAATTGCCGCTAAAATCAGCTATGCTATTTCGACTATTGTTATTATTTTCAATAATAATTTTTTCTTCCCTATAACAATAAGACCCATCAGAGCCACCTTGGTTAATCTTTACCGTATATTCCCCATCCGCTAAATCAGGGATAATTTGCTTATCCAAACAATCACCATCACAAATAGTAAGAACCTGCCAATCAGTATTTCTACCCAAAATTTCTACTTTATTATAACTGGCAGTTAAGCCATCAATAATAATGGTATCATTGCTGCTAGAAAATAGTAAATCATCACAATTAACACTACCAACTATATTACTTTGTCCTTCAACTAAAACTTTTTCTTCCCTATAACAATAAGAACCATCAGAACCAGATTGATTAATTTTTACAGCATACTCGCCAGCGGCTAAATCAGGAATAACTAGGGTAGGGTAGCAGTCCCCACTACAAATAGGAATAACTTGCCATTCGGTATTTCTTCCTAATATTTCAACTTTATTGGTTTGAGCGGTTAATCCTTCAATCGTTATTTGCTCATTACCTCCTATAAAAACTAAATTGCCACAATCTGCTTTTTCATTCCCAGTATTGTTGTCCCCATCCACCATAACGGATGTTTCTTTATAGCAATAATTTTCACCATCAAAAAGATTAACCTTTACCGTATACCTTCCTTTAGATAAATTAGGAATAATTTGTACTTCCGTACAATCATCCTCACAAATGATAATGGTTTGATAGTCGGTATTTTGACCAATAATTTCAACTTTAGATAAAAGCGTTAAACCAGAAACGGTGATTTGTTCATTTTGCCCTAAAAATTGTAAATCTTCACAATTATTTGTACTAGCCACAGGACAGATTCCTTCGTCATTATTACAAAAAGGGCTAAAATTCCCCCCATTTGGTAAGTCAGGGTTATTGAGTAAATCTATCGTGTAAAATTTTATCGGTGGTAGACTTGAACACCAAGTTTTTAAGGAACTAGGAAAGCAACCACTTAATAAATTATTATTCATTCTTATTTGGACGGGAACAAGGGTGCTAATACCAATTCCAGCATATTCAGGAGGAATAGCCCCTTCAATTTGATTATTCGTAAAAGATAGGAATTCAATTTCAGCTAAATCTCCTATTTGAGGAGGTAAACTTCCTGATAAGTTATTATCATTCAATAATAGTACAGAAAGATTTGTTAGATTGCCTATGGAACTGGGTAGTTGTCCAGTTAATAGATTGTTGTCAAGTATCAATACCCTTAAAAAATTTAAACTCCCAATTTCTGTAGGAATCATACCAGTTAGACCATTTTCATCAAGCGTGATACCAGTTACTCTATTCTGTTGATTACAACTGACCCCAAACCAATCACAAACTTGACAATCAGATAAATCCCATTTTTCAGTCCAGTCCGTTCCATTAGTAGCATTATAGAAAGCCACTAAAGCAGGGTAATCAGGATGGTCACAAATGTCATTTTGAGCAAGAGAAATGGGAAGAAAAGCTAATAGGAAAAAATATCCTAATAGGCATAGGTGTTTGTTACTGTTCATTGTCTTGTTTTTATCAGAAGGGGGATAATAAATAAGGAGGGAAATAAAAGAACAATTTACAAATAATCTAGATTTAAAGCAATTAATAGTTATAAGAGCAAGTTCATTTTGACAAATCTATTTTCAAGAAAAGGCTTAGTAAAAAATAAGTGTCCTATTTAACAAATTAAACAGAACACTATTTATACTCGAATGGTCTCAATATCGAATATTTAGCTTAAAGCAAAGATGTAGCCAAAGGCTGTACAAAATAATGTTATCCCGAATTACCAGAATACTAAAAATAGCACCGATGTTATCTGCTCTAGATTTGATGATTAATGACGTCTTTTTATTCCTTATTCCTATCTAAGAACGCTATTGCCCATTATCTATGATAAACTGCCGAGTAATCGGTTTTCTATTTTTCGCCTCAATTATCAAAAAATATATTCCATTAGGGTAGGCACTTGTATTAACTTGTAGCTGCTGATTATTGCTATCTAAAACTTTCGTGTCCATTTCTAAACCAATTCGATTGAAAATGTGAATTGTTCCTTCCAATGGCGTAAAATGACCAATATTTAGATTCAAAACATCTTTGGCAGGATTTGGGAATAGTGTGATTGAGGCTTTATCTAAAAAGTATTTTTCAGCGCTAATAGTAGAATACCTAAAGCCACCATCTATAAATAACTGTTTGATGCGATAATAATTAGTACCATAGTCAGGTGCATTATCTAATTCCTTATAATGGAAATCTTGTAGATAGTTAATCTCTTGTAGTGACTCAAAAAAGACACCATCCATAGATTTTTCAATAATAAATTTGTCCGTTTGGCTGACCTGTCCAGCAACCCATTCTAATTGGATAGTTTGTTGATTTACGGTAGTTGCTAATTCAAAAATATCAGTTGAAATCGAGCGAGAACGAGCAGAGCTTAATAAATTAATATATTTACTACAAGCATTAACGCCGCCATAAACTTTGACATTATATCTACTTGGAGGTAAGTCCGTTACTTTTTTAGCGCTACCACAACTCGACCAACAACTATAAACTTCTTTCCATCCTCGATTAATATCTTGAATAGAAAAGCGGTATGCACGACCAGCTACACCAGACATAATAATTTGCCCATTGCCATATTGAATATTGATTTCTCCACAAGAAACAGTTTTAAGAGTGGTATTTTCGTTGTTAATATCTCCTTTACAGGTACAACCATCTGCCTGAATTTTGTCATTGATAGTATTTGTATGACCATCATCACAAACGGTTCCTACCGTTTTAGGAAGATTAGCATCGTAAGGTGCACAATCTTCATCATCACAGACCCCATCATTATCACTATCTTCACAACCAGGAATTGTACTGTCATTGGTATTATTTTCAAGGACAGTTCCTTCTTCCAATTGAAGAGGGGTACCATACGGTGTTAAACAGACCTGCTGCCAATTGGCATCAAATACTTTCACTAGATAGTTTCCTTTTGGTAAACCTGTTATTGTTTGAGTATGTCCACAATCATTGACACAAAGTTGCTTAACTTGATATTTTCCACCTGTAATATCAATGATTTCCATTTTTTTATAATTGACATCTACTTTACCCTTGATTTCAATAGTACCGTTGCCATAAGCAATAGTTAAATTACCACAACTTACTTGAGTCATGGACGCTTGGTTATGATCACTAAAACCATCACTTGTTGGAATTATTTCTCCTTTTTTATCATAAACATAGTCAACCTCATTTAGAGGTATGACAATAGGCATGCCTGATAATTTAATTTTGGCCATATTCCCACTTGCCTGAACGATATGATTGCCCACAGAACCATCTTTAGTGTTATCCCAACCAAGATAGGTATAAGTTCCGTTTTGTTTAACGGACCATTCTTTTAAAGGAATAGCCGTGAAAATATTATCTATTTTCGGATAACTTGTATTATTTTCTTTCATTAAATCATAAGCTCGCCAAGCAACTAAATGAGTAGGTTTTCCTTGACCATTATCTTTATTATAATCCCCAATTAAGTAAGCAAAAATACCTTCATCTGCTTGTTCTTCCATTACCTTAATAAAGTGTTTGCCACCAAAAGTTTGATTGAGTTTACGAATAGCTTTTAACGATTTTTTCTCGGCATGACTATCTTTATCTTGAAAACCAACAGAACAGTATAGTGTCTCTTCAGGATGGTCATAAAAAGCATAGGCGAAAGCTTTATGTACATCATACCTAGCGGCTAGTAAAAAAGCTCTTACTAGATAAATAGCTTGATTTGCTTGCCCTACGGAGTAGCAACCAGTATTGGTTTTAGAATTCCATCCAAACTCTGTGATATTTAATTTAGCATGTGGCATTTTTATTTCTATCCATTTTTTCATATTTTTTAAAGTGAGGAATAACCCATCATTGCTTTCAGGTATTCTTTTGACATGCTGGTCCTGACATAGGCTAGCCTTAGGAAAAGCATAATTGTGGATAGAGACATGATTAAAATAAGAACGGAGTGATTTTCCATTTTGATAATCATCGGGAATCATTACCTCTATGTATTGATTGGGGTCATCTCCACAACCTGGTGTTTTGGTATAAGCCTCAAAAGCAGCCGTAGATAATTTCATACGCCAATTATCGGGATTACTACTTTTATAATAACGAGTTAACCCATCAATAACGCCCCAACAAATAGCTCGATATCCTTCTTTTCCTGGTGTATCATCAGGTGTACCATTGATACCATCATCTCCCTTACCCCAAGGTTCATTACCCACTTCTAATACATCGACTAAACATTGTTTATTAGGATCATCAGGACAAAAAGTAATGGCAAAATTTTCAGCATAAGTAGCTGCGATACTACGAATATTACTAAAGCTACCACCCCATTCTTCTTGGGTGTACCATTTATTAGGGTAACCTCTACCAAAACCTGTTTTTGTACAAGGATTTCCTTCGGTTAATTTAGGAAAAATGGCCTCTAAAGAGGCATGAATAGTTTCCATTTTATACCCATTCTTCCAATCACAATAATGTGCTTTCCAATTTAAGAAACCATAAGGCTTAGATTTTTGGGTCTGGTTATCATAGCAAATTTGAGGCGCACAATTTTCTTGGTCATAGACTTTATCACAATTACAGGTATGTGGTAGAATGATTTGTTCATTAGGGAAAAAGGAATTACCATAGTCCGACCCCATGATATGAAAGCTCCGTAGATTCTTAATGACTCCCTTTCCTTTAAAGTCATTAGTATTTTGTCCAATCTCTTTACCTGCGTTGGCGCCAATTAAATTTTCAAGAGAGGTAGGATTAGGTTTGCTTTTTAGTTGAAGTTGGTGGTGAGGTTTTAACCATTCTTGCCCTAATAAATGAGGCATAAAATTGGTGAGCAATAAGCAGCAAATTAAAGCAATGCGATATAAATAGTGCATAGTAATAGCGAGTTTATTTATTTGGCAACGAGAAGTATTTAATCACCAATCCTATGAGCGGGAGGCTTAAAAGAGGTAATTTATAAAGGAGGGGATGTTAAATAAAGGCAAGAAGAATGCCAGAGATGCCTAATAGAATGGCATAAAAAATAAGGACTACCTTTCAAAAGATAGTCCTTATCCATTTTTATCTAAAAACCAAGGGAAACCAATACCGAAGTAGAATCAAGCAAAAAAGCCAATAATTTCACTCAAATGGGACGCATATACCAGAAATGGGACGTAATGACCAGCATTGAGACGTAGCGCCAAGAATGAGACTTTTAAAAGTTGCACTTTTGACCTATCATCGGATAACCTACTTATTTAAGAATACACATTCGTAGTGTACTTTTATGTAGGTTGAGGTGTTGTTACCTCAACTTACTTTTTAAAACTAGTATTCTTGACAATTCTTACCTTGTATCAGTTTCCCATAAAGTTATTTCTAAAATCAGTTGGCGATTGATTAAATGTTTTTTGAAAAACCTTCGAGAAATACGAAGGGTCTTTAAAGCCTATTTTATAAGTAATCTCTGTAATGTTATAATCACTAGAGGTTAATAATTTTTTAGATTTCTGGAGTCTTATTTCTTGCATAATCTGAGCAGGTGATTTTAAAGTAAGTGCGTTCATTTTTCGATATAATTGCGACCTACTGATTTTTAATGCCTCGTATAAATGCTTTAACTCCCAGTCTGAATGATGAGCCTGCGTTTCTAAAATAGTATAGACCTTTTTGATGAAAATATCATCTTTAGTAACATTTTCAATATCTTCCTGTTTGGCAAAATCTGCTAAGTTAGCATATCTAGTTCGCAACACTTCTCGTTTTTGGAGCAGATTTTTTACCCAAATCCGTAATTCTTCTTTATCAAAAGGCTTGGTTAAATAAGTATCTGCTCCTCTAGTCAGTCCATCTATTTTGCTTTCCTGTCCTGCTTTTGCCGTCAGCATAATAATTGGAATATGACAAGTACGTTCATCCGTTTTTAAAGTATGACAGAGTTCAAAGCCATCTTTACGAGGCATCATCACATCACTAATGATTAAGTCCGGAATAATTGCTATCGCTTTTTCAATACCTTGCTGCCCATCATTAGCAAAATGAATCTGATAATCGCTCCCCAAAACTGCTGCGGTAAACTGGGCTACGTCTTCGTTATCCTCTGTAATTAAAATTAATGGTTTATCAGCAGTCTCATTTATCTGATGAACCATTTGAGAGGGGCTAAGCGCCAATGTTTCTAGCTTACTATACCCTTCATAATTATTTCCTTTCTCCTTATTTATGATAGGTAAAACATCCGTTGCTGTTTGAGTAGCTTTGGTTTTGATAGGTAGCGTGGCGGTAAAAATGCTACCTTCACCTAAGTTACTTTCTACCTCAATGGTCCCTTCCATTAAAGCCACTAACTCCTTTACTAAAGCTAGCCCAATTCCTGTGCCTGTATTATTATTAGTGGCGGTTTGCACACTAAAATATCGGTCGAAGACTTTGGGAAGATGAATTTTAGCAATTCCTTCACCAGTATCACTTATTTGAATGTTTAATTTCTTCCCTTCTTGATAAACTCGATAATCAATCCTGCCGCCAATGGGTGTGAATTTAATCGCATTGGATAGTAGATTACTAATAACTTGTATCATTTTATCCCTATCATAATCCATTACGATAGGAATAGTAGGCAAAATACGGACTAGTTCCACGCCCTTTTTCTGGGCAGGAATACTAAAATCTTCATACAGTTCATGCAGTAGGGGTATAATATCATTCTGAGTAATATTTAATTGTAATTTACCTGCTTGCGCTTTTCTAAGATTCAGTACTTGATGGACCAAATTCAAGAGTCGATGACCATTTCTTTTAATAATACCAGCTTGTTGAATGATTGCCTCATTGGGCGCATCTTCTTCAATAAGTTCGGCATAGCCAATAATGGATGTTAATGGAGTACGAATCTCATGAGTAATATTAGAATAAATGGCCGTTTTTAAAGCATCGGTTTCTTTTAATTGTTTAGCCTCCCTTTGGGCATTTCTTCTACTTATATAAAAATGGTAAATACCGAAGAAAATGGCACTACCGAGCAACAGATACACAATATACGCCTCGGTGGTAAACCAAGCAGGAGGCCGTATGATAATTTTTAGTTGTTTTTCACTACCAGTAAATCCAACCCTACGAATTCTAAAATTATAGGTACCAGGTTGTAAACTATTAAAGTTGATTTGTTGAATACTTGGATTGGTTAAGTGCCAACTATCATGAATGCCTTCTAGTATATAAGAAAAACGCACCTTATCTGCTTGACAATAAGTGAGCGATGAGAAATGAATGATAAATTCATTTTGATGATGCCCAAGTTCTATTTGTGTTTGTCCAGGCTTTAATTCGTTATGTTCCTTATCCAGAAATTGAAATTTAGTAATGTAAACAGGAACAAATGTTTGGGGTTGAATCAAACAAGCAGGCTGGATTCGATAATAACTGTTTTTCTGCCCAAGCAGTAAATTGCCATTAGGCATTGGAAAAAAGCCGTGTTGGAAAAAACTATTGAAGGCTAATCCGTCCCGTTTGTTATAGACTTGAAAATAACCATCTGCTTTAGCTCCTAATGTTTTATCCAAAAAGTAAATTCCCTCTTGGGTGGTGAGCCAGAGCTTATGATTATGGTCAAAAATAATTTTATCAATTAAGGTATAAGGCAGATTATCCGCTTTGGGAAATAGTAAACTATCTTTAGAAGGATGTAATTTCATGAGCCCATCTTGCTTGGTAGCCAACCATAAGATTCCTGTACTATCTTGGGCTAAAGTATTGATTTCATGTTCAGCTGTAGTACCGATTTGCTGATAGGTAGAAATATTTAGGTCAAAATTGAAAAGACCTTTATTAGTAGCCAACCAGATATTATCTTCCCTGCCACCAATAATTTGATTAATCCGAATCTTTTCCTTAGCATCTTTTCCTGTATTTATGGAATAAGCTTTAATCATCGCCTCATCTGATAAAGGCGCAATAATTTGAATCAAAGCGCCATCATTAGTAGCGACCCAAAGATTATTATTAGCATCTTCATAAAAATCAATGACATTTCTTTGTTGTATCCCTAGCTCTGTTATTTTTGGATGGCTGAAGGGGACTAATTTTCCTTTTTGTTTATCTAGATAGAGTAGGGTAGGTCTTCTAAAGCCATCTTTTTCGTCGCCTTTATCACTTCGCCCACCGACCCAAACATTGCCACTTTTAGTAACTAATAGCGTAGAAAATATTTGATATTGTCCTTCATATCCTTCTAGGGAAATAGTTTTAGAAGACCAATCAGTTGGGTTGATTTCATAAAAGCCGTAACATCCATTCGCTACTGCATAAATCTTATCCTGCTTTACATCATAGCCAAAATCGGTTACATTATTATCAGACTCTTTATCCTTACAACTTTGTAAATCTAGTGGCATGGTAAAAAAGGCTTGACAGCCAGGATTGATATAAGAAACGCCAGCATCTTCAAAACAAAACCAGACCCTATTTTCGCGGTCTTTAAAAATTCGATTCCCTATACCGGACTTAATAGTAGTAGGGTTTCTACTATCATGTTGAAAGAAGGTGAATTTTTTAGTTTTGGTATTAAAAATACCACCACCCTTTTCCCCTGTTTGAATCCAGAATTCTTCTTTAGATTTACGTACCATCCCCTTGACATTATCTAGATAGCCTTTTCCTTTATAATCCTTCATATTGGGTTTGATATAGGTATGGTAGGTCCATTTTTTAGTAGGAATATGGAAAATGACGATACCACCGCCCCAGGTACTTAACCACAAAGTATCAGGACTTTCCATGAGTACGGAATTAACGGTCATTAAAGCAGAGCCTTCAGGAGAAGGAAAATGCTCATATTTATAGTTCGTTTTATTAAAGCGATATAAACCATTATTTCCTCCACACCAGAGGATATTATTGTCGGTGATATCACTTGTAATATCCACAATGGAATTTTTTCGAAATAGGTCTTCACTTTCTCCAAAATCTTTGATGGACAGTAAAACTATATCATCCTTTTGTTTATCATATCTAAACATCCCACTTCCATAAGAGCCAAGCCAAAAGATACCTTGCTTATCAGCATGCAATTTCATTAATCCCTTCAAATAGGGTTGATGTTGGAAGTTTTTGAAAGTTTCCGTTTTAGGGTCAAAGCGAGAGAGTCCTCGATTGTGTACCAAGAACCAAAGATATCCTTCTTTATCTTCGACAATATCCATAATGGAAGTACCCAAAATAGAAGTAGAATCTGCTCGATTGGGCATAAACCTTTTGTGAGTAACGCCATCCCATTTAACGAGTCCGTTATGTGTACCAATCCAAATGAAGTCTTTACTATCTTGAAAAACTTTCCAAACCTTATCATTCGGTAGTTCATTGGGTGCATCCAAGTGATTAAACTGGATATTATTGAAATGAATGCTATCCGTTTGAGCATAAATAATAGAGCTGAATAGACAGGCAAGTAGTGTGCATAGAAGGCTTAGTGACCTCATTGATGGGTATTTTGTGTAGATTTCTAAATGTGGAGGGGAGGGCAAAATTAGGGAGGTAAAGATGCTATTATTAGAGCAAAGAGAATGCCAAGAAAATGATTAGATGTTTATCCTATCTTTAAAGTCAATAGGCGAAATTTATCTTGAATAGACTTAAAATCTACGATTTTGTAAATTCAAAGGATTAATGCATCCCGTCCGTAAACGGTTCACAAACAGCGTTTGCTAATGCTGACGAATATTTTTTTGAATTTTTAGTTGGAATAGATTTTTATCTAAGATAATCAAACGCTGTTTGTGAACTGCTTTAGCGGATGGGAGGCTAAGTGTTGGGGTAGTAATTATACCATTATTTAGTAGTTGCATTTTTTGAATATTATTTAGGTCTACCTCATTAATTTGAGTGGGGATTTGTTTTAAGGTCAACGCTTGATTTTGAAAAATTTGGATATGGTCTTTCTGAATTTTAAAGCTTTTCTTTTTCCCTTCAGTAGTAAGACTTCGTTATTTTGCAGAAGATTGATTAGTTTTTTAGGGTTTATTTCCTGTGCTATATTGATACTTTTTGGTGCTTTCAAGTTTTCTCTTTTTACGTATTGGATAATGACTAAAAATAATGAAATTAGATGGGTAAAGCAAAAGATAAGTAAGTAAATTAGGCGGATAAATATTATAAATTGAAGTTGATTTTTTTGGACTTTCTCTTCGAGGCGGAGAACTTTGAGCTCAACATTCGTTTCGATCCTCTGGACTAATTTTTCAAATTCCTCTCCGTATTCCTAAGTCGGAAATGGCAAAATGTCAAAAAACATTTAGACTTTATTTCAACTATAAAAATGGCGACTCTTCTAAGTTGTCCTCTTCTCTTAGCTTTCCCATTTTTCAGTTGATTGCATATCTCCCTAACCGATTAATGCTAATCGTTTAGGATCCAAGAGATAATTAATCAACTGATGAAGTCGTCGAAAGTCTATCCACTCTTTAAGCTTGATGTGATTCGCCTTTCCAAATCCATTGAGGTTACTCCCTTTTTGTCAGAACAAAGCTATACTCAAAGCAATCATATCTGCAAGGGTCGCCTTCGGACTACCTTCTAATTTATAAACAAACTAGTAAGCTAATGTTCAAATTTAGAGGTAACACTTTGATATGTAGTGGGGTGCAATAAATGAAAAGTGCCGTCAGAGAGACGGCACTAACTCAAACAAATAAACACAAAAACTACTTTTTTGGGGTTCGGCAATCATGGCTAAAGTAACGTAACGTTTGTGGCTTTTTTTCTGTTTTCCACTTCCTCTATTTCAAAAGAAACTTTATCACGTTCTTTTATGTCGCCCTTTATTTCTGATATATGTACAAATAAATCACCTCCTCCACCATCAATTGTAATGAAACCATAGCCTTTCTCTTCACTAAAAAATTTTACTCTTCCAGTTTTCATTTCTAAATATTAATTGCAAATATGACAAAGGTAATAACTTTACAAACGAATAGGGGTAATGTTATGCAAAAATGTGGCTAGGAAATTGTATAATAAGATAGTGTTATACGTAAAAAGTTAGAAATGGATTAAGGGTTTTATTTTCTATAGTGAGACCTTTTTTCCTATTCTATTTTACCCTTAATCCTACCCTCATTTTTCTGATTGCCCACTATAAATTTTACTAGTAACTTTGTGTATAGAACAATTAACGTTTATTAGGAATTCTGGCTAATCAAAAGTTAAATGAACGACATTGAAATTAAAATAATTTCTGTTTGCGAATTACTTGAAAATCAAGAAGAGTTTAAAAACCGAATTAGAACTGTTTCCAAAGAAATTGGAAGTGAGAGAATTAACCAATTAATTAATCTTTGTCAAAAAAAAATCGAAAAACCCCAAAAAGTAAACTTCTCGAAAGAGTTATACAAAATTCACAAAGTATCGAATTGGGATGTGTTATGCCGTAGAGTAATTTTCAATATCATATATGAACATAAAGCAGAAGCAGTTCCGTATTTAATTAAGAATCTTACTAATAATGAAAATTTAATATCAGCTAATTGTATAGCTCAACTTTGCAAAATAGCATCCGAAGGAATTGGCCGAGATTATATTCTGAATCAAATTTACAATCGACGAAAAGTGCTATCAGAAATTTCCAAGAGGATGTTGGTTCAAGGATTGATTATAATAAAAGACAATGAAAATGTAGATAAAATATATGAGGATATAATTGAAGGAAGTATAGAGAATGAAAGTTCAACAGAGGATATCGTTCAAATTTATAGAAACATTAATTTTTGGTCAAAATCAAATCAACAAAAAACAAGAAAGTACTTAGCTTATTTAAGAAAAATAGTCAATGGAATGGCTGAAAAATATTTTGATAAGGATTTAGAATTATTCTCTCCTGAATTTACCAAACAAAGACATGAATCTGTGAAAATAAATTCAGCCATTTTCTATTATCAAATTGAACCTACCGAAGAAATTATGGATAAACTAATTTACTGGAAGGATAATGCTAAATTTGAAACAAATAAAAAAAGAATAAAAGACTGGCTTCAATAATCTTGGATTATTGTATCAAAAACACCTCACTAACCACTTTTATTAATAGTGGGGCATCATAGACCAAAATCAATCGTTCAACGGTCGGAGCAACATTTTTCTAAATGCCTGATAATCAGCCATTGAGTATTTTCCAAAATTTGCTGATTTTCGCTCTAGCCCCATTACTCTAAGGATAATGTTACCTCTCTTTTTTCGACATGCAATCTTCTCTATTAAACCATTGCAGAAATGAAAAAAGGCAAGCCCAGAGCCTGCCCTTCAAACATACTTGTTAAGTGATAACCAAAGGTACTGCCTCTCTACTTGCAGCACCTCCAAAAACCAAATGAAAACAAAAATCTTTATATATAGATAGATATAATTCTTATTTAAGAAATGAAAATGAAATCGAGGTCGAGACTAATTACTAAGTAGAGAGAAACGACCCCGTTACAAAGAGAGAATCATAAAGGCTACATAAAGATATGTATTTTTTGGATATATAGTCAGGCTAATTAAAAAATCTTCTCTTCAAATTCTAATCAGATTTAATTTTTATTTTTGCACTAAAGATAATTAATATTACCAAACTAAATAAACTTTCCAAAATGGGCATGAGAAGGTTCGTTTTCGATGATGAACAACGCTATAGACAATTTATCAAAATCTGGGAATCACTTGGATTCCATTTCGCTGTTAAAAGAGATTGGTTTTGCCCTAACCTTATACTTGTGTATTTGTTAAATTCGAGTAGTAGCTAATTAAACATTCCATAGGCAAGGGTTTTAGATAACGCCAAAAAGTTTGAGCGCACCGATAACACCAGCAACGGCGGCAATTTGACCACCATATATCTAATTTTTCAAATTCCTCTTCGTATTCCTAAGTCGGAAATGGCAAAATGTCAAAAAACATTTAGATTTTATTTCAGCCATAAAAATGGCGACTCTTCTAAGGTGTCCTCTTCTCTTAGCTTTCCCATTTTTCAGTTGATTGCATATCTCAGGATTAGAGACGTGTTTATTGATTTTCGAGTTAATGTTCTTATTCTATTTTTCTAGACTTATCAGCTATTTTTTGTAATTCTTGAATCGTTTTGGAGCGTTTCAGAATAGGATAAACAAAGTTGTAAGTATCTGTTAATAATCTTTTACGCTCTTCTAATTCTTCCACATCCCATTGAATCAACATGGCATCAACTAATTCCAAACTATTCATAACTATTAAGTCAAGAACACTTGCAAAATCTCTTTGGTTACGGTCGGTAGGGGCATCAGGATTATTTAATCGCCATTGTCTAGCGGTGAACCCAAATACAATTTCATTAATCATATCAGCTTCCGCAGCGAAAGGTAAGCGTTTTTTGTAAGGTTGGGGGTGGGTTAATAATCGCTCATCTACTTTAGATAATAAGGAAGTAATTAGGACAGAATAGGAACCTGCTGTAATGAAACGCTTAATGTTGAAAGGATCACCAAGCCTCATTTGCTCATCTGCTTTGAGACGTTGAAATTCTTTATATAAATATACCTTAAACTTGGGACTTAACCAAGAACAGAATTCTAGAGCTATATCACTATGCGCATAAGTACCTCCATACCGACCACTTTTAGCAATTATGCCAATTGCTCCAGTTTGTTCTATGAAAGCACTTGCTGATATTTTAGAACGATTAATAGATGCAAATTTTCTAAAGGTAGTCATCTGACTACCTTTAAAATTAGGATTATGTACTTCTTCCCAAGTTTCTAAGTAGGTAATGGTATTTTGATTACGTAGCCAACTTTGTATTGTAACATTAGGTTTGTTATCGCTACTACTTTTTGCAATATCGGTAATAGAAACATATCCATTTTTATCAATAGCTATATCAATCCCTTCAACTCTTAAATTCTGATTTGCCATGTAGTTAATTTTTTTCAGAAAGACATTTCTTATATTTATCAGAATTGATATTTAGGTAAGTCCGTTATTGCAAAGATAGTAAATTTTTAGGTTTAAGAATCTGTATTATACAAATTCTAAGGATAATATCTTCCCCCTCAGAACCTATGTTTTTCTTGATATAACACATCTATTTCAGCTTGCTTGATTTCTAATCCCATCGAATTCGATGGAATTAAAATTAGGGTTATTTAATTTTTCCCACACGCCTAAAAATTCGACAGCATTGAAATTGTCATTTTTGAATATTTTCTAATGCTTGAAATTACGCTAGTTCTTTTGATTATTATTGATAAAACCTCTTCCTGCTAAAATTGCCATTTGTCTTTTGAGATTATTTTTGGCAAATTTACTCAATTCTGCTAAGCGTTGGTCATAATCTGCTCCTTTGCTAATCATAATTTTATTGAGTGCTTCTATACTCATTCTAGTAGTTACTTCAAATATAGAGGCATGGTCAATAATACTTCCTTTTTTAGTTGGATTTTGTTTTTTCCATTCTTCATTGGTTATTCCAAACAAAGCCAAATCTAGTAAGTTTTCCTCATACATAGTAAGGTCTAGTCTAAGATAATCTGTATATGATTATCAAGGTTATAAAAAACTTTTCTAATTTGATAGTCTCTAAATGGAAGATTTTGCTTTTGCAAAAAAGTAAAAATTTCTAGGTAAGTCCGTAATGTAAAAGTACTAAAAATTGTTGATTTTTAATAACTGTAAATCCAAAGGGTCAATAGCCAACCCTTCAAAGAGCACTTCATAATGTAAATGTGCAGCCGTACTTTTTCCCGTATTTCCAACCAGCCCAATTTTTTCACCTGCCTCCACCTTTTGCCCTTCCCGAATAAAAAAATTGGCTAAATGATAATATAGGGTTTGAAACCCAAAGGCATGATTTATTATAATAAAAAGTCCTCTTTTTCTATCATAATCTAGCTTTTCTACAATTCCATCTGCATTAGCATAAACCGCAGCTTCTTTTGTTATTGTGGCAATATCAATTCCATCATGAAAAGTTGAATCTTTAGTGATGGGGTCAACACGCCAACCATATTTTGAAGAAATATATTTAAAGTCAGCTTTACGGATAGGGTGGAGTAAGGGCAATTGACTTGGAAGGGTATCCTTATTAGGAATAATTAGGTTAGCACAAAGCAAAAGTAGCTTAATCATAGTAAAATTACTTAGCGTATTTTATGCCCACCCACCCGTGAGATTTATTTTTAGTTGACCTACGAAAATGTTTTCGTTTTTTATTAATGCTGATTTTTGTAAGTCGTTTAGTTCTATATTCTTAAATTGTGTAGGAATTTGGTCTAAGGTGAGCATTTGATTTTGGAATATTTGGATAAAGTCGTTCTGAATTTTAAAGGTTTTCTTTTTTCCCTTCAGTAATAAGACTTCGTAATTTTGTAATAGATTGATTAGTTTTTTTACGGCAATTCCGTGAGCGATATTGATAGTTTTTGGTGCTTTCAAGTTTTCTCTTTTTAAGGATTGGATAATGTCTAAAGATAGTTAAAATTGATGGATTGAGCAAAGGAGAAGAAAGAGAATGGATAGTCTTAATAAAAAGTATTAGAATTAAATGTTTTAATCCACCCATCCGCTAAAGCGGTTCACAAACTGCGTTTGTTCATCTTTAAGGTCGGAGTTCTGCAATCTCGGTAGTCACCTCGGTACTGCGTACTGATTTTTCAAATCAATCTCCGAGTTCCTAAGCCAAGAAGAGGCAAAATGGCAAACCATTTAGACATTATTTTAGCCGCGAAAACGGCAACCGCTCTTACGTGTTTTACCCTCTGCTTATAGCCATCGCTGCGTGTCAGCTGATTTCATCTCCCCCTAACCGATTAATGTTAATCGTTCAGGAACCAAGGGATAATCAATCAACTGATGAGGTCGTCGGAGTTCCTTCCGATCTTTAAGCTTACTACCCTTCGCCTACCCAAATCCATTGAGGTCACTATCTCCCTTTTTTCCAGAACAAAGCTATACTCAAACTGGCAATATCTGCAAGGGTCGGTGCTACTCACCTAAAGCATAATTTTTTTGGCTCAAGGCTTCACCTTCCTTCGTCAGGTCAAATAAATTCCCCTTTTCCCTTGCATACATTTCCACTCCGAGTATGGACGCAGTTCTGTAAAAAGGGAGATAACCTCAATTAAGAATTTGGCAAAGCAAAAAGTAGCAAGCCAAAAGACCATAAACTCCGCTTCCGATTAAGGGAGAATTTTTCCTTATTATGAAAATGGCTTTTAAAAACATTCAACTATGAGTAGTACAACAATCAACCAAGTAGTTACATCAGCAGAAACCGCAGCATCAGACAGTTTAAACCGATATTTAGACGAAATGTGTGAGATAGTAGTAGAAAAAGAATTATTTGAATTACAGATGCTAGAAAAGACTTTTGATGTATTTGTCAATTATGCACCTTATGATTTTACACCCTTTAACCGAAGAAATAGACCGAAAGGAGCAGGTTGTATTATGGAATTGATTAAAAAGAAGTCATTTGAAAAACACCAATATAGGATAGTCGTCAGACCCAATGCCACCAGCGAAATGATACAAGCGGCTTTAACGATGATTGTATTACGATTTTAACAATTTTGGACATGTTTGGAGTGTCTTGACTTTATAAAGGCACTCCTTTTTCCTAAAAACAGAACTATGAGAATTATCAACGCAACCAATAAGGTACTGGCGAACTATGGGCTAGTAGCTACAGAGCAAAATATAAAAAGAGCCTATTGGAGATACTGCAAGAGACGGGGCGGTTTTGATATAGGTTTAGACCATCAATCTTATATACTCGCTGAATATCTTAAACTTAATCGAATAGCTGACAGAAAACCCCTTAAACATGAATCATCAATCTAATTGCTGTAATGCAGTCTTGATAGATTTATCTATCAATGGTAAGGGAAGTTGTACTAGTTGTGGGAGCGAATCAAATCCAGTAATGGATTTAAGGCATCCACTTACATTCAATCCCTTTTATCTACTGCTTATTATGATACTCAGTCGAGTAAGATATAACAATTTATTTTCAATTTTTTATTAACCAATATTATTCATTTGTGTACCCCAAAATTAAAAGGGTGCATACTAAAACATTTATTATGTCAAACAGATTAATGCCAATTTCAGACCCTGCAAAATTCATTGGAGAAAACGGTGAAATTATTACTCCTCGCTACATCGTAGGAGAGCCTAGAGATTACCGCCTAAATTTAGGTAATGGCGTGTTAACCCTCGGTGGAGGAAAACAAGTAACCGAGCCAAAAGCATCCTTTAATGTATTACCCATTGCGGTGCGAGCCATAGAAGGGGCAATATTTGGACAACCTGCCAAAAAGTGGTTTGAAGTTTATTTTATCAATGAAGCTGGACATTTAGGGATTTTCCTTTTTCACGGTTTTTCCGTTGATAATTTGAACCGAGCATCGAAGGAGTTGCGCTATGACGAAACCAAGCTTTGTGAGGTCATTTGGACAATTCGATTAGTTGAAAAAACCAATCAAACCCAGAAAAGTACCTACTACATGGCAGAGTTTAGTTTTGAATCCGTGAAAGCCGAGGACTTAGCCACATTGAAGGCAATACAGGAAAACATCAAAGAAGAATATGGAGCTATATACCGACAGGACACTAAAGGTTCAAAGACTTTATACTCCGAAAATTGGTGTATTTCTGAGGACGCAGTAACGCCAAAACCTGCATTAGCTGAACAGGTTGCTAAAGAAGAAGTTTTGGAACTAGAAACAGTAGCAGAACCAAAAGTTACTGCAAAGCCAAAGGCTAAAACAGCCAAGAAAGAATTGGTAGTTGCCACCGCTTAATTATTGACTCACAGCAGGGGAGCAATTTATTTTCTCCCCTGCAAAAACCTACTAAAACTGTTTTTACAAACGAAATATATTATGCAGAATTCAACACAACTATTAGCCAATTTAGCCCAGTTTACAGGTACAACCCAATGGTTTAAACATCCCCTATTTTCCAAATTTAGATACACCGATGGAGTACGCTATTTGGCTATCAATGCCGAATGTTATTGGTTACTAGAATTTATTTTTGGGCATCAATCAAATGCTAAAATTAAAAACACCCCATTTCAAGTTTGGAAACTGGTCAAAGATGGTAGTAAGGCAATAATTACTATTGAGGATGGGAATGATAATCTGGTTAAAACCTTTCGATTAAATTACACCTCTTTTCCATTGGAGGAATATACACTTTGGATGATTGATGGAGTTTTACTTTTAAAATCCGAATATTAAATCACTACATCAAACCTACACTAAAAGGGGGATTTCAAAATAAGAAGGGTATTATTTAAATATATCCTTATTGTTTACTATTTTAGTGTTGAATTAATTACTCTTTTTAGGGGAGCATTTTTGGTCCTTCTTTTTTACACCAATACGTGTATTTTTTGTTTTTAAAATTTGCTACCTACCCGCTTTTTTTCGGTGGCAAAAGTTTTAGAAAAAAATAACAAAACTTTTGAGCCACCGAAAAAAAAGATTGCTACTAACTAGACGTTTTGCCTTTTCTCAATATCCATCGCTGCGTTTCAAATACTTGCATATTCCTCTAAATTGTCATGGTTTTTGTTGATAAAAACACACGCCAATTCAGAAACTAAGGAATAATTAAGCATTTGAGGAGGTCGTCGGAGTTCCATCCTATCAGTATGCTTATTCCTATTCGCCTATCCAAATCCATTGAGGCATTTCTCTCCCTTTTTTTCAGAACAAAGCTATATCTCAACTGCAAATACCTTCAAGGGTTGGTGCTACCCACCTAAAGCATAATTTTTTTGGGCTAAAGGTTTTCAACCGCCACAAATAAATTCCCCTTTCCCCTTGCATATATTTTCAGTTGGATATGAACGCAAGTTCTGTAAAAAGGGAGATACCTCAATTAAGAATTTGGCTAGACAAACAGCAATAAGCCAACTGACAGTAAGCTCCGCTCCCGAATGAAGGGAGAAATTTCCTTATTATGAAAATGGCTTTTAAAAGAAAATTACTATGAAGAATCCACAAGAAATATTACAGGGTTTAGGTCAATTTGGAGGAGAGACAGTTTGGTATAAACCACTTTTATATCCTCATTTTTTATATACAAAAGGTGTAAGATGCCTCGCTGCTAATACAGGTTGTTTTTGGTTATTAGATTTTATTTTTTCTAATCAGTTACTTCCTGCTATTGCGGAACAAGAATTTCAAGTATGGACAATTGTGAAGGATGGCAATAAGGCAACCATTACGGTTGGTGATGGAAATGATAATGTAATAGAAACCTTTATGCTTTTTAATACTTCTTTTCCCTTAAAAAAATATACCCTTTGGTTTATTCAAGGGCGGCTAATCTTAAAAACGGAATATTGATTTTAGAAACAAATAGGAGCGGAAATAGATTTCTCTCCTACCAAAACCTTAGTGTAAAGATGCTTAGAAATAATGATACAATTATATATACCCTTTGGACTTGTGATGCTTGGATAGCTAGTAAATCCTTTTCGTTGAAGGGTATTTTCTCTAGTAAAGAAAAAGCTATAGATACTGCTAAAACCAAAAAATTATTACAAAAAGACACCTATGTAGTCATTTATGCAGGTGTATTAGATAATTATGATGACACGGAGCAAAAGATATTTTCTACCGAGTTTAGTCAAGACAAGTCACAATTAACTAATTAAAAATGGCAAAATTCATTATAGATATATGCAATTGGCAACCAGAGTTAAAAGACACTTGGAAGTTATTTGAAGATTTGGCGTATAGAAGAGCATACAGCCAAGTATTTAGCGACCTCATAGAAAGAATGTTATCTCGCCAGACAGTTAACTTTGAAAATGGGCAATTACTTTCCAAGCCTTTTATACCTAAAGACTATTCACAGAAAGAATTAACAGCATTAGATAACATTATTCTTTCTTTAGAAAAGGAATACGAAAAAAGAGTCTGGTTTCGTAAGGAAAAGGGGGAACGCAGACCTAACCAATGGTATGACCCTCTTGGAAGTCTCTACGAGGCTTGTTCTTCAAGGTCTCAAAAATCCGCAATGGGACAATATTTTACGCCTGTCCATCTAATAGATATGATTGCTCAAATGACCTTTATGGAAATGCCAGACAAGCAATTTTTTACCATGAACGAACCAGCTTGCGGTTCTGGTCGCTTTGGAATCGCTACTGCAACCCATATAGGCAGTCAAGGCATACCAAGTTACATCTGCCAAAATGATTTGGATTCAATTTGTGCAAAAATGACAGCTATAAATATGACTTATAATGGCGTAGTCGGCGAGGTGATTTGCATGAATGGACTTGATATGGAAGGTAATACCTTTCGATTTGGCTATAAAATATGCCCTGTTTTATCCTTTTTTGAGCCGAAGTATTGGAATAGTATCCGTTTTAAGATGTACCGAACAACTAGAAAATGGGCAGAATTTCAATATGTTGCTGTACCAGCTAACTATGAACAAACCCATACGAGTAAAGTAAATGCAAGAGCTTTAGAATTGATGGAACAAAAGACTATTGCTACCAATAAAGCAGAACAGAAAAAAGCCATTCAAGACCTAAAAGCCCAAGTACAAGAAAATTTGAAAGATACTCTTTTTGAAACGGATACAAGCCAGCTAGATAATATTCGATTAGGTACATCCGTACCAGTAAAATCTAATAAAAAGGCACTTGTGAGACCAAAGATAGAACAGCCAAAGTTATTTTAAAAGAAATATTTATAAACAATTAGCACCATAAAACTATGAGTAAATATATTGAATCAACTATGGTTTGGAGAGGGATTGATATTACCGTTAGATATAGCCGAAACTACTTTGAGAAAAGTGAAGAAATTATGGGCTACCGTTTAGCGCATCTTGAGGTAATAGCAGCTGATAAAACACCATTACCTTTTACGGAGTCGGGTTATAGGTCTCATTTTACGGCTGCAGCTGAGATTGAAGAATATGGAACACCCATGGATTTTGTGAAAGCATGGTTGATAGAAACGGCTAAAAGCAAGGCATGGAAAAAGCATGTTGAGCAGCGTAATATATTGACTTTGTTTTAATGATATGATTATAATAATTGTATCCAAAACCTCAAATCCAAACGGGTTATGGCAGGATAGCAACATCGAGATGCTATCCTGTCAATAAGATTTTTTGAGCTATAATTCGCCCTGATGTTTGCATCAAAAAATCGGAAATGGGCGGTTGAAAATGCTTAATAAATTGCCTGAAAATTAGTATCTTTAAACCAAATAAATTCAAACAATATACTATGACTTTTGAAACGGCTAAACAATTAAGTATTAAAGAATATCTTGCTCAATTGGGGCATCATCCTACCAAAGAACATAGAGGACGATTGGCTTATTTTTCTCCTTTTCGGATAGAGAGTGAACCTTCTTTTTTTCTCAATGAATCGGGCGGAGATAACCAAGAAGATTTATGGAATGACTTTGGAGAAGGGGAGGGAGGTACCATTATTGAGTTGGTAATTAAATTGAATAGTTTATCCAATAAGTCTGAGGCTCTTAAATTGTTAATGGGTAATCAACAGCCATTAAATTTACCGAAGCCAGCCGCCAAACCAAAAGCAGAAAACCCCATTCAAATCAAAAATGCCAACCCGCTCAAAGATGAAAAGTTAATTCAGTATATCACAGAAGAACGGAAAATCCCTATAGGTTTAGCCAAGCATTACCTGCAACAAGTGTGGTATCAGATGGAGGATAAGTATTATTTAGCGATTGGTTGGGAAACCAAAGGTGGTTATGAGTTACGGTCAGGTAAAGGATTTACTTTCAAAGGTTGTAGTGGCAAGAAAGCGATTACTTTAATACCATCTAACAAAGACTGTTTATATATTTTTGAATCCATGTTTGATTATTTGTCCTACATAGTTCTGCACTCTAGAGTTATTAGAAAACGGATTATTTTTTTAGATGGAGAGGTAATTATTTTGAATACTACTTCAATGGTCAAACGAATTATTCCCTACCTAGCAAAGCGACAATTTTCAGAAATCCTTTCCTTTTTTGATAATGATAGAGCAGGTGAGAAGGGCTTGACTCTTTTGCAAGAGCAGTTTAAAGTGAAGCAGCAAACCTTTTTCCAACAATTTAAGGACGTAAATGAATACCTAAATACCAATAGCCGGATTTATTAAATCTAGAATCGGCAAAATGCCAAGTCATTTAGACCTTATTTCAGCCATAATATGGCGGTAGCCCTAACGTGTTTTCCTAGCCGCTTATGACCATCGCTGCGTTTCAGCTGATTTCATATTCCCCTAACCGATTGTGCCAATCGTTCAGAGTCCAAGGAATAATCAATCAACTGATGTAGTCGTCGGAGTGCTATCCTATCCTTCAGCTAGTCACTCTTCACCTTTCCAAATTCATTGAGGTCACTATCTCCCTTTTTCTCAGAACAAAGCTATCCTCAAATTGGAAACATCTGCAAGGGTCGGTGCTACTCACCTAAAGAATAATTTTTTTGGCTCAAGGCTACACCTTCCTACGTCAGGTCAAATAAATTCCCCTTTCCCATTGCATACATTCCCACTCCGAGTATGGACGCAGTTCTGTAAAAAGGGAGATAACCTCAATTAAGAATTTGGCAAAGTAAAAAGCAACAAGCCGAAGAACAGCAATCTCCGCTCCTGAATAGGGAGAATTTTTCCTTATTATGAAAATGGCTTTTAAAACAGAACAAAATGAACAGTTTCTTTAGTGTTTCAGAAATCGAATTAACCTACAAAAGCAAGGTAAAGGCAAGCGATCGACCACAGATTATTACTTCCCAAAATGCATTTGACGTCTTCCTTCACAATTGGTCTGACCAAATCGAAATACAAGAAGAGTTTAATATTTTACTATTAAATCAAGCGAATCGAGTAATAGGTTTTTATAATGTTAGTAAAGGGGGTAGAGCCTCAACAATAGTAGATGCAAAGGTTGTTTTTGCAGCTGCATTGAAAGGAAATGCAGTTTCGCTCGTGTGCGGACATAATCATCCGAGCTATAGCTTAATTCCAAGCTTACAAGATATAGAATTAACAAAAAAGCTAGTAGCAGGGGCGAAGCTATTAGATCTAAAAATCCTAGACCACTTAATTATTACCCCAGTAGATTATTATTCCTTTGCAGACGAAGGCAAGATATAAAAACTTGATGTCCCGATCAAAAAATCGGGGCATCTTCAACCTCTCATTATTTAATCATATTTAAAAATAATTAAAATGAACAACGCAACAGTTGAAACTAAGACTAATGCTGTTACTAAGGAAAATCAACCAAAAAGAGACCTTTACCAAGAGGTGACGGATAAAATTATAGGTTTATTAGAAAAAGGAGTAGCACCTTGGCGGCAAACTTGGAGTAGTTACGGTTTAGCACGTAATTATGTGAGTGGTAAAACCTATAATGGTATCAATAAAATTTTGATGAATAACACTATCCATCCAATTCCCTATTTCCTTTCATTCAAACAGGCGAAAGCGTTAAACGGTACAATCAAAAAAGGGGCAAGAGGAGAGATGGTATTTTATTTTAACGTCTTTTACAAAGATGCTAATAATAAAACGATTTCAGAAGAACAAGCTAAAACGCTAAAAGCAGCAGGACAGGATTTTAAGAAATTAAGTACTCTTCGCTATTTCCATGTTTTCAATGTGGCAGATATTGAAGGAATTGAATTCCGTATTCCAGAAGTAGAGTTAAAAGAAAACGAACAGATTGAAAAATGTGAAAGTATTATTGAGCAGATGCCAAACCGTCCAGAAATTAGATTTGTCAATGCAAATGAGGCTTATTATAATTCAATTGAGGACTATATTAACATGCCAGATATTAAGCAATTTACTACTTCCGCTGAATATTATACCACTTTATTCCATGAGGCAATTCACTCAACAGGACACAAGGAAAGGTTGAGCCGTAAAGGTATTACCGAGCCTAATAAATTTGGTTCAATTCCATATAGCCAAGAGGAATTAGTGGCAGAAATGGGCGCAGCTTTTTTGAGTGCAGAGGCAGGAATTAATTATGGGGAAATAGTAGAAAATAATGCTGCCTATTTGCAAGGATGGCTTAACAAACTAAAGGAAGATAAACGCTTTATTTTCCGAACCGCAGCGAAAGCACAACAAGCCGCAAGATATATTTTAGGAAGTAACGAATAAAAGCCAAGTTCATTTTGATTCTCTCCCCGTTTTGCTTTTAGTGAAATGGGGAATTTTAGTGTGTTTGTTGTTGTGGTATTCTAGCGAGTTTGGATTTGACAGACTTATTTTTTTATTCTAAAATAGCCAAATCCAAACGGGGTCTGGCAGGACAGGTGCATCGAGCAACCTATCCTGCCAGTAAGATTTTTTGAGCTATGATTTGCCTTGAAGGTCGTTTCAAAAAATCGGAAATGGGCGAATAGTGATTTTAAAGTAAATATTTTATACCTTTGAATAGATAATTCAGCACATCCTCCTAAAATGGCATTAAGAAACCAAGACCACCAAGTGGCGCAGTTAATAGATACTTTTGTTAAAAATATTTTAGCGAAGGGTGGGGGAGAAGAAGGAATATTAGCAGGGATGATGCCTTATATGCAAGGATTCAAAGGAATCATGGATAATGCAGCAGCAGGAGAGATGGATATGTTGGCTAGTCAGTATGATGGTTTTCGTCGATTTGCTAAATTATTGGAAAAACTAGCAGGAGGGATTCAGGATAGAGTTATTGAGGTACCAAAGTAAACTTTCATTGTAATTTGCGGAGACTATGTTTTTTTTGATACGATTATTTAAATAACATATTTTGTGTTGATTTATAAATTTAACGTAGTAGTTAATATTAAATGTTTTTAAAAAGGTGTTTTATATCAAATCCAAAATACTGTAAAAAAATACAAGACCATCAACAAGCCGCACACAAAATGCGTTTTAAGAAAAATGTCATGTAAAAATACTACTAAGTGCATTTATTGAACAGAAAATGCTTAAAAAACAGCAATTAAGAGCCATTTTATCTAAATCTAAAGAAATCAATAATTTAAGAATTAGTGCTAAAATTCAATCAAAATGCCGAAATTTTGCCTATAATTGGTTAATTAACTATATTTCTAATCAGAAATTTGATTAATTATAATAATAGTGATATTTTTGAATGAAAGCTGTAGATTTTTTATATCACTTGACATGATAAATGTCCAATTTAATATTGTCAAGTGATACTCTTTTTAAATTGATAGGGTATGAACAATGAAAATTTAGTGCAACATGAGGAATTATCAGACATTTTATTTCCAGTAGAAATAAAAAATACAGCAGACCATTTCTCAGAGACTGGATTTTCTGATGATCTGAGTAAATGTGTGTACCTGCCAAAGCAAAATAAAATTGTCCAATTTTGTGGGCGCTCTTATCATCTGGTACATAACCGAGCATTGATACTACCAGTTTATGAGAAGATGAAAGCTATTTTTGGAGAGACAGGTTTCAACACGGAGGCTCGATCCTATGATGATAAACGATTTTATGTTAAATTCACCATTGCGGATAGTTTGCATACCGTAATAAGAGGTGATAAAATTTGTCCAGAAGTCATTATTCGCAATAGTTATGACGGAACGGTCAAACAAATGGTAGGCATTGGCTATGTCCGACAGATTTGCGCTAATGGCTTAATGGCATTTACAAGTGATGTTACAGTAAGTACCAAACATTCAAAAAAATATGGAGCGATTCACCTGGAGCCAATTTTTAAGAAATTAGAAAATATGGAGGTTAAGTTGGACGAATTTAAAAGACTTTCAGACCGAATCGTTACACCGGAAGAACTAAAGAAAATTACCGAAGAGATTAGAACTAAATCAGGGATAAAATATCCAAAGAAAATGATAGATTCGGCGGTATTAAATGCCAAGAAAGAGATGTATCAGTTGGGCGCTAAAATGAGTGCCTGGTTACTATATAATGGTTTCAATTATCCACTCAATCATTATGAGACGAAGTTGTTGCCAGAGGAAGTAAGTCGGATAGATAAGCGAGTTTTGGGGGTTATTGAAAAGACGTTAGCCCTGAATTAGCAATTAGTAATTTTTCTGATTAGAAATTTATAAAAATGTTTCTCACTAGAAAATAAGGTTCAACTACATATTTTACGGGATAAGAATATAAAAAAATAAAATTTGACAAAAAAAGCAAAAAAGTATTTTTTTGTTAGATGATAGCATCGAAAATATTTACCCAAATACTGGGACT
>Ga0075467_10000716_pt1 | contig 27108 bp, 17 predicted proteins | sample DEB08_DNA_9_FD_75067 | JGI IMG/M metagenome (GOLD analysis project Ga0075467, IMG submission 75067) | Aqueous microbial communities from the Delaware River and Bay under freshwater to marine salinity gradient to study organic matter... | ecosystem: Environmental > Aquatic > Marine > Coastal ... | reverse complement strand
GGCGGATTGTGTTGAAAAACTCGGAAATTCAGATTCCGCAATTTTCGGGCAAAAGCCCATCAAGCCAAGAAGTCAGATGAGATCATTCCGGAGGCGGCGAGAGCTGACACATGAGTGGCGAAAGGCCAATTTGGCCGAGCCCCTCGCCACCAAAAGCTGGTCGGCCTGTACGGCAAGAAATTTCATCAATTAGCGCCAAAAACGGAGTTTTTCAACACAATCGGCGGAAAGCAGACGTTGGTGCACAGCGCAGCGAATGGCAGGTCTGAGCCCATACTTCCATAATGCTGCACAGCAGCTAATGTCCGGTTTGCTGGGAGTTGCAAGCCTTCCAAGTCAATTCTTGCCTGACGAACCGAGTTTCATAACCCTCCTTGCGAGGCGCTAAACACCTCAAAATACGATAATATCGTTCGACAACAAAACAGCCTAACAGACCAAGTTTACGAAATTGATGTGACCCATTGCGCCATCAAACTAGCCACGTACAATGTCGTACTTCGGATCATATGGGCCCGCGACAATAACTGTCCCAGACACCGGTAGACCAATCACATCTACAGTCAGCTTGGTGCCTTCGGTGGAATGTTCTGGGTCAACAAAGCCGTAGGCCAAATTCATGCCCATCCGGTGCCCCCAGTCGCCTGAGGTTACGGTGCCGATGACCTTGCCATCAATCTTCATCGATGCGCCGCCGTGGGCCGGTGCAAGAGTGCAATCCAAGTGTACTGAGACAAGTTTTTTACGCGGCCCCGCTAAGACCCGTTTCTCCAGAGCTGCCTTACCGACAAAGTAGGGTTTTTCCATTTTGACAAAACGATCAAGGCCGGTTTCAAAGGGATCGAACTCTGTCAGCAAGTCCGCTTTCCAATGCAAAAAGCCTTTTTCCATACGCATCGAGTCGACTGCCCGCGCGCCAAAGATTTTCATACCGTGGGTCTCACCTGCTTTACGCAATGCAGTGTAAGCGGCATAAAGTGCAGAATTTGACACATGGATTTCATAGGCTAGTTCGCCCGAAAAGCTGACGCCTAAAACAGTCGCCGGCGCAAAGCCAATGAAGCATTCACGAACAGATAACCACGGGAATGCAGTGCGCGACCAATCTGCCCGTGAGCATGTCGATAATACGTCTCTCGCCTTGGGGCCTGCCAACACCAGTATCGTTTGGTCGTTGGTCAAGCTTTGGATATGCACATTTTCACCTGGCTCAAGATGGGCGCGCAGCCAATCCATATCGTGATATTCGGCGGCGGCAGCGGATCCGTACCAGACGCGATCTGGGCCACGATCAGAGGCTGAAATGTTGGCAACAGTTGCCTCGCCTTTGATCATACCTTGATGGTTCAGCAAATAACCTAGACCAACACGCCCAGGTTTTTTGGTGACAGCACCGCAAAACATGCGGTCAAGGAAGGCTTGGCGGTCTGCACCAGTGATCTGGAACCGATTGAAACCGTTGACCTCGCAAAGGCCGACGTTTTCTTGCACATTTTTCACTTCCGCACCGATGACATCAAAGGCTTCGTCAAAGTGAAAGCCAAGCGTCGGATGAAAGTCCGGACTTGGCTTGATGTAATCCACCCGCTCCCAGCCGTTCACCACGGTGAATTCCGCACCCTCAACGGCCAAGATGGGTGTCAGTGGCGTTGTCTTGGCGTTGCGGCCAGCCGGACGGTGTTCGTGCGGGAAATGGAACCGAAACTCGTTTTGATAGTCTTCGATCGCCTTCAGCGCAGTCAATTCCACGTTGGTGTGGCCTGTGAAACGACGCGGATCGATGCACCATGTGTCATATTGTGCCTCGCCCTGCACAATTTGCTGAGCCAACAACCAGCCATGGCCGCCACCTTCGCCAAGCCCCGCACGCAGGCCAATGATGCAAAATGCGTTGCGCTTGCCGGGAATTGGCCCGACCAAGGGCGCGCCATCAATTGTATAGGTAATCGGACCGTTTACGATGTTCTTGATGCCGACCTCCGCCAGAACTGGCATCCTTTCGAATGCACCTTCCAAGACGTCCATCACCCGATCCAGATCATCAGGACACAACGCGTTTACAAAGTTCGGGTCAATTCCATCCATGCCCCATGTTTTGCAACCTTGTTCGTAGAACCCGATCAGCAGTCCGTTTTTTTCCTGACGGCAATAGTAGTCGCTGATCGGACAACGCAGCAGGGGCATTCGGTGACCGGCATCGACAATCGCTGGGATGTCCTCGGTCACAAAATACTGGTGTTCCATTGACGCAACTGGGTGATGAACGCCCATCATCGCACCAACTTCATTTACCCGGTAACCACCGGCATTAACGACAATATCACAATCGATGTCGCCGTGTTCAGTATGCACTGTCCACGTGTCATCCTTATGCTGGGTCAGGTCTGTCACAGGCGTGTTGCGATAGACTTCGGCACCAGCTTTGCGCGCACGGCGGGCAAGGGCCTGACACAGCGAAGCCGGATCAATGTCGCCATCGTTGCCGTCCCAAAGACCACCCAAAAGGTTGTCGGTCGAAATCAACGGGTGACGCCGCGCACATTCTTTGGCGTCAATCACTTCGAATGTGACATCCATGCCCTGCGCCATGGACGCAAAGTGGCGATATCCATCCATCTGCGCCTCCGTATTGGCCAGTCGGATACCGCCATCACCGTGTCGGTAGCTGACCGGATAATCGGGATCATCGCGGAGGTCTTTGTATAAATTGATCGAGTGGGTCTTTAGGCCAACCATGGTTTGGTTCATGCCAAAGTTTGTCACCTGCGCTGCCGAGTGCCATGTCGTGCCTGACGTCAATTCATTGCGCTCAATGAGCACAACATCCGTCCAGCCTTCTTGCGTCAAATGATACAAGGTTGAACATCCGGCTATGCCGCCTCCGATGACAACAACTTTGGTGCGCGATTTCATGTGAGTTCTCCGGAATATCGGTATTTTCTTAGGTGGGTCATTGTGTGCGTGCAGGTCAACAAAACAAACCTTCATTTGATTTTATCGAAATGTAGTTTTGAATATTTGAGCATAGCAGGTCGCCGTAGTGGTGGCTGCAGCGAATGCGCGTATGGTGCCATGATCGACATTTAAAGCAGGAAAATCCCTTATGACGGATATCGTTAAGAAGGTTTCAAAACGTGGTGGCGGGCGCGCACAACGCCTTGTGCAACGCGCAGCGAAACCAGCAGTCGACCCATGCCCTCCTGGTCAAATTGGGGGTGCTTATAAACCGTTGTCGCAAGCGGACCTCGAAAGCATCTTTGACACGGCCCTGCAGCTTTTGTCGAAATTGGGAATGGGCGAAGTCCCGGACAGGCTTCAACGAGATCTGTTGGCGGTCGGCGCACAGGACAACGGTGCAGGACGAATTTTGTTCCCCAGATCGCTTGTCGAAGACGCAATTGCTAAGGCGGCCAAGACATTTGTCTTGCATGGTCGTGATGAAAGCCGCTCTATCGAAGTGGGCGGAAACAAGGTCTATTTTGGAACCGGTGGTGCGGCCGTCCAGACGCTCGATTTGGACAGCGGGACTTACCGCCCGTCGACACTTGCTGATTTGCACAATTTCACCCGACTTCAGGACACATTGGCCAATGTAAGTTGGTACACGCGTTGCTGCGTTGCGACCGACCTACCGGATAACTTTGATCTGGATGTAAATACTGTTTACGCACTGCTTCGCAACACGACGAAACCAACGGCGACCTCGTTTACGTTGGCGGAATATGTCGATCCTATCGTCAAAATGCTGGATATTGCGGCAGGCGGCGAAGGCGAATTTTCTAAACGTCCTTTCATGAAGGCGCACATTAGCCCGGTCATCTCGCCCATGCGGTACGGCGAGGATGCCGTGGATGTCGTTTACGAATGTATCAAACATAATATCCCAATGTCCTGCATTACAGCGGCGCAAGCCGGGGCCACGGCACCCGCGACAATGGCAGGTTTTCTTGCCCAATCACTGGCTGAATCACTCGCCAGTCTGGTCATGGTCCACGCCATTCAGCCGGGCTACCCAATGGTATTTTCAAACTGGCCGTTAGTTGTTGATCTGCGGACAGGGGCGTTTGCGGGGGGGAGCGGTGAAAGTGCAGTGCTCAACGCCGCGTCGGCCCAGCTTTCAAACTGGCTTGGGTTGCCCTCTGGTGTGGCTTGCTCGATGACCGATGCAAAAGCAATTGATGCGCAGTACGGCGCGGAAAAAGGGATCACATCGTTGGCAGCTGCGTTGGCTGGCGGTAATTTGATTTATGAAAGCTCCGGCATGACGGCGTCTCTCTTGGGCGTTAGTTTTGAAGCCTTTGTGTTAGATGACGAAATGCATTCAAACACCTACCGTGTCTTGCGTGGGATCGAGGTGAGCGAGGAAAACCTGGGATTTGATGCGATCAATGAAGCCGTTCTGGGACCAGGTCATTTTCTTGGCGGGGCACACACGATTTCTGCGATGGAACGGGATTACTTCTATCCCTCGCTCGCCGATCGGATTGAACCGCGGACTTGGGCTGAGAACGGTGCAAAAGACGCTTGGACGAATGCCCGCGAGCGCGTCCGCAGCATCTTGTCGAACCATCATCCAAAATATCTTTCAGCAGAGCAGGATGCGATGATCCGCAGTCGGTTCAATATATTCTGACGTGCCCAAAGCCTGTTAGTTCGAGGGCAACAGGTAGAGCTCATCGCTCAACCACGGCATCGCCTTAATGGCGGGGTGGATCAAGCGCATTTCTAGCAGGTTCCGCATCGCCGAATTGATCGTCCCGATTACTTCGTCGGCACATTCCTCGCGCGCAAACAGCGCCAGATGACGGGAAAAACCCTTGGCGGGAAAAGGGTGTAGCCGCACTTCGTCATGGAACCTGCGCGCCCGAAAGTAACAGGTCGGTGTGGTCACAGCCCAGCCCGAGCCTGCAGCAATCATCGCCATCATCGTCTGATTGCTTTCCACCTCAAACCTGACGGGAAGATCAATTTTCAAGCGCCGCAACTGCGCTTCGATCTGCTTTCTGATGTGTTGATCACGTGCATAGCGCAACATTGGTATTCCCCCTGAGCCAGTTAGAAATTCCTCGGGGCGGGTTGTGCTGTTCGCAGGTATCGCCAGCACAAAGGGATCACGTAGCATCGGGAGTTCTTTCAGTTGGGCGGTGCTATTGCTGGGACGACTTGCAATCCCGATATCCAGCTTTTGCGCCTGCAACATGTCCAATATCTCGCTGCTAAACCGCGTATGATGGGCAAAGTCACACTTGGGCATGCCATTGGCCAAAAGCACTGCCAACTCTGGCCCGATATCGCTGTCAAAGTCCTCAATCAGGCCGAGCCGTAAATGGCGCGCCTCGTTCATATTCCCCAAAGTGACTTCAGCGTGTGCCTTGCGGATCAGTTTCAAGGCCTCGTCGATGTGTTTCAAGAACAATGCGCCTGCGGGCGTAAGTGTCATCGGACGCCGCGCATGATCCAAAAGAGTGACACCCAATTGGTCCTCCAAGCTTCGCAAATGGTGCGAGACAGTGCTGGTCGACAGGCCCATTTCCCGCGCAGCGGCTTGAACCGATCCTTGACTAACCGTCAATTGAAAAACCTCAAGCCCTTTCAGGCTTAGATGGGACTTGTCCATAGTGTTCTCTTCATACTGGTCCGCAAAATATTTGTTGCTCGTATTACCACCAAAGATCAGAATTTTGCTCTTCAAAATGTAGGTAAGGGCATCCAGCTTCGGACAGTGACCGCGCAATGAGTCTGCTTCTAGCCAAAACTGTACTTTGTCGTCATTTATGATTGGATCAGCCGTCAGTGATTTTTCTGGCAGCCGGGCTGATGCAGAGGCCATCGGCGGATTTACCGACGCGAGACTGAGCTAAGCCGGCAACGAACGGTAGTTGTCGCTGGAAGCGGACATCGGGGCATTTGCAGCGAAGGGCTGAAAAGTCCGCTTAGCGGACCTCTATGTAAACCGCAGCGAATGTCCGGTTTCCGCCATTCGTGCCTGTTGTCACTTCCGGCCCAAACCGGACCATGGCCACGCATCCCAGCGCTGCGGTGCAGCCCGTCAGACCGGACATCCATGCATCGTGCAGCGATGACAACCGACAACGGACAGCAATATGGGGTGTCGATGTGGCTGACCATTCCGACCTCTCACTCTGCTCTTGATGTGTTAAAGAACCACTGTGCATTTTGCAGTTATGTATCTGTGTGGGCTTATACTACATCCAAACGCCAAGACCGGTTTTAGATCATTTCCATTCAAACGTCGCTTCTGCAGAGATTTGCGGCGTTCTATTGGAATATCATCCATCTAGCGTCGGAAAAGCAGGCGAATTGGCATTAACCGCCGTTCTTTTGGGCAGATTTTTGAAATCTGAAAGCTTAGTCAAAAATTTTCTGGCTCATTTCTGCACCGCAGCATCAGATGTTTCTGTTCGTTAGAACTTTAACGCCGCGTGAAGGGCCATCCTGGCAGATAGCTCCCCTCACGCGACTACAACATCACTGTTGCGGGTCCTTCCTAATCAGTTGGTCCACCGTTGAAAAGGGGAACAAACCCCTACTCAGCGTCCCGCAACGACAACGGGGACCAAAGACCTATGACACTGAAAACTTCTGCAATTGCTTTGACTGCATTGCTTGGCACCACAGCGATGGCTGCTGCCGAATGCGCCGATCCGATCAAAGTGGGTGTGCTACACTCGCTTTCTGGCACAATGGCAATTTCCGAAACAACTCTGAAAGACACGATGGAGTTGCTGATTGAAAATCAGAACGCTGCGGGTGGCCTACTGGGCTGCCAGATCGAAGCGGTTGTTGTTGACCCAGCATCCGACTGGCCGCTGTTTGCGGAAAAAGCACGCGAGTTGCTTACCGTTAGCGAAGTCGATGTAATTTTCGGCAGCTGGACATCCGTCAGCCGAAAATCCGCACTACCTGTGCTAGAGGAACTCAACGGTTTGATGTTCTACCCTGTGCAGTATGAGGGCGAAGAAAGCTCGCGTAACGTCTTCTACACTGGCGCTGCCCCGAACCAGCAGGCAATACCTGCGACGGATTACTTCCTAGAAGAACTCGGCGTTGAGAAATTCGCACTGCTCGGCACCGACTATGTCTATCCGCGTACAACAAACAATATTCTAGAGGCCTATCTGAAAGATAACGGCATTGCCGCCGAAGATATCTTTGTAAACTACACACCTTTTGGTCATTCCGATTGGGCGACAATTGTTGCGGACGTTGTGGCCCTTGGTGCTGACGGCAAAAAGGTCGGCGTGATCTCGACGATCAACGGTGACGCAAACATCGGGTTCTACAAAGAACTCGCAGCCGCTGGCATTTCTGCCGATGACATCCCTGTTGTGGCCTTCTCGGTCGGTGAAGAAGAGCTGTCCGGCTTGGACACATCTGATCTGGTCGGTCACTTAGCTGCATGGAACTACTTCCAATCCGCCGAGTCCGAGTTGAACGATGAGTGGGTCGCCGCGTGGAAAGCCAAAATGGGCGAAGACCGCGTGACCAATGACCCAATGGAAGCCCACTATATTGGCTTCAACATGTGGGTGAACGCGGTGACTGAAGCAGGCACGACAGACGTCGACGCGGTACGCGCAGCCATGTATGGGCAGGAGTTCCCGAACCTGACTGGCGGTACGGCGGCCATGTTGCCAAACCACCACCTGTCCAAGCCAGTTTTGATCGGCGAAATCACCGCCGACGGTCAGTTCGACATCATCAGCCAGACATCCGAAGTTCCGGGCGATGCGTGGACCGATTTCTTGCCGGAATCTGCTGTGTTGACTTCTGATTGGCAGGAACTGGGTTGCGGTATGTACAACACAGAAACCAAAACCTGCATGCAGTTGACCTCAAACTACTAAGCCATTGCTCGGGGGGCGCTCTTGTCGCGCCCTCCGACGGCAACGTCAGAAAGATCGGCTAATTACCAATGCTACGCAGTTATTTTCTGGCAGTCGCGCTGTTCCTTTTGATGCCGCTTGGCGTTCAAGCGCAGACGCTCCAAGATATCCTTCAGACCCACAAAGAAGAAGTGCTTCAACCCGGAAGGCGCTCGGTTGGCGTGGTTTTGGACGACCTGGTCGCCAGCGGACTGCCTCAAGCCCTGCCGTTCCTTGAAGCTTGGCGCGACCGCGAGATTGTGCAGCGCAAAAGCGATGGCTTGTTTTTTGTGTTGACAAAAGCGGGCGGCAACCTTGGCCTGCGCGACCTCGACACTGGCGAGATCGAACAGATCACAGATGATTCCGGCCTGTCAGAGGCCCGCCCCAATGGCGGCGTGCGCAGTGCCATCGGCGATGCGCTGGTGCAATTCCAACTGTCCGACCCTGATATTATTAAAAGGCAAGCAGCGGTTGATACCATTGCCCGCAGCATGGACGTCAGCCAGTTAGCACCGCTTCTGGCGTCAGTTGAAGGCGAAAATGACCCCGCACTGAGGGCCAAAAAGATCCGCCTTGTGGGGATGCTTGACGCTTCGTTCGCTGAAACCCCCGAAGAACGTATCGCCGCGATAGAGGCGCTGTCAGGCGATATTTCGGTCGATGTGCGCGCAGTAATGAATAAGATTCTGTCCACGTCAGAGCGGGTCGCTTTGGAGACTCCACAGGACGCCAATGTTGCCCAAATTTTGCAGATCGGTACCGACATCACAGCGGTTGATGCTTACACTCGCCTCGTCGCAGCCGATCTTGCTTCGGCTTTGATCACAAAATCAGCGATCCGCGAGGCATTGGTGGCCAATATCATAGATGGCCGCGTCGGTGGTGTGTCTGTCGCTGCATTGGGTACAGATGACGGTCGTGCGACCGCTTATGATGTGCTTGCCGCTGCTGGCATAGTCGCCCCGCGCGTCACCGATGCTGCACAGGTCGAGGCGGTTGCAGCGCACAGCTTCTATCTTGCCTACGACGAACCGGACGCCGCAATCACTGATGCTGCACGCGCTTCTTTGACTACCATTGAAACGCAAGTCGCCGTCAGTCAAGCTGTCGATCTGGGGCTTGATGCACTTTCGCTGGCCTCAATCTATTTCCTCGCTGCAATCGGCCTTGCGATCACTTTTGGCGTCATGGGCGTCATCAATATGGCGCATGGCGAATTCATCATGATGGGCGCCTATACCGGCTTTGTGGTGCAGCAATTCGTGCCGGACTACACGTTGTCGATCATCATCGCGCTGCCGCTGGCATTTGCGATCACCTTTGGCGCTGGTGTTGCGATGGAGCGTTTGGTAATCCGCCACCTCTACCACCGGCCGCTGGAAACGCTATTGGCAACTTTCGGCATCTCCATTGCTCTGCAGCAACTTGCTAAGAACATCTTCGGCACCCAAGCTCGTCCGCTGACCTCGCCCGAGTGGTTGGGTGGTGCGCTGACGTTCAATGACGTGATCTCCATCAGCTATATCCGCATCGCGATTTTCGTTTTAGCACTGATCTTTCTGGCGCTCATCTTGTTTGTGTTGAAACGCACGCGGTTGGGTCTCGAGGTCCGCGCCGTGACGCAAAACCCCGGCATGGCAGCCTCAATGGGCATTAACCCCGACCGGATCAATATGCTGACCTTTGGCCTTGGCTCTGGGATTGCCGGGATCGCAGGGGTGGCCATAGGGCTATATGCCAAAGTCACCTCTGAAATGGGCGCGGACTACATCGTCCAAAGCTTTATGACGGTCGTTGTCGGCGGTGTTGGCAACGTTTGGGGGACGCTGGCAGGGGCGTCGCTTATCGGCTTCCTACAAAAAGGGATTGAGTGGCTAAACCCCTCCAATACGTTGGCCGCCCAGACTTATATGATCCTCTTTATCATTCTGTTCATTCAATTCCGGCCAAAGGGTATCGTTGCCCTCAAGGGCCGTGCGGCGGCGGATTAGAGACATGCGAAGATCATTCCTTGCTGAGAACCCGTCCGTGCTCTGGTTCATTTCGATACTCGCGGTGTTCACGCTGGCGGTAGCGCTGATGTCCGAAGTAACGGGCGTCGACCTGATTTCGACGTCCTTTGTGAAGACCTTGGGCAAAACCCTCTGCCTCTGTCTCGTGGCCATCGCGATGGATGTGGTGTGGGGCTATTGCGGTATCTTGTCCTTGGGGCATTTTGCTTTCTTCGGGATCGGTGGCTATGCGATCGGCATGTGGCTGATGTATGCCCGCACCGAAGGGATCGTGCTAGAAAGCCTTGCGGGTCAACCCATTCCGGCCACTCAGCAAGAGATATCAGACGCGATAGGCAACCAGATTTTTGGCGTCGTGGGTAGCTCAGAATTTCCAATGATCTGGGCCTTTGCCGACAACCTGTTCCTGCAATTGCTTATGGTGGTTCTGGTGCCGGGTCTCTTGGCGCTGGTCTTTGGCTGGCTGGCGTTTCGCAGCCGCGTCGCGGGCGTTTATTTGTCGATCCTGACCCAAGCAATGACCTTGGCCCTAGCGCTGTATCTGTTCCAGAATGACAGCGGCTTGCGCGGCAACAACGGCTTGTCGGGTCTGCAAAATATCCCTGGGTTTGAGGATACATCGCAAGCCGCAATTTCCTTAGTGTTCTTCATCGTCTCGGCCATATCACTTGGGGCGGGTTATGTTTTCTTCGCTTGGGTCGTGTCCGGCAAGATGGGCAGCGTCGTCAAAGGCATCCGCGACAATGAGGCCCGCGTGCGGTTTCTGGGTTATCCCGTGGAGAGCTATAAACTTTTCATTTTCACAACCACAGCCGTCGTCGCAGGCATCGCAGGCGCGCTCTACTACCCGCAAGCGGGTATCATCAACCCCGGTGAAATTGCACCAGTTGCGTCAATCTATCTGGCGGTCTGGGTAGCGATCGGCGGACGCGGACGGCTTTATGGAGGGGTGATTGGTGCCGCCTTCGTGTCGCTCTTGTCCAGTTGGTTCACAGGGGGTGGTGCGCCCAACGTCAACCTTGGATTCTACGTAATCCAATGGACAGATTGGTGGCTGGTATTGCTGGGCTTTTCCTTTGTCGCCGTGACCCTGTTTTTTCCCAAAGGCATTGGCGGATTATTTGATCTACTGGTCAGGAAACAGTCATGAGCATGCTACTCGAGGTCTCAGGTGTTTCTGTCAGCTTTGATGGTTTCCGTGCCATCAACAACCTTTCAATCAATTTTGCGCCGGCTGAATTGCGGGCGATCATCGGACCAAATGGTGCCGGCAAAACCACTTTTATGGATATCGTCACAGGCAAGACCAAACCGGATGAAGGCACCGTCATTTGGGGCGACAAAAACATCTCGCTGCTGGGTATGTCGGAAAGCGAAATTGCCATGGAGGGGATCGGGCGCAAATTCCAAAAACCCACGGTGTTTGAAGCCCAGACCGTGCGTCAAAACCTTGCCATGGCCCTAAAGACACCGCGCGGGCCTTTTGCCGTCTTGATGCATAAGAAGACCAAATCCAATGCCGCAAGGATCGAGGCTGTCGCCGCGCAGATCGGACTGGAAGACAGTCTGACCCGTATCGCAGGCGAGCTTAGTCATGGTCAAAAGCAATGGTTGGAAATCGGGATGCTATTGGCCCAAGAACCGCGCCTTATGCTGGTTGATGAACCCGCCGCTGGTATGACGCCGGAAGAGCGTGAAAAGACGACTGATATCCTGAAAGAAGCCGCCAAAACTCGTGCTGTTGTGGTGGTAGAACACGACATGGAATTTGTGCGTCGTCTAAATTGCAAGGTTACCGTCCTGCACGAAGGATCGGTTCTGGCCGAAGGCCGCCTTGACCACGTCACGTCCAACCAGACCGTCATTGATGTGTATCTGGGGCGTGCGCATGCTTGATATCCGCAACATTGACCTGAAATTTGGGCAAAGCCAGATACTGTTTGATGTGTCATTGTCGGCAGCAGTTGGACAGATCACGGCAGTGGTAGGCAACAACGGGGTGGGTAAAACGAGCCTCTTGAAAGCAATTTCGGGGCGACATCCTGTCGCAAGTGGTCAGGTGATGATCGCTGGTGAGAAAGTGCTGCTGGCTTCCGCGTATCACGCCGCGCGATCAGGCATCGCTTACGTGCCGCAAGGGCGCGAGGTGTTCCCGATGATGACCGTGTTAGAGAATTTGCAAACGGGGTTTGCCTGCCTTCCAAAATCCGATCACCTTGTTCCAGACACTGTATTCGGATTGTTCCCTGTATTGCGCGAGATGCAGACACGACGGGGCGGGGATTTGTCTGGTGGCCAGCAACAACAACTCGCGATAGCCCGCGCGTTGATCACCAGACCACGGGTCTTGCTGCTAGATGAACCGACCGAAGGAATCCAGCCCAACATCATCCAGCAGATCGGGTACGCACTCCAGACACTACGTGATCAAGGGCAGATGGCGATTGTTCTTGTGGAGCAAAATGCAGACTTTGCTTACCGAATTGCTGATAGATTTACTGTTATCGAGCAAGGTCGCGTGAAACGGGCAGAAGCGAAGGTGAGCTACTCCAAGGAAGACCTCATGGCAGACTTGGCGCTTTGAACTGCCGCACGAATAGCGAATTCGTGTCCGCTTGTGTCAATTGAGTGCCGGTAGTCGGATTGCTTTGGGGCTTGGTTCTGACCGCTCCGTTGAACGAATTTTTCAGGTTATCCGGCAACCACATTAAGTGAACTTCATTGCAAGCGCGCAACTGTGAGCCACGCCTGCGCCAATAAACCTTCGGATCACAGACACGCCGCTTTTTTTACGGGCGAGCATGTGTATCATTCCACACATCGGACAATCAAAGTTCCGAGAAAAGACCCCTGCCACATCGCGCCAATCGACATGAGGTCATGTTGTTATTCTGGCAGCTTGCAAGATATTTACTGGCCCACAAACGAACGGGCTAGTTTGCCTTGCAGTGAAGCAGAGTAACAACTCGAGAATTACAGCCTTTAGACACAAAAACAGCTTGTCAAATAAGTTACTGCTTGCCGCGGAGCCGTCCCCTAATACCGCGCTGCAGCGAATGTCGGCAATCCGCCCTTGGTGTCGAATAACGTGAACGGCCCATAGCAGACCTTCGTGGACTGCGCAGCGAACGGCAGCTTCGAGCCCTTGATGGCTTTCAAAAAATTGACTTCTTCATTACGGTTGGAAACTTAAATCGAATGATTGAAATGGTACTCTAGCCTAGAAGAGGAACGCAGGATGGACATTCTGGTAATGGGTGACCCGTCTGGATGTTGGGCCATTGCGAAAAACACCTGAAACTGCCGCTCTGCTTCGACAAGCGATGGATGAAACTGAAGCAGTCGGAAAGGTAATGTGCCCTGATCTCCCAGAAGGGACTGCAGAGGCCCAGTGGCAGTTTATGCTAAGCCTACCCGATACAGTTCACGCCTCGATGCTGGTCGACCTTCGTCGCGGCAAGCCGCTTGAATTAAACTACTTGAGCGGAGATGTTTCCCGAATTGGTCACGAACAGGGTGTTGCGACACCTTTGCATGACTTTGTGACAGCAGCGTTGCAACCTTACGTAAACGGCGCACCAATCTAGCGATGAATGGCTGCTTGGTCCCTGCGGTTTCAACGGGTCGCTGCAACACAGGCTTCAAATTTCTCTGCTGGGGTTTGGTATTGCAAGGTCTTTCTGGGCCGTTCATTGAGCTGGCGTGCGACCGCGCTGAGTTTGGCTTGGCTGAAGCCCGATATATCAAGGCCTTTCGGGAAGTACTGGCGTAGAAGCCGATCGGTGTTTTAATTACTGCCGCGTTGCCACGGGGATCGGCGTCCCCAGAAACCAAAAGCAGACGTTTGGACTGTCCAGCCCCATTTTTATGAGCCGCTTTTGAGCAATGTTTCTAGAACAGTTGGACGCATGTTGAGAGCCTGATATGGTCAGTAAAAGAAGCTTGAAGGCCGACCAAATGATGAAAAACGGGCATTCAGCAAAACCCATAGTCGGCCGCTTAACCGGATTTGCCGCTCTAACCTGCTTGCAGGATAACTGGAGAAAACAGTCAAATATTGCCAAGTCGTTGGCTCCGTAAAAGAGGTCGCCACTCGAGGGGGAACTACCTCAACGCTTTTGGTCGTCGCCCGAGCCGTGCAATCCAGCCAAGTGGACTGGCAAGGATGGAAAACATCTCAATGTAACAAACGTATAATCCGTTTCGGTAAAACGCCAGCGTCGGCAAGTCTGAAGCGTCGATTCCGTGCTCGGATGAAAAATGCTTAATCAGCGCATCGCTGTCAGTCATGAAATCATCGGGGGCGACCTCGACAATTGGAAAAACCGTCTTCTTGCCGGAACGCCGGTCGATTTCAGACTTCACGCTTTCAAAATCGGGGCCGTCAGGGTCCATCGCCACAAATTGGAACCGGTCTGAAATCCCGGCCTCGGTCACGAAAAGACGAAATTTGAACGAATATGGGCAATTGGTGCGAACCCATGCAGTAGGCTTGAAGTCTGACAAAATTTACCTCCGGTTTAGTTGCTATCAGAAAATTTAGATAAGAACTGCGTTTTTCCAGGCGAAATCCAGCACCGGTGAGCAAAGCATCATCAGTGCGTTAGGTTTTTTGGGGCTCCGTCTTCATTTGTTTTTTGACCTCCGCAACCACCTGATCCAGAGACTCGCTGCCTTTGGGATAATAGGCCTTGGCCCACCCCTCCAGCCGTGCACGATCGTCTTCTGTCAGGGTCTTGGCGGACAATACAATTATGGGGATTTCGCTCCATTCGTCGTTTTTCCTGAGCGCTTCCGCAAACTCAAATCCGTCCATCTCGGGCATCATCAGGTCCAGCAGCAGAAGCGAAGGTACGAATGTCTTGAGCTTTTCCAAAGCAACTTTTCCGTTCTCCGCCTCCTGCACGGTGAAGCCCTGACCTACCAGCGTTCGACGAAGAACTGACCGCGTGGCCTCATCGTCTTCCACGACCAAGACAGCGGCGTCTTCGCCTGAACCGATGAGTGATTGAATCACCCCGAGCAGCTTTTTGCGCTCAACCGGTTTTGTCATGTATTCGGCCGCCCCAAGCGAAAACCCGAGTTGTTTGTTGTCAATGATCGAGACCATGACCACGGGTATCTCTGCGGTTTCGGTATCCGATTTCAATTTCTGCAATACCGACCACCCGTCGAACTTCGGCATCATGACATCCAGCGTAATGACATGGGGCTTGTGGGCCCTCGCCATGCGCAATCCGTCTTCACCATCCTTTGCCTCGATTGTCCGCAGTCCGGCGGTGGCAAAGTTCCGATGCAGAAGCTCTCTGACATGCGGGTCGTCGTCGATGACAAGAACGACGGGCGCATCTGCAGCAACAGCCACCTCCGAGCGTTCGTGTTCTTCTGGCGCCGCAAAGACCTCTGCGTCGCGCAAAACCGACATTCTGAATGTCGAACCTTCGCCAATGGTGCTTTCAACAACAAGATCACCGCCCATCATCCGGCAGAATTCCCTGCTGATGCTTAGCCCCAGTCCCGTCCCACCAAAGTTTTTCGAGGTCGAGGAATCCGCCTGCGTGAACGGTTCGAAAACCTTCTCCATCTGCGCGTCGGTAAGCCCGATCCCCTGATCCGATACCGCAAATTCAACCATTGAACCGGGTTGGGGACTGGAGATCATTACGCGTATCAGGCCATTCTCGGTGAACTTCGCAGCGTTCGACAGAAGATTGAAAATGCTTTGTCGGATTTTGGTCAGATCGTTGTTGATCGTTCGCAATTCCCCTTCGACAACAATCTCGAGCGTGTTGCCATTCTTATCAACCATCGGCGTGATCGTGTTCGAGACATCGGAAATCAAGTCAGCGATCTCGAACGTCTCGGTATAGAGTTCAAGTTTCCCGACCTCGATTTTCGACAAATCAAGAATATCATTGATCAGACTCAGAAGGTGCTGCCCAGCGCGCTGAATCTTGGTCAGGTCCGGTATATACTCGCCATTCCCGTCATCTTCCGCGTCATCGATCAAAAGTTCCGAGTACCCGATGATTGCGTTCAGCGGCGTGCGAAGTTCGTGGCTCATGTTCGCCAGAAACTGCGATTTTGCGGAATTGGCCTCGATGGCGGCGTCCCGGGCGACACCCAGCTCTTGCACAAGTTCGTCCAGCTCTGCCTCATGCTTCGTTGCTTCGGTAATGTCGGTAAAGACGGAAACGATCCCTCCTTCTTGGGTCGGGGCGCCTTCGGATCTCAGCCACCTGCCGTCGGGCTGCTGGTCAACAGAGTTTCTAACCTTGTTCTCCCGTCTGAATTTCAGCACCGACTGAACCCATTCCTCCACGTCAGTTTCATCTTTGAAATTTCGTGTGGAGTTTCTGGATTGACGGGCCAAGTCTTCAAACTTCATGCCGACCTGGAAGATGTCATTTCCGCCAAAAGAGGCACTGAACATATCGGCGGCCCTGCGGTTGAACAGCACAATTCGGTCTTCTTTGTCATACAGCACAAATCCTTGTCCCATCGCTTCAATGGCGTCCATCAGGCGGCTATGGGCAAGTTCAGCCTCATCTGCCAGCTTGGCAAGTTTGGTTTCGTAGGTTTTGGATTCGGTGATGTCCGTAAAGACGGAAACAGTGCCGCCATCACTGGTGTCGAACCCGTCAGAGCGGTACCACCGTCCGTCCGGCATCAGATCGGTTGAACTGCGCACCTTGTTGGCGCCGCGCACTTTCAGAACCTTCTGGACCCATGCCTCTTGTTCCGCTGCCGACAGGTCCGCATGCATCTGGCTGGCCGACAAACGGAGCCCGACTTCGAAAGGGTTGCCGACTTTTGGCGCCACACCACCGGTGAAACACTTGTAAAGATCGACATAACGTTGGTTGAACAAGACGGTATTGTCGTCCTTGTCGAACAGGCAGATTGCCTGACCCATCGCTTCGATTGCATCCATCAGACGGGCATGCGCGGTTTCCGCCTCCTCCTGTGATCGCGCGACCTCTTCTTCGGCCTGATTGCGCTGCGCGACAGAACCCAGCAACGCTCCGACATGCCCCAGCGTCTTTATCGTCTCGACATTTGCTTCCTGCGGCTGCTTGGAAAAGAACTCGAGTACACCGACCACCTGATCGTGCAGCACGATCGGAAATCCCATGACGGAGCGAAGCCCCGCAAGTTTTGCGAATTCGCTTCTTCGCAAAGACGAATCCGTATCCAGATCCTCAATCCAGACCGCCTGTCCGGTGCGCACAACTTTGTCGGGCAGCCCGTCAGCACCGCCGAACCGAAAGGTTTCGGTAGCTTTGCGCAAGGCAGAGACCCCCTTGGCATCGTCAATATGCCAGATGCCCGATGGCACAAGTGCGCTTTTCCCATTCTCGTTTGCCACAACATAGGCATGTCCGACCGACCAGCCCGCAAAGGAACAAACCTCGTGCAAAGCGGCCTGCAAAGCGGCCTCGAAGCTTTCAGCAGAGTTCACCTGAAAAACGACATTCTGCAAAAGCCTGACGGATGCTGTCCGCTCTGCCACCCGCGCCTCCAGACGGTCATTGGCAGCCAAAAGTTCGCGCTTTGCGGTGCGCTCAGCCGTCATTTCCCGCCCGTAGACGTTAATATAGCCCTTGCCCGCGATCAGTGCGAAATTGAAGTGAAACACCCGCCCGTCCGGCAAATCGAAATCCGCGGCGGCATTATCTTTGCTGCGCACCACCTGCGCAACCACCGAGGCAAGTTCAACGTTCAGCCGCTCCGGCGGCCCCGGATATATCAGCCCGGGCATTTCGCGTGCAGAAGGGTTGGCGACCAAAACCTCGCCGACTGCGGAAATTCTGATTACCGGGTTGGGGTTTTCCTCGGGAAACTTTGCGAAATCCTCGACTATCTGCATATTTTCGCGTATCTTGGTGACATCACGGCCATAGACGTTGACGTAACCTTCCTCGGGAACAGGGTCGAAAAAAAGAGACAGGATCCGCTCGCCAGACTGAAAATCCCCGAATTCGCTCTGGCCGCCGTTCAGTGCCTTGGCGGCCATTCTGGCGGGCTTGGCAGTCAATTTGTCGTTGTTTTTGGTCAGCAGACCGACGGCGTCGCGCGCGGCCGAATTCGGCAGCATGACTTTGCCGCTGTCCGTTACGCGGAATATCGGGAACGGGCATTCGTCCAGAAGAACCGCGGAAATATCCGGCGTCGCCTGTTGGTTTTCGGGCTCTCTGGACTTCGATTTTCTTGTCATGAGCGGCTTTCGATATAAATGGTGTTCCGATTTTGGGGCGATATCATGCTGAAAAAGCGTCGCGGAACGGTTTCAAATTCAAGCCCTTGCGCAGCGCGAGCGCGCCAGATTGACCGGATGAAAATTCCACCTGGCACCCGTCCGATCCCGCGATTTTCCGTCACTTCAGGACGCTTCGCGCGATCGCCGGACCTGAATGAAGGCTCTTCGCTCCTTTCGGTCACCGTTGCGCCACGATTTGACCCTGAAACATCGCGCAAAGCAAGGAATTGGTGAAATTCACCGGGTTTCACCGATGCCCCCGGATACAATACGTTGCCTTGCGCGCGTTCCTGAACCTATGATCGGGTCGGGACCTTGCGTTTTTTGTGGCGCACAAAATTTAGGGGGCAATGTCTGATGGAAGCGACCACACGCGACGCCGCGGAATACGCGGGCATATTGCCAGAGTTCATAATTGGCATCACCGGTCACCGGGATGTCGCCGACGATGACCCCCCCCGACTGCGCGACAATCTCCGCAACGCATTGTCGAAAATCGTCGCAGCCTTGCCGAATATTCCCGTTCGCATCGCGACTGGCCTTGCTGAAGGTGCCGATACGATCGCGACGGAAATCGCGCTGGAGATGGGTATCAACGTCCTCGCCGTTCTTCCAATGCCGCGAAATGAATACCGTAAGGATTTCAGCGGCGATGCTTTGGCAAAACTAAACGATCTGTTGGCGGACCCCCGCATCAGCGTAACCGAAATCCCGTTTATTGAGGGCGACACGGCGGCGCAATCCGACCAGGACCTGCGGGACGGGCAATACAGCTTGCTCGCCGATTATCTGGTTCGCCGGTCAAATCTAGTGTTCGCGATCTGGGATGGTGAAAAGAATGGCCTTCCGGGGGGAACCTCGGACGTTGTCATGCGTTATCTGGGCGATGGACGGGAAGCGAGCCCAAACCCGATTTCAAACGAGGGCCGTATTGCGGAAAGCTGCGGAAACATTGTCGCGTGGATTCCGACCCGTCGAAAATCAACACAAAGCGCGGTTGATCAGGATCAGCCTGTTTATTTGATCTCGAACGCGAATTACGATTGCTATTGGCCAAGTGGCAGCGTGCCAGAACCCATTCTGACGCGGTGGGCCGGCTTTGACGGTTTCTATCTGGAACGCGTGTCCGATCAGGGGCGTGACTTGCCCGGCTACGGACTGGATGACCTGTCGGGGGGGCTGGATTCCACTGAACTCTTGGGGCTAAACGCAGAGTTCATTCGGGCCGACCAAATCGCCAGATTCTACCAGACCCGATCCCATTTGATGTTTGCGTTGTTCGGCCTGTTGGCCGCCGCGATGGGTTTGGCGTTTCTGGTCTATGCAAAGCTTTTGGCGGACAAGAATTTGCTGATTATTTACGTGGGCTTATTCATCGCGGGCTTCGTTGGGTTCAGATATACGCACCGTTTGCACCTGCACGCCAGACATCTGGCATATCGGGTGCTGGCAGAAACATTCAGAGTCCAATATTTCCTAATTCTTTCCGGAGCAGGCAAAACCTATAATCCAAGGCGCATATTAGGCCTGACCTCTGTCGACCAGTTCCAGCGGTTTGAATGGCTGCAAGAGGCAATCAGGGTTTGCGAACCGGTCTGTTATTTCGGCCACCACCCGCGCGACAAGATTCTGGAAACCGTCAGCCAAGGCTGGATAACCGATCAACTGAAGTATTTTGAAAAGAAGCGGCACCTTTTGCACAGGCAGCACCACAGATTGGAGAAGATCAAATTCGCGCTTTTGGTGGGATCGGTCGTTGGTGCGCTTTCGCTGATCTTTTTCAAAAAATCCCTCATCCACCTCGACATGATGGGATATGACGGAAAAGCTTGGTTGGTATTTTTCATGGGATTGCTCCCCCTTTGGGCAGCAGTTTGGGAACTCTACCAAGGCAAAATGGCAACGCGTGAATTGCTCTGGCAGTATGCAAATCAGACAAAATACTTTCGGGCGGCAAGTTATGAAATCCAGCAGGTTTCCAATCTGAAAGACGGACAAAAGATTGTCAGGGATCTGGCGGATAAAGCGCTTGTCGAAATCTATATGTGGAGCGTTCACCGCTTCCACCGCGAACACGAACCTCCGGCGGCCGGGTAGTCATGGAAAAGTCCCGACAGGCGAACCAAAGCTTTCAAAGCCGCCTGGCGGACCTCCGGCACGAGCTTCGCACGCCAATCGGACACATCATTGGCTATTCCGAACTGATCGACGAAGACTTGTCCGAGGATCAAAGGAAGGTCTACGGACACGATTTGTCGGCAATCATGGGTGCGGGTCAAAAGATGCTGTCCATCATCGACCAGCACCTTAATGCGCAAAAGTCGTCGGTTGAGGAAATTGAACTCGCTGAGGCCCAGTTTTCGCTGCGTATGCAGCTCAACCATGTCGGTGGATACACCGAGATGCTGCGCGAAGATGCGATGGACCGCGGTGACAAAAGTCTGGTCGAAGACCTTGCCCATATCGGCACGGCGGAAAAAAGCGTGCTTGGCCTTATCGAAACCATAGGCACAGTACTTGTGGGTTCCGATCAGCCAGAGGATTTCAAGCACGCAATCCAGCCAGCAGAGGCGGATTCCCAGGAACTTGCCGCCGCCGCAATTGCCGGTATCGGCGGGGACATTCTTATCGTGGATGACGACCCCATGAACAGGGAACTTCTTTGCCGCCGCCTTGTGCGCGGGGGCTATAATCCAACGGCCGTCGCATCCGGAAAAGAGGCGCTGGCGTTTCTTGGTAAGCGGCGAATTGATTTGGTCTTGCTGGACTACATGATGCCCGAGTTTTCCGGACTGGAAACGCTGCACGCCATCAAAGAAAACCCCAAAATGCGGGCGGTTCCAATCATCATGCTTTCTGCAAGCGATGCTTCGGACATCATGGTGCGTTGTATCTTGTCAGGGGCAGAGGACTATATCGCCAAGCCCTTCAATCCTGTGCTGCTGATCGCGCGCATCAATGCGGCACTGGAGAAAATACGGCTACGCAGAAACGCGGCCCGGCAAATCAGAGTGTTCATATCTTCGCCCGGTGATGTCATCCCCGAACGTCAGGTTGCGAAAATGGTTCTGGGCAGGCTGAACGACGAATTCTCCGGACGTGCATTGCTCATTCCGATCCTGTGGGAGGAAGAGCCGTTGTTGGTAACAGAAACATTTCAGGCACAGATCCACCCACCCCACGAAGCCGATATCTATCTGGGCGTTTTGTGGTCTCGTATCGGGTCCCCCCTGCCGCCTTCGATTTGCAGGGCAGACGGTACCGCCTATGAGTCAGGGACCGTGTTCGAATTTGAAGACGCTTTGGAAGGCCACCAGGCGACCGGTAAACCGGAAATGTTGCTGTATCTCAAATCCGGATTCCCAGAGGTCTCGCTGCAAGATCGCGAAGCCGTGCTCAACCGGATCGAGCAGATAGACATGCTGAACGAATACCGCGAAAAAATGCTGATGGCCAAAGACGGCACCTATGCCGCAGCATTTCACATGTTCGACACGATGGGTCAATTTGAGGCCATGCTGGACACACACCTGCGGAAACTGATCCAGTCCATCCTGGAACGACGGTGACAACCAGAAGAAAATTGCCTGCTGAGAGAAAAAATACTACTGTAACCAACAAATGATCGGGGAAAAAATGGCCAGGATACTTCTTGTTGAAGACAACGAGCTGAACCGAGACATGCTGTCGCGTCGCCTTAAGAAGCGCGGGTTTGATATCACTATTGCGATTGATGGGCAGCAGGGAATTGACATGGCAATCTCAGGTCAGCCCGACCTGATTTTGCTGGATATGAGTCTGCCTGTCGTGGATGGCTGGGATGCTGCCAAAGCGTTAAAAGGAAATGATGCGACGAAGGTCATTCCGATTATTGCGCTTACTGCGCACGCGATGGCTGGTGACAAGGAAAAGGCGCTTGAAGCCGGATGTGACGACTATGACACAAAGCCGGTCGAACTTACCCGACTTCTCGAAAAAATCGCACTCTGGGTCAAGACTTGAGCGTCGGAAAAGATAGCGAACCGGTTGGCGACCCCCAAGCGACCGTCACGGCAGCATTGCTGCAAGGCGCTGATGGCTGGAGTTTGGCCTCTGAAATGCTCGCGAGCGAACCTGGGCTGCTCCGCCACGCGAACCTGAGCGAAGCGGACCTGAGTGATCTTGACTTGTCATCGCTGGACCTTTCACATGCGGATTTCTTTCGCGGTCAGTTAGAGCGCGCAAATCTGAAGAAATCCATTCTGACCCATGCAGAATTTGCGCATGCTGACATGCGCGGTGCCGCACTTTACAAGGCAGACCTGCGCAATTCAATTCTGCACGAGGCGGACCTGTCTGGCGCGGATCTTTCATCGACGGATTGCCGTGGCGCGGACTTGCGCGGGGTCAACTTGCGCAATTCAAATCTTTCGGGTGCTGATTTGCGCGGCGCTGATCTGACTCAGGCCGATCTGAGCAATGCTGATTTAACTTACGCAGACGTAACCGGTGCCAAATTCCATTTTGCCCGCCTTGATGAGGCGAATGTCACCCATATCAAATACGGAAACTATCGGGAAATGGTCGGGAAATTCCTTGGGGTTCGGGGGGTGGATCAGTGCTTTGGCAATGCGCTGTTCCTCCGGGATGCCAAGGATCAAGATTATATCGACACATTTTATCAGTCCTTGCTAGACCGGCCCTCCAGCATTGTAAGAAGCATTGAGCTGGTTTTGTTCAAGGCATGGGCGCTTATCGATCATGGCCGTAGTCTGATTAAAGTCGCGCTCTATGCGACCATTGTCGCGGCGCTGTACGGGCTGATTTATCTGGCGGATATGAACTTTGACTGGGGAATCATGGACTATTCCAATTCGGCCCAGACCTGGTTCACGCCATTTTATTACTCCGTTGTGACCTATACCACGCTTGGCTACGGGGATGTGACCGCAAACAGTCTGCTTGGTGAAATGCTGGTCATCAGCGAGGTCATTGTCGGCTACTTCACCTTGGGGCTCTTACTGGCAATTCTGGCAAACACGATCGCAAGACGAAGCTGACGCCGCCGCAATTGTTGCCCCGGGGCAACCGGAATTAACAGCGCGGGGGCAAGCAACGGTCTTCGACTCATCAGTCACCGACCACAAAGTAGTCACCATTCCGTGACTGACTTTGGTCTATGAGGCCGTCCACCAATACGGTAGCAATCGGGATAGCTACTGGCTTTTTGATTTGATCGGCCAAAGTGGGATGCCTTGTTCTGCCTATGCTGCACGCGAATGTAACTCGAAACATAAGATGGTGACCTATGATGTCTGGAACTCAATCCGAACAACCTTCTCTGGCATATCTGGCATATCTGGCATTTGGTGGCGGAACCCCGAAAAAGGCGATCGGGGCCTCGCTTGTGGTTGGGACAATTTTGGTGAGCATCAATCATGGCGATGTTATTTGGGCAGGCGATTCACCCGAAACTCACAAAATCATCCTGACGTATTGCGTGCCTTATTTAGTGACCACTTGGGGGGCGATCACGGGAAAGCTCGCGGCAGTTGAAGCAAAGTAGCATCGGTAAACGGCTACTGGGCTGTGCCGGGGTGGCGCCAAGGGTTCGACAAGATCAGTCCTGAAAATCGACCGATGCATGCGTGCCGTCGCAAAAGGGCTTGTTCTTTGACCGCCCGCATCGGCAAAGCGTTACACGGTTACGTGTCTCCAGAAATGTCCCGTCCGGCATCATCACGGGCACCTCACCGGAGACCCAAAGGGGACCCGCTGTTTTTGATCTGTCATCTTTGGCGATCGCGGCAATTTCGCGTGGGAGTTCTGCCTCGATCTCTGTCATGTCACCTTCGACCGGCAATTCGTATACGAAGGTTCCGGACGGACAGCGATCAACCATCGCCATGATCTGGATTTTCGCGTTGGTGTCGGCGGATTCAGGAATCAGTGCGCGAATTCCGCTGGCCTTGTTGAAGCAATACTTGGCGTGCACACAGTAGGAGTTGTCGACCTTCACCCGAATTTCGTCGCCTTCCAGCACCTCCTGCGTTTCGGATACGGGCGCGAATGTGTCCGGCCCCGCATCATCAAAATCGATGTGATCGTGGGTCCCGTCGCAAAACGGCTTGGTCTTCGACTGACCGCAACGGCACAGAACAAAGCCTTCATCCGCCGAAATGGTTTCGGTTGTTGCCCAATTCAACGCCTCGCCTGCGGCGCTGGTGACACGCTTCTTGCGCACCAACGGGATGTCGCCGTGAACGGCATAAGGACCTTTTTTGCGGATCTCGATCCAGTGGTCGTGCGTGTGAAGCGGCGGGCGGTAGGCGAAATAGGGACCCACCGTAGTTTGCCCGTCACCCGACGGCATTGCAATCAATTCCGAGATAAGGTGCCGCAATTCGAACATCGTGCCAGCTGTTTCGCCGAAAAGCCGTGGCTCGCCCGCGAATGCACGCTCCATCATGCGAAGCATGTCGCTGTAGCCTTGCGCCAATGCCTCCATTTTTTCGCGGGCTTTGCTATCTGTCGGGTAGTCTTCGATAGCCGGGTTTTGCCGCATATTGTGCACGGCATCCCAGTCGACGGTAAAACGCGCGCCGGTCGGACCAGATTCGGGCGTATCATCGGCCTTGTAGCTGCGCCCTTCAAGGATTTCCTGAAACCGGAAATAGTGGCCGACTTCTTCGCTCTCCGGATGAAACATATTCCTGTCGCCATCAAAGATCGACCCGTGATCCAGACCCTCGCCCTGTTCGACGATTTCTTCCATCGCGGCCAGCGCCGAAGCAAGGTCCGTTACTGCAATCAGATGGCCAGCCCCGCCGTAGTAAGTGGTTTCAGCCGTCAATTGCCAAGCGGGATCGCCGGAAAACACGGCGTCTTGCCCCAAAGCCTCACAGCAGGATTTCAGGCCTTCGATAATTGCGGAATAGAACTGTCCAATTGAATGATAGTTCTCTTCAAGCGGTTCAGCGTCGGTTTCGGCGGGTCGCTCGATATTTAGGAACGATTTTACCGCTTCAGCAGAAAACTTTCCGAGATTAACGACGAAGGAACCGTCGCCGTGCGGGAGTGGCGTAGGAAAGGTTGGGATGAAACCGTCGTAGTCGAACCTTGGCGTGCCGCCGACGGCATTCAAAATATTTGCTGCCAGCGCCATATGCAGCATTTCTTCCAGAAAGACGCTTTTGATGACCTCGACCGATTCAACATTGGTACCATCCTTGATTGAGTAGAGCGCTGTCAGGTAGGGCGCCAACGTCGCGTGTTCCAGCTCGATCGCCCACTGTAGATGCGTTCGCAGGCTTTCCAGATTTGATATGGCCATGATTGTTCTCCCTGATTTGGTTCACTGCATTTGGATTGCGCCCAACCAATGTTCGATATTGAAAGCTTAGTGTGTCGCGGTTCTCTGGTCCAGCCACTCGACCAGCGAAGGGATCTTGATCCACGTGCCTTTCGACAAGCCTACGATGAAAGGGTGGAGCGCCTTATGGGCAAGATTGCTACCCTTACCGCTCCAAATCGGACCTTGAAGCTACTGCACAGTCCTTCGAAAAAACCGCCGTTTTTGGTACGCTGCCCAAAGCAGCCGTTGGCGCAGCCGCAGCGAAAGTCCGGTTCCCGCCCATTCTGTTGAAAAACAGCGTGTTGCTCACGCAGAAAGTGGCGATCTAAATAGAGTCGGAGTGCCTTTGTTGTCAGGCTTTGCGCGTTTGCTGCGGTGCAGGAAAGATCTTGGCTAGTTTACGGAGGTTTTGGGCGGTTGCGGCGAGAAGGAATTCGTCATTTGCACCGCATGGGCCGCGTAATCGGAGTCGCCCCAGCCCAAGGATGCGTTTGAGGTGAGCGAAGAGCATTTCGACTTTCTTTCGTAGCCGCATCGAGATGGCGTATTGCTTTGTTTTGGCGATATCGCGTGCAACCTGGCGGGCGTCTTCGTGTTCTTCACGGGTGATGGATCGGAAGCCAGCGTTGGGGCAGCATTTCGCTTTCGATGGGCAGGCCTGACAGGTCAGCTTCAGTCCGCGATACTTGGCAACGCCTTTGCCGTCAGGGCCGCGATTTGGGTCTGAGTAGTTGCGCCGGAACTGCTTGAGCGATTCACCCTCGGGACATATGTATTGGTCGTTCGCGGCGTCCCATTCGAAGTCAGCGCGAGACCATGTGCCGTCAGTCCGTCCAGCTTTATCCAGCACCGGAATGTGGGGATTGATTTTGCGACCAACGAGCCATCCAAGCATCGGCCCCGATCCATAAGCGCTGTCTGCGATGAGGCGTTCAGGATCAATATCATGGCGATCCTTGATACGGTCCAGCATAGTACGCACCGATCCGACTTCAGCCTGACGGATGGATCTGGTTCCCTCGACGTCGACAATCACGCTGTGATCTGTGTCGATCAGATAATTGGTGGAATAGCTAAAGAATGCTGGGCCTTTACGGGCTGCCGTCCACTGGCTTGCTGGATCAGAATGGGATGTGAACTTGGGCTCGACCTCAGATGCTGCGCCAAAAGCGGCGTCATCCAAAACATCCAGATATTCCTTCACGGCGCGTGGCGCATCGCTAGGATCAATGGCGCTGCGATCCCAGTCCTCCTTTGGCGTAGAGTTCTGTTTGTTCGCATCAGCCTCAATCAAGCTGGCATCTGCGGCAAGCCGTTGGCCGCTTACAAGACCGTCGGCGATACATCGCGCGACGGTCTTTTCAAACAGATGACGCAGCAGCGCGCTCTCACGGAAACGCCCATGGCGGTTCTTTGAGAACGTCGAATGGTTTGGGATAGGATCAGACAAATCAAGGCGACAAAACCAGCGATACGCCAAGTTCAAGTGCGCCTCTTCACACAGCCGACGTTCAGACCGGATGCCAAAGCAGTACCCCACCAACAGCATGCGGATGAGTAGCTCGGGGTCGATGGATGGACGGCCAGTGTGGCTGTAAAACGCAGCCAGATACT
>Ga0075467_10000715_pt1 | contig 27109 bp, 23 predicted proteins | sample DEB08_DNA_9_FD_75067 | JGI IMG/M metagenome (GOLD analysis project Ga0075467, IMG submission 75067) | Aqueous microbial communities from the Delaware River and Bay under freshwater to marine salinity gradient to study organic matter... | ecosystem: Environmental > Aquatic > Marine > Coastal ... | reverse complement strand
GAGACATATGTCTGTGACCTGGTTCTGGCTCTGAATATGATCTATCCCATTCAAGAATTCTACCTTCATCATCTATCACAAATCCTGGTCGTAATTGTTTCTGCTGTTGTTTAATTTTTTCTACAAATGCATTGTTGATTTTTAACACTTTACAAGCTTTGATATAGTTATCAAACACCTCATAAATTATTTGCTGATCCATTGCAGAACCTAAACACGACGCAACCATATTGCCATCTTTATTTAAAAATCGATTTTCAGGAGACGTTGAAGGTGCCGATATTAATGTTCCATCTCTAGGATCTTCAATAATCCAATCGCTATAAAACCGCACGACTTCCTGTATGGCTGGAAAGGCTCTATCTTTTAAGAATGTTTCATCTTTAGTATATTCATAATGTTGCCAGTAATGCTGCATTAACCAGCCACCACCACCAACTGAACATCCCCAATAAGCAGTTGGAGCCCTTAACCATGTTGCTGCCCACAAATCTGTGGCATGCGGAATAAACGTACCACTACACCCAAAATTTGCACGTGCTGTTACTTTTCCATTTTCTACTAATTTATCAATGTAGTCAAATAATGGAGTATTGAGCTCATTTAGGTTTGTCATGTTCGCAAGCCAATAATTCATCTGTAAATTGATATTGAGGTGGTAATCTGCATTCCAAGGCGCTGCAATGTGTTCGTTCCATAAGCCTTGAAGATTTGCTGGATTAGTTCCTTCTCTAGAAGATGCTATGAGAAGATAACGACCATACTGAAACAATAAAGCTTCTAAACCAGGATCAACAGCTCCATCTTTTATACGAGCTAATCTTTGGTCTGTAGGAATTGTATCCAAATCGTTTGCCCCAAGTTTGATATCTACTCTTGAATACAGGTTCTGATAATCTTTAACGTGTTCAGTTCTCAAATCATCAAAACTCTTTGAGATTATGGCTTCCAAGTCAAGACTGTTTTGATTTTTGTATTCGTCAAAGTAGTAGGATGAATTTGAGACAATAAACAGCGTTGCCTTTTTAACATTTTTTAATTCAAGGAAATCTTCACCTTTTATTATGTCACCATCCTCATTAACTATTTTTAAACAGGTCTCAAATTTAACGCCATTCAAAATAGGTGCTGCTTCAGAATCAAAACGTCCTTTTCGCTGGGTGACTTCACCTTGCATAAAAAGAAGGTTCTCCTTATTGGTGAAAGATGAGGCCGTTGGAAATCCGTCGTCTTCGGGTCTGCTCATTTTAATCTTTCCATTTAATCCTTCAGTTGCAGCAGAAGTGAGCTCTATAACTATTACATTTTTAGGATGGGAAACAAAAACCTTTTCCGTTACTAGCTGACCGTTTGTTTTATAAGAAATCGTTGAAGTTGCAGAACTAATGCTTAATTCTCTTTTATAATCAGTTATATTTTGATGATCAAAACCAATGAATAAATCGCCCAAAGTTTGGTGAGATCTAACAACTTCCTTTCTAGAAAACTTATCTACAAATAGTTTGTCTGCTTCATCATTTTTGGCTTCAAACAGTAATTTCCGAATCTCTTCAAGGTCATTTTTATTCCCTTCAGGTTCATTCCAATCTTCACTGTCTGCTGGCCACATGGAATCATCATTCAATTGAATACGCTCATTAGAGGTATTACCGAAAACCATAACGCCCAACTTACCATTTCCAAGTGGCAAAGCTTCATTCCAATCTTTGGCTGGCTGCTTATACCATAGTACAGCGTCCTTTGGGCTTTCTTGACTACAAGTTATAAATAAGAAAGCCAATAACGTAAGGGTATATTTAGTAGCTTTTAAATTGTAGTTATTCATGTTTTAATTTTCTGAAATAATGTTATCAATCTCAACAATAGCTCCATTTAGCATTTCAAGATACCATTCCATTTGTACATAATGATGATACAAATCATCTAAAAACTCAGAAAGCTGTTCAGGGTTCATATCGCGAAAGTTCCCAGTTCGTCTTTCATAACTATATTTTTTACTTATAAAAAACCACCTTCCATCTATAATTTGGCCATTATCAATCAATCTATCGTACGTTGAATTATAGATTTTAACAATGTCTTGTAGTAAGGCTTTATTACTAAATGTATTAATTTGATTACCAGATACTGCAGATTCATAAGAGCCAGAAATTGGATAAAATGTACGTTGACTTACAAAGTATTTTTGAAATAACGAATCCAATGATGGCCTAGCGTTAGTGTAACGGTTTGGTAAGTCAATGCATAAGGCTTTATAAGCCTCCTTTCTTGGTTCCATATGGTTTATTATAACATTAATAAAAGCCTTATCTTGTATTAGGTCCTTTTTTACACTCGCTATAAATTCATTTTCAGATATGGCTTGCTTTCGAGACTCATTCCACGTATTAATTTGTAAGGCAATCAAAATTCCAATAACCACCAGTACAATTTCTCCAATAGCGTATTTAAGGTACTTTCCTGTTTTGTTCTCCATGAGTAAGTTTTGTCTAATATGTCTAAAGAATTTAATCATTGGTTTGTCAAACAAGAAATTACAATATTTCCTTAGGTATTATTTTTCTCGTCCAAGTACTTAAACGCTTCATATTTGCAACTTCGCTGTCTGGATTAAAGCTCAAAGTTGTTTCCCAAGAATTCTCAAGTTTAAACTCCTCGTTCATACCTTTTAAAACACCTTGTGCGATCTCTTTAGATTTTACAATTGCAATGCACTCTGTATTTAAATTAGCACTTCTAGGATCCAAGTTAAACGTACCAATAACCGTTGTTTCATTATCAATAACCATCGATTTTGCATGCAATCCAAATATGGGTTTGTTAATTAATACATCTTGTAGTTCTCCAGTCATAATTGCTTCTCGAATCTTAGCATCTGGTCTAAACTCAAAAATTCTAACTCCAGTTTTTAGTAAGGCTTCTCGGTCAGATTGGTAACCACTAAAGGCTTCTACATTATCAGTAGAGGCTAAACTATTGGTTAAAATTCTAATTTTTACACCACGATCTACAGCTTCTTTAAATAAATTCTGACTGAGTTCTGTTGTTATTAAATATGGCGTTTGAATGTCTATAGATGTTTTGGCGTTTTTTACCAAATCTATAAGTGCTGTTGTTGAAACACCTCCTCCACCTAAACCATCTTCACCATCGTTTTTTCCTGGCTCGTCAGACACGAAACGAACGTCGTCTGTCCAAACTAAAGCACCAGAATTTACAATAGCCTTAAATGTGTCAGGCAACGCCTCAATGCGTGTTCTTACTTGTGGCCAAAAGTTATCTGGATTACAGGCATACTCATGAAGGTTATCAAAACGATTACTAGCAGTGACGTTTTCAGGTATAGTTTTAATAACGTCTGTCACATCCTGACTTAAGTCACTATTCCAAAAGTCATTAAATGATGTACTCACCGTTTTAGATGCCTTGCCTAATAATAAAATATCGCGATCTCTAAAATTATATTCGTGATCGTAATCAAAATACTCATCTGCAATATTTCGGCCTCCAGTAATAACTACTTTACCATCCACAATAAACGTTTTATTGTGCATGCGTTGATTGGCTGCTCTGAAATCGGTTGTGAATTTTCCTATTTTCTGAAATATATTCTTACCTAAATTAACACCAGGATTATATATTTTTACTGAAATATTTTCGTGTGAATTAAACATTAAGATATCTTCTATCTCAGCATCCACCATAATATCATCCACAATAATTCTCACTTTAACGCCACGATCTGCTGCTCTTACCAAATAATCACAAGCAATAAGTCCTACATTATCTGTTGAGAAAATAAAATATTGAATATCTATGGTGGTTTCCGCATACTCCGTTAACCACGCTCTCGCAACCATGGAACCACTGCCATCTTCTAACACATAGACGCCTGTTTGGCGCTCCATCTGATCAGCAAAAACGTTCAATTCATTAGATAAGGTGATGTCCTCGTTTCTATGCATAGTTGCGCAAAAATCTGTTGTAACGGTTTCGTTTTTGCCAGCACAAGAAGCTAACATTATCAAACCAAGGACATAGTAATTTTTATTATTCATAGATAAGCTTTAAACCAAATTAGTGATTTTTGTTACCTACTAAAAGTATAGTAATTTTTTGACTCAAAAAAATGAGATATCGTTTAACGTGCTCACATAATGGCTTATTATATATTACATGCTTCTCAAAGTCATTCCAATGTACACTCAGAACCGGTAAATTATTATTCCTGTTGTAAGCAATCCGTTTTTATGGTTGACTTTCAGCTAATGCCAACAGTACTCCAATGGCTTTTTCCGCATCTTTTTTATCAACAAAAATATGGTCGTGATAATATCCAGCTACGACATTACAACTCATTTTATGCTTTGCCAATGCTGTTGCAAAAGCTGCTGTTAAACCAACCGCATCAAGAGATGAATGAATCATAAGGGTAATCCAAGAAGCAATATAGTCATAACTCAAGTTGAGTTTGTCTGCTTTCTCTTTCTCAATAACAAGAGTTGTACCTTCCTGTTCTTTAAATTCACAAATAGTGTGTTTTCGGTCAATGCTGCTAACATCTTTTATGGTCACAAAAACATAGTCTCCATCGTTTAGTTGTGGCGTCATTCCTTTTATTAATGCAGACAAATTTGTTTCTCCAGCCATATCATGTGTTCTTTTATATGTTATTGACAAACTTAATTATTTTTCGTATCTTAATGCTATGAAAATACCTGAAGACGCTTATGATTTCTTTATTATTATTGCCATAATTTGTGCACTATGGGCTTTTGTGGCTTACTTTACAAGAAAAGGCAGGAATTTTAGAAGCAGTAGAAATAAAAGGGCGAGGAAGCAGTTTTAACATGCTTAAGTCTTGTTGCGGAAAAACCCTCAGGAATTCCAAGTACACACAGAACAAGCAATTAAATACATGGTGTTGTACTTTCGTTATTATTTATTCATTATTAATCTCATTTTCCAATTTAATTATCAAGTCTTCAATAAGGACAATAATCATTCTAAATCGATTTGTTATTACGACATAGGAACCTCTTAAAAGATTTAGATAATTTTCAAATTCCAGGAATTTTTCTGAATTCTTATCTTTAAGCCATTCGTGATTTATTATAAGTTTTGGATTATTCAAATTAACGTTAGTAATTGAAGTATTATCATTATCAAAAATTGACATAAATCTATATGTATCCATTAATTCAACTGTTCTCAAAGTACTAATAAAATTAGTATTAGTTTTTTGTCGAACTTCCAATCTTGGATATGAATAATTATATAAATTAAGCAATTGAAGTTTTATTTCTTTATTTTGGAATAATTGTAATTTACCACTTGAAATAATTTCAGTGAAAGTAGAATTATTGGGTTTAAATTCGTCTATGTAAACCATCCAGGAAGAAACATTGCCATACAATGAATCTGTATTAAAACTTGAAAGTTGCATGTTATCGATTACATTCAGAATTTTCCCTTCCGCACTATTAAATAAAGAATCGAAAGCTAATAGTCTAGCTTTATCTTGAATAAGATCATCTTTAATATTTTTGTAGTATTCTTTTTCAAGAATACGATCTTTTCTTTCTTGATTCGAAATATTCACTTGTAAAGCAAGTAAAATACCTATCATCACTAAAATAATTTCGCCAATGGCATAAAGTAAATACTTGCTAAACTTGTTCTCAGTCAGCATTTTTTGTCTAATTTTTCGAAAGAATTTTATCATTGGTTAGGCATTCTATTTCTTAATGTTTTCTAATTCTGACTCTATTTCATTCATAAGCGTAGTGGCTTCAGAGATAACAACTTTGAACTCATTTATGACTCGCATATGTCTTATATAGTTATTTTTAAAATGATTACGACCACGTGTAGAATTTGCAAAGGCTATAATCAATTCGGCATTGGTAATAGAATCCTGTCTCATTGGAAAGTTTTTCTTTACTTGACCAACTCCAAACGCTTGCATTCTATAGTTACTTGTTTCTATTGTCAGTTCTAAATCTCTTAGCGAAGTATGTCGTTCAGTTACATCTTTTATATCCCAAGCTGTGAAGGTTTTGACTCTACCGTTTATTATTGCGTAATATCTATTAATTTTTTCTGATAGCTTATCAAATCCAACTAGTTTAGAGCGACCTTCATTTTGTATTTTTTGAAACGTTCTAGTATTAATTTCATAGTCCATATAAAAACCACTTAAACAATCCCATAACCTATCAGTATCCTTATAGGTGTATTCGGACTTGTCTAATACCCATTCTTCATCGGCTATATAATTATTTAAGGACTTTATTCCTTGATTAAAACGGATAGTATCCGTTTGTAAATCGCTTACAATCTCAAATAAATAATTTTTAGAATTATTATAGGCATTTCTATTTTCATTCCAATTATTAATCTGTAATGCAATCAAAATACCTATAACAACAAGAATAATTTCGCCAATAGCATACTTAAAGTACTTTCCCGTTTTATTTTGTTCCATAAGGCTAAATCTAATTCGTCTAAAAAACTTAAGCATATATGAAGGTTCTATTTTTTTCGCAAGCGGCTATCTCAACTTAGTTAGCAATTTTGATTATGTACTAAAAGTAGAATAATTTTTTGGAAGTAAAAAAATGAGATTTCGTTTAACGGTTTTTTGTATGGTACGTTGCCATTTTATTAGTTCGTATTCTTCAGCCCAGACTGGGTTTTCCTTTGTGGGGAGTTATTAAAGTTAGCCAAATTTTGGTTATGTACTTTAAACGTTATTGTGCTTTCGTTATTTATTTTTTTCAAAAAAGTAGTAGCGAGATGAGTTTTTAGTGCTGATCATATTTAGACCGCTTCCTCTTTTTTAGTCAATTTCTCAAAACGCTCCTTAAAATCAGGGGTCTCAGTACCCATCCAAGCATCCCAAAAAGTGAAATAAAGCCCATAGTTATAGTTGAATTTTTTGTGATGGTCGTCGTGATGCGATGCCCCAATCAACCATTTTACTAACCAGAACCGAACCCATTTGGCGGAATAAATTTCCACAGCTCCGTGGTTGATGGTTGTCGAAAATGTCATAAATATCAGAATAGCTAGTATAATCCAAATGTGCAAAGGCAACCACAGGACCAATAACGGCAGTACAATGGCTTGTAATAAAGATTCCAAAGGATGAAATGAGAATGAGGAAAAGGCTGAAGTTTGTAAACTCATGTGATGGTCCTTGTGTACCCATTTGTAAACCTTTGGTAAGTGCATCCATCGATGGAGCCAGTAATAAAAGGTATCCTGAATGATAAGCACAATCAATACACTCAACACCGAATACCAAATAGGATAGGCATCAAAGGACGTATAAATGGCTGTATGTCCTTGCTGCCACAAGATAATCATCCCCATTCCGAGAATCGTAAAGATGGCAGCACTAATCGCAGACCTGTAAATCTCCTTTTTAATTTGTTTGCTTCTTAATTTTGAAGTATTTAGAAATCGGTTTCGAAATTTGTTCCTCAGCCAATTATGAAAGAAATGATGATATAACCCCGAGAAGATGAGATACCGAACGAAGATAATAACAAATAGGCCTAATGATGACCAAAATACATAAAGAGCATTAAGCTGCCCGATTTGTTTAAGATATTCCATCCCTTATTCATTTAAGATTATTATATGCTTCCATGGTGTGATCTTTGCACTTTTCATTCCTGTAACTGGTTCTAATATCTAGCAAAATTCCCGATCACCATTAGTTTAATCTCGTCAACAGCATATTTTAGGCACTTACCTGCCCTGTTTTGTTCCATAAGGTTGTAGCGTATTTTTCGAAAGAATTTTATCATTGGTAATCTTTGGTTATTAATAAGTACGGTGTTCATGAATGGTTTAATTCATTCTCATAGGAGTCATAGTTCGTGCTTTAAGTCGCCATTTGCCATCTACCTTTATAAACGTACTAGAAAACCTAATTTTTCCAGGAACAGGTCGTTTCATAATAGTGCCTTTCATGTCTAGAACTCCTATCACAATACCAATATGTTCTGTTGTAATAACTTTATCTACAGTTATAGTAACATCTGAAATATCTAAATTTACAACACCATCAATAGCTTGTTTCTTATTCTCTAGCATTCCAGGAGCATTAATCAAAACAAAATCCTCAGTGGCAATGTCATTTAGAGGTTTGGTGTTTTTGTTTAAAGCATATTCCGTTAATAAATAGGCGTTTAATGATTCTAATTCTAGCTCTTGACTACTCGCTTCGTTTTGTGCAAAGCTTGTCGTTAGTATTAGTAATAAGGCAATCAGTAATTTTTTCATTATAGCGGTTTAAAATTGCACACAACTTGTTAATGCATTACTTATTGGAGTAAATAGTTTAAGTCATGTTCCTTAAAGTTAAAGATATGAATTATGAAGTAATTTCTGAGAACACACAGAAAAAGCAATTAATTTCACACGCTGTTCTGTATAATAAAATTTCTATGCTATAACGTTTATTTAGACAATAGCCATAAAACGCGATCATATGAAATTAAGTAATGCCCCAAGATTACTATGCCAAAGATCAAACTAAGAGTATCATATCCCATATCATGTATTGACCAAACAGCAAAACCAAAAATTCCAAATTCAATTATCAGCCTAATGAAACCAGCAATAATAATTGGAGCAGATCCAGATCGACTTGGATCATTTGGAACAGCAAATGTTCCCCATATAACTGCCAAAATAATAGGTATACCAACCGCTAAGACCAACCCAAACCAACTTTCACTTTGGTCCAAACCCCATATTCCTAACGAAATAAGCGCCATGATTTCCAATAAAAATCTCAAGATAAGATTTGCAGGATGTGATCCCATACCATATAAATATTTGTTCAACTAGGTTTTTAAATAACACGCAAGGTGTTACTCTTTGGTTAGCTGAATTGCTGTGAAACTAAAATAATAAAAGAAAACGAACCAGAGGATATCTGTAAGGTTTTCCAAGAACACACAAACCAGCAATTAATTTTACGCTGTTCTATTTCTTTTTGAATTAATTATTGAAAAGGACAATCACCTTTATTAATATCAATTAAATAGCCTTCAAATTCTTCAGGAGGTACTGTTTGTTCACTTTCAATGAAGATACATGTTTCAGATGAGTTTTCTAAAAGGGTATAAATCCTAATGTACTCATCCTCAGAAATAAAGAAAAGTTCTCCACAATCAAAATCCAAATCATCACAATCGCAACTATCTGAAACAAATACTGAATATAAAAAGCATGGTTCATCGGCTTTTTTGTCATCATCACTACAACTCAAGACCATGATGGTAAAGGCCAAAAGGTAAATTATATTTTTCATTGTTTAGAAGTTAAATTATTCAATATATATTCAAAGCAACATACATATATGAAATTAATTATAACGTGTTCGTATGAGACTTGTTGCATTGCTGCAGCTAAAATAATAAATGAAATCATACCAGAGAAAAAGCCATGGGATTTTCCGAATACACACAGAACGAGTAATTGATTAAACATGTTGTTATGTGATGTTTTAATTATTTTGTGTAAAAGATTATAACATTAATTCATTACAATTTCGTGATCGATTTCAGGAATAAAAACGACCCATTCCGTTTCATTATTCTTTTTTTGAATAGGTGATTTATTAAGGTGCATTTCACAATCAAACCTTATTAGCGCTATTGCTTGTCTATTTTGGTATTCTTCAGATTCTCCCTTTGGATAATCAATTGAATGATGAGCAGTATTTTTCATGCGGAATACAGAAAGCTCCTTTCCTTTTGGCACACATTGCAAATGGATTTGAAATATATTTTTTCATGAAATCAGATTTTATAAAATAATAGAGTTGTCCAAGTCTATTTAAATAAGCTACAATTTCATGATTTTGGTTTGTGTCAAATAAAGCATACAAAACCTGTTCATAACTCCAAAGCTTCCAAATGGCATTCGTTTTCGTTTTACCTTCTAAATCTGTACCTTTGCAACTTTGCTAATTTATGACCAAATTTCAAGACTATTTAGAAGTTCAAGGCGCCAGAGTGCACAACCTTAAAAATATTGATGTCTCCATACCTAGAGAGCAACTAGTGGTGATTACTGGCTTGTCTGGGAGTGGGAAATCGTCCTTGGCTTTTGATACCATTTACGCAGAAGGTCAACGTCGCTATATTGAGACGTTTTCGGCTTATGCACGACAGTTTTTGGGTGGTTTAGAGCGTCCAGACGTTGATAAAATTGATGGCCTCTCGCCTGTTATTGCCATAGAGCAAAAAACAACGAGCAAGTCACCACGATCAACCGTAGGTACCATCACCGAGATTTATGATTTTTTACGTTTGTTGTTTGCTAGAGCTAGTGATGCCTATAGTTATAACACAGGCTTAAAAATGGTTAGCTATACAGATGAGCAAATAAAAGAACTCATCTTGGAGAGTTTTGCTGGCAAACGCATTAGTGTCTTGGCTCCTGTCATCAGGTCTCGTAAAGGTCATTATAGAGAACTCTTTGAGCAAATTGCCAAACAAGGGTTTGTAAAGGTTCGTGCTGATGGCGAGATCAAAGATTTGGTAAAAGGCATGATGTTGGATCGTTACAAGATTCACGATATAGAAATTGTCATAGACAGATTGCAAATTGATGCCTTAATTGATAATGATAAACGCCTTACCGAAACCATAAACACTGCCATGTATCATGGTGATAATGTGCTGATGGTTATTAATAATGATACCAACGAAGTGCGTTACTTTAGTCGTGATTTAATGTGTCCGCAATCAGGAATTTCATATCCCAATCCTGAACCCAATAACTTCTCATTCAATTCACCAAAAGGTGCTTGTAATAAATGTAATGGGATTGGTACTTTGTATCAGGTAAATTTGAACAAGATTGTTCCTGACGATAGCTTATCTATTAAAGCTGGAGGTTTAGCGCCACAAGGGCCTCAAAAAAATTCATGGATTTTCAAACAACTAGAACTTATTGCGCAACGCTTTAATTTTAGTTTGAATGATCCTATTAAAAAAATCCCGAAGGAAGCTTTGGACATGATTTTTTATGGTGGTAATGATAAGTTTGCTGTAGATAGCAAAACCTTAGGTATCACCAGAAATTACAGCATCGATTTTGAAGGCATTGCTAACTTTATTGAAAGTCAGTATAACAACGCAGAATCGACATCTATACGTCGTTGGGCAAAAGCATATATGGACAAAATTACCTGTCCAGAATGTGAAGGTTCACGATTGCGAAAAGAATCGTTATACTTTAAAATAAACGAAAAAAACATTTCAGAATTAGCACATTTAGATATTGTAGATTTAGGTGCTTGGTTTGATGATTTAGACACCCATTTATCAGAAAAGCAAAAAGCTATTGCTGAAGAAGTGGTGAAAGAAATAAAAGCGAGGATTCAGTTTTTGCTGGATGTTGGTTTAACGTATTTATCGCTAGACAGAAGCTCAAAATCCTTGTCTGGAGGTGAAGCGCAGCGTATTAGGCTGGCCACACAAATTGGCTCGCAATTGGTTGGCGTGCTTTATATTTTGGATGAACCTAGTATTGGATTGCATCAGCGTGATAACGAAAAACTGATTAACTCGTTAATCTCTTTACGTGATATAGGCAACTCAGTTATTGTTGTAGAACACGATAAAGATATGATTGAACGTGCAGATCACGTGATTGATATTGGTCCTTTTGCTGGCAAACATGGTGGCGAAATTATTAGCCAAGGCACGCCAAAAGAATTGTTGACGCATCATACACTCACAGCAGATTACCTCAACGGAACCAAACGCATTGAAGTCCCAAAAAAGCGACGTAAAGGCAATGGTAAAACCATGGTATTAAAAGGCTGTACAGGGAATAACTTAAAGAATGTATCTGTGACCTTTCCATTAGGAAAAATGATTGGTGTTACAGGTGTTTCAGGCAGTGGAAAGAGCACTTTGATTAATGAAACCCTCTATCCTATTCTGAATAATTATTATTTTCATGGTGTCAAACAAATTATGCCTTATAAGAGCATAAAAGGTTTGGAACATATTGATAAGGTTATTGATATTAATCAGTCGCCAATTGGTCGTACACCACGAAGTAATCCTGCAACCTATACCAAAACCTTTGACGAAATACGAAGTTTGTTTGCTAAGATTCCTGAAGCCATGATACGTGGTTACAAACCCGGACGTTTTAGTTTTAATGTGGCTGGAGGACGTTGTGAAACTTGTAAAGGAGGGGGTTTGCGTGTGATTGAAATGAATTTTTTACCAGACGTTTATGTGGAGTGTGAAACGTGCCAAGGGAAACGTTTTAATAGAGAAACCTTGGAGATTCGTTACAAAGGTAAAAGCATTAGCGATGTGCTAGACATGACCATTGAAGAAGCGGTTCCGTATTTTGAATTGATTCCTAAAATTTATAGAAAATTAAAAACGCTAGAAGATGTTGGCTTAGGTTACATTTCCTTAGGACAACCAAGCACAACGTTATCTGGTGGTGAAGCACAACGTATTAAACTCGCTACTGAACTCTCTAAAAGAGATACAGGAAACACCTTTTATATTTTGGATGAGCCTACAACAGGACTGCATTTTGAAGATATTAGAGTATTGATGCTTGTACTGAATAAATTGGCTGATAAAGGCAATACGGTTTTAATTATTGAGCATAATTTAGACGTTATTAAAACGGTTGACCACATTATTGATATTGGCTACGAAGGTGGACAAGGTGGTGGACAAATTATTGTAGAAGGCACGCCTGAAGACGTTGCTAAACATCCTAAAAGCTATACGGCAAAGTTTCTAAGAAAAGAACTAAATTAGCACGTTATCTCAAAATAAAATATTAAACATTTATGAAGAAGGAAATGCATCCAAAAGGTTGGAATGAAATAAAAACAAATGATTCTTGGGCGATTTTTAAAATCATGGGAGAGTTTGTAAATGGTTATGAAAAACTAAGTAAAATTGGACCATGTGTGTCCATTTTTGGATCGGCAAGAACACAACCAGATGATAAATATTATCAACTAGCACAGAGCGTCGCAATGAAAATTGTTGAAGCAGGTTATGGTGTTATTACAGGTGGAGGACCAGGAATTATGGAAGCCGGAAACAAAGGTGCACATTTGGCTGGAGGAACGTCTGTTGGCTTAAACATTGATTTGCCTTTTGAACAACATGATAATCCTTATATAGACAGTGACAAGAGTCTTGATTTTGACTATTTCTTTGTACGTAAGGTGATGTTTGTAAAGTATTCGCAAGGTTTTGTAGTGATGCCTGGAGGTTTTGGAACCTTGGACGAATTGTTTGAAGCCATTACGCTCATACAAACCAAAAAGATTGAAAAATTCCCAATAATTTTATTTGGTACAGATTTTTGGGGCGGCCTTATAGATTGGATAAAAGACACCTTACTTGAAAAATTTGGAAATATCAGCGCAACCGATTTGGATTTAATTCATCTAGTAGATACAGAAGATGAAGTTATTGCTATTTTAGATGACTTCTACAAACAATTTCAGTTAAGTCCAAATTTTTAATTAATAGCAATGCATTCTCCCACAATTATGAATAAAAGAGGTTTTATAACCCTCCTTACATTTTTCATGTTTGCAAACACCATGTTTTCGCAAGAAAACTTTAAACTGATGTTTTATAATGTGCTTAATTATCCATTGCAAGAACCAACAACACGTATTCAAGATTTGGAAGTTGTTTTAGATGACTATCGTCCAGATTTATTTATGATTTGTGAGCTTAACAATGAGCAAGGCGCAGATAACATCTTAAATATTTTGAAATATTTTAATGAAAATTACGAGCGTGCTATCTTTGAACTAAATACGTCTGATGATAATCTAGGTGATCAAAATGATTTGCAAAACATGATTTTTTATGATAGCACTAAATTTATATTAGAAAATCAAGCTGTAATAACATCTACTTATAGAGATTTTAACCATTATGAATTAAAGCTTAATACTGTAGATCAAGATACAAACCCTATTTATTTAGATGTATTTGTCACGCACTTAAAATCGTCAAGCGGAGTAGATAACCAACAATTACGATTGGATATGGTAGATGATTTTGTAGCATATCTTGAAAACTTGCCAAATGATAGAAATGTGGTTTTTGGTGGTGATCTTAATTTATATACGTCTTCTGAGCCTGCATTTCAAGAGTTATTAGACGTCACAAATAATATAACGTTTGTTGATCCGGCAGATCGTATTGGTAGTTGGCATAATAACCAAAATTATTTGGATATGTTCACACAATCAACCAGAACACAATCTGGTTTAGGTGGTGCCACAGGTGGTTTTGATGATCGTTTTGATTTTATAATGACTTCAGAAAATATGCTAACTAATACAGATATATATTATGCGCCTGATAGCTACCAAGTATATGGTAATAATGACAATCCTAATTGCTATAATCAAGAAATAAACAGTAGTAATTGTGATGGAGTAGATTTTAACCAAACCATCAGAAATGCATTGTATAACATGAGCGACCATTTACCTGTTACACTAGAATTGCAAACTACTGAAGCGCTTGGCATAACTGATTTAGTTTATAATAATGGCATTAAAATTGTAGGCTCTAATGTGGTTAATGAACAATTGCAATTGCGAATTACAAATAGTGATGTAAGCAATTTAACCATTTACAATACTATTGGTCAAAATGTAAAGCAATTTGAAACAAATACTAAGGCATTAATTACCATTGATATTTCAAAATTAGCAAGTGGTATTTATTACATTGCGTCATCAAACAAATTAATTAAACCTTTAAAATTCGTGATTCAATAATTGAAAACTAAGCTTTTATATCTATTCATTTTCCTACTGTCTTGTCAGCAACTTGCTGCGCAAAACAAGATCGATATTAAAGCCAATTTCAATATTGTAGATAAAACTATTGCAATTGAACAGTTTATATCCTACAAAAACACGAGTAATGATACTTTAAATACAATATACTTAAACGACTGGATAAATAGTTTTTCAACAAAAAGCACACCTTTAGCCAATAGATTTACTGAAGAGTTTGACAGTAAATTCCATTTTGCAAAAAATGAAGATCGTGGGTTTACTGTGATCGCATCTATTAAAGATGAAAGGCATAATGATTTAAGTTTTGATCGTTTAAAAGAACAATTGGATATTGTAACTGTAAATTTAGATAACCCTTTGCTTCCAGGGAAATCTTATAATCTAAAACTGTATTATATACTCCATTTACCTAGTGATAAATTTACACGATACGGCATTACACCAAACAATGAATTAAGTTTAAAGTATTGGTATATAACACCTGCTGTTTACAATGGCGAATGGCAATATTATAGTAATAAAGATTTAGACGATTTATTTGTTCCAAAAGCAGATATCACTTTGGAGGCAGAGTTTCCTAGAAATTATTTACTTACAACGGAATTAGATCTTATAAACACCACTCAAAACACAGACACTCAAACGGTCATATTTAGTGGTAAAGACCGTATAGACAGCAAATTGTTTCTAACATATTTACCAAGTTTTAAAACCATTCAGACCGATAATTTTTCAATCCTATCAGACTTAACATCAAAAGACTTAGAACCTGTTGACAAAGCCCTTATCACAGATCAAATAACCAGTTTTGTTACTCGTCATTTAGGTGACTATCCTCACGAAAAGCTACTAATCACAAGCATTGACGCTAAGAAGGATCCTGTATATGGATTAAATCAGTTGCCAGATTTCATAAGACCTTTTCCAAAGAATTTTCAATTTGAATTGCAGCTTTTAAAAAACACACTTAGTAATTACTTAGATAATACGTTAATTATAAATCCAAGAAACGATCAATGGTTAAAGGATGGTATTCAAATCTATTATTTCATGAAATATATAGAAGAATATTATCCCGACATGAAACTCTTTGGGTCTTTGGCTAATATTTGGGGACTAAGATCCTTTCATGCCGCAGATCTAATGTTTAATGACCAATATAATTTTGTTTATATGCATATGGCTAGAACCAATAGAGATCAGCCATTAACACTTCCAAAAGATCAATTACTTCGTTTTAATGCAGAATTGGCCAATAAGTACAAAGCTGGAATTGGACTTAAATATTTAGAAGATTATATAAACGGAGAAATTATTGAAGAAACCCTTAAAGAATTCTTAAACACCAATAGATTAGAACAAACATCTACTAAAGATTTTGAAAGCCTTTTAAAATCGAAAACATCTAAAGATGTCAATTGGTTTTTTGAAGATTATCTAAAAACCCGGAAAAAGATTGATTTTAAAATCTCAAAGGTAAAAACAACTGAAGATTCTATTAAAGTTACCATTAAAAACAAACGTGACAACAAGATGCCAATTTCATTGTTTTCACTTAAAGAAGATTCAATTGTTTCTAAAATTTGGTTAACTAATGTGACCGGAAAAGAAACATTTACCATTCCAAAAAACGATGTTGATAAGCTTACTCTTAACTACGATCAGACCATACCAGAATTTAATTTACGTGATAACTGGAAGTCTTTAAAAGGGTTTCTGTCAAACAATAAGCCTATTCAAGTAAGATTATTTAAAGATATTGAAGACCCAAATTACAGCCAAGTATTTTTAATGCCACACGTTGAGTTTAATAATATCTATGATGGCCTAACGCTTGGTGCGAAAATGTATAATAAAACCTTATTACGAAAAGGCTTTAATTATAAGTTTACTCCAAAATATGGAATGAAATCAAAAACGCTTACAGGTTCTGCTTCTATGTCTATAACAAGAAACATTGAGGGATCTAATTTGTATGGTTATAGTTATGGAATTTCAGGAAAATATGGTGCCTATGCACCAGATTTATTTGCACGTGTAATTTCTCCCAACTTAAACTTTAGATTTAGAGACGATTCTAATTTTAGATCCAATAAATTCCAAGCACTAAACTTCAGATATCTTGATATTTCAAAGGATCCTGATATTAACAATATTTCAAATAACGATGAACCAGACTATGCTGTTTTTAATGCACAATTTGTTGACACAAATCCTGGTTTAGTTGATTTTTACAAGTGGTTTGCGGATTTTCAATTGTCAAAAAAATTCGGAAAAATTGCGTTGAATTATGAATACAGAAAGCTTTATGAAAGCAATCGTCAAATCAATTTAAGATTCTATTTAGGCGCCTTCATTTATAATAATAACGATCCAAACTCTAATTATTTTAGTTTTGCATTGGACAGACCAACAGATTACTTATTTGATTACAACTACTTAGGGCGTTCAGAAGCTTCAGGAATCTTTAGTCAACAACTTATTATTGCCGAAGGTGGATTTAAATCTAAATTAAATACGCCTTTTGCCAACCAGTGGATGACCACTATGAATTTTAGCACAACCATTTGGAAATACATACAGGGTTATACTGATATTGGTGTTGTTAAAAACAAATTTTCCAGCATGAAATTTGTATATGATTCAGGTATAAGATTAAATTTGGTAACTGACTATTTTGAAGTGTATTTTCCAGTTTTTTCAAACCTTGGTTGGGAAGTAGGAAATCCTAGTTATGATGAAAAGATAAGATTTGTTTTTACAGTTGACCCAAAGTCATTACTGGGATTATTTAGAAGAAAATGGTATTAATGCTCTATTTTGCCCATTAAATTATCCGCAACTATACTTCAATAATTTAACTCTTATTGCGTTATTGCTAGTACATCTTAGCATTTTTGATAATTTGACAATACATTAACATATAATCACATTGCTAGAAAGTGATGAATTAACTACCTTTGTCAAGTATTACACCCTAACATATGCATTCAAATCCAGATATTACAAAAGCCATGTCTTATGTTGATTTCAAAAATGAAATCATAAGCGATTATACCCTCGCTGTAACAAGCAGAGAGTGTAGTTTATTAGGACGTCGGGAAGTATTAACTGGAAAAGCAAAATTTGGAATTTTTGGTGATGGTAAAGAAGTGCCTCAATTAGCATTAGCTAAAGCATTTCAGAATGGAGATTTTAGATCTGGCTACTACAGAGATCAAACCTTTATGATGGCGATTGGTGCATTAAGTATTGAGCAATTTTTTGCAGGCTTATATGCGCATACAGACATTAAAGCAGATCCAATGAGTGCAGGACGCCAAATGGGTGGACACTTTGGGACACATAGTTTGGACGAAAATTACAACTGGAAAGATCTTACTAAACAACGTAATTCTAGTGCAGATATCTCTCCTACTGCTGGGCAAATGCCAAGGCTTTTAGGATTGGCACAAGCTTCTAAAATATATAAAAATGTTAAAGGCATTGATGCTTCAAAATTTTCGGACAACGGCAATGAAGTTGCTTGGGGAACTATTGGAAACGCTAGCACAAGTGAAGGCATATTTTTTGAAACCATAAATGCTGCTGGTGTACTACAAGTGCCTATGGTTATTAGTGTTTGGGATGATGAATATGGTATTTCAGTACATGCAAAAGATCAAACAACAAAAGAAAATATCTCAGAAATTCTTAAAGGATTTCAACGAGACGAGAATGCTAAAGGATACGAAATTCTCAAAGTAAAAGGTTGGGATTATGCAACACTTATTGACACCTATTTAATTGCATCAAAAATTGCAAGAGAAGAGCATGTTCCAGTAATAATACATGTTACTGAATTAACGCAACCTCAAGGACATTCAACTTCTGGATCGCATGAGCGTTACAAGTCTCCTGATCGCTTAATTTGGGAACGTGAACATGATTGTCTTACTAAAATGCGAGCATGGATTATCACCAACGAAATTGCTACAAATGAGGAGCTTTCTGCTTTAGAAAAACAACTTAAGAAGCAAGTACGAGATGGTAAAAACGCAGCTTGGAATGCCGTTTTAGAGCCTGTTTTACAAGAACGTACAGAATTAATTACCATGTTAACTAATGTAGCAGCAGGTAGCACTAATAAATCCTTTATCACAAAATTAATTAATGATTTAGCTCGTATTGATGAACCAATTAAAAAGGATGTGATCTCTACTGCAAGAAAATCATTAAAATATATAGCGTTTGAAAACTCTCCTGTAAAACAACAATTACAAGATTGGATTAATAAATACTTTGAAATTAATCAGCCAAAATACAGTTCGCATCTTTATAGCGAATCAGATAAAAATGCAACTTTAATTGAAGCTATAAAACCAACTTATAATGATGACGCTCCTCAAGTTGATGGACGTATTATTATAAGAGATAATTTTGATGCCATTTTCAACAACTATCCTGAAGCTCTAATTTTTGGTGAAGATGCAGGAAATATTGGTGATGTAAATCAAGGTTTGGAAGGACTTCAAGAAAAGTGTGGAAAATTGCGTGTGTCTGATATGGGAATTAGAGAAGCTACAATTCTTGGTCAAGGCATTGGAATGGCAATGAGAGGGTTACGACCTATTGCTGAGATTCAATATCTTGATTATATAATGTATGCATTACAAATAATTAGCGATGATTTAGCGACACTACATTACAGAACATATGGAAAGCAAAAAGCACCATTAATTATCCGAACACGTGGCCATAGACTTGAAGGTATTTGGCATTCTGGTTCACAACTTGGAGGTATCTTGAATTTAATTCGAGGTGTTTATGTGTTAGTGCCTCGCAACATGACTATTGCTGCAGGTTTTTACAACACATTGTTGGAAAGTGATCAACCAGCTTTAATAATTGAGTGTTTAAATGGATACCGTTTAAAAGAAAAAATGCCAAACAATATTGGCAAGTTTAAAACACCAGTTGGTATAGTTGAAACGGTTAAAGAAGGCACAGATATCACCTTAGTTTCTTATGGATCAACACTAAGAATGGTTGAAGAAACAGCCAAAGAACTTCTGGAAGTTGGTATAGATGCCGAAGTTATTGATGTACAATCTTTGATTCCTTTTGATCTAAACCATGATATTTTAAAGAGCATCACTAAAACTAATCGTGTTTTGGTTATTGATGAAGATGTGCCTGGAGGTGGTTCTGCATATATTTTAAATGAAATTTTAAATGTTCAAAATGCTTACGAATATTTAGATAGCCAACCAAAAACACTTACTGCCAAAGAGCATCGTCCAGCTTATGGTACCGATGGTGACTACTTTAGTAAACCTTCAAATGAAGATATTTTTGAAAAAGTGTATCAAATGATGAATGAGGTAAACCCAGAAGATTATCCGAAGCTGAGATAATTTTCATAGTGAATTAAACCTTTTCCGATTTGGTTCATCTAAAATAGGTAATCAAAATTCATTTTATGAAAAGGCTTTCACTCATTACTTTAATATTGCTTCTTTCTTCTTGTTCATCAGAGAATTCATCATCTGAAACTTCTGGCGATCAATTAGATTTATCTGAATTCTTAAGCATTAATTTTAGTTTTTTACCAAATTATTCAGACCAATATATTCCTGTTTATATTAATAAAGACAACACACCTGCAAACAATTCAATCACAAATCAAGGTGCAACATTAGGGCGAGTTTTATTTTATGATCCAAATTTATCTACTAATAATATTATATCATGTGCTAGTTGTCATCAACAAGAACACGCTTTCAGTGACACCAGCGGATTAAGCCAAGGTATTAATGGCGAAACCGGAAGGCACTCAATGCGATTAATTAATTCAAGATTCGCTATTGAAACTAATTTCTTTTGGGATGAAAGAGCTTCAAGTTTAGAACAACAAACTACCATGCCAATTCAGGATCATGTAGAAATGGGTTTTAGTGGTGAAAATGGAGATTTAGGCTTTTCAGATTTAGTTACAAAACTAGAGTCCATCGAATATTATCCAGAATTATTCAATTTTGCTTTTGGTAGTGCAGAAATTTCTGAAATCAGAATCCAAAATGCATTGGCCCAATTTGTAAGAAGTATACAATCGTTTGACAGTAAGTATGATGAAGGAAGGCTACAAGTTGTAAATGACATTACGCCATTTCCAAATTTCTCGGTATTAGAAAATCAAGGTAAAAATTTATTTATTCAGCCACCAGTTTTTGATGGTTCTGGGACTAGAATAAATGGAGGTGTTGGCTGTGCTGGATGTCATCAAGTTCCCGAGTTTGATATTGACCCAAATTCTTTAAACAATGGTGTTATTGGATCGTCAGATGGAGGCTCAGATATTACAATTACACGAGCACCAAGCCTTAGAGATCTTGTAAAGCAAAATGGAGAAAGCAATGGTCCATTTATGCATATTGGTGTAAGTAATGATCTAATAACTGTTATAAATCACTATAATCAAATTAACACTGCAGGAAACTCAAATTTAGATCCAAGATTGCTTCCAAATGGAAATCCTCAAAATCTTAATATGACTCAGCAAGAAAAAAATGCTGTTATTGCATTTATACGAACATTAACTGGAGTAAATGTTTATATAGATGAAAAATGGAGTAATCCGTTTGTCAACTAAACAAATATGGTCTGAGTTGCAAAGCGCTTTAGTTTATGCGTTATTTTTCTATATTTAAGGTATATTAGCACTGATATGCTTTCAAAATCTAACAAAGAACAACTTCGTTCTGTGATTTTCCGTCACTTAGATGGAATTGCCACAGCAACCACTATTCATGCCTTACATAAAAAAGGTGTGCTTGATTATTTACTTCAGCATAAAAAAGTTGAATTAACAGAATTAACAGAAAAATTCAATGCCAATGAAGGTTACCTCAATGTGGCATTGCGGATTTTATGCGCTCAAGGTTGGCTGATTCAACATCTAAATAATACTTCAAATAGTGTTAGTTATGTAGTAAATAAAAATAGTCAATCCGCTTTTGAACATGCATATCTATATAACGATGCCGTTGAATTATTATCATACTCAGTAAAGTTTCCAGAAGAAAAAATTGGTCCAGACGCGTTTAGTGTTTTGGAACGAATTTTTAAGAACTATGAAAATAACTACGGTTTAGGAAATGTTTCTACAGATTCAATAGAGCATCAAATACTCAAACATATTGAAGGTGTTATTGTTGCTCCTATTATTGTAATGCTTGGCGTGAGTGGGTTATTTCATAAGTATTTTATGGAGGCATCATTTAGGGCACAAGAATTTCACAAAAATCCTGAAAGTTTTAAAAAAATACTTGATTTCTTTGCGCATTTAGGTTGGTTTATTAAAAAGAATGACACTTACAGATTTACAGATGAAGGTTTGTTTTTTGCCAAACGAGCCAGTGCTTATGGTGTAACTGTATCCTATTTACCAACGTTTATTCAGTTAGATGAATTAATATTTGGTAATCCCTTAATTTTAAAAACAAGTTCACCTAACGAAACTGAAAAGCACGTTCATAGAGAAATGAATGTTTGGGGAAGTGGTGGAGCACACTCCACTTATTTTAAGGTGATTGACGAAATAATCATAAATCTTTTTAATAAACCCATTGCCGAACAACCTAAAGGGATTTTAGATATGGGTTGTGGAAATGGTGCCTTTATTCAGCATATCTTTGATGTAATTGAATATCAAACCCTTCGAGGGAAAATGCTTGATGAACATCCTCTCCTACTTGTAGGTGCCGATTTTAATCAGGCTGCTTTAAAAGTCACACGAGCTAATTTGATAAAAGCTGATATTTGGGCCAAAGTAATTTGGGGAGATATTGGCAGACCAGATATTCTGGCTAATGATTTGAAAGAAGATTACAATATTGAGCTAAAAGATTTACTAAATGTAAGAACCTTTTTAGATCATAATAGAATTTGGGAAGCTCCTAAAGAAGAAACAAACCGAATAAGTCATTCATCTGGTGCTTATGCTTATCAAGGCAAACGACTTAATAATAATATTGTTGAAGATTCTTTATTAGAACATCTAAAAAAGTGGAAGCCTTTTGTTGAAAAATTCGGATTATTGATAATTGAATTACACACCATAAATCCTAAATTTACAGGAAAAAATATAGGCAAAACTGCTGCCACAGCTTACGATGCAACCCATGGCTACTCAGACCAATATATTCTTGAAGTTGATGTGTTTAACAAAGTGGCTGCTGAGGCTGGTTTACATCCAGATAGTAACTATTTTACTAAATTTCCTAATAATGAACTTGCCACAGTAAGCATAAATTTACTAAGAGGATAAGATGAAAGAAAAAGACACACTAATTACAAGAGACTGGCTAGCTATTGAGAGAACTAAACTAGCAAACGAGAGAACGTTTTTAGCTTATTTTAGAACTTTTATTGTTATTTTGGGCACTGGAATAACCATTTTGAAGTTGGAGTTTTTTAGTGACTTAAAATCTTTCGGGATATTTTTACTAGCTATTGCTCCAATAATTTTAATTATAGGTATTGTTAGATTATTCAGAGTGAAACGTACCATAAAAAAACATTATCAAATTTAAAAATTAATTAAACCCCATACATATGTTCAAGACAAATAAAGATTTAGGATTATTAATATTACGTGTAGGTGTATCAGCATTAATGCTTACCCATGGCTATGGCAAATTTTTAAAACTATTTACAGATCCTACAGATTTTGGAGATCCAATTGGACTTGGACCTGTCATTTCTCTTATTTTGGCAGTAGTAGGCGAGTTTATTGCTCCAATTCTTATTATTATTGGCTACAAAACAAAATTAGCAGCTATTCCATCGTTAATTACAATGCTAGTCGCAGCTTTTATAGTCCATGCATCAGATCCTATTGGAACTAAAGAAAAAGCATTGTTTTATGCTGTTTGTTTCTTAGCAATTGCTTTTACAGGAGCTGGAAAATACTCCATTGATAAAAAATAATCTTTATCAAAGTCAAACCTGTTTTTAAAAAATAATTACTTTTTTTGGATTCTATTGAAGCCTTCTGAGTCAAAAAAAGAGAGCTATCAATAATAATTGAGAACTATAAAGAATCAGGCTATGTTCTGGTAAAAAACTTATATTTACATATGTTTCGTTTCTTTAAAACAATTAGACAAAAATTAGTCCCATTTAAAGGTGTCCAAAAATACTCACTTTATGCCATTGGTGAAATAATCCTTGTCATGATTGGTATACTCTTGGCATTACAAGTAAATAACTGGAATGAAAATAGAAAATCTAGACAACTTGAAATTGGAATATATAAAGAAATTAAAGATGATTTGTCGGCTTCATTACAAGATATAGAAAATGGTATTGAAAGTCATATAGACAATTTAAATCAGACCGTTAAGTTAAGAGATCATCTTAAAAGCAAAGAACTATTAAACGATTCTATTGTTAGATATTTAATAAACACTAATGACGATGATCAGTTTTTTCCAAAGACAACAGGCTTTGAAGGGTTAAAATCTGTAGGGCTTAAAACATTAACGAACGACACATTAAGACAAGAAATAACTAACTTATACCAATTGGGTTTTGTAAGAGTTGTAGGTATGGGAAGAGATAAAGCACCAGTTAGAAATTTTGAATTTATGACAACTTTTATTGATAAATATGTTAGGCTATCAGATGAGTTTAGAAAAGTTGAATCAGATATTTCAGAAGGTGATAGTTTGATAATTTTCAGACGTGAGATTAATAACTATGACCAATTATTAAATGATGATTTATTAGTTTTAAAGCTACAAGAGGCTATCTCTATTCGAAGATTTAAGTTAGAAAACTATCATAGGACAGCTGGTTGGACAAGAGAATTAGAAATTGCTATTGATGAAGAACTTGCTCGTTTAGAAAATTAATTATGAATTAAGAATCCTTACCATTAACTCCTTAAGCAAGTCACCTTGAGGTACAGCGTTAGAACCAACGCCTTTACTTTTTACATCAAATTCACGCAAAGTCGCAATAACACTACTCACTTTTTTCATCGGATAGTTTCTGGCAGCAATTAAATAATCGTTTACAAAGTAAGGGTTTACTCCTAACGAGGATGCTACTGCCCTTGGATTTTTATCATGTAATCCATGTAAATGTAACAACTGAGAAAAGAAACTAAATAATAAAGAAACGGTCACCACCATCGGATTATCTTTAGGATTATCAGTAAAGTATTTTACAATCTTATACGCTTTCAAGTGATCTTTATCACCAATCGCTTTGCGCAACTCAAAATTGTTGTAATCTTTTGAAATGCCAATGTTTTCTTCAATAAGTTCAGGTGTAATCTGTGTATCCTTTTTAATAATAAGCTGTAGTTTTTCTAACTCATTATTTATTCTACTTAAATCGGTTCCTAAAAACTCAACGAGCATTTGTGCCGCTTTTGGTGCAATTGTGTAGCCTTTTGGTGAAAGTGTTCGTCTAATCCATTCAGCGACTTGATTTTCGTAAAGTTTTTTGCTTTCAAATACAACGCTTCCTTTTTTTAAGGATTTGTAAAGCGCTTTACGCTTATCTATTTTTTTGTACTTATAATTAAAAACAAGTACAGTAGTTGGTTGCGGATTTTCGGCATAAGACACTAATTTCTCAATGGTTCTTGATAAATCTTGTGCTTCCTTTACAATGACCACTTGACGCTCTGCCATCATTGGATATCGCTTTGCATTAGATACAATATCTTCAATAGTAACATCACGACCATAAAGCACCATTTGATTGAAGCCTTTTTCTTCTTCAGTAAGCACATTATCTTCAATAAAATCTGAAATCTTATCTATATAGTAAGCCTCCTCACCCATTAAAAAATAAATAGGCTTAAGATTTCCGCTTTTTATATCAGCAACTAGCTGTTTTACTTCGTCCATTGAAAAAAAATCACCAAATTTGTGTAGTGCAAAAGTTAAACTTTCCTACATATTCGTTTCGACTCAAAAATAGAGAAAATAAACGTCTTATCTTTGATGATATTCGTAAAAAATTTGTGGTTTTACAACCCGAAGAATGGGTAAGACAGCATTGCGTTCAATATTTATTAAAGCATAAAAATTATCCTCAGTCACTCATCAATGTCGAAAAAGAACTTAAAGTAAATGGATTGTCTAAACGATACGATATCATTATTTTTAATCCTGACGGAAGTATTCATTTAATTGTAGAGTGTAAAGCACCTAAAATCCCTATTAACCAAAACGCATTTGATCAAATTGCACGATATAATCTAACTTTAAATGCTTCCTACTTAATGGTTACTAATGGAATTAATCATTATTATTGCGAAATGGATTTTGAAGCTGAACGTTATCAGTTTTTAAAAGATATTCCTGAATATCAATTATGAAAATAGCCATCGTCATATTAAACTGGAACGGCAGAAAACTTTTAGCAGAGTTTTTGCCATCAGTGGTTTCTTTTTCAAAAGAAGCAACGCTTTATGTGGCGGACAATGCATCTAATGATGATTCTGTTGATTTTATCATTAAATCTTTTCCAACTGTAAACATAATTCAAAATAAGGTTAATGGTGGTTATGCTAAAGGATATAATGACGCCTTAAAGCATATTGATACAGATGTGTTTTGCCTACTTAACAATGATGTAGAAGTCACTAAAAATTGGCTAACTCCAATTAAATCATGCTTTGAGCAAAACTCAGAAACGGCAATAATTCAACCAAAAATTTTAGATTACAAAAACAAAGACTACTTTGAATATGCAGGAGCAGCTGGAGGCTTTTTAGATAAGTATGGATATCCATATTGCAGAGGACGTATTTTTAATACCTTAGAAAAAGATGAATTGCAATATGAAGGTGTTTCAGATATTTTTTGGGCATCTGGAGCTTGTTTATTTATAAGAACATCTGTATTTGAGCATCTAAACGGATTTGATGAAACCTATTTTGCCCATCAAGAAGAAATAGATTTATGTTGGAGAGCAAAAAACCTCGACTATGATATTAAATATGTAAGTCAATCTGTTGTATATCATCTTGGTGGTGGCACTTTAAATGCTTTAAATCCTAAGAAAACATATTTGAATTTTAGAAATAGCTTATTTAATTTGGTTAAAAATGCTAAAGGAAATTTGTTTCTACTCATTTTTATTCGCCTTGCATTAGATGGCATGGCTGGATTAAAATTTTTATTAAGCTTAAAACCAAAACATACATTTGCAATTATAAAGGCTCACTTTTCATTTTACACCAATTTCGTACGG
>Ga0075467_10000714_pt1 | contig 27122 bp, 31 predicted proteins | sample DEB08_DNA_9_FD_75067 | JGI IMG/M metagenome (GOLD analysis project Ga0075467, IMG submission 75067) | Aqueous microbial communities from the Delaware River and Bay under freshwater to marine salinity gradient to study organic matter... | ecosystem: Environmental > Aquatic > Marine > Coastal ... | reverse complement strand
CCCCAAAACCCCAAAACCCCTTGCAGTTTCAAGTGATCAAAATATTCTGACAATAATTTCTGGTGAGTCTGTGAATAATTACAATTAATTTTAAAAGGATAACCACAAAGATGTTTAAAGCAGTCTTTGCGATTCTTTACTTAGCTTGGTTTACGCAAGCTCTACAAAACTACTCGTTTAACTTAAGCATCGACCAGGAGTTCAAGTCGTCGCTTCGACACTTCGTCAAGCCGGACACCTGACTCGAGACTACCCTCACGAGCAATCATGACTCGATCGTTGTCTCCGAAGCTAGTGACACGGGCACTTTGGCAAATGACCGCCGCAAAGTGTTTAGAACTAATGAGGAGCTGAGCGCGTATTTGAGCGGGCTAAGAATCGCTGAAATCAGAACAAGGCTTTCTAAACTGATTTTTGAGGTGTCAGACGGTGATGCAGTGACTGAGATCGAATTGAAGTTATCGAGAACTGTGAAGACCCGCGAGCTAGATGAGTTCGGGGATCCAGTTTTTAAATAAGAATGCGTTCTCCAGCAAACGTTCACCTTTGGCGCGATGAAGGGTGGCCAAGCCAGTCCTGTAGCGACGACCAGGTATGGCGACCCAAATGTATACTTTAAGAGCAAGCCAGGGCTGTTGATAACAGCTCTAGGCGGTGGAATGAAGTGCGACTAGCTTGAGCTACTCGACACTGAGTATGAACCAGCTCTGACCAACCAAAATGTGCGAGTTGAGGCAGCACCTACGCCAAACCACGAGCACCAACAAGAATGCTCGTACGATCTGAGCAACCATCACCTGGCCCATCTTTAACCAATCAAGCTTCACGGTCATTGCCCCGGTCCCGGCAAGAGTGCGAGGTACGGATTTATGATTGACGCCCCTCGTTTCGTGCAGAAGCATTTGACTTTGATCAAAACATCGCAGTTGACGACAGTTGAAGCGGGTGTTTAGTTCGATCATCCAACTGATGCGTGGATTGACTTTGATGTTAAGTGCCACTTTGAAAACAGCAACCAGAAGAAGATCATCTCGACACCTGCCTTGCTAACGCAACATAGTTTGCAGTGTGACACTTCCGGGCATCAGGAAGAGTTCGACTTGGAACACTATTAGCTTTCTGTGTCTGCGAAAGGTGGTGAAGAAAGTGGAGGGGTGAAACTGGTCGGCCCCTCTGTGACGTTCATCCAAATGACTTAAGCTTTCTTGCAGACTCCATTCTTACTGAAACTGACCATAAAGTACTAGACGATGCATGTCTCCACTTTTGAACCCCCTGCCTTCGACCTACAACTTCATAGCCTTGTCGCGCTTCGTCTACCCTAACTAAGCCAAATTTGCAGTCCTTATAGAGTCATACGCAGACGTGCTGAGCACGAATGTGTCCTGACATTCCAAGATGTACCGTTTGCGGTCAAAGTTGACTAACTAGAGCTTCTGACTGCCGAGCAGCTCTCACATGGTCACATCATCCAATCGATGGCAAGTCAACCTCATCGGTATCTGGGCGAGTTGTCGTCCGAGATGGCCTTGGAAGAGCTTTCAACTGGATTTCTGTTTGCTGAGATCGTCAGAGAGCAAAGTTTAGAGGTCAAGGTCAGCGAGGTGGCCGACTCATTGGATCTTCTTGAGAAAGAAAAAGCAATCTTCTGCCGTCTGCAGTCAATCGAACAGTTTGCGTAGTCCACTACACTGACAGACCTGCCTACAGCTGGCACCAGTAACGAGTAAGAAGTCTATTTGCCAGCAACTGTTGACTCGTCGACACGAACCATTAGATGTGACTTACACCAGTTTGTCAGCTATTTTGACGCGCCAAAAGACCATGGAAGACCATACAAGGAGCTATTGTTATCAGTCGTGGCTGACCTGTCAACTGAGAAGCATGTGCTGTGTTCAAACCAGCTGCTCGTACACTACTATACCAAGGGTCAAAGGCTGTTGATTCAGGATGGCACTTCTTGGGTCTTCGCTCGGTCTCAGCAGGAGCAGGAGCTGCCGAGTGAGATTCACTTGAAGCTTAACACGATGGTGCCAACTAACTACGTCTAGTGTGCCTACACGTTTGTCGGTGGAGATCAAGCTGAGCACGATGATGTTCAAATCACAAGACCATTGGTGTAAAAGTCGCTCGGGGGAGACTTCGCGTGTCTACTGCCTGATTTTCAGGCCTACCAGTTAACACCTAGCTCCTCTTAATCTCTCCAGCTTCATTTGATTGACGTAGTGTCAGGTCGTCACATAACTCGAGTGGCGCACCAGATTGAACTCTTACAGCCCTTCGACTTTACGATTAGGCAAGCGAGTTGTTTCTCTCGCAGCCTTGAGCTCCTCAATTTAAACTCGAAAATGCACAACTCGGTTGCCTCGCTTCTATGCTAGGTCGACAGTGATTTGCTTTACCATGTGGTCAAGAATGAGAATACCGGCAGACTTTTCTGCGAAGATCTCCCAATTGGCGTCAAACAGATGCTAATCTTAGTTTACAGAGACCAGACTGGTATGTTATAGAAGGTGTCAAGTGCTGCGCTGGAATTTAGTATCTTGGAGTTTCCGAGTCTTCAAAGCTCAGCGTCAAGCACAATCGTGGCCACGTCGTCTGAGTCTCTTGTCACTCCAATCTCCTTTGGTGGCCACGTGGAAAGTGATCAGAACCTTGTTCCTGAATTCAAAGACTTCAGGTGCAAACTATGGAGCGACGATCGAAGTGGTCAAATCGTTGGCTCGCTCTAACAGGCAGCCCACGGTAGCTCGCTTCAATGCGCATTCAGTAGCTTCTTGTTCAGAGCTGACGGTGTCTACTCAGTAGAGCTCCACGTCGAACACATTTCAACCGGCAAGCGCACTAACACGATACCTTTCACTGTACTGATCAACGAACATCACCAAATGAAGAAGTGGCAAGATGTTGAATTAAGAGTTAGGAATGACGAGTTGCAGGATTGGCTGAGTGTACCTGCGAGCAATGATTCATCACTGATGTTTCAGCTCTGGTCAGATCTTACCTTGCGAAACCAAGTAATGTGCAACGTGCTTAGCCAGCCAGGTCAAGAAGCGCACTCAACCAACGCGGTGTTCATTCGATAAGATGGAAAACCGATGATCGTTTGCGCATCAGCAGCGGGAAGTCGGGGGAGTCTAGCCTCAAGACGATATGCTTATCTTGAACTTGTGATCGATGGCTAGCTCTTGTATCGCTTCACTAACTTCAAGTATGCGGGACAAGAAGATCTGGATTATGGTGGAAGTATTGGGGACGAAGAAACGGAAGAAAGCAGATTTATCTTTATAGATGTGGTGCCTAAGTTTGCATACACGCACATGCCATTCAACCTTGAGTTCACCTTAGCTGACTCGTCGATGGTCCCTTAAAACGCCACATGTAGTCTTCCAGATAATAGATCATTTCCAATGACACTAACAGATGGTAAAGCTGCTTGTAAAGGACTAACGTTCGCCACTGCTGGAACTTTCGTCATCTAGCTTCCAGACGCGAAACACATCGATTTAGTGCTGGTGAAGAAAGAAAGCTTGACGATCGAGACGACACACCCTCGCTTCATTGTCGCTCACGCGGCTGACGGGTCACGACTTACTCACAACTTGACCTTCACTCTCTCCACCGAACTGCTTTCACTGCCAGAGCACCTAATGACATGTTCAGAGACGGGGTCAGCCCCGCAGTTCAACCTGGAAAGAAAGTACGTCACATGTTTTAACACGACAGCAACGGACGAGGTTGGCTTAATGCTTAGGGGAGCTAAGCATGATCATCTTGTGCGATCTAAAGGTTCGAAAGTCATCGACAGGGAGCCGTAGTTCTAGATTCTGACCAACATCGAGTATCTTCCACGTCATGGGGTCCTGAGTGAAGACTTCACCAATTTCACTGACTTCAAACTTCTAGACTTTGACCCGGTTGACGTTGTTAAGGGTGCCAAATGTGTTCTGAGATCGGCAGCTGACGTAATCTATTCCAATGTCACTCAGATTGGAGCCTTTCAGTTCCGATGCAAAGACCTTGGTTACACCTTTGATCAAAGTGGTCAGCAAGCTTACCTCAGCCTCACATTTTTCGATTCTTACGAACTGACCCAAAAGCGGTTATTCAAGATTGCCGATGCCCCCGTGCTGAGCGAAGTATCTCCCCGTATAATATACATGAGTGACCAAGCAGATTAAACCATCACGCTGCGGGGCAAGTACCTGTCACAAGTGACTGGTGCCGTCTTGAGTGATGATAATGGAAGGTACTTGATGACGTTAACGCCAGAGTATGAAAGAGATGGTCAGTTTTTGAGTCTCCGTATTCCACAGTCAACTCTGAAACTTGACGCCATTCACTAGCTCACGGTACACAACAGTCTCGTCACCAACAGCAACTACATGCGTTCAAATGCCTTTGAGCTCTTTGCGTTCAAAAGTTTACGAGTCGAACGGAAGAGTGAAGATTATTACTTTGTGTCAAGCACCGAGGAGTAAAGTATAACGAACAGCATCGAGGTTGTGTTTGAAAGCGGCATGGTGCCCAAAAAGGGAAGTCTCTGGTGCCAAGTTGGTCAAACTGAGCCCTTTGACGCAAATTTCAGTGGAACAAAAGCTGAGGTTATCCACTGTGATCTTCCAGCGTCGCTTCATCTTCGTAGCCCCCTCTCAATTTCTCTCGACAAGACAAACTGGGTTGAAGTGGTCACATACTTGACACCAATCGCCTTTGACATAATCTCTGTTAAGCCCAATTTTGTAGAGACAAACACTGTGAACACTCTTAAGCTAACCAACTTAAGATCCCTGAGAAACACTGCGGCTTCGCTGCCTTTGGATCTACTGCGTTGTGGTTTCTATGATGCAAAGAACGATCAAACGTTATACTCCTCAGTGGAGCAGACACCTTCAAATGACTTCTAACTTGAATGCCAGATGCCGGTCTACCATAGCTAAACACAGATCTAGTTACACCTCAAAGTCGGCGACCACTCATTCTTAAACCTTAATCAAGGCGATGAAGTCATGGTGCTCAAAGCGCCGCAGCTTGAGGAAGTTTGGCCCAAGTTTTTGCAACGCAAGCTTAGCAGTCAAGTGCTTGATCTGCACGGCAGTCACTTTGAACCTGTTTACAAAGTTAGCCAGGCGGGCGAATCAGCACATGCGTATAATGTGATTGATGCGAAGGCGATAAGCAGTGAGCATCTACTGTTACCAGTTGAACCTATTCCAGCCAGCGATATGTCCATACAGATTACCTTCACCTTCTATCACCATCCAAGCCATCTTCAAAGCTAAGTGCAGCTAACGCTCTCACTCATAGAGACACCGACTGTCTACAGCGGCTAGGTGTTCCATGCCCCGAGACAGCCGAACAAGGGCGGTAGCATCTAAGTCGAACTGAAGACGATGAATTTGTTCAATGAGCTCGGACTCGTATGCGAGTGGAACATTGGAGAGATTACTACAGAGGCTACTGTTTACGCAGATGATCTGCTCAAGTGCGATATTCCACAAACTGATGAAGACTCACTGAGAGTTGACATCTACTCCAAAGCTTTACGAGAGTTCATCAACAAAAACAATCGAGTCGACTTGTACGAGACGCCGTCTGTCTCAAAGATGACTAAACTCTTGTTTGCTCAGATGAAGAGTCAACACTAGATTCTTACAATCGAAGTGGATCAAGATTTGACTAAGCCTGTGTTTAAGGACCAGATCAGAGTCAAGCTGTCATCAACCACAGGTTCACACGAGATTCTCGGAGACTGCATTGTACGCGATGCACAGTAATCCAACGTGTTGACGTGCCTCATCGAAAGCAACGAAGTCACGCATGAGCAGAAGGGCACGTTCGTGGTGTTTCTAAACTATTTCACACTCGTGGAGCAGTGGACAGAAGTCTAGCAACGAGTCACTGTTTACTAAATGCCGACACTACGCTCTGTGAGTCCCACAGTCCTCTTCAAGTATCAAAAGCAGACTCTATCCCTTTCAGGCGAGCACCTGTCTCCATCCGTCATCACTTCAATTGTGTTCAACTCTTCGATCAAGACTTCGTTCGCCGTGATCTCATCCACGGAACTACAGGTTGAAGTGCCCACCTTCTCGATCGATCAGAAGTAAGTAAGCGTGCAGGTGGAGATGACTGGGGGTGCCCGAAGTGACGCCATCTGGATCATGTTCAGCGACTCTCTCCAAGTCGAAACACTTCTCAAAGGCACCAATGTGGTCACGCTTGGCAGTGCTCAATCGATCATCGTGCTCGGGGAGAACTTCCAGACAACATCCACGTTCACCTGCTCTCTAGACGACATTCATCAGCTGCAAGGCTTTGCTTTGAACGCTACCCATCTTGTTTGTGAAGTGCCCGACACCTTCACCGGGTTGCAAGACGGTGAAGTAGCAAGCAGTTATTTGGGTATCACAACTGAAACGGTGTCGATTCTCAAGATAAGCTACACTGGAAATCAGTAAACATACGAAGTCGGAAAAGTCTTCTTTGTTCGATAAGCTGAGATTAACTCGGTCACTCCCCGACGTGTATACATATCGAGAGACACAAACAAAACAAAGCTCGCAAGAATTGAAGTACACGGCCTGTGGTCAACGTTTGCTGCCGAAAATGGGGATTCTCCGCCGCTGGTCAAAGTGAACGCAGGAGAACAAGTGATTGTCAAAGCGGAGTACAGTGAGGATGCTCCATCCTCGAGGCTGGAGTTCGTCATGCCTGAGCTACCGGTGGACACGTACGTTGTCACAGTGTAGCTGTCTTAAGACGGCGGCATCACTTTCACAGACTTACTGCCTTCCGATTTCACGACCGAGTCTGCCAGATCGATCCAATTAATCTCGACGCCCCAGCTCACTTCCTTCTATCCAACCCTTCTAAGCAGGAAAAAAGTAGCTGGTGTCGCACAAGGTGGCGTGTGGGTTCAAATTGTTGGCGCCTTCTTCACACTAGACTCCTTCAGATGCGCGTAAGTGACTCCGAAGGCAATCGACTTGGCGTACAGCATACCTGGTGATCTTGTCGAGGTTGATTACAAGGTCTTCAACACGACTCATGCCGAGTGCCTCATCGACGCTACATCGACTGAACATGAGATCCACTTGTTGGCCATCAGCACCAACAGTGGCGTCGATTGGATCGTTTCCAGCGAGCAAGCTCTCTCAATAGTGACTCTCTTTTCAGTGTAAACAGTTCTTCCCAGCGCGTAACTTCCTATCAACACGAACTCTAAGATCAGGCTGAAGATAGCAGGGGTTCCAGATGTGCCTGCCCTAATCGAAAGCTTTGAGAGCATTGAATTCACAGCCTAGGGTGTTGAAGTAGTTAGCCAGGCGTTTGTCAAAGATAAGAATGCGATATTTGCTGAGCTAGAAGTAAGGCCTTAGGGAGCCCAGCTGCTTAAACAAGATCGTGCGGCTGCCTTGATGATCAGAGTGAATGACGACTTAGAGTACTCGAGTGGCCAAACACTGGGCTTCAACGATGTTCTCTACTTGAGTAACACGACAAGCAGTTTGCTAGTGGCAGCCAGGGAAAGCCAGGTGCTTGACTTCCGAGGAGAAGGTTTTGATGTTCTTGAAAAGGATCACAGTTTGAGGTGCTCAATAGGAAGCAAGACGTTTGGAGCATTCGTAGAGCAGGATGTGCAGTATGATGAGACGAGTCGAGTTTTGCGGTGCTATCTTGATGAAGAGCTTACGGAAGAAAGAGATGGCTTAGTTGACGTGCATGTCTTCTCAGACTACTTTGGAGAGCTCAAGATGCAATTTGGCGAGCTACGAGTTGAAATCATCCCCAGTGAGCCTGTCCTCCACCCCATCTTCAATCGTCTAAACTCCACTCACCTAGCCTTCAACGTGACAGAGCAGCCAATTGAAACTCGTGTTCAAGACGCCATCTGTAAATTCTATACAACAGAGGACTCACTGGAAGGTCACGCGTTGATGGTTGAAAGTGCAGGAGCACAGGAGGGTGGAATAGTGATCTGTCCACTTCCACGAGCTTCTTCCGCGTGTACACCCTTGTAGGTCTAGATTGAATTTAGACAAGGTCAGCTTACGACATAGATGAGCGCGCCAACTATCTTTGAGATCGCAGTACCCGAGGTAGCATCCGTCGAACGAAGAACTATCAGGAGCGAGAAGTTGAAAGACGAGGAGTACGTGAGACTTACTCTTGGTGACGTCGTTGAGGAGTGCTAAGGTCTTTAGCACTTGTAGCAACCCGTGATTTGCAAATACTCGCCGGCGGAGGTGCAGATCAGTGGACACACCATGTGGCCAGATGTCTTCTGCCCGCTCCCTTCTGAGCTTGCCCACATTAAAACTAACGACTTGAGTGTGTCAATCGATGGCGGCTACAGATTCACCGAAGTCCAGCAGTCAGCAGTGGTCTTCGACAGATCACTCAAAGTTGCAAGCTTCGCCCCCCTACAACACTACATCACGTCGGCGCCAACAGATCCCGCTGTAGAATTTAAAGTTCTCCTTAGCAAGCCTTTGCCTGCAGCGACTACAAGTGGCCTTCTTTGTCAAATATCGGCCGATTAAAGCCAGAGTGTCACTGTTGAAGCACTCTTGACAAGCAAGAAGACTTTCGTGAAGTGCAGGCCGCCAAACAACTACTTCAGTCAATGGAAAGAATCTCCCCCATCGTCAGTGCAGGTGTCCCTGATCTTCGAGAATGAGTTCCTGGTGTTTGCCAGAGATGACAGTGTTGAAATTAACGTGCAACTTGTTGATCTTAGACCAGTACAAGTGTCTCCAAACTTCTTGATTGGCACTCGTTCTGTGCTGTTAACTTTCTCGGAGCTGCCAGACTTGACCACTTTCGACACTTGCCACTTCACTTACAAAGGTAAAAGGAGAATGTCTGCTGTTAGTGGACAAGGTAAAAAGTCTTGTTGGACTCCTGAAGGTCTCCCACTTGATGAGCCTCGTCCTCTAACAATTGAACTCGGAAGCTCTCTCCATGACGAAGTCTACCACATTAGCCACATCATGACATACCCCTTGATCGCTCTAAGCCATGTCCAGCACGACGACGACATCGGCGGGTTCAAAGTCTGGCTCCAGGGCAGTGAACTCGTGGGTAAAATCGAGATGGTCGATTGCGTCTTTGAAGTGTAGGAGGCAACGGTTTCCACGTATTCGGTGCGGGGAGAAGTAAATGGCGATGAAGGCGTAGTTTGGTGCCGACAACCAGAAGGCACTGCAGCTTCCTCAGTCCACCTTGCCTACAGCCACGGCGGTCACACCCACGAAACTAGCCCGCTGCAGCTCAAAGCACAGCTTCTTCCAGAGTCTTTCAAACTTGAAAACAGCTTTTCAACCGGCGACTACCTGGTCTTCAAGAAATTGACAGCCGAAGTGAGCGATGAAATATATTGTAAATTCGAGGAAACGAACTATTTTTCTAAGCTTGTGGAATTGACATCAGCCAAAAATCAGTTCTTCTACTTCCCCTTCTAAGCACAGAACCAGCAACCCAATGACATCAAGGTGTGCAATCTACCTTAAGAAGAGGTAGTCTTCCAGGATGGTAAGTCTCTTTACAGAGGTGTCTCGAGTCCGCACGGATCCTTGATTTCGTCGCACTCTGGAAAGACGGTTCTTGAATTCACTTACCAAGTCAGCTAGACACGCTTTGATGCCGCAGAATAGCAGGAAGTATAAAGGATAATGAAGGAGAACAGTGAAGTCTTCGTCTAGAGTGAATCGAACCTGGACGGTCTTCTTTGCTCACTGCTCCCGGCCCTCGAATCTAGAAACTACTTTACGAAGCTGACAAAAGTGGCAGAAGGTCTTTACAGTTGTGCACTGGATCCGGACTCCCTCTTCTTTGACCATCCACGCATCGCAGCAAATGACATGGATGGAGCAACACCGTTGAGTCTAATGATCAGTCAAGCAAACTCCTTCCAATGGACAAGTCTGAGCAAGGTCCCCGTTATTGCCGTCAGAAACAGCCCATCAATAGCTAAGATTACCCCCAACAGTGTTCTTGAAGATGACTGTCCAAAGTTGATCCAAATCGAAGGACTTCATTTTTCACAAGACCTACAGTTTGTAGTCGCTGATGAAGGTGCCAGCCTTAGTGATTGCAAGTTGGTTTCGGAGACATTGGCGACTTGCAATCTTGACTCATGTGGCTATAGTCCTGCTAGCACCGGGGAAATAAATATCAATGTCATACTCGATGTAGTTCCACTATAAAAAGTAAAGGTTCTTGATACGGCCACACTGACCGTCATACCTTCCTAACTGTTCACAGCAGCGCAATTCGAGCACAGAGTTGACTTAATGAACATGCTCGCCACTTCCCCAGCCCACCTGCTCGTAATCGACTTCTATGAGAGAACAGACAGTCAGGTCAACGAGTTATACCGCAACTAGATCTTCTGTGAGTACTCGCTGGCGAGTGGTGGCAGTTTTTAGCGGATGGCTGAAGTTGATGGGTGGAAGGCTAGCTGTCGACTTGATGAGACTGTCAGCTACAGGATTAGAGAAGACATCTAACTCACAAGTTCTAGTCATCCAGAAAAACCTGTCACACCGCCGCGGGTGACTTTGAAATACCGAGGCAACGAGATATCAAGACAACCCGTCATTATAGAAATAGCCGACTTCCTCTCACTTCAATTCTCTCTTAAGCCTTCCTTGATCGTCTGTGACTCACCAACATCGATCGAACTTTCATTTCTTCCGTAAGTGAACGCTGCCGTGTCAAAAGCGATGCCCGCATCAATGCGAGTCAAGCACAGTGACACGGAAGAGACATTGGCCGCATCGAGAGACTATCTGCTTGAGTACCTTGAAGAGGACGTCGCGACATTCTAGCTGATGGTTCCTTGTCGTCAGCTATTAAGATAAAGCAGCAACATCACCACAGTGGAAATTTCGACTGCTCTCCTCGCCTCGACTACCTCAGCATACTTCAAACAAGATCTCGTCGTCGTCCAACTGCTGTCCTTCTCTATGGTTAATACTGCAGAAGGCAACTTCTTGGTTACACCGACGAGTGCAGAAGCCTACTTTGGGGCGCTTGCCAGCACGCTCGACTTTTACTGTCTCTTCAAATACGGAGAAGGCACTTCGGAAAAAGTTAAACTGTTCACAACAAGAAGCTCAATGTCCATTCAAAGTCAATACACCTGCTCGACGGGCGCAGAAAGGGACCTCCTAATCGAGCAAGCAAGCATAGTGACATCTGATGACATCTTGATCGGCCACGCCACAGTTTCAACGTTGCTGGATTCCAAGAAGACACAGTCGTAGTTGCTCGCTTTCAAACACAGTGCTCGTATTGTCACGAACCCTGTCAAGGAACTCAGAATTGGCGCTGACACGAGCTTCGAAATCATCTACTTTGCAGAAGTTGAAGTCCCAGACTTTGTATCACTTTCTTGCCAGCTCTCCTCGCCACAAGTTCAATCAGTCATACTCCAAGCAACTCGAATTCCGGTAACCAACGGTGTTAGATGCGATCTTGAAAGTCTGGAAGCTTTCCTGGAACACAATCATGAAAGAATGCATGCGAGTTACTTCATTTCATTACTACTGAGCAGTCCTCTCGACACAACAACCACCGCCGTCGTCCAAACTGCAGTGACAGCACTTAAACCGCTGTCCATAATCAGACGACCTGTCTTTGCCGCCCAGGAACTCTACATCATCTACCAAGCCAGAAGAGTCAATGCTCGACTTGAATTTCCTATGGAAGAAATTGGTGGAGATTTAACCGACTAGCAAATCACATGTTTGCTGAAGAAGGGTGACACAGTGACCCACGGTGTGCCGAAAAAGATGAAGTTTGAGATGGTTGGAGAATCGGAAGGAAGCTGTGTTGGAAGTTTTGACACTCTTTTGGCCGGTTTCTACACCATTTAGCTTAATTATGGAGCGGGTGTTCAAGTGATGAGCGCCAACTCAATCCGGCTTGAAGTCGTGGAGCAGGCTCTGATCGTGAAAGTGAAGCCTGAAACACTTTTCTAGCTTCCACATGACCATCACGTTCGCACCAATTCACGAGCAAAGTCGGAGGACAGTGCCACTGCAGTAGCTATTACACTGGAAGGAATGTTTAGTCACGTTTACGACAACCCAGACAAGTACTGTGTCGTTGTGAGAGACAGTCATGGAAGTGAAGCGGTGAGGAAGATCTGTGACTTTGAAGTACTATTCAGCTACACGGACGAAATGAAAAGTCAAATATGGTTTTATCTTGACTTGAAAGCCTTGAATTAAGGAGCTCATGCAATCCAGATCTAGCCAATTGACCTCGACGGAGATCTGGACGGCGACCTTGATCTCGCAATGAAAGATTCGTCTGTCTTCATCAATGTTTCACCTCCTGTTGAAATCGTGTCATATTCTCCATCGATCATCTTCTCGCCAACAAGTCCTTCAACATCGTTCGCCCTCCAATTCCACCTTGAATAATCCGATAAACAGCCCAACAGCTGCTTGCTCACCTCGACAATCAGGCGGCTGAAAAGTCTTTTGGTGCCGTTTGATGGTGCGAGTTGTGAAGTTTACGAGCCGTATGACAAAGTATACCTGGTCATCGAGGGCCAAGTGGCTTCATTGCCAGCAACTATTTCGTTCCGTGGCCCTGTCGTCTTAAACAGTATTTGGCCGACTACTGGAAGCGAGAACACCTTGTTGACCTTGAATGGGTCGGGATTGATGTCAATCGCGACTCTCGAGATTCGCTGCGTATTTGGAACAGCTCACAAAGTCGATTCAAAGGTAGTCAACGACAAGAAAGTGCAGTGCCAGGTTCCGCTTCTGTAGCGTCCCTCGCAAATCACTGTCAGCTTGCAACTCTTGAATACGGAGAGGAGTGAAGACATGCTCTTGGAGACCCACACCTTCGTTTTCCACTATTAGAAACTGGTTCAGATAACATCACTGGAGCCAAGGCTTTTGAACAATCCTTCAAGAGTGATTACTGTGATGCTTTCAGAGCCGTCTTACAAGCCCAGCACGTGTAAGCTGATCAAGGAGACGGGCGATCACATCTTTATCGAAGCATAGCAAGGCCACAGCGACTTTGAGATTGTTTGTCCGGTTCTGGATGATGGAACGGGCTTCCTGGCGCCAACTGCCGACTATAAGCTCTCGATCAGCACTAATCATGGTGTCGACTATGTCGAGAGCAACACAACTCTGCGAGTGATTCCCGAGCTGCGCATCCTGAAACACACCTTGACAGCTTCTGCCATTGTGCTCAACGTCTAGAATCTTGAACACTTGCCCTCCAATCAAACTACGTGCTACTACGAGCTTTTAAAAGATGAAGTAATGTCTAGGCAAGCATCCTGGGTAAACGAGACTTACTTGGAGTGTCCGCTGCCGCCATCGGGAGAAGTCAAGTTCAACCTGTCGCTCTATGACTCGATGTTCAATGTCACCTCTGTCAACTCGGTACCACTTTTGATGGAACCAAAGCTCGGCAGAAGTCTTAGAATAGTGTCGATGCAGCCATCAAGTCACATTAACTACGATGACTTCGTGACTGTGCAAATAACGACCACACCGATCGCCCCTGACTTCAACTTGTCCTGCTTTTATTCGAAAAGAAGCTCTCCAATGGTCAGAGTCGAAGAAGATACTTACAGTTGTTAGGTGAATCTAACTGGATTGTCTGAAGACTTGCTCCTACGAAACGGCTTGCTCGTCTCACTAGATGAGGCGTACACTGACGGAGCCGTGCTTCTCAGTTTTGTCGAGAAGGCAGTGATTCACGGTGTCATCAGAAAGGCCGCAGATGGCAGGCACGTTTTGATCACTGGAAAGAACTTTTGGCCGCAGACAAGGTGTATCAAAGACGACAGCGAGCTCCCCACCGATTACATAAGTGAGCTTTAGCTTAGCTGCTCTCTTCCAATTTCAAACTCCACGATAGGCGGCACCTACTACGTAACCAACTCCCTCAAACACCTCTAGCTGTCACTTCCATACATCAAAACCATGAAAACACTAACTGTAGTTGCTTCCCAGCCCTCCCATTTCACGATGAGCTAGCAAACCTCATAGGAAATCTTAATAACCTTCACTGGCCATAAGTTGTCTTAGGCTTCCAGACTTTGGTGCTAATTCGGTGCCAACTCGACTCAGATGGTCGTGCTCGACGAGACACGTGCAAAATGTTCAATAACCTAGCGATGGCTATATCAAAGTGTTACTCTTCCAGTACAGATCTTGCCGGAAGGCGTCACACTTGGCACAGATGAGGAATACGAGGTTGAATACTAGAATGAAATCAGTATCACGTACGTTGCTGACTTAACTGAGCTTTCTCTTTTGAAGCAGGTAGTCGTAGCCGGATCAGAGTCTCTCTACCTGCATGGCCGCTCTTTCAACTCTTCCTTCACTTACCTTCTTTGCGCGAAACTTGAGTCGCTGTTGACCAGAGACGACTGTTTCGAGACTGAGATGGTTGATGGAGAGGCGAGAGGTCTGCGAGTCAAATTGACAGGGCTGCGAGCAAGCTTGACGCATCAGCGAATCGTTGTCGCGCAAGAGCTCAAAGTTGAAGCATATTACAAAGACACTTACCAGTTCACATCAACTGTGATGAACCATACACTGACAATTCTTCCAGCGGAGCCAAGAATTACATCTGTCCAAACAATGGGCGTCCACACCGACACACTTGTGACAAAGCAGCTACGAATTGTTGGAGAAAACATCTTTGTTCTCAAAGTGCCTGTTTACTGCAGCTTTGCTACTTCGGGCGACACTAGCCCCTCTGCACTGGTTGAAGTAAGGCATGTGTAGACTGTGCGAGGAGACGGTGTCGACATTTCGCAAGTAGAATGTCCTGCACCGATCGACGCAACTAATGGGCAGCTAAGGCTGTCTGACGACTTTGTACTGCCCTTCAACTTGACGTAGTTGAGCGGCAAAGGAATCGAGACACGAAGTCGTGAGCACGAGATCTCAATCGCTCAGGTTCTTCCAACTACGATCCCAGCGGGCCACAACTCCCAAGTGTTAACACTTCATGGCAGTGGCTTCTCTGCGAGTGGCACCAAGCTGCTCTGTGCTTTTAAGTATAGCTCAAACGATCAAGGCGTCCTGCTTGCTCACGTCACCTACGTAAACCAGTTTGAGTCAAAGTGTACCTTGAGGCCGCCTCCCGAAGTCTCCTTCGCCGACCTCAACCAACTCGAAAGTTAATACAGTCACAAAGTCACTTTGGAGATTAGAATCGCGGAAACTGGGCACACCCTAGACTCGTTCCAGCTGGAAGTGACTACCGAGAGGAATGTCAGGATAAATAGACTGGTACCCGGCTAACTTTACCTGCAAGAGGGCAGGCATGTGGAAGTACATGGATCTGGGTTCGACACCTCCTGTCGCTGCTTGTTCGGTGATAACTTTTTGATCGAGACGGAGGACGTTCAATTTGAAAATGCTTCTTTGATCAAATGCCAAGCACCAAACAGAGTTGGACCTGACTTCATGAGGGCCTCTAACTCTACAGTTGATGACTCGGCTTTCCTGTTCACGGTGACCGTCTTATGCCACAACTCAGAGACGGGAAAGACGATCAAATCAGACTCACAGCCGACACTCTCTATGCAGAGGCCGTTCAACCTAACCAGTGATTAGACGATTACTGTCTATGAAATGTAGAATAGCTTTGAAGATGCTTATTTGCACCTGCACGGCTCGTATTTCTCACCCTATCTGGTGTGCGTTCTTGCCCAGAATGGTTTGATCTCGGAGCTTCCCCTGGCTCAGTTTGTCAACTCTGAGCATGTGGTATGTCGAGTCGACAGAGAGGATCTTTTCGACGACAACGAGGTCCGAGAAGGCTTCATGTGGCTAAAAGACTACAACCTCGAGAGGCCAGAGATGAGCACAGAAACGGAAGATCGAGTAACTTTGAGGCTTGTGGCAAGGCTTCGAATTTGGTTACGAGATTTCAATGTTGAAAACGGAGGCGAATACTATTACTCAAACATCGACTAACGTGTCCAGTTGCGACTCAGTCGTCAATTGGACACAACGACTGAAAAAGTTCTTTGCGAATTCAAGTCATCTCAGAACGCCTTCCAGACTACTACAATCGTCTAGGAAGACAGAGTCTAAGACCTCAGCGAGGAGCATGAAGTGATTTGCCCGCTGCCAAATCTGAGTACACTTGACGACGATAGAATTGAACTAGCGGTTAGAGTTGAAAACTTGGCGATGCAGGCCGAGGACATTGTCCTGAGTTACTCAAACTGGCTCTAGATTCGCTTTGTTGAGCTTCCGTACATATAGAGTATCGACCCACCGCACTCGCCAGCCGAGCTGGACGACTTCAGGCAAGCAGTGAACGTTTACGGAGATCACTTCGTTCAAGATGACTCTTATTTGCTTCTCAGTGACGGTTCTTGGAACATACCAGAGTTTACTGTCGTGAGCGCCACTCACGGCGTCTTTACGGTTCCAGATGGGAAGCTAGCAGGAGTTTACTCCATTCAAGTTGCCACCAAAAAGTCGCGAACAGTTTCCGATGCTCAAATCGGTTTACATTTAATAAAACTACCCGAGATCCACAGATTGCTGCCTGAAGAGGTTCCCTAGACGTCAAATGGTAATAGCGGTCACAAGGTCGTCCTAGAAGGGTAGAACTTCACTTAGAATACCGAATGTGCGATCCACTTTACCCACACCGTGGTTCCAACGACCTTCATCAGCTCGAAGTACTTAGAGTGCCAAATCGACCCACAACAGTTTGCGCCGTTTGCATACTCCGCAAACAGTCTCTAAATCCGCGTTTGGGAACGTGGCCTCTACTTGAACCAAGAGTTCGACAACTACCTCAAGTTGAGCAACTAGCCCTACGTGTACCTGGTGGAGCCTCCGAAAGTCTTTTCGAAAAACGCTGGTACCTAAGTCAAAGTCTACGTGTCAAACATCCCCGATACTCCGACTCCGAACTTCAAGCGACGCTCCTAGAACTTTTAGTTTTGTGAATTCGGGGCCAACATGGTCTCGAAAGTATCAAAAGTTGAGCATCACAATGCGGAAGAGTGTGAAGGGGCGAAGTATTACTATAGCGGGCAGAGCGAGCACATCCAGTACCCTGACTCTTGCCGAACCAACTTCACGATTTTCTTCTGTAAGACACCTTTTTTCAAAGAGCCAGAAACTGTGAAAGTGGAAATCCTAGGCTAGCTCGGCCGATTTACCGAGACTTAGCTCGGCTAAAACAGTCTGGAGATTCTGGAGACACCATGGATGACAGCAGTGCACCCACAAGTACTTCCATTGAGACTGAGTGCCCTACCAGAAGCTCTCTCGAAAACGTCTATATTCGGAACCTCATTTGATGAGCTCTACGGCTACATCTGTGTGTGGAGTCGAAAAATTAATAGGAGTGTCGAGATCGCGGCCGTCCTACTTTCAGAAACAGAACTTGAATGTGCCCTTCCCCTCGACTTCTCCCAGAATGCGTCCTTCGTCTCTCTCAAACTAAAAATGACCATCGACGCTTCACACAGCGTGCCACTGAAAGGAAGTGCCAGGGTTCGGCTCTACTCGCCACCTCAGGTGCTTTAGACATGGCCAGCTCAGTACATCATGTAAGCAGGTGGAAACAAGGTGCTGGTCAAGGGACACAATTTTGATGTTAGTCTTGGAGGTATCTTTTGCAAATTCGGCTCTGCGGATCCAATCGCCGCATCGATCATCAACCTGGAAGACTTGATCATGTGTGAGGCACCGGCACTTGACCCTCCCACCCTGACGCCCACACCAATTAACTTGGAGATCTCTGTCGATAACATGCACCACTTCTTCACTGCTCCCAAACAGTTGATCTTCGTCTAAGACACTCTTGATGTTACAAGTGTCACAACATAGGTTGAACTAGACCTTTGGGGCCGGCAAACTCTCGAAATCAAGGGAGCTAACTTTCCATTCGATGAATCTTCTGAGCTAGTCGACAACACCGTGTTATGCCGATTTGAATTTACAGAGACCAGCGAGGTCGTGATGGAGACGGAGGGCGAAGTGAGAGATGCCTTAACTATTTACTGTTCGCCGCGAAGACACTTGAAGGAGGACGTCGAGGTTACGTTAAGCGTGAGCTTCAACGGAGTTGACTTTTATGTTGTCTCTGACAAAGGAGTCAGCTTTAAGGAAGACGTCTAAATCTACGCCTAGGTGCCATCGTTTGATGTCGGTGAGACGAGCAATTTGTACGAGGAGATCATGCTTCTGCAGCGTGATCCTCAGGTTTGCCCCGTTGTCAGCCAGCTGCCGGGCGCTTAGCAGTTCCATGCGTCGATTAACGCGAACTGGGGGCGCGATCTCATGATCCAGGTCAACGTGACTGAGGAAGCAACTTCGATTCCTCCGCTCACCGAGGCAGAGTTCACCGTCAAGCTGATTGAATACCCTATCTCCGACGACAAGAAAAGAGGCTTCAAGATCAACCATATCACCTTTGAGTTCTCCTACCTCGATGAGCTCCTGGCGCCAATCGCCATGTTCCGCCAAATATTCGGGTTCTACTCTTGGCTGCAAACACAGGAGGCCTCGATCATGTCGTGCGGTGAAGGCCAAAAGATGTTCATGGTCACTGTAAAGCTGTATGTCGATCCGAGTATCGACCCTGACTCTGAGTCGGCTCAGATGACTTGCCACCTTGGCACGCAGAATCTGTAGGAGTTTACTTCCAGAAGTCAGATGCTCACAGTCGATTGTGTTTTCCCGATCATTGAAAAGTTGATGCAGCCCCTCGACTTCCTAGACGATGATCTCATAGTGTACAGCTTGACGCCAGCCTCTGAATTCATTGACGAGACCTTCGTTGAGCTGTACCTGCAAGTGTAGCCTGCCTACAACTTGACGTCCTTGAGATGCAAGTTTCACGATGTAATAGAGCCGGGGCGATACGAATACATCTTCGGGTATCCGTACATCGTCTGTACGATCCCTTCCTATAACTATTTGGTGGCGATTTCGCCTTCAGGGATGGATGTCGGCCTACTCTTCTCGGTCGAAGTGTCGAACAATGGCATCGACTTTTCATCTAGTGGATTCCTATTCAGATTTCTGCTAACTGATCAACTTAAGAGTAGTAGTCACAATGTGGGCCCTGACACTGGTGGTACACTCTTGGTAATCTCCTTGGCCGACTTCCCGACAGTGAACAGCGACGTGCCAACTTCACGATGCCTCTTCCCTGGCTACGAAGGATGGAACCCTCCGCAAACTTCTCCCGGCTACGTCATATCTACTTACATCGACGGGACTTCAATTCAGTGCTATACGCCGCCTTTGAAAATTTCGGACATCGCCATCGCGAATGGCACGATGATCGACTACCCCATGTACACTCTGGCTCTCGTCGAAGTGGTGCTTCTAGAACGGACAGTCAATTCATTCTGGTTCGCATACATGAAAGACGTTAAGATCTTCCGCCTCGACCCGCCATCGTTGTATTTCCACGAAGACGAGACCGAACGGTTTGTTGAGATCATTGGACAACACTATCTTGACACGAAAGAGGAACTTTGGTGCAAAGTTGGATTCACGGGACTTGAATTCGAGATCCAAGCATAATATATCAATAATCATACTCTCGGCTGCTACGTTCCGCCGCCAAGTCTTCTTCCCGAAGAGTCACTCCCCTATGCTGCGAGTGTAGAGATCTCATTTAACGACAAACGGCAATACTCATCGCAAGGCGTCGACCTCTGGTACACACCTCTCGACCGCATAACTTCGATCTACCCATATCGACAGTATGTGGCGGGCAATGAGGTGGTAAGAATCGAGACTGACTTCTTTTTTGACATCAGCTCCTCAAGAGCAAGCTGTAAGTTTGAGTACACGGACAGTTCAAATTAAGTGCACTCGCTCAAAGTACGCGTGTTCCACTCCGACGAAGATAGTGTCAGCTGCTATCACCCACCAGCCTACCTTCTTTCAAACGAGTTGGCGCAAAATGGCGGCCCTGTGAAAGTGACTATCGCGACAAATGGCATTGACTTTTCAGAGCCGACGGCCGCGACATTCACCTACCTGAAGAAGGTGCAGATTACGCAAGTGCACCCACCGTTTATACTAAAAGACCAGGATGTGACTGTCACTTTGACAGGCCTCAACTTCTACGTCAACTCTGACACTGACCTCCTCCGCGTGCGTCTCACCAAAGTGGTCACTAACCCCCTCTTCGCAGAAGACAGTCTGCTTGAACCAATCGTAGTCAGCGATACGGCTTACGACAGCGACAGTGTAGTCACGTTTGTGTTCCCGAGCGACCATTTTGCAGACAAAGACTTTGTGACTATCGAGTTGACGTTTGATCAAATAACGTGGGATTTGGCAGATCCTCTCAGACTTATCGTCTTTGAGCAGATCGTGTTGACCAAAGCCAGGCCGAGCTACGTTTACTTGGACACTCCAGACGTGTAGGTGTTCATCGAAGCTGGTCGACTAATTGATGAGGATAAGGGCGGGGACATTTGGAACACTGAAAGTTTTGATCAACTGTATTGTCGCTTCAACAGCATCTACGAGTCAGACGCTTCAATGCCAGCCTTCTTCGTCAACCAGACGGTGGTTGGGTGTACAATGCCCACCTACACGCAGGAAGAGTTTCTCCAGATTGATTTGACCTTTGACGCGGGCATAACCTACTCCGCCAACACTGTGGGCATCTACCTGATCGAGGAGCCGAGCATCGTGGCGCTTAATAACACCGAGTACTACTACACCTATAACGAGCAAGTGTACATCGAGGTGACAGGAACAGGCCTTGACAAGTCAGGTTTCCTTCAGGTACGAGTCGTAGACCAGGTGCTTGACATCGAGATGGAGAAGGGTTCCGGAAGAGACGCCTTCGTGTTCGAGATGCCGCTCTAGTTGGGTCTCGGCGACTACGGAATAACCATTTCGACAGATCGGATCAGCTACAGGCCGCTCTCTAAAGCAGAGTTCGTCGTTACGATAATACAATGCCCTGATGGGTACACCTGTGAGCAGGAGACGAAGGAAATTTGTCCCTAAGGTTACTTCTGTCCGCATGGTGAGCTTCAAAAGTTTGAGCCAATGGAGTGCCCGCTGGGAAGTTACATGACTGACGAGGGCGCATCAGAGTGCATCACTTGCTCCCCGGGGATGTACTGCCCCGACATCCGCCTCTTTGTCTAGCAAGCGTGTCCACCCGGTTTCATCTGTGAAGAGGCCGATGACTATTCGCTCACGACAATCAGGGAGTGTCCCGAGGGTTTCATTTGCCCTGCTGGCACTGATTAACTTCTCATCGCTCAGCTTGACGTTGTCGCAAATATGAAGCGATGCCCTGATGGCCACTTTTGTTCTAAAGGAACCGCACAAGAGATCTCACTGTATGGAAACTACTCGACGCCACAGCCTTGCCGTGACGGTGTGATCTGCTCCCAGAACATCTTCTTCGAGGAAGTAAATGATGCACCTGGTGCAGCCAGCCAGTTTGGAATCCAAAAATGCTTACCCGGTACCTTCTGCAGATAAGGCGTTCATTAGATTTGTCCGCCAGGGTACATGTGCCCGACTACTGGCCACATGGAACCCATCCCCTGTCATCAAGGTACTTACTAAGAGTATGAGAATTCGACGCAGTGCGACCTGTGTCCAGCCGGCGCTTACTGCTTCTTCGGAGCTATGGACATACCCATCAAGTGCAAACCAGGATGGACATGCTAGCTCGAAGGAGCTCCTTCAGCGGCTCAGCTCTGCCCAGCCGGCAGTTTCTGTAAGCTCGCGATCGCTACCAACCAGACAAACTCAACCGTGCAAGACAAGTTCAGACCTAACTTGTGCTTCGCAAGTACATACTGCTTGTCAGGAGTCTACACTCCATTCGTGAACCAGAAGAATGAGCAGGCTGCTCAGGCATGTATCGCTGGTACCTTCTGTGCCGAAGGAAGTGACTCCCCGGAAGGTAAAGGAAAGTGCAAGCAAGGCTTTTACTGCCCTCCGAACACGTTTACGATGCTTGAAACTGAGCCAGGTTACTTTGCCGAAGGTACTGGTAATGTAGCACCCGAAAAGTGTCGACCTGGGTCGTATCAGGACTTGCGGCGTCAAGCGAAATGCAAGGTGTGTCCACGGGGTAACTATTGTCCAGAGCAGCAGATGGTCTAACCGCTGGTTTGTCCTGCTGGAACGTACACTCGACTCACAGGAGAGACCCAATGTTCGAACTGTCCGCTCGGCACCTACTCCGACGAAATCGGCATTGTTAAGGAAGATGACTGCAAGCCGTGCGAGCCGCGCTACTTGTGCACCAACACGGGCCTTACTCACATGGAGTAAGCCTTGCCGTGCCAGGAGGGCTACCAGTGCGGTTATTCTACAACGACTACGGTGATGCTTAATTCGAAGGTCGAGACAGGCTACTATGGTAGCTAGAATAACACAGGACTCTTTGATTACTACCTTTGCATCCCGGGACGCTACTGCCCTGGAGGAACTGCAAGCTCCAAAGTCAAGCAGCTGGACTGTCTGCGTGGCTTCTTCTGTCCGCTAGGAACGGCAGCCGATCTGGACATTCGGGGTAACTTCTAGCCTGGAATCCACTAAGTCAACAAGTGGATCCTCATTGGGGAGATCACAAAGGAGTTGACGTTTATTAAAGGCATTATGGAAGATTTCAGACTTAGAAATGAAACGGAAGACTTCTTCAGGAAGATGCGGAAGTGGAAAGACAACAATTAGACTAAGGAGTATAAATCACTCGAGTGGGAGTTCCACAAGTATTGGTACAACGATACAATTGTGTTGGAGCGCGAAACTTACCTAAATGAAAGTCTAATTCCTACTTTCAAGTGTTCAGAAGACGAATTCTTACCTGACAAGCTAATCGAAGACTACATCAAGAATGGCACGAATTTGATTTGTCCGAACGGAACCGAAAGCGAGCGTGGCCAGTGGTGCCTAGGTTAATGTAAGATCAATATAGCCAGTAAGAAGCCGATCAGTATACTGAATCCGGTGACCGATGTAGTCAGCATAACGTCGCTCAGCTAGACAGAGCTGAGTTTGAAAGCTGGCGACCTGGGCTCACTTGTTGAAAAACTAGGCGTGCCGAGTAGTGCAGACTAAGGAAGAAGGCTGGCGAGTAAAAACTCAAAGCTAAACGCTAAGAAGCGAGATTACTCGATCGTTAGCGGCGGAGTCTTCGACATCATGCATACGCAGGTCATCAAGCCGCTTGAGATTGCCAAGGTGTACTTCGACTTCAGGGATCTACCGCTGAAGATGCTCTACAATGACCACTTTTCGATAGTCATCCTTGATGAAAAGGGAGAAGAGTACAGGCTTCCGTTCTACCTCTCACTAGAGAACAACGGGGTGACCAACAAGAGGGAACTTTTGGTGATTCGAGTGTTCAATTGGGGCCCAGTCGACCAGGAGTTCCAAGTTGGCCTGTACCTGTTCCACGGCCTGTTCATTCCCTACCTGGAGCTGCTCAGCGACAAAGTCTGGATCGAGATGTACCAAGCGGAGCGGCAATAGAGAAGCACTAACACGACTCATGGAATCATTATCAACGAAGTGCAACTCGAAGGCATCACAATGCCGTACAACTCTCCAGACTACGGCGAAGACCCAAACCTGTGGCTCGACTTCACCTCGACAGCGGAAGGAGTGAACCCAGGCACGAAAGCCCTCGACAAAGACGCCTTCGATTCAACTTACTGGCAGTCGAAGCAAATTAACGCGGTAATCATGCCATGGATACCGTTCTTCTCTAACTGTGACGGGCACGACTCCCATATAGTGCCGTTCGATGCGTTTGAATACACGGAAGGCGAGGCTTGTCAGCAGCCCGCCTACGACGACATTCGCATCGTTAATCCTTTGCCCTCGCAAGGCTTGGAACCTGTTGCTGACAAGTGCACTCTTGAACTGTAATGTCATTACGATGAAGACTTGTTCTACACAAGATCGACAACAACCCGCTGGTATGCTCTCAAAGAAGAAAAGAGACTTTTCTACATCACGAGAGAACCCATTCCAATCGAGAACTTTCACTAGCTGGAAGACGGTGAGACGGAGTAGACATTCTACAACTCGCTGATTTAGGATGGTTCTGACGACCTTATCGGAGTTACATTCTATCCTTTGAATAAACCGGGAATTCCACGACTAGTTGAGATCGACTTTTTCTATTACCAGAAAACAACCGATATCAAGCTTATCCAATCAATGTCAGTGTACTTGAAGGATTACTAAGAACTGGAGCCAGATGGCGGATTGCAAGCCGAGTACAAACTGAAGATCAACTATGTGCCGCTGAACTACTTCAACTTGATCAACAATTTCTAGTTTTCAGTGCCCATCTACATCCTCTTGTTCAGCTTGGTGGCCCTGATCCTGATCCTCGGCATCCTGACCTTCTGGCTGATCACTCTCATATGCATCAGAGTCAAACGACCACCGAGTCTGCGATTCAAGCACCTCGCAAAGGTCACTTTCAAAGCACCTGCGATCGGATCCTTGCTTAGCTGCGTGCCTGCACTGCTCGTTGGACTCATACTCAGCATTTACCAGTAATCGAGTTTATTCTCGACAGTGGCATCCAATTGGACAGAGTATGGCAGTGAACTTTCCAACAGAGTTGTGATTAACCAGCGGAGAGGAAGGATCGGTCTTTGTCTGGTAATCTGTGGCTTTGTGTTCATGATGTTCGGCTCATACTCGATCGTGAGCAAGCCTAGCTTGGGCGAAGAGCGCGAAATCTTGGAACAGAGAAAGAGGCTGCGACGCCTAGAACGTCTCGAGATGTCGATGAACGACACAGACGCTGCTGACTTGTTTGAAGAAGAGAAGTTTTAGAAGGAGGAAAATGTGAACATTCGACGAGCACTTGACTGGAAACGAAATCACTTCTTTGTCTCGTGCCTCATCATCACCTACCTGCTCATGCTCAAGCTAGAGTACTCGTACACCAAGATCTTCGCTGACAACATCACGACATTCCTGATCGCGTTCATGACAATGGACATCTTTATCGAGCAGCTGCTAGTCAGACTTGTGATGTCCGAAGCGCTCCTCGTCTCGCCCATCCTCGGCACCTTCGTCGTGACTGAGTTTATCATGACGATGGGGGCTGAAGACTTCAGAAGTTTCATCATCTCTTACTTCATCGAAACGACTATTGTCGTCATTTCCCGCACCTATGTCGGCCCCTGGGTCGAAAAAGGTGAAGCCCTGGCTCAGCAAATCACCATCAAACTGTCCAAGAGGTACAAATTCTTCCGTGATATCTTCCAGAAGATCCTCGTAAAGCAGATGGCGGCTCAGATGCAACTGATGAGTCTCAACGAGTTGAATGCTAAGAAGGCGAAGAAGTTGGAAGAAAGCAATAAAAAACATCAGCAAACACGAAGAAAGGTGTTTGAGTGGGAACTGGAAAAGGGTGAAGGTATGGAGGCTCTACTGGGATCAGTCAACACTTACGCCAGTCAGACGCAAGCTCTGTTCTTGATTCCATTCACACTGCTGTTCATCATCATGTTCGCCAACGAGACCAAGATTCCTCAGAACTATCAGATTAGAAAAGGCGACCTCCAGTACTATTTCTTCTTCTGTGCGGTGATCATCGTTCCCCAGTTGATCATCGATGTGTTCATGCTTCACATCCTAGAAGTAACCCACGGCTACAAAATCTACGATTACTTCACGTACTGCAACTACCGGTTCAACATTCGAACGAAGAAGTGGTTGACAGCGCAGAAGCTAGACAGATCGGTGCAGCATTCCTTCAGATCACTTGATTCTCTCTGCTTCTCAAGTTAGTACTACTTCATCATCAGTTTGACGACGTGGGGAATCATCTTCCTGTACTTGGGCTTGACGGCAATCATGCGGTCGTACTACAACCCGTTCGCAGATCCAACCCTGGTCTTCTTCTGCGCAGTAATCGGCTTCGGCATCATACCGATCAAGATGCTGCTCTCCAAGATGTCCGACATGTTACACCTCTGGCAAATTACAGGCGATGATCGTATCCGAGTTGACGTCGGCGCTGTGAACAGACTGGACGCTGCGTCTAATATGAAGAAGCTGATCAAGAATGTGTAGACCAATCCATTCAGGTTCAAGTTCATCATGGTAAACCGTGAGTGGGTGATCTCGAACATCGCCACGATCCTTGGCGGCCGCACCTACTTGACCCAAGCTGGCGCAGAGCAAACCTACCTCAGGCACGTGTACCAGAGTGCCATCAACGCAGACGCTATCAAGGCCAAGCTGGAAGCGGATCAGAAAAAGATGCAAGAGAACTTGATGAAGATGCCCTACAATTAGGGTGGAAAGAATTAGAGAGTCGACGTGTCTGATGAGGCCGTTTCTGACGTGCCTGTCTATGACTGGGATGTGCCAGCCTCGCTCGCTAATGTGCACGTTTACAGGATTGCTACCATGTGGCTTGACTTTGCTCGGCAGAGCATGCGGCTGAAGTTCATCGTGGCCGACATCGTGCAGAGCAACTTACGAAAGAGGTGCAATAACTGCCGCTCACGCTTCCGTCTTCAAGTAATCCAGAAGATTGACTTCAACGCCTTGACGAAGAAATTCCGGTTGGAGAACATCGGACTTGTGTTTACTAAGGCTCGCTGGCGTCGATTCTACCGTCGCAGACAAATCTTCGTGACCCTGTGCATGGAGTGCGCCTACAGCGACAACTTGGCGGCAGGTGACTTACGACAAAAGGACCAAGGTTTGCAAGCTCTGATGGCCTAGCAAGCCTTGAAGCACATCGGGCACACTGAGTAAATGATTGCCAGGAATTTGAAGAAGTCTCACGTCAAGATGATCATTTACAAGTGGCTCTGGATGACGAGAGGCAACATGCTGCACAAAGACAATCCTTATGAAGTTGCTAAGAAGGAGTAGAAGGCGAGAAAGAGGGCGTAGAACTTGCTCCAGATTTACCACTCGAGTTCTTCCGAGCAGGTCGACAAGACATAGTCTACACTGGATCTCTTCTGATCAAAGACACCGACCGACTCACTCTCCCTCGCTTTGCTATAAACCCCTTTAATTTCAACAATTAAATATTTCGGCTACAATTAAAGTCTCACAGCAACCCAAATGGGGTTTTGGGGTTTTGGGGTTTTGGGG
>Ga0075467_10000713_pt1 | contig 27122 bp, 18 predicted proteins | sample DEB08_DNA_9_FD_75067 | JGI IMG/M metagenome (GOLD analysis project Ga0075467, IMG submission 75067) | Aqueous microbial communities from the Delaware River and Bay under freshwater to marine salinity gradient to study organic matter... | ecosystem: Environmental > Aquatic > Marine > Coastal ... | reverse complement strand
TGATGGTTCTATCATGTTAAATCCTGTTGCAGGATTTGGCGGATATACTTTTGCTTGGTCTGATGGTTCTACTGCAAGTAGTTTATCAGGTTTAGCTCCAGGTACTTACGATGTCACTGTAACGGACGCATTCGGTTGTACAACAACTGCTTCTTACACAATCGGTACATCATGTCCTGCTGACTTAGGTTTAACATCAACAGCAAACCCTACATTCGGTGACGGTACAACTGATGGTGCAGCGCAAGTTATCGCAACAGGCGGTACAGCTCCTTACACTTATGCTTGGGATAATGGTTCAACTGACGATTATGCAAATGAATTAGCCGCAGGTGATTACACAGTAGTCGTAACTGATGCTAATGGTTGTACAGATACAGCAATCGTAACTATTGAAACTCAATATTTAATTGGAACAGAAAATATCGAAGGATTAACTGGATTGAATATCTCTCCAAATCCTGCGAAAGATTATGCTCAATTGAATATCGCTTTTGACAAATCTGTTGATTTAACAGTAAGAATTGCAGATGTAACAGGTCGTGTTTTAGAAACTCGTAATGCAGGTAATACAACTGCTGAAGAAATGCGTTTCGACTTATCGAACTTAGCAGAAGGGGTTTACTTTATGCAAATTATCGCTGACGGTCAAATCGCTACGAAACGTTTCGTTATCGTAAAATAAGACTTGAAGTTTTTAATAATTAAATTTTATGCGGTGTAGCACCTTCGGGTGTTACACCGTTTTTTGTCAAAAAAAGCTAAAAGGTCCGAATAGTTCGTTCATAAAAACAATTAAAGCCTTTTATTTGTAATACTTTAAGTCTAAAATAAAATATGTATAAATATACATAAGATGGAAACCAATATAAAAAACACAGCTAAAAGGATATTCACATTATGAAAATTGGTATTGTCTGTTATCCCACCTACGGAGGAAGCGGCGTCGTTGCAACTGAATTAGGAAAAGGGTTAGCCAAACGAGGGCATCAAGTGCACTTTATTACTTATCGTCAACCTGCTCGATTACAGCATTTTCATGCAAATTTATTTTATCACGAAGTCAACGCTTCTGATTACCCTTTATTTGAATACGCCCCCTATGATACCGCATTAACCAGTAAGTTAGTTGATGTTATCAAGTATGAGAAATTAGATTTATTACACGTTCACTATGCAATTCCGCATGCAACCGTGGCCTATTTAGCCAAGAAAATTTTATTAACAGAAGGTATTTATATTCCCGTTATCACCACACTTCACGGTACAGATATCACTTTGGTTGGTAAAAACGCAGCTTTCAAACCTGTCGTAAAATTTGGAATTGAAAAATCAGATGGAGTCACTGCTGTTTCTCATTATTTAAAAGCAGAGACACAAACCGTTTTTGAAACAAATAAAGATATTCGGGTCATTCATAACTTTATTGATTTTGATCGATTCAAACCTATTAATAAAGACCATTTTAAAAAAGCAATCGCCCCGAATGGCGAACGGATCTTAGCACACGTTTCTAATTTTCGTAAAGTCAAACGAGTAAGCGATGTCGTTCGTGTTTTTGAAAAAGTCTATCAAAAAATGCCCTGCAAACTTATCTTAGTTGGGGACGGACCGGATAGATACAATGCAGAGTTGATGTGTCGAGAAATCGGCTTATGTCACGAAGTACGATTTTTAGGAAAACAAGATGCTATCGAGGAATTATTAGCCATAGCTGATTTATTTATTATGCCTTCTGGTAGCGAGAGTTTTGGTCTGGCTGCACTCGAAGCAATGGCCTGTGAAGTTCCCGTGATTTCCTCTAACGTAGGCGGTTTACCCGAAGTCAATATTCATGGTAAAACCGGCTATTTGAGTGACTTAGGCAATGTCGAAGAAATGGCCAATTATGCTTATGAAATTCTGAAAGACGACGCTACTTTACAACAATTTAAAACTAATGCCTTGGCACAAGCAAAACAGTTTGACATTCAAAATATCATTCATTTTTATGAAGATTATTATGAAGAAATTATAGAAACATGTGTTTACGATAAGACAGATGTTTTATAATTTCCTGCAAGTGTAAGGTGTCAAAAATATACCTTACACTTGTATTTACGCCATTATTTTCGCCATCGAAATTTGCATCAATTTCTGCATATGTTGCTCCAAACTCAATTCATTCTGTTCCACAAAATCCTCTGGTACATCGAACGCCAAACGGTTAATATTTCTCAAAGTTTCTGCCCAATGATCCGGATTTAACGTAGGTAAAACTTGACCAGTTTTGGGTGTAACCACCTCCTTCGCCCCTACTTTCTCAGATACCAGGACTGGTGTACCGCAAGCTAATGATTCTGAAATAATCTGACCAAAAGGCTCGTATCTCGCAGGATGAACCGTGAAATCTGCCAAATGATAAATTATTTCTGGCGAACTCAAAAAACCTAAAAATCGAACATTTGGCAAAGCCGTTTTCACATCTGGATAACCTGCAATAAGTAACAAAACGTTTTCATTTTGTAATCCTTCAAACGTTTTTAATAAAATATCCAACCCCTTGCGTTTATGACTTGCTGACACAAAAGCAAATACCTTCGTATCCGTTTCAATATTGTATTCTCGACGAATAATTTTTCGGGCAGCTTCACTCGGTCGAGTAAAATTTTGCGTATTTAATGGTGGAAACAAGACATGAACATTTTCCCGTTTTGCACCATAATACTCAATCATTTCCTCTTTTATCATCGAAGACGCTGCAAAAATCAAATCATTATATTCACACGTTTTTTTATCTAAATAATGCTCGACATAATCAATAATTCGCCTGCCTGACTTATTCATTGCTCGTAAATATCCTTCGTGATTGCTCGGTGCTAAAACAGCATCTTGATAAAACGTCCGACCTAAGGAAAAGGTAAAATCGTATTTCTTTTTTTGAAAATAGCGTTTCAACCGAAAGTTAAACGCCAACATTCGCAAAGGTTTCGGCACAATTCTCAAAGGTAAACGAACAATTTTGACCGACGGTGGAAAAGTCACTTCTCCTTTATCTTTCGCACAAACAATCGTCACATCATGACCTTTTTCGACCAAATAATTTGTATAATTAATTAAACGAGTCTCTAAACCTCCTCGAAGCGTAATTCTATAATATATAAGTGCTATTTTCATTCTTATTACAATTTACTGCAATTTTAGCTTCAAAATAAATATTTAATAACACCTTGTAGCGTTTTCAAGTTTGACATAATTTCTTTTGGTGGAGAAAGCGTTCAAAAAGAAATCAAACCTTAATTTTTTGTCCCAAAACCTTGACAATTGACGCTTTTTTACGGTTTTAATAATCATTAAACACTTATTTACTCGCCTATTATCGGAGTAGATTTTACTAATTTTTACAGATTTTTTTGCTTTTCTTCTGTACCTTTTGCCATTCAATTATTTACAAGTAGTTTTGTGATTCGATATTTATAAAAAATGATACAAAAAATCCAACAATCCGATAATACGGAACCATTATTTTCCATTTTGTTACCAACTTGGAACAACCTGCCGTACTTGCAATTCTGCATCAAAAGTATTCAAAAAAATGCACATTTTGACCACCAAATCATTGTGATTATTAACGAAGGTAAAGATGGCACGTTGGAATGGGTTAAATCACAAATCAACCTTGATTACGTTTATGCAACGGAAAACATCGGCATCTGTTTCGGACTAAATGCGGCTCGATCATTGGCAAAAGCCAAGTATATCTGTTACTTCAATGACGATATGTACGCTTGTCCAGACTGGGATTTACCATTAAAACAAGAAATTGACACCATCGGACACAACGACTTTTTTCTCTCCGCCACAATGATTGAACCTACAGATACTGGCAATCCCTGTGTTATCGTAAAAGATTATGGCAATAATCTAAACAACTTCAAAGAGGAGAAACTTTTAAAGGAGTATAATAATTTCGTAAAAAAAGATTGGCAAGGAGCGACTTGGCCACCGAATATTGTACACATAGATTTATGGGATTTGGTCGGTGGATATAGTGTAGAATTTTCACCAGGTATGTATTCTGATCCAGATTTTTCTCGAAAATTATGGGCGGCAGGCGTTCGATATTTCAAAGGGGTTTCGGCCAGTCGAGTGTATCATTTTGGCTCAAAATCAACGGGAAAAGTTCGACACAATAAAGGCAAAAAAACATTTTTACTAAAGTGGCAATCCTCCTCAAATGAGTTCACGACCAAGATTTTAAAAAGAGGACAAATATTTGATTATCAATCAATTATTAATAAAAAAATCAAAACAACATTCATACAAAAATTGAAAATGGTTTGGGCGATTTTGTTTAAGTAGTCGATTTTTTTTGAACCCATCCCCAAGCCTCTACTTTTAAGGCAAGAGCTGGGGATAGGTTCAAAAAAACTACTTCATCTCCTCTTTCATCTTATAATCTCCCAACCAAGCCTTACGCAAAACCATTTGCTCTGCGGTCGGATTATCAGATAATAAAATTACGTGTTCTTTTTCGATAGGAATCGGTACAATTTCGGTTTTTAGTTCTACCTCTTTTCCATCACGAATTACCGTAATTGATAAAATATCTCCTTCCTTTGCTGTCCCGGCGTATTTACCTAAAACTTCGTTGATATTATCAAAGGTCAACTTTTCACCATTCCAAGTTTTGATAAAATCATCTTCTTTGAATCCAATATAATCTTTACCGAAAGCATCTAAACCAGCAGCGCTTCCGATTTTGAAGCCCATTCGGCTATAATCGACACCAATAAACTTATTCAGGTCACCGCCAAATAATGAAATATCGTTGACTTCTTTCTTTGGATAATAAGTAATACCGGCTTCCGCTAAATATTCGGCGATCGGCAAAGCTTCTTTCCCTGCGACATAACGGTTAAAAAAGTCCGCAATTTCTGGGTAACTTAACTTTGTGATAATCTCAAATAACTCCTCGTCTTTAAAGGCTCTATTTTTACCAAATTCAGTCGAAAGATTTTGAATTAACTTTTGTAATCCTAATTCACCATTCGACAATTGACGCAAACGAATATCCAAACACATTCCAATCAACGCCCCTTTTTCATAGACATTTCCGTACTGATCTTTGTGTTTTGTCAATACATTCCTACTCATTTTTGTAAATGGCAAATTATCCTCATACGTTTGAGCATTACGGATTTTTTCGCCCATGACATCCAAGTAAGACTCAATCGGCATCAAGCCTTGAGTCACCTGTACATGACCAGCCGAATATTCCGTCACGCCTTCATACAGCCATAAATGCATCGACATTTTCGGATTGATATAATCAAAATTATGAATCTCTTCCGAGTGAATATTCAGAGGCGTCACAATATGAAAAAACTCATGAGCCGCAACGTCACGCACCGTTTGAGCGATTTGTTCAGGATCCATTTCAGGTAAATAATACAGCGATGAATACGAATGCTCCAAAGCTCCCCATTTACCAGAATAAGGCGTGTCATCACTCAAATAAATAATAAAAACATATTTATCCACGGGCAACGTTCCGCCTAAGTATTCCTTTTGTGCTTGTAAAATCGGGCCAACTTGCGTCGCTATAAAGTCTGAACTAACTTTGCCTGTCGGCGAATAAGTAGCAATCAATACATCCGCATTTCCGACTTTCACAATCGTGGTATCAGGGTCGCAATACATAATCGGTGCATCAGCCAAATCCATATAATTCTGAGCATAAAAAACGTCTGTATCCGAGTCGCCTCCAACTCTGTCTAACGAAGTCGCACCAAAAAACTGTTCTTGCTTATCAAATTCTACATAATAATCTCGACGTTTAAATCCTTCGAAATAACCCAAAAAACCATGATTATTAAGCACAAAATTTTCGTTGGCTTCGATATTCGTTCCACCAGGTTCAAAGATAAAATCATCAGAATTCCTTCTATCCTTATCCGTATCCCAGGTATCCTCGATGATGTATGATATTTTATGGAGTTTATTCGCTTTTTTAATAATCCATGTATTCGAGTCAGGATGTTTGATATGTTTTGATTTGAACGCCTTACCACTTTTATTATACGCTGTAAACTCTGATGCAAAACGCCCAAAGTTGTAAATGCTATACGTCCCAGGAACGATTTTAGGAAGATGATATTTCACCGTTTTTTCATTTCTGACGGTTTCGGGTACAATCAACTCGACTAATAACTGGTCATTATCTACCTTCGTTAAATTCACTTTAAATTGATAGGCATCCGCTTTGTCTTGTGCGAAAGTATTTAAGCTCATTGATACTAAAATCAATGCGACCAAAGACTTCAAAATTCGTTTCATAAATTATTTTTTTAATATATTTTGTAAACAGCTTCTAACATTAAGACATTAAAACAACAGCCGAAAGGCAACTTCCGACTGTCTTTATTAAAGCTATCAAATGTCCTTATTGTAGATTCTACAATATTGATATAAATTATGTGTTAATACAAAACTTTTAGTCTTTTTTTAGATTAATCGATTAAGCGCAAAGTTATTTATTGAAAAAACGTACCATTTGTTCTTTCATGCTAAAACCTTAACATCTTGCCGATTCTAAATATTTTCTTAATTTGTATAACAAACTCAATCCCCTTTCATTCCTAACGATACATTGATAAAAATCTAAAAATCCGTTTCTTATCCTCACAACAAATGAATCGATTATCCGAACGACGAATTGAAAGTAATTTTAGTAATAATGGATATTTAACAAACTCTCTCTATAATTATTCGTTACCAATTTATGTTATAAATAGTAGAAACTATTTGTAATTAAATTATTTCAATAATAATTTATCAAAGTTATCACCTATCAACAATCGGAAAAATGAAAAAAATGAAAAAAATGAAAATCAAACTTTTATCCGTATTAGCATTAACATTCGTAGTTGCAACTGCAATGATTCTACCGAACCAAAATTCAGATACAGAAGGCTATTCCGTTGGAGATGCGGCGATTGGTTTTAATTTAAAAAATGCCAGTAACACCATGAATGGCATTGGCGAAAATGTTAGCTTAGACGATTATAAAAATGTGAAAGGTTACATCGTTATTTTCACCTGTAATCATTGCCCTTTCGCAAAAGCATACGAAGACAGAATTAATGCCTTGCACAAAAAATATTCGCCAAAAGGTTATCCTGTAATTGCAATCAACTCCAATGATGCAAAAGCTTATCCTTCTGATAGCTATGCAGCTATGAAAGCTCGTGCAAAAGAAAAAAGCTTCACTTTCGCTTACTTACACGACGAAAGCCAAAAAATCGCTAAAACATACGGGGCAACCAAAACGCCTCACACCTATATTTTACAGAAAAAAGGCGATAAGAATTATGTCAGATACATCGGTGCAATTGACAACAACACCTACAATCCTGAAGATGTAACAGAAAAATATGCTGAAAATGCCGTCGATGCTTTATTGGAGGGTAAAAAAATAACAAAAAATTACACTCGTGCTGTCGGTTGCTCCATCAAGTGGAAAAAGTAACTTTTCGAGATTATTATAACAGTATATTAAGTGAAGAATGAAAAAACAAGACCTAACCAATTATCATAATATTGCAACATTATATTTTTTAATAGTTTTTAAGTGTAACTTTTTATAGTTTGTACGTTATTACAAAGATTTTGAATGTATTGTAGAACGTTTTTACTTAATGGTTAGAATTGCCTCTGCTGATAGCAGAGGCTTTTTTTATTCAAATAACCTGTAAGCATATTTCAGAACTCAACACGGATAAACCTTTAGCACTAATGAGTCAATGCTTAAAAACCTTGTAAATGTTGATATACTTTCTGAACTGGTAAGCCCATTATATTATAATAACTACCATCAATTTTGATAATCTTCGTCAACCCAATCCATTCCTGAATTGCATACGCTCCCGCTTTATCAAACGGCTGATAATTATTGATATAAAACCAGATTTCGTCATCGGTTAAAGTATCAAAATGCACATAAGCAACATCCGAAAAGGTAAGAGATTTTTCAATTGTGCGTAAGGTAACCCCAGTAATCACTTCATGAATATTTCCTGACAAGGCTTTAATAATCTGAAAAGCATCTTGTGCATCTTTCGGTTTTCCATAAATCGTATCCTTCAAAATAACAACACTATCAGCTGTTAATAAGACTTTTTCGGCTTCTAAAAATTCTGTACAAGCAGCTGCTTTCAATTGTGACAAATACGCTGGTACTTCTCGGACAGGCATCTCGTCAGGATATATTTCCTCGACTTCTTTCGTCTTAATTTCAAAATTAAATCCCGCTTCTCGTAATAACTGCTGGCGACGAGGCGACTTTGACGCTAATATTATTTTGGTATAATTCATTGTATTATAATTTATCATAGAAACACGAATTTGATTTTCGGACAAAAATATTAAAATTAAATCTGATAGAAATTAACTAAATGATAGTTCTTTTGTTTAAACCCCAGATTCAACAAAACACGATTGTCAAAGATGAAAAAATACGATTATATCATTGCAGGAGGCGGTTTAGCAGGATTAAGTTTGGCGTTTTATATTAATGCAAATCCCATATTAAAAACAAAAAAAATTCTAATCGTTGATAAAAGTCAAAAGACTAAAAATGATAGAACTTGGTGTTTTTGGGCCAATAAACCGACGGCTTTTGATGAAATCGTCATTCATGAATGGGAAAAAGCACACTTTTTTGGGGTCGATTATAATAAACACGCCGCCCTCTCTCCATTTAAATACAAAATGATTCGTGGGATTGATTTCTATAATTTCACAAAAAAAATATTGCACCAAAACCCTAATATTGAATGGGTTACAGGAGAAATAACATCTATTCAAGATACAGATAATGGCGGACTGGTGACGGTAGAAAATACGGTTTATCATGCCGACTGGGTCTTTAATAGTACCTTTGATATTAAGCAATTTCAAAAAAAATCAACTCAATACTTCTATCAATTACAACACTTCAAGGGCTGGGTAATCGAAGCGGAAAATGACTGTTTTGATACTGAAGAAATGCACCTGATGGATTTCAGAACTGCACAATATAATAATGCTCGATTCTTTTATGTTTTGCCATTTAATAAACGAAAAGCATTGATTGAATACACGATTTTTTCGGATACTTTACTGGAACAAGAAACGTATGATGTTTTTCTAAAAAAATATATCGGTGAGACGCTCGGCATTCAGAACTACACCATTGAAGAGACGGAATACGGCATTATTCCGATGACAAATCACCCTTTTAAGAAAACGCAGGGTCAGCATATTTTGAATATCGGTACAATCGGAGGTCATGCGAAAAGTAGTACTGGTTATGCGTTTTATAATGTGCAACAAGTTGTACAGCAAATCACTCAAAATTTGGGAGACAATAAATATCCGCTTTCTAATGTCCCACTTTTTGACAAGCGATTCATGGTTTATGATACCTTAATGCTCCATATTTTGCAATATGAAGGTGAATTGATAAAACCAATTTTCACAAAGTTGTTCAAGCATAATAAAATTCAAACTGTTTTCGATTTTTTGAATGAAAGCACCAGTTTTTGGCAGGAGTTGAAGATATTTTATAGCTTACCACACATGCCATTTTGGCGAGCGATTTTCTCCGTATATTTTTATCAACCTATCAAGAATTTATTTGCAAAAAGTTAAGGCAAAACAAAAAACGAGTTCCCTCAAAAAAGAAGGAACTCGCTCAATTATCTGTCACACATTATTATTTATAGCTCATATTTATAATATCTCGCTCCTTCTGTTACGCCTTCTTTACCGATACTTGCCAGTGCAAATTCATTTTTAGTAGTAGCGACACTTTCTTCTAAATTGCCTGTATGTAAACCTTGATAAGTTGCATAATCAACCGGTTGACGATTATTCAACTTATCCGTGATATTAAATTTTGTAGCGACTTCTTTCCATTTTGGCTGAACAGTTCCTTCAAAAACCTTTGATTTTGAGCCACTTCCGTAAGCGAAGAAACCAAATTTTTCACCAGCTAAATCATTATCTTCTAAGTAATCACCTTCAAATGTTCCAATCAACGATAAGAAAACTGAACCAGCGTACATATTGCCAACTTCTCCAGAAACATCTTGACCTTTAGCAATTTTTTCTTTTACAAATGCTCGATATTCCGGTGTTTTCGAGATCGATTTATAATAATAACCGACCGCTTTGTTATAGATTTTGTCGTCTTCGAAATCCGCACGATTTGGTACTTCGATTCCATTCGCTTCCAAGATCGCACTTAACTGACCGATTCTACCTAACTCTTTGGTGTAAACTTCAGAGAACATCCGTTTGCCATGAAAGGCATACGGCAAATGAAAAATCAAGCGTTTCCAAGTATTGACAAATGATTCTTCATCGTTTCCACCAGCTCTTTTTTTGAAATGCTCGAAAGCTTCCGTGATACGATTTTGATAACATTCATTCGAATATTGCCCGTCAAAAACAGGTGTTTCTTTGTGTAAAATTAACGTCTGCTCATTCGCATCTAAAATACCATGTACCTCTAATGATTCATGCAATTTATCAATATATTTTTGAACACTTCCATTTTTCGCACCTACCAAATCCAACACTTCATTGATAATATCCGTTTTTGAAGCACGACGCAACGGTTTATAAAAATCGTGAACGCCACGAGTCGCAACGCCCCAAGTTTGACCAATTGCAATTAAGCGAGGATTTTGCTTCACCAACATCGCAACGGCTCCAGCACCTTGTGTATATTCGCCGGTTGAGTTCAATTCATATTTTGCGTTATCCGAACTCACAACGATCCCGATACGATTGACATCACCCGAAACCCAATCCAACGTATTTTGTAACGCATCAACTGCACCGATACATGCAAATGTCATATCAATCACATCACAATGCAAAAAACAATCTTCGCCATAAGTCGGTGCATATTTTTGACGCAACATTTCTAAGGTATAAGTTGCAGTCGGTTTTGCACCATCAAGGGCAGATTCTGTTCCCATATAGATTCGACCGATCGTATTTGGATCGATATTATTTTTTTCGATTAGCTCTGCTATAGCATTTGCCGCCATTGTTGCGGTGTCTTCATGTGCGTCAATAATCGCCATTTTGCTCAACCCCAAGCCTTTGTTCAGCTTTGCATACTCAATATCACGAGCTTCCGCTAAATCCTTAATATCAAAATAGATTTTCGGAATATATAATGCCATATCATCAATTCCTACCGTTTTCATCTCCTGTGTTGTACTCATTAGATTTTAATTTAATTACTTTTCCTTATTTTATTATTTACTAAATAATCAATTGAATAATTGCAAAATTCGCTGTATACACTGATTTTTATTTACATAAATCTATCGTTTTGTAGCAAAATGTTGAACTAACAACAAATTTAGTTTTTTGTTCTTAGTATAGAAATTTGAAAAGTATGAAAATATGAAATTAAGGGAGGAGTAATCATATTGATAACTAAAAAACCAATGCTACCAGATCAGATAATCTCTTTTTCAAAACCTATAAAAATGGATTTAAAAAATTGTTAAAGGAATTATTAAACGTATGATAAACTTGAGCATACTCTGCCGCAATTACTTAGAAACGTTTGATAGCTAAAAGTAAAGCATCAAGAACTTTCGGATAATCAAAATTGATCGTTCACTGGTTTAAATATTTCAAAATAATACTTTAAATACTTAAATTATTATCGCTTGACGGTTGACTCTTTTACTACTAATAATTGATTAACAAGGTTTTATGTAAAATTACTAAAGGTTAAAATGCTTTCTTAAAGATTTATAGACGATTCGCTTTTGTATATTGCGTCTTGCTAAGACGCAATTTGTAGTTCATCTTTTGTAGAAAAACCATTTTAATAAATATGCTATCTTCGAGTAAATATTTGAAATATGCAAAACTTATAACGTTAACAAATGCCACAAAAAAAAATCATCTTCACTGTTACCAACGATTTATCATACGACCAGCGAATGCAGCGGATTTGCACTTCTTTGGCCAATGCGAATTATGAGGTCATATTAGTTGGCAGAAAGCTGACGACTTCTAAAGAATTACCGGCTTTTAATTTTCAGACAAAGCGGATTCGTTGTTTTTTTAATGAAGGAGCAGCGTTTTATGCAGAATATAATATTCGGTTATTTTTATTTTTGTTATTTACTCGATTCGATGCGATTTGTTCAATTGATTTGGATACAATTTTATCCGGGTTTTATGCCGCAAAGTGGCGGCGAAAAATCCAAATTTATGACGCACACGAATATTTCACGGAAGTACCCGAATTGGTCGAAAGACCAAAAGTAAAAGCCATCTGGGAACGTATCGCTAACCGAACTATTCCGAATATTCGCTATGCTTACACCGTTGGTCAGGGGTTACAAAAAATATTTACGGAACGTTATGGTGTTGAATTTGGTTTGATCCGAAATGTACCATTTGCAATCCAACAACCAATACAAAATGCTGATATTCAAAATGTTATTTCAAAATACTTGCATCACGCCGTCCCGACATCTCGGGGAAATCTCGGTAATAATATTTCTAAAATTAATAAAAAAGTCATTTTATACCAAGGAGCGTTGAATGATGGTCGAGGAATTGAGGAAACGATTCGAGCGATGCAAAAAATTGATAATGCTGTTTTGTGGTTAGCTGGTGAAGGGGATTTGTCGCAAGATTTACGACAGTTAACCAAAGAATTACAACTTGATGAAAAGGTTTTTTTCTTAGGTTTTGTCTTACCAAATGATTTAAAAGCAATTACACAATTGGCGGATATTGGACTGAATTTATTAAAAAATAAAGGGTTAAATTATTATTATTCTTTAGCGAATAAATGTTTCGATTACATTCAAGCTGAAAAACCTGCTTTGCACCGCAATTTTCCTGAATACCAGGCGATTAACGAACAGTTTGAAATCGGGATACTGTTAGATGATTTGAAAACAGAATCTATTGTCTCCGCTTTGCAGCAGTTATTGAATAACCCTACTCTTTACAATAATTTACAAGCAAATTGCCGAAAGGCGAAAACGGTTTATACTTGGGAAAAGGAAAGTAAAAAATTGATTGATTATTATCGCTCGTTTTTCGCTGATTGATTGACCCCTGCCCAGCCTTTCCCTTGCACCTGCTCGACAAAGCAGATGTTTTTTTAAAGGAAAGGCTGAGGATGGATTCTATCATTTATTTTTCTCGAATAAATGTGAAATTACCATTCGGTTGAATAAAAGTTGCTTTGGTCGCAATGCCTTTTTCAATGGTAAATTTCATGCTGTAACCGTCTAAATCTTGTAACTTAAAATGATGTTCTTTGTGCGGTACGAGCGTATAAGTTGGCTGCCCAGGAATCGTCACGGTCAAGTTATTGCCTTTTACTTTTACGGTTGCAGCTTGTCCAACTTGCGGAAAAAGGTATTTCCCTTCATAAATTTTCAAATCAGCTGCAGCAACATTGACGACATCAGCCAACCGTTTAAACTCAATTGACTTATTTAAAGACGGTTCGAACGGAATTTCTAATGCGGTAATTTCTCCATTTACATTCATCCGAAATTGTACTTTTAATTCTCCTGCGTCGGGAGCAGTCTGAAAAACATCAAAATGATAATGTGTCAACTCGGTTTCCTCGCCACCTCTCACAATATTTAATTGCCCTTCTTTTTCTATAACTTCTACAAAACCATAACCTTTGTGTTCGTACTTTCCGACATAGTCTTTGAGAGCAAACGAAGGCTTAGTGTTTTTCACTTTAACAATATCCTCTTGCTCCTGTACCGCTTTTACGGCTTTTAAAGCGTCGTTTCGTTGCTCTAACAGAATGGCGTTCCAATCTTTTGACTCAAAGCCCGCCAGTCTATCAATAACATTGTTTCGAATGATGCTATTCAAGGTTGTTCCGTTCATATTTGCCATGACAACGACACCAAAACCGTCATGAGGCATAAAACAAACCGAGGCTGTAAAACCATCGATATTTCCACCATGTTCTACTCGTAATTTGCCACGATAAGACGTGATCATCCAACCCAAACCATAGCTATTATAAAAGACTTCATCACGAGTCATTCCGCCTGGCATTACCATTTGTGGCTGGTACAATTCCTTAGTTGAAGCCGCAGATAAAACTGTTGTTTCGTCAAAATTACCTTCATTTAATAAAAGTTTTAGCCATTGAGCCATGTCTTCGGCGTTTGAATTAATCGAACCTGCTGGGCCAATCGCATCGATATTTCTAAAATTCATTTTGACCGCTTTTCCGTCTTTTTCATTGTAGGGCAACGCATGATTTTTGACTTTTTGCATATCTTCTACCGAAAAATTGGTATTCGCCATTCCTAATGGGTTGAGGATTTTTTGACGAAGACATTCCTCCCAAGTTTTGCCTTCAATTTGACCGACCAAATATCCAGCAGTCATATACATTAAGTTTTGGTATTGCCAAGTTTCACGTAATTCGGCAGTCGGTTCGAGATAACGCAAACGACCATACAAATCTGTTCGACTGGCATTCGAACCGTACCAAGTGAAATCGTGTCGAGGCAACCCCGAACGATGCGATAATAAATCTCGTGTGGTGATATGCTTTGTCGCATAATCATTATACAACTTAAAATCTGGTAAATACGTAATGATCGGTTCGTCCAAATCAATTTTTTTTTCGTCCACCAATTGCATCACAGCTGCTGCCGTAAATGCTTTAGAAGCAGAACCGATGGCAAACAAGGTTTTGCCGTCCACTTCACGTTTATTTTCTACATCGGCATAACCATAACCTTTTGCCAACAAAACCTCCCCATCTTTCACAATCGCAACGCTAAGACCGGGTACATTCCAATCTTTCATTGTCGATTCGACAAATTTATCAAAGCCTTTTAAAGGGTCGTTTTTCTTTTGTGCGGCAAGCGGTTGAATCAAAAAATTGATAAATAGCAACACACTCCATGAACGTAACATATATTTTTTCATAAAATCAGTTTTATTAACTTTTATTAAATAATAAATTCTTATCAGAGATGACACGGATTGAAAAGCATTTTTCTGTGAAATTCGTGTAAATTCGTATAAATCTGTGGCAGAACAATCATTCTTATCAATTCTTAAAATATGTATGATTTTAAATTATTAATTTTGAATAACCATAGCAATATTAAAACTAAAACACATTTCCATTAAGAATTAATACCAATATTCAATTTTAGGGGATAAAAAAAGCTTAAGCAACCGTTTACAGATAAGTACAATAAATTTTGAAATTATTTTAATCACACTTATTCATAGTCGATTACGATTACTTATCTAATATTTACAAATCGTTTTGCCTAAAATGCCTTATTCTAATTTTTTTTTACAAAATTGGCAAAGAAATAATAAAACGAGAGCTATTAAATGAACGACAATAATACTTATAACTAAATGGCAAAGCTACCCTTTTGGACAAAAGTTTGGTATGGTTACGGAAATGTTGGAAATGCTGTAAAAACAGTTGTTTTTAGCACATTTCTATTCTTTTACTATGATCAAGTTTTAGGACTTTCCAGCACAATGTGCGGTATGGCCATTTTTATTGCCTTGTGCTTCGATGCGATCAATGACCCTTTGATTGGATTGTGGTCAGATCGGACAAAATCTCCCAAATGGGGTAATCGTTTGATCTTTATGTTATTTGGAGGATTTCCGTTCGCATTATTTTTATTTTGCTTATTTATTCCGCCAAGTGATTTATCTCAAACAGGATTGTTTATATGGTTTGTTGTTTTTGCGATTCTCACCCGAACGGCTCAAACTTTTTTCCAAATCCCTTACTTATCTTTAGGAGCAGAACTAACGGAAGATTACACCGAACGCTCGAATTTATACAGTTTTGCTCAGTTTTTTGGGTTTATAGGTAATGTTGCCGTCGCTGGAGCAGGCTATCTCCTCTTTTTTAGAAGCACCGAACAGTTTGACAACGGAATGTTAAACGAAGCGATGTATCCTGCTTTTGGCATTTACGCCGCCGTATCAATTTTGCTCGGCTCGTATTTATCCATTTTTGGCATTCGCAAAACCGTCCTAAAACGTACACACGCCCCCGCTATTCACCAACAACGATTTTACAAATCTATCTCAAATATTTTTAAAAATAAATCTTTCAAAAATATCATTATTGGTTTAGCCATTTTAATGATTATTAATGCTACAGGCGAGATACTTTCCACCTACTTATTTTTACATTTTTGGGAAATCAAGCCAGAGGAAATTGCTATTTATTTAGCCGCACCCTTTTTTATCGGTTTATTGATTGCAATGTGGCTTTCGCCAAAAACAGTGCAGTGGTTCGATAAGAAAAATACGTTAATATACAGTGTCGTTGGCATCTGGTTGATTACGACAGTTTTAATTTGCTTAAAATTATTTAACATTATTCCTAATACGAAAAATGCCGTTGTCGTTACGCTCATGATTGGAATTGGTCTCATCAATGTTTTTGCACCACTTATTTTAATCACAGTCAACTCCATCTTTGCCGATATTGCGGACGAAATACGCTTCGAGTCCGAGCATCAACAAACGGGAGCATTATTTTCGATTCGAGCTTTACTGTCGAAGTTAGCCACCGGTGTCGGAAGTTTATTTGCAGGTATTTTGTTAGACATGATTCATTTTCCGAGAGGAGCAGAAATTGGCACCGTGAGTAAAACCGTTGCTTATAACTTAGGGTTAGTTTCCGGGCCCTTTTTAGCCGTTATTGGTTTGATTCCTATTTTATTTTTTATGAATTATAAAATTGATAAAAATCGACATCAAATGATACAAAACGCCCTTCTGAATAAAGAAAAATATGAAAAAATGAGTGGGTCAAATCCTACATCAGACTAAGGTAAATACTTGTAATAACCCCGCTAAACCGCCCAGAGCCGCACCGACCAAAATTAACTTCAATTCGTCTTCTTGAAATACTGGCCGCAAAAATCCTTGAAACTCTTTTGGTGAAAGATTCGCCATTTTCTCGCGCATTGTACCTTCGATATCTAACGCTTCTTCGGCATAGTCAAAAATAATTCGAATTTCGTTGGGCAACTCTTCTATAAATCGTTCAGTTGCATGAAGTTTGAGGGCTTGATATTTTCTTGTACCCGAGGTAAGTTGAATCAACGAACGAGAAAGCCCAGCCGTTTTATCAACAGCATCTTGTATGTGATGTTCTACTATTTTTATTAATTTTTCAGAGCCTTTCCCTTCTAATATGGTCTGAAAAATATTCTGTGTTGTTAAAATTTCAGAAGCGACAATTTCAGAATAAGCTTTTGCCACTTCTTTCTGACGTTTCATAAACAACCCTTGAAAAGTTACAAACATAAACCGATACGGTTCGACAGGTTCAAAAATCAGTTTTAGAGCCAACCAGTTTGTAGCATATCCAATGACAACACCGCCAATCGGCAGCAGCGTCCAAGCCCAAGTAAGATCAGAAACAAAATACCAGATAATCATCTGAATCACACCAAAAGCAAATCCAAAATAAATCCCTGACTTTTCGATAAATTTAAATTCTTTCTCTCCTACCGTTAAAAAAATATCATTCAGTAAGGTTTTATCTTTCGTCAATTCGTTGACAACCATACCTTTTATGTCCAATAATTCTTCAATATTATCTTTCACGTCATCCATAATCTCTTCAATGACGTGCGGAAACTCGTCTGCTGCCGCTTGAAAAATTTGTTGTTTTCGCTTATCCGACAACGTATTCCAAATCAAGGGAAATTCTTCTGCAAAAGTTTCATTAATAATATCGTGTGCTAAAGCATCTAATCGAGGAGCCATTTCCTTAGCAATAACATCGGGGCGAATTTGTGCAAATTGTTCTTTAATATCAATCAATTTGCCCGTCATCAAATCTACTGCACGAGCCGCCATCACTTCAGCTTTAGACGGAATAATACCTTGCCAACCTATCGCACCAATGCCTTTCCATCCTAACGGCTTTATACCAAACCATTCGTTTTTTTCTGCTTTAATTCCAACAAAATTAACTGGATAAAAAGTCATCTTGAGTGCAATGACATTAGTCGCCCAACCCATAAAAGCAGCCGTGAAAGGAATAATAAGGTACAACCAAATATCAGGCTCATTACGGAAAAATTCCATGATTAATTCCCATATTTCGTTGAGGTTTGTCGGCATTTGTATTAGTTGATTCTGAATTTGAATAATTGGTAAATATAAATAGGTTACAAAAGTAAAAAATCTTTTAGAAACTAAACGAAAACACTATGGAATATCCGCTTTTTAGTAATATGTAAACTATTCATAGATATATAGTTTATAAAGACAAGGTAGCTTCATTTGAAATGCAAAAGACCTAAAAGTTTTTTAATTCTTTTAGGTCTTTTGCATTTCAAATAAACCATTTAGATTTAGCTATCAAGTTGAGCTATCTAATTTTCTAAAAAAAACCATGTATCTACTAACAATTATCTTTAATATACTGATGTGTCGCCAGTTGAGATTGTACTAGAACTTTTCCTTTTGGTTTCACATATTTATTTCGATATTTTTCATCAATAATTCTTGCTTTCACGTTATCTGCCAGCTGAATTTCCATTAGATCTTGAATCGTCTTTTTGATTTGCTCATCGACAATCGGAAACGCTACCTCTACCCTTCTACTAAGGTTTCGCTCCATCGTATCTGCCGACGATAAATACGTAATTAAATCGCCTTTATTATAAAAACTAAAAACTCGAGCGTGTTCTAAATACCTATCTACGATACTAATAATCTGTATATTATGACTAATTCCTGGCAGCCCTGGCATTAAACGACAAATTCCCCTGATAATCAAATCGATTTTCACCCCAGCAATGCTCGCTTCATATAGTTTATAAATAATTTGTTCATCTTCTAAACTATTGACTTTCAATAAAATATGAGCTTTCTCACCTCTTTTAGCATTTCTAATTTCCTGCTCGATATGTTCGGTCAAATCTTCCCGCAAATTGAATTGTCCGACCCAAAGATATTTAAATGGCTTTTTAGGTTTTTTCTGATTTTCCAAGAAATCAAAAACAGATTCAATTTCTGTAATAATCGCCTTATTCGCTGTAAAAACCCCTAAATCACTGTATATTTTGGCCGTTTTTTCATGAAAATTACCAGTAGCCAAGTAAGCGTACTGTTGCTTATCTTTTCCTTCTTTGCGAGTCACCAACGCCAATTTTGCATGAACTTTAAGACCGGGAAAACTATAAATTACTTTTACCCCTGCTCGTTTTAATCTATCTGCCCAAATCAAATTCGCTTCTTCATCAAATCGAGCTTTAATTTCGACAAACGCCATCACCTCTTTTCCAGCTTTAGCTGCCCGTATCAAAGCATCCATAATTCTGGAACTCTTCGCTACTCGATACTGTACAATTTTTATAGCCGTCACGTCGGGATCAGTCGCTGCTTCTTCAAATAATCGAATAACCGATTCGTAAGTATGATAAGGTACATGAATCAAATGATCTTTATCCTCAATCGCCTCAAAAATCGTGTTATAACCTTCCATCGAAGAAAGCGGCAACAAGGGTAAAGGCTGTAACTCTAAGTATTTCTTGCCAAAATCAGGAAAACCAAAAAAATCGAAATTATTATGAATGCGACCTTCAGGAAATAAGTCAATATCTTCCAAATTCCAACATTCCTTCAAAAACTTGAGCATCGAAGGCGGCATATTTCTATCATAAACAAACCTTGCCGCAGGGCCAACTTTTCGTTTTGCTAAACCAGTTTTTATTTTTTCTACTAAATTACCCGAAAACTCATCATCGATATATAAATCTGCATCTCGTGTCAACTTGAAAGAATAAGCAGATTCAAAATCATAATCCTGAATTCGACTTGGAATCGTATGACGCACAATATCATCTAATAAAATAATCTCGTGAATATCCGGCTGCTCACTCGGCAACTCAATAAACCGAGGCAAAAACTCTGACGGTACGGAGAAAATCGCATATCGCTCATCTTCACCTCCGTCATCTTTCAGCTTTGCCGCCATATACAAGGCTGCATCACGCAACGATGGTCGAATAATTTGTTTCGAAATTAAGACTGGATAACCAAATACCGATTTATGCTGCTGATAATAATCCTCTACAAAAGCCGACTGCGCTTCTGTCAATTGAGTATTTCGTTTAATAACAATGCCGTGTTCGATCAATTCAGGTACAATTTCTTCGTTATAAATTCGAGAGAACTCAATCTGTTGATTATTGATCTCACTCCGCATTTTTCTCAGAATCGTACTCGGCTTGAAGTGTAACGCCTTTTGTGACTTCTTTTTCAGCTTTATCAAACTCCTCGTCGAAGCAACCCGTACCCGAAAAAACTCTCCTAAATTAGACGAATAAATCGCTAAAAATTTAATCCGTTCAAACAAAGGATTACGCTTGTCTTTCGCTTCTTGTAGTACTCTATAGTTAAAAGACAACCAAGTAATATCTCGATTTTTTAATGGATACTGCGTTTTCATAAAATTCACTACTTTTTTTGATTATTAGTATGCTTAGGCACTTTTAGGATAATCGTAAAATAGAAACTTTGCAGAACTTCCAGCAAAGTTTTTCCAAGTTTTTGTTTTGAATCGTACCCCAAACATTCCTGTCGTCGGCACATTTTCAATCATTTTGTTAGAAAAACGATTGGCAATCATTGTGAATGTAGGATTATGACCGAATACTAATATTAGATTATAATTATCTGGTAATGAACAAATTACATCGAAAACATCTTCGACAGATGCTTCATATATTTTCTCGTCTTCTTGGATGTTGGCAACTGGATAATCTAATAATTCTGCAAAATAAGTAGCCGTCATTTTTGCACGAACAGCGGCACTACTCACTATTAAATCAGGTTTAATCGCCAATTTTTGCAAACGAATTGCCATTTCAGGAGCGTCACGCTTGCCACGTTTATTAAGTGGTCGCTCAAAATCCGTCAATTCTGGATATTTCCAACTTGATTTAGCATGCCGGATAAAGATTATTGTTTTCAAATGTTTATTTTTTATAAAAAGGTAGATTGTAAATGTAACTTTATAATAAATGATAGTTTTTTGAATATTAGAGATTAATTATCTATCAATTTTAGACTTCCCCAAAAAAATTCAAAGAACCATTTTAAGGGCTTCCAAAACACTTCAAAAACATGAATAACTTTTTCGCATTTATTCATTGCATTAAAGTATTGCAAATATGTCAACATTTACACGATTCATCATATATATATTGTAAATTTCACAAAAAAATAATAGAAAAATAACTAATCAAAAAAAATCTTCTATTTTTTACCAATAATTATTATTTGCATAATATCTTTACCCGAATTATAAAAAAACACAAGCGAATTTTCGCAATTTCATATAACTAACCAAAGTTATAACAATGGCAAGAAGAGCTAAGAAGAAGACAACTTTTACGAAAGAAACTTACTTAAACTGGTACGAAACGATGTTAAGAATTCGTCGTTTCGAAGAACGTGCGTTGATGGCCTATTCACAACGTAAAATCAGAGGTTTCTGTCACGTTTATATTGGGCAAGAGGCAGTCGCAGCAGGTTTAAGCTCTGCTTCTCGCAAAAATGATCCATGGATTACGGCTTATCGTCAGCACGGTTTGGCAATTGCAAAAGGCATTGACACTCGTTCTGCAATGGCGGAGCTTTTCGGAAAAGTCACTGGAAATGTAAGAGGAAAAGGTGGCTCTATGCACTTTTACTCAAAAGAACACCGCTTTTATGGGGGTGATGGTATCGTGGGTGGTCAAATTCCTACTGGTGCAGGAATCGCTTTCGCTGAACAATACAAAGGTACAGACAATGTAACGGTTTGTTTCTTTGGTGATGGTGCAGCTCGTCAAGGTGCATTATATGAAACTTTCAATATGGCGATGACTTGGAAACTTCCTGTCGTCTTTGTGGTAGAAAATAATGGTTATGCGATGGGTACTTCTGTCGAACGTACATCAAATGTAAAAGATTTACATAAAATCGGTTTAGCATTCGATATGCCGAATGAGCCTGTTGATGGTATGGATCCAGAAGCGGTTCACGACGCATTCGACAGAGCAATGACACACGCAAGAGAAGGCAAAGGGCCTTACTTCTTAGAAATGAAAACTTATCGCTATAAAGGTCACTCGGTTTCTGACCCAGGTAAATATCGTACAAAAGAAGAGGTCAAATCTTACCGTGACCGTGATCCTATCAAGATGATTGAAACAACAATCCTTGAAGGAAAACACGCTACGGAAGAGGATATCAAAGCGATTCAAGATAAAATCAAAGCGGAAATTGCCGATGCTGCAAAATTCGCAGAGGAATCACCGTTTCCAGATGCGTCTGAATTGTATGATCACGTTTATATTCAAGAGGATTATCCTTATTTGAAGGATTACGAACCTGCTTCTTAAATATTAAGTATAAAATATTCTATTTTGAGCTGCTCAATCGTCTTTTCGGTTGAGCAGTTTTCATTTTAGAGCATCGCCCTCGAATAATTTGTCCAAATAGCAGCAATTTCCTAAAATCATTCTTAATAAAAATCTTAAATTTGTTGTTCACTGCCAAAAAACGGTCAATCACTAAAATCACCACAACTAAGATGTTTATATTTAAGACCATAGAACAGGTTTCACTTGATGAAATTGTCAAGATATTTACACAATCCTTTGTGAATTATTATGTAGAAATGCCAACCGATACGAAGTTTTGGAAAAAACGATGGAAAACTAATCGAGTTCGTTATGATTTATCTATTGGTACGTTTGATGCGGCTAATAATCTGGTCGGTTTCATGATTATTGGAATTGATGAGCGTAATGGTAAAAAAGTGGCTTTTAATGCTGGCACTGGTGTTATTCCGGAGTTTCGTGGACAAAAATTAGTGAAACAAATGTATCAATATGCCCTCCCTATTTTTAAAGAAAATGGAGTCGAAGAAATGGCTTTGGAGGTGATTAACAAAAACATTAAAGCAATTAAAGCCTATCAATCGGTCGGTTTTAGAATCGAAAAACTTTATCAATGTTTTCGTAGCACAGACGAGATTTTACCAACTTTCATTGCTTATTACTCGAAAAAAGTAAAACGCCCAAATTGGAAAAAATATGAAAAATTTACAGTCGAAAATTACTGCTGGGAATATTTAATTGAAGGTGTTGAGGTGAATATCAAAAAAGTAAAATGCTATGAACTATACAGCCCAGCTGATGATTCGTTAATCGCCTATTACATTATCAACCCAAAAAGTAAATCTATTTTACGATTTGAAGCTAAAAACGAAAACGGTTATCATGCGTTATTCAATCATTGGTACACTAATTTTGGACAAATTACAATTTTGAATGTCCAGCATCCTAAAAAAATACAATTTTTAGAAAACTATAAATTCAATAATAATATTGATCAATTTGAAATGGTCTGTAGTCTAAGTAGTTAGGTCGCTTCAACGTATTATCAACAATAAACTACTTACAAACTACTCAAACAATAACATTACTTCAACTAAACTAAACTTTTGATGAAAAAAATATTCTTATTATCACTGGTCGCTGTATTAATGATACCAACAGTTACAGCACAAAAAAAACAAATTACGTTAGAAGATATTTGGAAAAATTACATCTTTTATCCAAAGTCTGTTCCGGGCTTTAATTTCATGAATGATGGTAAACATTACACCCGTTCGGAAAAGACAAAAAACGAAATTGCCTTAGTAAAATACGATATCACAAATGGCGAGGCAGTAGAGACGTTATTCACGTCCTCTCAAATGACTAAAGCTAATAAAAAAGCCCCTTCAACTTTCGATTCTTATGAGTTTTCGGCAGATGAAAGCAAGATTATTTTAGCTACTAATAAAGAAGATATTTATCGTCATTCGTTCTATGCTGAATTTTATATTTGGGATTTTGACACCGAAAGCCTGACACCTGTGGCAGAAGGTAAACAACGCTTGGCGACCTTAAATCCTGCTGGGGATAAGGTGGCTTATGTACAAGATAATAACTTGTATTACAAAGACTTATCAACTGGAAAAGTTACGCAAATCACAAAAGATGGTAAAAATAATAAAATCATCAATGGTGCAACAGATTGGGTAAATGAAGAAGAATTTGGTTTAGATCGTGCATTTTACTGGTCGCCTGATGGTAACTCGATTGGTTTTTTGAAATTTAATGAAACTGCCGTTAAAGAGTTTACGATGCAATATTACAACAATGATATGTATCCTGAATTATACAAATTCAAATATCCCAAAACAGGTGAAGAAAATGCCAAAACTTCGGCACATATTTATAGCTTAAAATCTAATAAAGTTGTCAAAGCCAAAACGCCAGGAACGGAATATATTCCTCGCATCAAATGGACACAAAACTCAAACGAATTATGTGTTTTCACGATGAATCGTCACCAGAATAATTTGGATTTATACCTTGTAGATGCCACAAGTGGCGAGGTAGAGTTATTAATGAATGAGAAAAATAAATGGTATATAGATATTCACGATAACTTAACCTTTTTGAAAGATGGTCAACACTTTATTTGGACTTCGGAACAGGACGGCTTCAACCATGTGTATTTATATAATATGGACGGAACATTAAAAACACAGTTGACCAAAGGTGAGTTTGATGTGACAAATTTATATGGGGTTGATGAGGCGAATGGATTGATATACTATCAAGCGGCAAAACAAACGCCGATGCAGCGTGAAATCTATCAGGTAAATTTAAAGGGCAAAAAAGATAAAAAGATTTCGGAAAAAGATGGAACAAACTCTGCAAAATTTAGCCGCACTTTCGACTACTTTATCCACACCTATTCTGCAATAGGCACTCCGGCAACTTATGTCGTTCGCAACCGAGAAGGAAAGGAAGTCCGTATGCTAGAAGATAATAAAGGATTCAAAAGGTGTTTGACAAAGTTCGATTTAGGAAAAGTTGAATTTTTCTCTTTTAAAAATAGCCGTCAAGATGATTTGAACGGCTGGATGATTACGCCACCAGATTTTGATAAAAATAAAAAATATCCCGTTTTCATGTATGTTTACGGTGGACCAGGCTCTCAAACTGTGAAAGATGCCTGGGGCGGACAGAATTACGCTTGGTTTCAAATGTTGGCTCAAAAAGGGTACATTATAGTTTCAGTTGATAATACTGGAACTGGAGCAAGAGGCGAAAAATTCAAAAAAATGACGTATAAAGAATTGGGAAAATACGAAACACAAGACCAAATCGAAGCCGCAAAATATTTGGCTAATTTAGATTATGTGGACGAAAGTAGAATCGGGATTTTCGGTTGGTCGTATGGCGGTTATATGTCGTCTTTGTGTTTGTTCAAAGGTAATGATGTGTTCAAAGCAGCAATTGCGGTTGCACCTGTTACGAATTGGAAATGGTACGATTCGATTTATACCGAACGCTATATGAGAACGCCACGAGAAAATAAAAATGGTTATGAAAATAATTCACCGATTAATTTCGTAAACCGTTTGGAAGGTAATTATTTATTGGTTCATGGTATTACAGATGATAATGTTCATTTTCAAAATACGGCAGAAATGGCAAAAGCCTTGATTTCAGCTAACAAGCAGTTTGACACCTACTTTTATCCAAATCGCAATCATGGTATTTATGGTGACAATGCAAGGATTCACCTTTATACGAAGATGACGGATTTTGTGTTGGAGAAGTTATAAAGTATTAAAAACAAAAGCAGTAAGTTTCGGCTTACTGCTTTACTATTTTTTAATAATGTCCCCCGTAATAATATCCCCACGGAATACTATCACCTGGATTCGTCATAAATATGACTCTAATACTGTCATTTGGATAGGTAACTAAACTATGTGGATAAACGTCATAATATTTAGTCCAGCCATTTGTAGAACTATTAGATAACTCTTCCGTCAAATTATTTCCTCCAATTTCTGTGATGCGAATATTCTTTGAATTTTCGACTTTTTCAACTTTAACTTGTCCCTCTCCCAAATCAGTAGATATATAACTATATCCTGATAAACTAATCTTATAAATATGTTTATCCATAGTATATGTACCAATAAGTTTATCTCTTTCATCCCATGTTCTAAAAGTATAAATATCACTCCATTCTCCTTGTTGTCCATCTATTATCGGTGCTACTCGCCATTCATATGTATTTCCCCATTCAAAAGGTGTTCCCTCTATTATCAATGTCGGGTCATTCGTGGATTGGTACATCAATGTAGATTTTACTGTTGTTCCTTCTACTACAGTATCAAAAGGCACAGGAAAATTAGGAGCGATACCTTCAACTTTTATTCTATAACTAATTGCTCCTTCTATTGCACACCATTGAAAATTAAAAATATTAGTATCAACAACTCCATCATACTCTGGATATAAGCTATCACAATTAGGCTGATAAGGCGGTTGTGTATCTTTTGTACAGCTTGATATATATATGATACCAATAGATAATACTCCGAATATTATATTTTTTATTATCTTTTTCATACTTGAATCATTTTAAAGCAGTAAGCCGAAACTTACTGCTTTTGTTTTTTACTCTCGTCCTGAATATCTGAAACCTGTACAAGGTGGAACGGGACAATATATATCTTGAATCTCAAAACTATCCACTTCTATTTTAAACTTTCCCCAAGCATCAAAATATTTTATCCACCAGTATAAATCTAAATCATCTTCCATTTCTATATCAAAATCTCCATACGTATTATCCTTAACTCGAATGCCTCTTGAACCTTCTAATTTTTCTACTTCAATCTCATGTATGGAATAGACAGAATCGTAATATATAGGATTACCATTATGATTTTGTTCAATCTTTCGCTTTTTTGCTTCATAAATCCCTACTACATCATCTCGTATATCATTCGTTTCAAATATATAAGTGTCACTCCAATCTTGTTGTACCGTATCTTTGATTGCTGCTACTCGCCAGTAGTATTTTGTCCCCCATCTAAATGGAAAAAATTCATAGATTTCACCCGTAGTAGGATTGACTAAAATTAAATCTACTGATTTGGCAGCATTACTCACTGTCACCGTATCAAATATAATCTC
>Ga0075467_10000710_pt1 | contig 27163 bp, 27 predicted proteins | sample DEB08_DNA_9_FD_75067 | JGI IMG/M metagenome (GOLD analysis project Ga0075467, IMG submission 75067) | Aqueous microbial communities from the Delaware River and Bay under freshwater to marine salinity gradient to study organic matter... | ecosystem: Environmental > Aquatic > Marine > Coastal ... | reverse complement strand
TTCAACAACCCAACGTCTGACCGTGACTTTGGTATGCAGGACGTTTCCAAGGATTACATGCTGGCCTCGTTCCACCAGAGCCAGGAATTCTTTGAGGTTACCTTCAACAAAGACAAGTATAACGCGTTGTCGGCAGAGCAGCAGGCGATCTTGCGCTATGCGTCCGAAGCTGAAAACTCCAACTTCTACTGGAACAACACCAAGCGTTATGCGGACGATCTGAACACCCTGCGCGACGAGCAGGGCGTGAACGTGTACCGCACGCCGAATGACGTTATGGAAGCTCAGCTGGTTGCTTGGGACGTTGTGACCGACCGGATTGCGGCTGAAGACCCCTTCTTTGCCAAGGTTATGGAAAGCCAGAAGGTCTATGCCAAGAACGTTATGGGCTATTTGAACCTGAACCAGCCTGACTATCTGTTGGCGTATAAGCACTATTTCGGCTGATCTTTGATCACTGAAAGGCATTGGGGGGCCATCCGTGGCCCCCTTCTTGTGATTGCCATCGGGAGGGGCAGACGTGACTAAATTCGTTCATTCGATCGAAGGGTTAAGCTTGTGGGTGGGTCGCGCCTTTGCGTGGTGCATCATGTTGCTGACCTTGGCGGTCACTTATGAGGTGTTCGTGCGCTATGTGCTGAACGCGCCAACGGTGTGGTCTTTTGATGTGATGGTGCAGATGTATGGTGCGCTGTTCTTGATGGCAGGCCCCTATGCATTGGCGCAAGACACCCACGTGCGCGGCGATGTGCTGTACCGTTTGTTTTCGGTGCGTTGGCAGGCGCGGGTGGATTTCGCCTTGTATCTGTTGTTCTTTTTTCCCGGTATTGGCGCGTTGTTTTGGTTCGGCTGGGATATTGCCGCCGATAGCTGGCGCTACAAGGAAGTCAGCTTCAACAGCCCGGCTGGTATTCAGGTCTATTTCTTCAAATCCCTTATCCCGCTGGCTGGTGGTCTGATGTTGATCCAAGGGTTTGCCGAATTGACCCGCTGTGTCATGGCCATGAAAACGGGCGTTTGGTTGGAACGCCTTGCCGATGTGCGCGAGACTGAGGATATGCTGATGCATATGGATCAGAGCATTATCCCCGTCGTCGATCATTCCCGCAAATAAGCGGCTTCGCCCCTTGAGAAAGAGCTTACAATGAGTAATCCCGAAGTCGCCCTAATGATGCTGGGCCTGTTTATCGTACTGGTCCTGCTTGGTTTTCCGATTGCCTTTACCCTGCTCGCGATGGGCGTGGCCTTTGGCTATTACGGATACTACCAAGGCTCACACGATACGCTTTCCGACTTTTTGAACAATAATATCTTCTACTTGGTGAACCAAAACACCTATTCCGTGATGGAAAACCCCACGCTTGTCGCGATCCCGTTATTTCTGTTTATGGGATACGTGGTGGAGCGTGCCAATATCGTGGATCGTTTGTTTTACTCGCTTTATATGGCGGCGCGGAACTTGCCGGGGTCGCTGGCGATTGCGGCTTTGCTGACCTGTGCGGTGTTTTCCACCGCTTCAGGGATCGTGGGCGCGGTTGTGACCTTGATGGGCCTGCTTGCCTATCCGGCGATGGCGAACGCGGGCTATAACAAATCTTTTGCGTCAGGTGTGATCTGCGCTGGTGGGACGTTGGGGATTTTGATCCCGCCGTCGATCATGCTGATCGTTTACGCCGCGATCGGGAACCTGTCGCCGTTGCGCTTGTATGCGGCGGCGGTGTTTCCGGGGCTGCTGCTGGCGGGTCTGTACATCGTTTACGTAATCGTGCGCGTTTGGATGAACCCGTCACTCGCACCCAAGCCGAACTTGGTTGACGTGCCGCCGACATCGAAGATCTACAAGGATCTTTTGGTGTCTTTCGTTCCATTGACCGTGCTGATTGCACTGGTGCTTGGGTCGATCTTGGGCGGTCTGGCAACCCCTGCCGAAGCGGCTGCGATGGGCGCTTTGGGCGGTATTGTCCTCGCGATGATCTATAGGTCGATGACCTGGGGCAAGCTGAAGGAAAGCGTTTTCCTTACGGCCAAGGCCACCGCGATGGTGTGCTGGTTGTTCGTCGGTTCTTGGACCTTTGCGTCGGTGTTTTCCTACCTTGGTGGGCATGACATTATTTCGGATTGGGTCACGGGCATGAACCTGACCACAATCCAGTTTCTGATCTTGGCGCAGTTGATCATCTTTGTACTGGGTTGGCCGTTGGAATGGTCGGAAATTCTGATCATCTTTGTTCCGATCTTCTTGCCGCTGCTCGACCATTTCGGTGTGAACCCATACTTCTTTGCAATGTTGGTGGCGCTGAACCTGCAAACTTCGTTCTTGACCCCCCCTATGGCCATGTCGGCCTATTACCTAAAAGGGGTGTTAAAAAAGCAGATCGAGCTGATGGAGATTTTCCGGGGCATCATGCCGTATTTGGGGATCGTGATCTTCACGATGTTCTTGATGTATCAGTTCCCCGGCATTGCGCTGTGGCTGCCTGACTATCTGTTTGGTGTGTACGTTCCGTGAAACCTGCACTTTATACTTTAACAGCGACCGAGGCGGTGGATGCCATCGCCTCTGGTCGGATAACCTCGGTTGATCTGGTGAAATCCTGCCTTGCGCAGATTGACCAGACCGATGGGGTGATTGGCGCTTGGGCATATTTGGATGCTGATGCCGCGTTGGCACAAGCTGCGGAATGTGACCGTATCCGCAAGGCAGGGTTTGCCACGGGCGCGCTGCACGGTGTGCCTGTGGGGCTGAAGGATATTATCGACACGGTTGATATGCCCACGCAGCGCGGCACACCGATTTTTGCGGGCCGTCAAACGACTGAGGATGCGCGGATGGTGGAACTGCTGCGCGGGGCTGGTGCGGTGATTATGGGCAAGACGGTGACCACCGAGCTTGCCTTTGTGCATCCAAACCAAACCCGCAATCCGCACAGCCCTAACCATTCGCCGGGTGGGTCATCCAGCGGCTCTGCGGCGGCGGTGGCGGCGATGCATGTGCCGCTGGCAATTGGTACGCAGACCAACGGTTCGGTCATTCGGCCCGCGTCTTTTTGTGGCACCTTTGGGTTCAAGCCGACGCGCGGCGTGATTAGCCGTGAAGGGGTTTTGCAAACCTCGGTTTCCCTTGATCAGGTTGGCTGTTTTGGGCGGTCGTTGCAGGATGTAGCGCTGCTGGTCGATGTGATCGGTGGCTATGATCAGCGCGATGCTTGCAGTTTTGCCCGCCCGCGCCCTGCGATGCTGGCAGGTGCCAGTGCCGATGCACCGGTGACGCCGGATTTGGCATGGTTCAATCTGCCCTTTAATAACCGGCTTGCCCCCGATGCCCGTGACGGGTTGGAGGCGGTGCTGGATGTGCTTGGCCCGCAGGTTAGACGCTTGGACGCCGCCGATACCTTGTCCAATCTTGTGGCCGTTCAGGCTCGGATTCATGAATATGAGATTTGCCAGCATTTGGCCGCAACCTTTGACGCGCATTGGGATGATCTGAGCGAGACGTTGAAGCCCGTGCTGACGCGTGGTCGGCAGATTAGCGAGGCGGAATACCAAGACGCGCTGGCGGTTAAAACATCGGCCGAGGGGTTCTTTGCCAATCTGTTTACCGAATTTGACGCGATTATCGCCCCTGCGGCAGCAGGGGAGGCGCCGAAGTTTGGCGGCGGCACCGGCGACCCGATCTTTTGCACGCTATGGACCCTTGCGGGCCTGCCATGTGTGACACTACCCTTGTTGATAGGGGATCATGGTTTGCCGATTGGTGTGCAACTGATTGGACCTGCTGAAAAAGACGACCGCCTGCTGCGCACGGCGCGCTGGCTGCAACTTCATCTGGCACAGGCTGCCTGAACGAAAGGGAAAACGATGTCCTATACCGTGAAACTTGTCGCCGGTCTTATCGGGACCGCGCTATTGCTGACCTTTGTTGGCGGGCTGTCGTACAGTATTTCAAAAGGGTTTGCCGGGTTTTACGGCGGTTTGCCCTTTATGCTGATCGTGATCGGGGTGGGTGCTATGGCGGTTTATGATTTCTGGGATGAATGCGTCCGCAAGAAATGACCAAGCCGCGCCTTTGGATTACCCGCCGCCTGTCGGACGCCACGCTTGCGCGCGCGGCGCGTGATTATGATGTGACCATCAACTATGATGATACCCCCGGAACCGCCGCGCAGATTATTGCGGCGAGTTTTGAGTATGACGCGATTATCCCCTGCCATTCCGAACATTTCAGCGCCGATGTTGTGGCACAATTTGGCGATCGCTTGCAGATTGTGGCTAACCATTCGGTCGGCGTTGACCACTGCAACCTGCCTGCGCTGAAGGCGCGGGGGATCACCGTGACCAACACGCCCGATGTGCTGTCTGATGCCACGGCCGAGCTTGCGATGCTGTTGATGCTGGGCGCGGCGCGGCATGCCGTTGCGGGTGATCGGCTGGTGCGGTCGGGTGCCTGGGACAGTTGGTCGCCTGCGTTCATGGTCGGCAAGCAACTGAGCGGGGCGCGGTTGGGGATTATCGGGATGGGACGTGTGGGCCGGGCGTTTGCCGCCAAGGCGCGCGGGTTTGACATGGAGATCCATTATTACAACCGCACGCCCTTGCCCGAAGATCAGGCCAAAGGTGCGACTTATCACGCCACGGTGGAAAGTCTGCTGGGCGTGGCCGATTTTGTATCACTTCATTGCCCCGCCACGCCCGAGACGATCAACCTTATGAACGCCGAGCGCCTTGCCTTGCTGCCCGAAGGGGCGGTTCTCGTCAATTCGGCGCGTGGTGCGTTGGTTGATGAAGATGCGCTGATGGCAGCGTTGGACAGTGGACATGTCGCAGCAGCTGGGCTTGATTGCTTTAAGGTAGAGCCGGGTGGAAACCCTGCCTTTGCCGCCTATGACCAAATTTTCATGCTGCCCCATATTGGCAGTGCCACCCGCAAAACCCGCGATGCCATGGGCAACCGCGCGCTGGACAATCTGGACGCGTTTTTTGCGGGGCAAACTCCACGCGACTTGCTGTAATCAGAAATGGACAAAACAATGACAAAACTCGCATTCTTGGGCCTTGGGGTCATGGGCTATCCGATGGCTGGGCATTTGGCGGCTGCGGGCCATGATGTCTGTGTTTACAACCGCACCACCGCCAAGGCCGAGGCTTGGGTTGTCCAGCACGGTGGGCGCCTTGGGAAAACCCCCGCCGAGGCGGCGCGGGGCGCAGATATGGTTTTGGCCTGTGTAGGCAATGATGATGACCTGCGCGCAGTGTGTCTTGGCCCGGATGGCGCCTTTGCGACCATGGCCAAAGGCAGCACATTCGTGGACCATACCACTGTTTCAGCCGCCGTAACCCGTGAGCTTTATGAAGCGGCCAAGGCCAAGGGCATTGCCTTTGTCGATGCGCCAGTATCGGGCGGGCAGGCAGGGGCCGAAAAGGGGCAACTGTCGATCATGTGTGGCGGCGATCAGGCGGATTATGATTTGGCCGAGCCTGTGATGAACGTCTATGCCAAGCTGTGCCGCCGGATTGGCGACAGCGGGTCGGGCCAGATGACCAAGATGTGCAACCAGATCGCGATTGCAGGGCTTGTGCAGGGGCTGTCCGAGGCGATGCATTTCGCATCTAAGGCTGGGCTGGACGGTGCTGCGGTGATTGAAGTGATCAGCCAAGGCGCTGCGGGCAGCTGGCAAATGTCGAACCGCTATCAGACCATGCTGGACGATCATTTCGCGCATGGGTTTGCGGTGGATTGGATGCGCAAGGATTTGGGAATTTGCCTTGCCACGGCCAATGAAAACGGCGCGAGCCTGCCTGTCACTGCCCTTGTCGACCAGTTTTACAAGGATGTGCAAAAGATGGGCGGCGGGCGCTGGGATACATCGGCGTTGTTCAAGCGTTTGCAGGCCCTTTAACCGGATTTTGGGGGTAGGGCGGGTTTCTTCTACCCTACCCCCAAGGCCGTAGCTTTTTATCCTCGCAGCGTGCCGCCTGTGGCTTTGCTGACTTTTTCGATGATTTTGGCCGATACGGCCTCAATCTCTTTGTCGGTCAGGGTTGCTGTGGTCGGTTGCAAGCGCACCGTCAGCGCGATGGACTTTTTACCAGCCCCCATTTGTGCCTCGGCCTTTTCGCCGGTGAACTGATCGAACAGATGAACGCTGGCGATCAGGGTTTTGTCAGCACCTAGGGCCGCGTTCAGGGCGGTCAGCGCTTCAACTCCGGTATCCACCACAAAGGCGAAATCGCGGTCCACCGCTTGCAACGCGTTCAGGGCCAACGCAGGGCGCATGGTGGTTTTGGTTTTGGGTTGCGGGACGTTTGCCGGATAGACGGTAAAGCCCACAACCGGCCCTTTCAGGTCCATTTCAGCCACGATGCGCGGATGAATTTCGCCGTAGGTGGCAAGCGTGTTGGGGCCAAGTGCAATGGTACCTGCACGGCCCGGATGAAACCATGTGGGTACTTTGCGATTGATCTGCGCGCGGGCAGGGGCACCAAGGGCGGCCAAAACCGCCTCGGCATCGGCCTTTGCATCGTAAATATCGGCGGGGCGACGAGGGCCGAACGGGTCGCGCGGGGCCGTGTGGCCGACGAGAATGCCTGCGGCTTGGGTGTGTTGTTCGCCGGGCTCACCCCCCGAAAAGGCGGGGCCAACCTCGGCCAGCGACAGGTCCATGAAACCGCGGGCCTGATTGCGGGCTGCGGCGCGCAAAAGACCGGGCAACAGGTCGGGGCGCAGGTGCGACATTTCCGATGAGATCGGGTTATCGACGCGCACCGCATCTTGGCCACCGCCGAACAGGGTCGCGGAGGTTTGGTCAATAAAGCTGTAGGTGACGCATTCATTATAGCCCAAGGCCGCCAGCGTGCGGCGTGCCGCGCGTTCACGAATTTGCGCAGGCGTCAGGATCGGCGCAGGCACACCGGCTCGCGCGCGGGGCAGTGGTTTGCCGACGAGTTTGGAGAGTGATGCTATGCGAGCGATCTCTTCGACCAAATCCGCCTCACCCTGCACATCAGGGCGCCAAGTGGGTGGTGTGGCCGTGGTACCGTTCAGGACAAAGCCAAGGGCGGTCAGGGTTTGGCGCTGCGTGGACTCTGGGATGTCCATGCCGACCAGAGAGCCTACGCGCGTGGCGTCGAATTTATACTGGCGGGTTGTGTTGATGGCGGCACCATCGGTCGTAACGGACGACGCCTCACCCCCACAGATATCAAGGATCATCTGTGTGGCGGCGTGCAGGCCCGGCAGTGTGAAGGCAGGGTCGACGCCGCGTTCAAAGCGGTAGCGGGCATCAGAGTTGATTTTCAGCGCGCGGCCCGTGGCTGCGATGGTGATCGGATCCCAATAAGCGGATTCCAGAAACACATCGGTGGTGGCTTCGGTCACGCCCGAATGTTCGCCGCCCATGATGCCCGCAAGGGATTCGGGGCCATTGTCATCGGCAATGACCATTTGACCGGGAGCGAGTGTGTAGGTTTTGCCGTCTAGGGCCAACAAGGTTTCGCCTTGTGTTGCAGGGCGAATGTGGAGCGTGCCTGACACCTTTGCAGCATCAAACACATGCAGCGGGCGGTTTAGGCCCATGGTGAAGTAATTGGTGATATCGACCAGCGCCGAGATGGGGCGCAAACCGATGGCCCGCAGGCGCGCTTGCATCCATTTTGGCGACGGGCCGTTGGTGACGCCCCGGATCAGACGACCTGTGAAATGCGGGGCGGATTTGGTTTTCAGCTCAGCGGCAATTTGCACAGTAATCGGGCAAGGGAAGCTGCCTGCGATTTCCGAGATATTCAGTGGTTTAAGCGTGCCAAGACCGCGGGCCGCAAGGTCACGGGCAAGGCCGCGCACACCAAGGCCGTCAGGGCGGTTGGGGGTGATTTTAACATAGATCATCGGGTCATTTAGCCCGCGATAGTCAATGAACCGCTGGCCCAAGGGGGCATCAGCGGGCAAGTCAATAATACCGTCATGATCATCAGACAGCATCAATTCACGTTCGGAACAGAGCATACCATTGCTGTCCACGCCGCGAATGTTGCCGGGTTTCAAATCTACGCCTGTTCCGGGAACATGGGTGCCGACGGGCGCAAACACACCGACAAGGCCAGTCCGGGCGTTAGGTGCACCGCAGACAACCTGCACCTCTTCCATCGCAGCATCAGGGCCGTTTGGATAGGTTTCCACGCGGCACAGGCGCAAACGGTCGGCATTGGGGTGCTGAACCGCCTCTATCACGCGGCAAATGCGGAACGCGCCAAGGGTATCGGCAGGGTTTTCGACGCCTTCCACCTCATGCCCCAGATCGGTGAGGGCGAATAGAATGTCATCCAACGGGGCGGAAGTGTCGAGGTGATCCTTGAGCCAGGACAGGGTGAATTTCATGGCAGGGCTCCATTTATGGCGCGTGTTTAGGGGCGGATGGGGCGAAAGACCAAGGTATTGCCCCGGTTCGCGCAAAGTTAGACAAAATTCGGATACAGGATACGCGGGTATTTGGAAAGGTTGGTACGATTATGTTAGCCGATTGGAAAGACCGGATTGACAGAATAAAGCGCATTGTGATGGCGTTGGGTGTTATGAGCCTGTGTGCCATGATGAGCCAGAAAGCATCGGCGCCGACGTCAGAAACCGCAGCAGCGGCTATGTTGCGACCCCAGAACGGGCAATTTGCGAATTGTTCTGCGGAAGAGCTGGAAACCAAGGTGGGGCGGTTTGGCTGTGCGGTTGTGATGAAGCCGAAGGTCGGAACTTCGTCCATTCAGTTTTTGAGCGCTAACAACAAGGAGGGGGCGCCATGATGCGAAACCTTCCGGTGTTCAAGCAACCCTAAGATTATGAAGTGACGGGCAGAGTCGGGCTATGGGTGGTGTTCGTTGCCTATTGGGAAACGGCCTGTTGCGCGTTTTGACAAACAAAAATAAGGCCTTTTTAAGGCATTGCGTGTACACAGCAATGTATGGACAAATTGCTAGATATTCCCAAAGATCGAACACGCCTTCCCATTGGGCGGCTGTGCTTAATCCTTGGGCTGACAATTTTACTTTTGTTGACAACATTGGGGCGTAAGCCAACTGCCTTGGCGGAACTGAGCGCGGCACTGTTTGGATTGGCCTAATGCAGGCTGGGTCAAGCGGCCGATACGGGGCCCGGTAAAAATGGCTGGGTATGGGCAAGCGGGTCGGTCAGGTGCTGGGTCAACCAAGGCAAGGCAGTTTGCGATAAAGCGGCCATAGGCTGATCTAAGGTGTCCACGACTTCAAACACATCAAGATAGGCGATGGTTCCTGCATCGGGGCCTTGGCTGGCTGGATAAAACCGCCCCAAGGGAACAAAATCATCATGTGCCCAAGGACCAAGCCCAGCGTCATCCAGCGGCTGAAAGCCAAGGTTTATCGTACAGTCAAAGCCATATCGGCTGCGTTGCAGGTGGATGGACACAGTGCCAAGCGGGCCGGTTTTGGCCCAAGACATAGGCTTTTTGGTAAAGCCATGCGCCTGCGCGACGGTATCAATCGCGTTGGTGATGGTGCCAAAGGCTTGTTCGCGTTTGTCGGGAAAGTCCGGATCATGGGCGGCGAGGTGCATGCGGACGCCATTGTCGGGTGCTCCGGGATCGGGATCCTCCAAATGGGCGCTGGGTTGCGGCTCGGTGGGTCTGGCGGTGGTTTCAGGGCCGGGGAAAAGGCTGCGGAGCCAAGTGGGGAAGGACATGGAGAGGGCCTTTGTCATGCAGTGTTGCGCAAGTTTGCACGGTTTGCAGTGCCGAGGGAAGGCGTTAGGGCGGCGTTGATGCGGTGGTCGGCAATTGGACCCGAGCCAAAAGCCAATCGCGACGCAGGGTCGGGACGAGAGGTGGACCCGCTTTTCGCCCAGATCAGCCTCTAACCCACGGATTTGTTGGGAAACAGCACCTTGGGTCACCTTCAGCTCGGCTGTGGCCAGTCGAAAGTTGAGGTGGCGCGCTGGCATCAAACATGCGCAGGGCGTTCAGGTTGGGCAGGCGCATTGCCGGCCCTTCAGGCAGTAGGTTTTCTACAGGGTGATGCGTCACGGGGTTGACGGCGACGGCTTGGGGGCCGTGATTTCTGGATTGTTGGTCTAAGGGGCTGATTGCCCCTTAGACCTTGCTTGCCAAATATCGCCTATTTCAAGGGCAGGCAGATTTCGGTCACCAAATCTGCGGGCCCGTGGGTGCGAGGGGAGGTGATATACACTTCATAGCTGGGTTGGCCCGAAGGCTGTTTGCCTGATTGCGCCAGCCAGTCGCCATAAAGATAGGCATAGGCAGCAGGCAGGCCGGCATAGGCACCCGTATAACGCAAAACGGCATGCGGACCGGTGGGCAGGCTGATGTGCTGCAATGGCGCGTTACACGGCACCGTTTTGGGGGCTGTGACGGCGGCAAAGGACCGCAGGCTGGCTGGCGCGGTTTTGCTGGGGTCATCATAGAAAATCGCGACCATCTGGCGGGTTTTCTCGGTCAGATCGCGGGCATCCAAGGTCTCGAACAGTTTGGCAAAGGCTTCGGTGATCTGCTGGTAATCGCCGGTATGGGGCAGGCCGATCAGGCTGCGCGAGCGGAGCTTTTTGACGGTGACAGGGTACATGGGGCGCGGTCCTTTTGGGCTGAAGGCGGTATCTATAGCACTGTTTGGCACAGATTCGCGCCGAGCACAGGGTTTTGTGCGGCCCCAAAGTGTGTTCAGTTGCATTTCGCCCGTCCAAGCGTCATATACCGCTTAAATGCGAAAGCGGAGATCCACATGAATTATCTTGAGTTTGAAAAGCCGTTGGCGGCGATTGAAGGCAAGGCAGAAGAGCTGCGCGCCATGGGGCGGTCGGACAAATCGATGGATGTGGAAAAGGAAGCGGCGCAGTTGGATGCCAAGGCCGCAACCATGTTACGTGATATGTATAAAGCTTTGTCGCCTTGGCAAAAATGTCTGGTTGCTCGCCACCCGGACCGCCCGCATTGCAAAGATTACATTGAGGCTTTGTTCACCGAATACACGCCGTTGGCAGGGGATCGCAACTTTGCCGATGACCATGCAGTGATGGGCGGTTTGGCGCGGTTTAACGATGTGCCGGTGATGGTAATTGGCCATGAAAAGGGCAATGATACCAAAAGCCGGATTGAGCGGAATTTTGGCATGGCGCGTCCCGAAGGGTATCGCAAGGCCGTGCGCTTGATGGATATGGCGCACCGTTTTGGCCTGCCGGTGATCACGCTCGTGGACACACCCGGCGCCTATCCCGGCAAAGGTGCCGAGGAGCGGGGGCAATCTGAAGCGATCGCACGGTCTACGCAAAAGTGCCTAGAGGTTGGCGTGCCGCTGGTATCGGTGATTATTGGCGAAGGTGGATCAGGCGGCGCTGTTGCCTTTGCCACGGCCAACCGCATCGCGATGCTGGAACATTCGGTCTATTCGGTGATTTCACCCGAAGGCTGTGCAAGCATTTTGTGGAAAGATTCCGAGAAAATGCGTGAGGCCGCCGAGGCACTGCGCCTGACTGCGCAGGATTTGCAAAAGCTGGGCGTGATTGACCGCATTGTCACCGAACCTATGGGCGGTGCGCAGCGTGGCAAGCGCGATGCGATTACTGCCGTGGGCAAGGCGATTGAGACGATGCTGGGCGAAATGAAAGGCATGAAGCCGGACGCGCTGATCAAGGACCGCCGGGCGAAGTTTATCGCCATGGGGTCCAAAGGATTGGCAGCCTAAGTTGGGCGCATGGCCTGCATTGGTTTTGGCGGGCCTGTTTGAAATAGGCTGGGCGCTAGGCCTGAAATATTCCAATGGGTTTACCAAATTGGTGCCGTCAGTTTTGACGATACTTGGTGCGATTGCCAGTTTTTGGCTGCTAAGCCATGCGATGAAAAGCCTGCCCGTGGGCACAGCCTATGCCGTTTGGGTCGGCATTGGCACCGTTGGCACCGCCACGCTGGCCGTGCTGCTGTTTGGTGAGCCGGTCAACGCGATGCGGATTGCCGGAATCGGGTTGATCGTTGCAGGGATTGTTGCGCTGAAGCTGGCATAACCGTCAAATATACCGCCGAATTTCACAATTGCTCATGTCAAACCCCGCGAGAGAGCGGAAGGTGTTGCAATGCCCGACAATCGCCAATGGGCGGGGATGGGTGGTGGCAAGGCTATCGCGGAAACGGGTGATGCGGGCGTGAAACAGGTCTTCGGGTTCTTCGGGGACGCCGTTAGGGTTTTTTGGGCCATCGTGCCACCAGACATCGGGCAAGTGGTCGAAATTCAGTTCAGGGAACTCGGCCCGTAGATGAGCAGGGCTGCGGCCCATATCGCAGCTGTGCGCCAAATGCTCGACCGGGCCTGAGGAAACAGTGATAGGCGCAATACCATCAAAGATGATCTTGGCAGTTTGAATGGCGCGGGTCAGGGGCGTGCAGATGACATGCTGGATGCCAAGATCTGCGGCTTGATCACGGGCGGCAAGGGCTTGGGCCCGGCCAAGCTCGGTCAAGGGCGCGTCAAAGATCAGGGGGTCGGGGCCGCCATCGGTGTGGGCTGCGTTAAATTCGGATTGGCCGTGGCGGATCAGATAGATGGGCATTGGGGCGCTTTCGTCAATGATTTTTGAGGACGCTAGGCCCAAGGGCGGTGGGGCGCAATGCAAAAAGGCAGGGGAATGACCCCCTGCCCAAATCGCGGATTTAGCGCCCGATTAATGTGCCATAAACACCGGAACCTCAGCCGTTTCTAGCATGTTGCGGGTGGCACCGCCCAAAATCGCCTCGCGGAAGCGCGAGTGACCATAGGCACCCATGACCAGCATATCGGCATTCACATCACGGCAATGGCGGGCCAAAACGTCCGAGATGCGGGGCATCGTGCGCGCAAGCACAGACACCTCGGCCTTAACCCCGTGGCGCACTAACATTTGGCAAAGCGCCCCGCCCGGATCAGACCGTTCGGGCCCGTGTTGTGGTGGGTCGATGATGGTAATCCAGACCTGATCGGCATGTTTGAGGAAAGGTAATGCGTAGCGTACGGCGTTCAGAGCCTCGCGGCTTTGGTTCCAGGCGATAACGACGCGTTTGCCGATGTTTGTGGCATCAAGTGGCGCATCGGGCAGCACCAGAACCGGGGCTTGGCCCTGGAACATCGCGGATTCGACGATTGCTTCTTCTTCATCGCCGTGATTTTCACCGTAGGGCTTGGCGAGAACGACAAGATCGGCAAAGCGTGAGCGCGTGGCGATAAGGTCTGCCAAGCCGCCAATCATCGCAACTGCGCCTTCGGACGACCAGCGCAAGGATGGGCCTGCGGCAGCGGCGGCTTTGCGTAAAGCGGCCTCGACCGCTTGAGCGTCGGCGGTGGCATTTTCCTGTGCGGCCTGCACGACAATCGCGCTGGCACCCACATAGGAATAGCCAAGCTGGGCGCGGTCCACCCCCAAGGCGAGGGCATCAAGGTGACCATCTTGGGCCATCGCAAGCGAAGCGGCGGCGGCAAAAGTTTGCGGCGCGCGCGCGGGATCGGCGCAGATTGTAAGAAGTGATTTGTAAGCCATGAGCGTAACCTCCTGCTGTGACATTAGATCACGCTACCGTTGCGCCGCAGTATGTGCTTTGATCAGCATCAATAAGATGACGGCATTTCATTGACATGGATCAAGGCGCAAGAGCGCCAAGCCGTTCAAAAGCAATATGTCAACGAATACTCGGCCATAACTTACTTTGGACCGGGATAGGACGAAGGGACGCTAAATGTGGGATTATTTTAAACTGATTGCGCTGGGTCTGATTGCGCTAATGGCCGCGATTGGGGCCAATTATGCCCGTGATCCGGCCTATTTGGTTAATGCGCTGACAATCATGCTGGTGGCGGGGGGCCTGTTTTTATGGTCCGTGCGCCGCGTGGGTGAAGCGAAGGTCGCGATACCTGAAAACGAATACTTTGACGGTGTTGTGCGCGCAGGCGTGATTGCAACGGCGTTTTGGGGGGTGACAGGTTTCTTGGTGGGCGTGTTTATCGCGTTCCAGCTCGCCTATCCAAGCCTGAACTTTGAATGGGCGCAAGGCTATGCCAACTTTGGCCGCTTGCGGCCGTTGCACACATCGGCGGTGATTTTTGCCTTCGGTGGCAACGCGCTGATTGCGACCTCGTTCTATGTTGTGCAGCGCACCAGTGCGGCACGGCTGTGGGGCGGCAACCTTGGTTGGTTCGTGTTCTGGGGTTATCAATTGGTGATCGTACTGGCGGCAACCGGCTATTTGCTAGGTGCAACCCAATCCAAAGAATATGCCGAACCAGAGTGGTATGTAGACTGGTGGCTGACTATCGTTTGGCTGGCCTATCTGGCCGTGTTTCTGGGCACCTTGGTCAAGCGTAAAGAGCCGCATATCTATGTGGCCAACTGGTTCTATCTGTCGTTCATCATCACTGTGGCGATGCTGCATGTGTTCAACAATCTGAGCATTCCGGTGTCGATGTTTGGCTCTAAGTCGGTCCAAGTCTTTAGTGGCGTGCAGGATGCGATGGTGCAGTGGTGGTATGGCCACAACGCCGTGGGCTTCTTTTTGACCGCCGGTTTCCTTGGGATGATGTATTACTTTGTGCCAAAGCAGGCGGAGCGCCCGGTGTTTTCGTACAAACTGTCGATCATCCACTTTTGGGCGCTGATCTTCCTGTATATCTGGGCCGGTCCGCACCACTTGCACTATACCGCGCTGCCGGATTGGGCATCGACCCTTGGCATGGTCTTTTCGATCATGCTGTGGATGCCGAGCTGGGGTGGTATGATCAACGGTCTGATGACGCTGTCGGGCGCATGGGACAAGCTGCGCACCGATCCGATCATTCGGATGATGGTTGTGTCCATCGGCTTTTACGGGATGTCGACCTTTGAAGGGCCGATGATGTCGATCAAAGCTGTGAACTCGCTGTCGCACTACACCGACTGGACCATTGGCCACGTGCATTCTGGTGCGCTGGGCTGGAATGGGATGATCACCTTTGGCGCGCTTTACTATCTGACGCCAAAGCTGTGGAACCGTTCAGGGCTTTACAGCTTGAAGCTGGTCAGCTGGCACTTCTGGCTCGCCACAATCGGGATCGTTTTGTACGCATCCTCAATGTGGGTGACGGGCATCATGGAAGGCCTGATGTGGCGCGAAGTTGATGCGAATGGGTTCCTAGTGAATGCGTTTGCCGACACGGTTTCGGCCAAGTTCCCGATGTATGTGGTGCGTGGTTTGGGCGGGGTCATGTTCCTGACCGGCGCGATTATCATGTGCTACAACCTATGGATGACGGTGCGTGCACAGCCTGAACGGGTAAGTGACAACGCGTTCGTTCCAGCAGAATAACCGGAGGCAAAAATGGGAATTCTTGACAAACATAAGGTCATCGAGACCAATGCCTCGCTGTTGCTGGTACTGTCTTTCTTGGTGGTAACCATCGGTGGTTTGGTGCAGATTGTACCGCTGTTCTATCTGGAGAACACGATTGAAAAGGTGGAAGGGGTTCGCCCCTACACCCCCTTGGAACTGGCCGGGCGTGACATTTACGTTCGTGAAGGCTGCTATGTCTGCCACAGCCAGATGATCCGCCCGATGCGTGACGAGGTAGAGCGTTATGGCCATTACTCGCTCGCGGCAGAATCGATGTATGACCATCCGTTTCAATGGGGATCCAAACGCACCGGGCCCGACCTTGCCCGCGTGGGTGAGCGGTATTCGGACGCGTGGCATGTTGACCACCTGACCAATCCGCAATCGGTGGTTCCGGAATCGGTGATGCCAAAATATGGCTTTCTGTCGAACAAGGTTATCGACGGTAAGTATATTGAGGACAGCATGATTGTGCATCGCGTCGTGGGTGTGCCTTACACCGATGAAATGATGGAAAATGCTGTGGCCGATTTTAAGGTGCAGGCCAATCCGGATGGCGATTATGACGGCTTGGTTGAACGCTATGGCAAGGCAACCGTGCGCAACTATGACGGCACGCCTGCATTGACCGAAATGGATGCGTTGATTGCGTATTTGCAAGTGTTGGGCACGATGGTCGATTTTTCGACCTTCCAGCCTGATGCAAGCCGGTAAGGGGGCCTGAATATGGATACCTATAGCCTGCTGCGCGAATTCGCTGATAGCTGGATGCTGTTGTTTTTGACCCTTGTGTTCACGGCAGTGATTGTCTGGGCGTTTCGTCCTGGCAGCCGCAAGGTTCATGATGAAATCGCATCATCCATCTTTCGCAATGATGACAAACCCGCCTCAGCGGCGGACCGTTCCGAGGAGGCGCGGAGATGAGTAAGCACCCCAAAAACCAAGCGGGCCCAGGCCCCAAATCCAAAACCCACCAAGAGGGTGACCCAAACACAACAGGCCACAGCTGGGATGGGATTGAGGAATTCGACAACCCCATGCCGCGCTGGTGGTTGTGGACGTTCTATGTCTGTATCGCTTGGGCGCTGATCTATTCCATCGCTTATCCCGCTTGGCCCATGATCAGTCGGGCCACGCCTGGTTTGCTTGGTGCTTCGACCCGTGCCGATGTTGCAGTCGAGATCCAAGAGTTCAAGGACCGCAATGCACCGATCCGCGCCAAGCTGGAAGCAGCCGAGTTGACCGAGATTGCGGCCGACCCAGAGCTGGCCGACTATGCCAACAATGCGGGCGGTGCGGTGTTCCGGACGTGGTGCGCGCAGTGCCACGGGTCGGGGGCAGCAGGGGTTCAGGCCTCGGGCTATCCGAACCTTTTGGACGATGACTGGATTTGGGGCGGCGATATTGAGGCGATCCACACGACGATCACCCACGGTATCCGCAACACCACTGATGAAGATGCCCGCATTTCGGAAATGCCACGCTTTGGCGTCGATGAATTGCTGGAAAAGCCGCAGATCGATGAGGTTGTTCAGCATGTGCTGGCAATTTCCGGGCAAGAGCATGATGCCACGCTGGCAACAGCCGGGGCTGTGGTGTTTGAAGAAAACTGCGCGGCTTGTCATGGCGAAGACGGTAAAGGCAACCGCGATCTGGGTGCGCCAAACCTGTCGGATGCGATCTGGCTTTATGGTGGAGATGTTGCGGCCTTGACGCATACGGTCACCTACTCCCGTGCGGGCGCGATGCCCAACTGGAACACGCGTTTATCCGAGGCGGATATCCGCGCCGTTGCGGTCTATGTGCATGGTTTGGGCGGCGGCGAATAAGCCTTGTTTGATCCGTGTTAACATCAAAGCCCTTCGGCCGATGCCGAGGGGCTTTTTGCGTGCAGTTGCAGGCGTGCGCAGATGTCGCGGGGGAATGCAGTGTAAACTGGCATCTGTGATATGCTATTGATGCAGGTCAAAGCAGCCTGACAGCCGATGCGCGATACATCATCCTAACGTAACGCCGGAGTACACTCGTGAGCAGCCCAGACACCGAACCCAAAAGCCTATATCAAAAGCGCGAGCCGATTTTTCCGCGCCGTGTTTCTGGGGCGTTTCGCAACCTGAAGTGGTGGTTGATGGCGTTTACGCTGGGGATCTACTATATCACGCCGTGGATCCGCTGGGACCGTGGGCCAAGTCTGCCTGACCAAGCCGTGTTGATCGACATGGCCAACCGCCGATTCTTTTTCTTTATGATCGAAATTTGGCCGCACGAGTTTTACTTTGTCGCGGGTCTGTTGATTATGGCGGGCTTGGGCCTGTTCCTGTTCACCTCGGCTGCGGGGCGGGTTTGGTGTGGCTATGCTTGCCCGCAAACGGTGTGGACCGATCTGTTCATTCTGGTGGAACGTTGGGTTGAAGGCGACCGTAACGCGCGTCTGCGTTTGCATCGCAGCAAGTGGAACGGTGAAAAGATCCGCAAGACCGCAGTGAAATGGTCGGTTTGGTTGCTGATCGCGGTCGCGACCGGCGGGGCCTGGGTGTTTTACTTTACCGATGCGCCGACTTTGGCGGTGAATCTGTTCACCGGGCAGGCACATCCCGTGGCCTACATCACTATTCTGGTGCTGACAGCGACGACCTTCTTTTTCGGCGGGTTCTTCCGCGAACAGATTTGCATTTATGCTTGCCCATGGCCCCGGATTCAGGCCGCGATGATTGATGAGGATACGCTGACCATCAACTATCGCCATTGGCGCGGAGAGCCACGTGGCAAGCTGCAAAAGGGTGAAGTTGTTGCGGATCAAGGGGACTGCATTGACTGCATGGCCTGCGTCAATGTTTGCCCGATGGGGATTGATATTCGCGATGGTCAACAACTGGCCTGTATCACCTGCGGGTTGTGCATTGATGCCTGCAATGACGTGATGGACCGCATCGGCAAGCCGCGTGATTTGATTGGTTACATGGCCTTGACCGATGAGGTCGCCGAGATTGCAGGTAAGGAACCCAAGTCGGTTTGGAAGCACGTGTTCCGCGCCCGCACCATCATGTATACGGTCTTGTGGTCGGGTGTGGGGATCGCACTTGTGGTGGCACTGTTCATGCGGTCAGAGATTGATGTGAATGTCACGCCGGTGCGCAACCCGACCTTTGTGACCTTGTCGGACGGAGCAATTCGCAACACCTATGACGTGCGGTTGCTGAACAAGCAGGGACAAGACGAGCAATTCCATATCTCGCTGACATCAGACGCGCCGCTGCGGATTGCGTTGGAGGGTACAAGCGAGCTTACTGTCACCGTTAAGGCAAACGAGCAAAAGACCCAGCGGGTCTATGTGATAGCCGAGCCGGGGTCGCTTGCGGCCACATCGGACCGCACCCAGCTTCGGCTCTGGATTGAGCAGCTTGGGTCGACCAATCGGGTCAGCCACGACACCATCTTTAACGGCAAAGGAGACTAACATGGCGGAAACGTCGGAATTTCGAATCACTGGGCGGAAGGTTTTGGTGTTTACCGTGTCTGCCTTTGCCGTGATTATCGGGGTGAACGTGCTGATGGCCTATAAAGCCATTTCCACCTTTCCGGGGTTAGAGGTCAGCAATTCCTATGTGGCCAGCCAAAGTTTTGATACTGATCGCGCCGCCCAAACCGCGCTGGGTTGGGATTTGGTGCCGGAGTATGACAAGGCCGCCAAAGAGCTGCGGTTAACCTTTACCGACCGTGCGGGATTTCCGGCCGAGGTGACCAGCCTTGCCGTGATGGTGGGCCGCACGACCGAGGCGCGTGAGGATACGCGCCCCGAATTTCAGCGCGAGGCGGGCGTGTTTGTCGCATCTTTGGATTTGCCAAGTGGCAAGTGGATGATGCAGGTTGAGGCGGTGGCCGTCGATGGCACCGCGTTTCGGCAGCGCATAGATCTGTTAGTAAGGAACTGACAATGGCCTTGGCCGAGGAGTTTGACGCGGGCCATGTAAGCCCATCGGCCTGCCCGGCCTGCGCCGCGGCCCCCTCCGCCGAGCGTTTGGCCGAACTCGCGCGCCCCGCTTCTGCGCGCCTTATGCTGTCCTTGCCAACAGCCCATTGCGCGGCCTGTATGTCGACCGTGGAAAATGGCCTGCAAGCAGTGCCCGGCGTGCAATCGGCGCGGGTTAATTTGACTTTGCGGCGCGTTAGTGTTGATGCAGACCCCGAAGTGACGGCAGAAAGCCTGATCCCCATTCTGGCCGGTCTGGGCTATGAGGCACATGAGCTGGACCCCGGCCTGTTGTCGGCAACGGAAACCGACAAGCAAGGCCGCGAATTGCTGATGCGCCTTGGCGTGGCAGGCTTTGCCATGATGAATGTCATGTTGTTGTCAGTGGCGGTCTGGTCGGGCGCAGGGGATGCGACGCGCGATTTGTTCCACTGGGTTTCGGCGGCGATTGCCTTGCCGACGGTCGTTTTCGCAGGTCAGCCGTTTTTCAAATCGGCATTGGCCAGCCTGCGGGTGGGGCGTTTGGGCATGGATGTTCCAATCTCCTTGGCGATCATCCTCGCCTCATCGATCAGTCTGTTTGAGACGTTCAATTCCGGCAATCACGCCTATTTTGATGCAGCAGTGATGCTGGTGTTTTTCTTGCTGGCCGGGCGGTATTTAGACCACCGCACCCGCGCCGTGGCCCGCTCTGCAGCTGAGGAATTGGCCGCACTAGAGGTGCCACGTGCGATCCGCGTAGCGGATGGGGTTGAAGAAACCGTGGCGATTTCGGCGCTGGCCGTTGGTGATTTGGTCCGCGTACGCCCCGGTGGGCGGATGCCAGTCGACGGCGAAGTGATCAGCGGCATGTCCGAGGTGGACCGGTCTTTGCTGACCGGGGAAAGCCTGCCTGCAGTTGCAGGTCCGGGTACGCTGGTCGCGGCTGGCGAGATTAACCTGACCGGCCCTTTGATGGTGCGGGTCATTGCGGCGGGGCGCGACAGTAGCCTGCACCGTATGGCCGATTTGGTCGCCGTGGCCGAAAGCACCAAGACGCAATACACCAGCCTTGCCGAACGGGCAGCGCGGGCTTATTCGCCCTTGGTTCATTTGCTGTCCTTTGGCGCTTTTGGCTATTGGATGTGGGCTACAGGCGGCGATATGCGCTATGCGATCAACATCTCAGCCGCAGTACTAATCATCACCTGCCCATGCGCCTTGGGCCTTGCGGTACCGGCTGTGGTCACTGCGGCGAGTGGCAAACTGTTCCGTAAAGGGCTGCTTATCAAGGATGGCACCGCCTTGGAACGCTTGGCCGAGGTGGATTACGTGGTGTTCGACAAAACCGGCACGCTGACGTTGGGCACGCCCACGCCGACCAATCTAGATAGACTTCCCATGGATGCATTGGCCGTAGCAACGGCCCTTGCGGCGGGGTCATCCCACCCTTTGGCTGTTGCGCTGACCCGCGCCGCTAATGTGCCGCCTGTGCAATTGACCGATATCCGCGAGGTTCCGGGCTATGGGGTGGAGGCGCGCCTTAACGGTCAGATCGTGCGCTTGGGCCGCGCGGAATGGGTGGGTGCGGCGCCTGCCTCTGAAACCGCGACCTATCTGTCAGTCGCGGGGCAAACCCATGCGATTTTGTTTGCCGACAAACTGCGCCCCGGTGCCGAAACCGCTATTGCGGCAATGCAGGCGGCGGGCTTGCGCTTGATGCTTTTGTCTGGTGATGCCCCTGCCCCGGTGGCCGATTTGGCAGCACGTCTGGGGATCACTGATTTTGCCGCAGGCAAACTGCCAGCCGAAAAAGTTGCCCAAGTTCGCGCCCTGCAAGACCAAGGCCATAAGGTGCTGATGGTGGGCGATGGGCTGAACGATACGGCGGCATTGGCGCAGGCCTATGTCTCGATCTCGCCAGCCTCGGCGCTGGATGCCGCGCGCACCGCATCTGATATTGTGCTTTTGGGTCAGGATATGGCCCCGGTTGCCGATGCGCTGCGCATTGCCAAACAGTCCACCCGCCGTATCCGCGAAAACTTTGCGCTCTCGGCTGGGTATAACGTTATTGCGGTGCCGTTGGCACTGGCGGGGCTGGCGACACCTTTGCTCGCGGCCTTGGCGATGTCGATCTCGTCGATTACAGTGTCATTGAACGCATTGCGCTTAAGGTAGCCCCGCATGGAAATCCTGACCATCCTGATCCCGGTTTCATTACTCTTGGGCGGCATCGGCCTCGTGGCGTTCTTTTGGGCGCTGAAATCCAAACAGTTTGATGACCCACAAGGCGATGCCGCCCGTATCCTCAAAACCGATTACGACGACCACCCAAAGCCCTGACGTCACCTTTTTCTGTTCAAAAATATCCCACGGGGGTCTGGGGGTGTGAAACCCCCAGCTGTTGAACACCTTACTCGCCGTAAGGCACCCAAACTGTCTTCACCTCGGTCGCTGCCCGCAAAAACGTCCGACCCTCGGCATGTTCCCAATCTGTTGCGTGGCCATGGTTGACCCAGGTGCGCTTCAAATTGCCTGCCGCTTCGCGTTCAACTAGTGCGGATAGGTCTGCCGCACCAAAGCACCACACCGCATCGACATCCAGATGGCTGGCCAAGGGTTTGGCTAGGTCTGCATGTGCGCCGGTCACGATATTGACCACGCCACCCGGCAGATCAGATGTATCCAGCACTTGATAAAGGTCGGTCGCCGCAAGCGGATCGGCCTGTGACGGCACCAAAACGCATGTGTTGCCCATTGCTATTGCCGGGGCCATCAGGCTGATCAGCCCCAACAAGGGTGCCTCATCCGGGCAAATCGCGCCGATCACGCCGCAAGGTTCATTCATGGCCAGCGCCACGCCACGGATTGGCACCGACTTCACCGCGCCATCAAATTTATCGGCCCAAGCGGCATAGGTGAACAGTCGCGCGATGCTGGCCTCTACTTCGGCCACGCCCGACTTTCCGGTCATATCTTTCAAGCGATGAGCGAATTCATCCGCGCGGGCAGACAGGTTTTCCGCGATGTAATAGAGGATCTGCGCCCGCAGGTGAGCGGTTGTTTTGCCCCAGCTCTTGGCGGCCTGTGCTGCCTCAACCGCGTTGCGGATGTCTTTGCGGTTACCAAGCCCTGCGTGGCCCAAAAGCGCGCCTTTGGGTGACCAGATCGCGGTGGAATAGCCGCCATCAGGCCGTGCCTGTTTACCGCCGATATAAAGCTTGGCTGTCCGGTCAAGGCCTGTCACTTCGGCGGTCTTGGGTTCGGGAATGGGGGCCACAGCTTTCAGCGGCTTGGCGGCACGCTTAGGGCGCAGATAGGCCAGCAAGCCTTCCCAGCCGCCTTCACGCCCAAAGCCGCTTTCACGGACCCCGCCAAAACCTGCAGCGGCGTCGAACATGTTGCTGCCATTGACCCAAACCACGCCCGCCTTGACCTTTGGAGCCATGTCGAGTGCAAGGTTCACATTCTCGGTCCAGATGCTTGCGGCAAGGCCGTAGCGGGAGTTATTCGCAAGCTCTACCGCCTCAACAGGCGTACGGAAGGTCATCGACACCAGCACCGGCCCAAAGATTTCCTCTTGCATCAAGGGCGAGGCAGAGCCGAGACCCGTGATCAGCGTGGGGGGATAATAGCAGCCCATGGGACAAGGGATTTGGTATTTTTCACCATCGCTCGCATCCACCATGGCAATGATTTGGGCAAGTTGCACCGGGTCCACGATTGCGCCCATGTCGATACATTTGTCCATCGGGTCGCCAATGCGCAAGCCGTCCATCCGGGCGCGCAGTTTGGCGTGAAAACGGTCGGCCACGCCTTCCTGAACCAACAAGCGCGAACCTGCACAGCAGACTTGGCCACCGTTGAACCAGATCGCATCAACCAGACCTTCGACGGCTGAATCCAGATCGGCATCATCAAATACGATATAGGGGGATTTGCCGCCCAATTCCAAGGTAAGCGCCTTGCCTGTGCCTGCGGTGGCGACCCGGATTTTGCGACCCACAGCGGTGCTGCCGGTAAAGGCGATTTTGTTAATATCGGGGTGATCAACCAATGCGGCCCCCGTGGCACCATCGCCGGTGACAACATTCAGCACACCGGGGGGCAGACCTGCCTCTCGGCTGATATGGGCAAAAAGCAGGGCTGTAAGCGGGGTGTATTCGGCGGGCTTCAACACGACCGTGTTCCCGGCTGCAAGTGCGGGTGCGACCTTCCACGCCAGCATGAGCAAGGGAAAGTTCCACGGGATCACCGCGCCGCAAACACCCAATGGTTCCATATCGGGTTGTTCCGAGGCGAGCAGTTGCGCAAGGCCTGCGTGGTAATAGAAATGACGGGCAATGAGGGGGATGTCGATATCGCGGGACTCGCGGATCGGTTTGCCATTGTCCAAGGTTTCCGTGACCGCCAGCAAACGGCTGTGCTTTTGCACCAAACGGGCCAGTGCATAAAGATAGGCGGCACGTTTGTGGCCGGGCAGTTTAGCCCATTTTGGTTGGGCTTTGCGGGCAGCGAGGACCGCCGCATCAACATCCGCAGCGCTACCCTGGGTCACCTCTGCCAATACCTTACCCGTGGCCGGGTTTTGCGTGGTGAAGGTTTTGCCGGGGGCGGTGAACTGGCTGTTGATCCAATGACCAAAGGGTGCATGAGCAGCGATCCATTCCATCGCCTCGGCACTGGATTCAGGGGCGGGGCCGTAGGACATGGTGTTGAAAATTTCTTTTACGGTCATGGCATCACCCGATTGCATGGCGGTTGGCGGCGGAATAGGCGCCGGTGACGTGGTGTTCCAGCTGGCGTTCGATATCGCCCAGCAGTGAGGACGCGCCAAAGCGGAACAGGTCAGGTTGCACCCACGGCAGGCCCAGCTCATCCCGCATCATCGACAGGTAAACCAGAGCATCCTTGGCCTTGGAAATACCACCTGCGGGTTTGTAGCCGACCTTGATGCCAGTGCGATCCTGATAGTCGCGGATCGCGCGGATCATGGTCAGCGTCACGGGAAGGGTAGCATTCACCGGTTCTTTGCCGGTTGAAGTCTTGATAAAATCGGCACCCGCCATCATGCACACCAGCGAGGCGCGGGCGACGTTGCGCAAGGTGCCGAGTTCGCCTGTCGCCAAAATGGCTTTGACATGGGCATCGCCGCAGGCGGCGCGCATGGCGGCCATTTCATCATAGAGCGCTTGCCAGTTTTGGGTCAGCACATGGCGGCGAGAAATGACGATATCGATTTCGCGCGCGCCTGCGGCCACGCTTTCGCCAATCTCGGCCAGTCGCAGATGCAAGGGCGACAGGCCTGCGGGGAAGCCGGTGGACACGGCGGCGACCGGGATACCCGACCCTTCAAGGACGCGCACGGCGGTTTCGACCATGTCGTGATAAACGCAGACAGCGCCCACAGTCAGCCCTTCCATCCCAAGCGCTGCCAGCAGGTCGGGGCGAACGGGTTGGCGGGCCTTGATGCACAGGCGCTGTACGCGTCCTGCCGTGTCATCGCCCGACAAGGTGGTCAGGTCGATGCAAGACACAGCCTTGCACAGCCACGCCGCCTGATAGTCTTTTTTCACCGAACGGCGGCCTGGCAATGTGGCCGCGCGGCGTTCGATTGCGGAGGTATTGGCCTGCACGGATGCGACCCAATCCAGATCCAGCGGCATACCAGGGTTACGGGCATGGGTTAACTGGGGGAGGTTTTGGGTCACCTCGCCTTGCAAGGCTGTCTGTGTGCTGTCGGTTTGCAAAGCAACCTCCGCTATAGTGGCTCTTGGAACCGTGGCACGGAGGATTGCGGCTGGCAAGAGCGCCGCGCGGTCACAAGGATCAAAGTTTGACCAATAGGTCAGGTTTAATGCTCTGAGGGGGCAGGTACAGGCTTTGGCGTAACGCGGGTCATCACAGGCTGCACTTCGTGAGCTTCATCCTCAAATGTGGCCCAGCCCCGATCTGTGCCAGTATCGGGCAGGTCGCTTTCGTTGCCAAAGCGGTGCATATGCGCCTTGGCGATGAAATTGGCGGTGATGGGTGCTGTCAGCAACAAGAACATGGTGATTAGCAGCTCGTGCCAGCTGAGTGTGTCGCGCATGATCCAGAAGTACAGCATTGATGCGATCAAAACACCGCCTATGCCCAAGGTTGTGGCCTTGGTCGGCGCATGCAGTCGGCACATGGTATCGGGCAGCTTGATCAGGCCAATGCTGCCGACAAGGCCGAAAATGCCGGCGCTGACCAGCAAGAGCGAGATAACGATTTCTGCGATCTGTTCCATGCTTGCCCCTTATTCGATGATGTCGCCGCGCAAGATAAACTTGCAATAGGCTACGGTAGACACAAACCCGGTCATGGCGAACAGCAAAGCTGCCTCAAAATAGACGCCGGAATGTGTGGTGATGCCGTAAAGGACAAGGAGTGCGATGATGTTGATGACCATTGTATCAAGTGCCAACACGCGATCTACCACGCCGGGGGCGCGGAAAATTCGGTAAAGGTTGAACAAAAGGCCAAGTCCAAAGCAGCCAAAAGCAAAGATCAGTGCATATTGGATCATTCGAAAATCCTCATCAATCGGGCCTCATAGCGGGATTTGATTTCATCGCGCACCTCATCTGGGTTGGGCGCGTGGAGGCAGTGGATTAGCAGCGCGCGGCCATCGCCCGACATATCGGCGGTGACGGTGCCGGGGGTCATGGTGATGGTGCCAGCCAGAACTGTAATCGCCTCGGGGGTGCGCAAGTCAAGTGGGACTGTGATCCATGCCGGTTTCAGCTGGCTGTTGGGTTTTAACAAGACAATCGCGGCGACGATGACGTTGGATTTCACGATGTCATACATCACGATCAGCACATAACCGATGATCGCCAGCGGATTGCGCAAGGTCGGGCGGTCAGGCCAATAAGGCGCGGTCATCAGCGGGATAATGGTGCCAAGGATTACCGCAAGAACCAGCGACCCAAGTTTGAGGTGATTGACCAGCAGCATCCATGTGATGATCAAAAGCAAGGTCAGGTAGGGGTGCGGAAAGAGTTTGCGCAGCATCGGCTTACTCCTTTGCCGTGGGAAGGACGGCGTTGATATAAGCCGCGCGGTCAAACAGCTCGGCGCTGGTATCGGCCAGCCAATCGGTGACGGGGCCAGCCAGAATGGTCAAGGCGGCGAGGGCCAAAAGCAAGACAAACACCACGGTAAAGGCCAGCGGTTCGGCTTTGCCTTCGGGGCGGGTCTGGGTGGTTGTTGTGGCATGGGCCTTCCAGAACACTTGCGACCCTGCGCGGGAAAAGCCGATGATGGTGATAAGCGATGTCACAAGGATCGCGGTCCAGATTACGGCCATATCGGCGCCGCGCGTGGCATCAAGCACCAGAAGTTTACCCAAGAACCCTGATAAAGGCGGCATCCCCGCCATGGCAATCGCTCCGCCAAAGAACAAGGCCGCGATCAGCCCGTGTTGGCCGAAAGGTGGGGCGGCGGCGCGCAGGCTGTCATTGCCGCGACGATCCTGAACCAGATCGACGACCAAAAACAAAATGGCCGTGGCAAGTGTGGAATGCACCAGATAATAGAACGCCGCCGTCAACGCATCCGGCGTGAATTGCGCCACCGCGATGAACAAGGTGCCCATGGAGCCGATGGCCGCAAAGGCCACCATCCGCGCCAGCCCCGTGGCCCCCATCACCCCAATCGCACCGACAATCAGGGTAAATATGGCGGCAGGCAGCAAAATATCGGCAAACAGCAGGCCAGTAGAGGGCGTATCGGGTGGAAAGATCAGGGTATAGACGCGGATCACGGCATAGGCACCGACCTTGGTCATTACCGCGAACAGGGCCGCCACCGGACCGGGGGCAAAGCTGTAGGT
>Ga0075467_10000701_pt1 | contig 27403 bp, 30 predicted proteins | sample DEB08_DNA_9_FD_75067 | JGI IMG/M metagenome (GOLD analysis project Ga0075467, IMG submission 75067) | Aqueous microbial communities from the Delaware River and Bay under freshwater to marine salinity gradient to study organic matter... | ecosystem: Environmental > Aquatic > Marine > Coastal ... | reverse complement strand
TGATGGAGGCGGTATTTGCCCAACTGCTGCTATCGGGCAACGCCTATCTGGAGGCGGTCATGCCGGACATTGGTTGGCCCGCCGAGTTGCATGTGCTGCGATCGGACCGGATGGCCTTGGTGCCGGGAAGCGATGGCTGGCCGATGGCCTATGACTACACGGTCGGCGGCAAGAAGCATCGGTTTGCGCCCGAACTGATCTGCCATATCCGCAACTTCCACCCGCAAGACGACCATTATGGGTTGGCGCCGTTGCAGGCGGCGGCCACCGCGATCGACGTGCATAACGCGGCAAGCCGGTGGTCGAAGGCGCTGTTGGATAACGCCGCACGGCCATCCGGCGCGATCGTCTATCGTGGTGCGGATGGTGCGGGCGGGATGACGCAAGATCAGTTCGAGCGGCTGCAGGCCGAGATGGAGGCGCATCACCAGGGCGCGCGAAATGCCGGGCGGCCCATGCTGCTGGAAGGCGGCCTTGATTGGAAGCCGATGGGGTTCAGCCCGTCGGACATGGAGTTTCAGAAAACGAAGGAAGCAGCGGCGCGCGACATCGCGTTGGCCTTTGGTGTGCCACCCATGCTGTTGGGCATTCCGGGCGACGCGACCTATGCCAACTATGCTGAGGCAAACCGCGCATTCTATCGGCTGACTGTGCTGCCTCTGGCGCAAAAGGTGATGGCGGGTCTGTCACAATGGATGTCGGGGCTGGGCGGCGAGAAGGTCGAGATCATGCCGGATCTGGACAAGGTGCCAGCCCTGTCGGTGGAGCGCGACGCGCAATGGCGCCGCGTGGCCGAGGCCGATTTTCTGACAGAAGATGAAAAGCGGGGCCTGCTGGGCCTGCCGAAACGCGTCGAGGGTGCATGAGCGCCCGCGATGGGGTTGGTGGATCGCGTTACCTTTACGCGCCCTTTGACGCCGCAAACGCCCGGATCGAGGCGAATGAGCGTGTGTTGGAAGAACGGTGGCAGGCGTTGAGTTTTCGCCTTGAAGCGATCGAAACGGCGCTGGAACGGGTGGAACGGCGGCTGTGGCTGGCGGTGTTCGGCGTGGTCAGCGTGGTTCTGGCCCAAGGTATCAACGAACTGATCCAGCTGAGTCAGCCGGGATAGGAGACGGAAATGACGATGATGTATGGCAGCGAGCTGGAGCAGAAGTTTGCCCGGTTCGATGACGAATTGACGGTGAGCGATGGGCAATTGATTGCAGGCTACGCCAGCCTGTTCGGCGCGACCGATCAGGGCGGCGACATCGTGCAAAAGGGGGCCTATGGCCGCTCACTCTCGGCGCTGGAGGCGAAGGGGCATCGCGTGAAGATGTTGTGGCAACACAATCCGGCGGAACCCATCGGTATCTGGGACGAGGTGCGCGAGGATGAGCGGGGTCTTTACGTGAAGGGTCGTCTTTTGGACGGCGTTGCACGCGCCAGAGAGGCTGCCGCCCTGATAAGTGCAGGGGCAATTGACGGGCTGAGCATTGGGTATCGCACCGTGCGGGCCACGAAGGACGATCAGGGGCGCAGGCTCCTGTCGGAAGTGGAACTTTGGGAGGTGTCCTTGGTGACATTCCCGATGCTGCCACAAGCGCGGGTGTCGCAGCGTCAGGCCGACGAGGCCAAGGGCGACATTCTGCATGATCTGGCGACGGCGTTTGATGACGCCCGCCGCAAACTGGCGGCGCGCGAGCCCCGCTAACCTCATCACAGAACCAAGGAATATACGATGACCGAGACCAAACATGGGGCCTTGGGGGGTGGGGTTATGTCCGATGCCCATCATCCCCCCGTAGCTGAGGTGAAGACGGCCCTGACGGGTTTTCTGAACGAGTTCAGCAAGTTCCAAACCGACATGACTGCAAAGATCCATAAACAGGAAGAGCGTATTGCAATGCTGACTACCAAGACGATGACCCACGCACGCCACGCGTTGACCGCGCATGTTGACACCGCAGCGCCGCACAAGAAGGCGCTTTCAAGCTATCTGCGCTGCGGTGATGACGACGCATTGCGCGGATTGGAAATTGAACAAAAAGGCATGACCACTGCGGTCAACGCCGAAGGTGGCTATCTGGTTGATCCGCAGACGGCGGAAACGATCCAATCAGTACTGCGTTCTGCGTCTTCGCTGCGGTCGGTGGCCAACGTTGTTAACGTGGATGCCGCGTCGTTCGATGTTCTGATCGACACCACCGATGCCGGAGCCGGTTGGGCCGATGAGGCGACCGGATCGGTGGAGTCGGACAGCCCGCAGATCGAACGCATCTCGATCCCGCTGCATGAATTGTCGGCGCTTCCCAAGGCAAGCCAGCGCTTGCTTGATGATAGCGCGTTCGACATCGAAGGTTGGCTGGCAGGACGGATCGCCGACAAGTTCGCGCGGTCGGAAGCGGCCGCGTTCGTGTCGGGTGACGGGATCGGCAAGCCGACGGGGTTTCTGACCGTGCCATCGGTGGATAACGCGGTGTGGGCATGGGGGAACCTTGGCTACGTGGTTACAGGCGCTGCCGGGGATTTCGACGCCGTCAACCCGGCGGATTCCATCGTTGATCTGGTCTATGCGCTGGGTGCGCGGTACCGCGCCAATGCGAATTTCGTCATGAATTCGAAGACCGCAGGCGCCGTGCGCAAGATGAAGGATGCCGATGGGCGCTTCCTTTGGGCGGATGGGCTGGCTGCGGGTGAACCTGCGCGCCTGATGGGTTACCCCGTGCTGATCGCCGAGGATATGCCGGATATTGCTGCTGACGCGCGAGCGATTGCCTTTGGGGACTTTGGCGCCGGTTACACGATTGCCGAACGCCCCGATCTGCGTGTGCTGCGCGACCCGTTCAGCGCCAAGCCGCATGTCTTGTTTTACGCCACGAAGCGCGTGGGCGGCGATGTGACCGATCATGCAGCCATCAAGCTGCTGAAGTTCGCGACCGCCTGACGTGATCCCGCGACCCCGCATCCGGTCAGATGGCCGGGTGCGGGAGGGGCGGCTGCCTTTAGTTTCGCGTGTTCCAGCTGCGTGTCTCTCCGCCCGAGCGGCGCGATGCGGTGGCCGCCCCAACCTTCGAGAACGGCAGTTTCTTACTGGAGATATTGGACATGATGATGGTCGAATTGACCTCGGTCGGCAGCGCGGTATTGCCAGTCGCCGACTTGGCAGATCATTTGCGACTGGCCCAAGGTTTTGCCGATGACGGCAGCCTCGACAGCCAGTTGGAAAGCTGTTTGCGCGCGGCCCTTTCCGCGATTGAGGCGAGGGTCGGCAAGGCGTTGTTCCGGCGTCGCTTTGCGCTTGGTCTAAGCGCATGGCAGTCGGGGGCCAGCCATGTCTTGCCGATTGCACCGGTGCAAGCGATCGAGAGCATCAAGATACTTTCGCGCGCCGGTATCGAGACGCTGGTTGAGCCGGACCGATATGCACTCCGCCCGGATCAACAGCGCCCAATGATCGAGGCCGTCGTGGGGTCTTTGCCGAACCCTGCACGGGGCGGGAGCATCGAGATTGAATTCACCGCCGGCTACGCAAGCGATTGGACGGACATGCCTGCAGATTTGCGGCAAGCGGTCCTCATTCAGGCGGCGGAGTTCTACGGCCAGGACAGCAACACGGAGACCGGCATCGCCTTTGCGGTGTCCGTCTTGCTGGAACCCTACCGGGCAATCCGGCTTCGCGGAGTTGGGAAATGAACAAGCCGCAGATGACGCGCAAGTTGCTGCTGGAGGCACCGGGACGGGTGCCAGACGGTGCGGGCGGCTATACGGAGACGTGGACGCCTCTGGGCGTGATCTGGGCCGAGGTCGTGCCCCGCGCGGGACGAGAGGCCGGTTCGGCGTCCCGTTTGGGCCTGAAAATTATAGTGCGGGCCGCGCCGCAAGGGGCGCATTCCCGGCCGACGGCTCAGCAACGGTTTCGCGATGGCGCAAGGATTTACGTGATCGAAGCGGTGAGTGAAGCCGCGCCGATGGGACGATACCTGACATGCTTTGCCATTGAGGAGACGGGCGCATGAGTTATGCATCGACGGCCTCGTTGCAGCAGGCGGTTTTCGTGCAACTGACGACGGATGCGGGCGTTACCGCACTGGTTGGGAACGACATCTATGATGCGTTGCCGGAGGGGCCCGTCCCTAACCTTTACCTGAGTATCGGACCGGAAGTCGTGCGCGACAGGTCTGACAAGACCGGATCGGGTGCGCAGCACGATTTTGCCGTGACTGTGGTGAGCGATGCGGCCGGGTTTTCGTCGGCCAAGCGGGTTGCGGCAGCCGTATCGGATGCGTTGACGGGTGGGGGTTTGAGCCTGAGCCGTGGGGTGCTGGTGAGCCTCAATTTCCTGAGAGCGCGTGCCCGTCGCGTGGGATCGGGGCGTGAGATCGAGATTTGGTTTCGTGCCCGAGTGGATGAAGACGCCGCGTGAAGTTTTCCGCGCAAATTATGGATAGAATTGGAGAGTGAGATGGTGGCCCAAAACGGCAAGGACCTTTTGGTCAAGGTGGATCTGGACGGACAGGGTGTGTTTCAGACCATGGCAGGCCTTCGGGCCTCGCGGCTGAGCTTCAACGCGGAAACTGTCGATGTGACAAGCTTGGAATCGACGGGCGGTTGGCGCGAACTGTTGAAGGGGGCGGGCGTGAAGTCGGCCGCGATTTCAGGGTCCGGAATTTTCCGGGATGCCGATACGGATGAACGGGCCAGACAGATATTTTTTGACGGTGATGTGCCGGATTTTCAGGTCATCATTCCCGATTTCGGCACGGTCGAGGGAGCGTTTCAGATCACGTCCATCGAGTATGCAGGCACACATGACGGGGAGGCGACCTACGAGATTTCCATGTCAAGCGCCGGCGCGCTGACCTTCACGGCGATCTAGGAAAATGGCGAATCCCTATGCAGGCGAAGTGGTGATGGTGGTCAACGGCGAGCGATGGGTTGCCAAGTTGACACTTGGAGCCTTGGCCGAGTTGGAGGCGCAATTGGAGGCCGACAGCCTGACCGAGATGGTCGCGCGGTTCGAGGGCGATCAGTTGCGCGCACGCGACGTGCTGTTGCTGGTCTGTGCAGGGTTGAGGGGGGGCGGCTGGAACGGCGATTTGCCCGATTTACTGACGGCAGAGATCGAGGGTGGGCCCTTGGAGGCCGCGCGCACCGCCGCGCAGCTTCTGGCGTTGGCGTTCCGGCCGCCCACATGAGTGGCGGTTTCGATTGGCCCGCATTGATGCGGGCAGGGTTTCAGGGTCTTGCACTGCGCCCCGATCAGTTCTGGGCGCTGACGCCAGCGGAGCTATTGATGATGATGGGCGAGGGGCAAGGGCCTGCGCCGATGGGCCGGGCGGGGCTTGAAGCCTTGGCCGCTCGTTTTCCTGACATTGCTGAAAAGGAGACGGGCGATGACCCAAATGGATGATGGCATCAATGATCTGGACGCCCAGATCGCGGATCTGGAGACGACGCTGGCCGGTGCTGCCTCAATGGCCGCGGCGTTTCAGACAGAGCTTCGTGGGATGCAAGACAGCATGATTTACACGGGCCGTGAAGTGCAAGGGATGAGCCGCGCCATTGGCGGCGGCCTGCGGCGCGCGTTTGACGGGGTTATCTTTGACGGCATGCGTTTGTCGGATGCCCTGCGTACTGTTGCACAAAGCATGGTCGACACGGCCTATAATACGGCGATGCGACCAGTGCAGAATGCGCTTGGCGGTGCTTTGTCTAACGGAATCAACAACCTGGTCAGCAATATGCTGCCCTTCGAGCGGGGCGGTACGATCAGCCAAGGGCGCGTGATGCCCTTTGCACGCGGCGGCGTGGTGAACGGCCCGACGAATTTCGCCATGCGTGGTGGCATGGGATTGATGGGAGAAGCCGGACCCGAGGCAATCATGCCGTTGCGTCGTGGCGCAGACGGCCGTTTGGGGGTGGCGGCGGCCGGTGGCGGCGGTGGTGTCACCATCAACATGAACATCCAGACGCCGGATGTGCAGGGTTTTCAACGTAGCCAGAGCCAGATCGCGGCGCAGGTGAGCCGCGCGATGGCACGCGGACAACGCAACCGCTGAGGGAGACAACAGGATATGGGTTTTCATGACATCAGGTTCCCCGCCAATTTGAGCTTTGGGTCCGTCGGCGGCCCCGAGAGGCGCACGGAAGTGGTGACGCTGAGCAATGGGTTCGAGGAGCGCAATACGCCTTGGCAGCATTCGCGCCGCCGCTATGACGCCGGCGTGGCCATGCGTAGCCTTGACGATATCGCGACGCTTATAGCTTTCTTCGAAGCGCGGCGGGGTCAGTTGTACGGATTTCGCTGGAAAGACTGGGCTGATTTCAAGAGTTGCGCCCCATCAAAGGACATCGGGTTCAGGGACCAACGGATTGCAACAGGCGACGGGACAACGACGACCTTTCCACTGATCAAGGCCTATCGCTCGGGGGGGGAAGAATACCTGCGCCCGATTTCGAAGCCGGTTGCGGGCACGGTTTTGGCTGGTATTTCGGCCGATGAGCAAGTCGAGGGCGTGCACTTCTATGTTGATGCATCCCGAGGCACGATTACCTTCGATGCGCCGCCCGAGGCGGGCGAGGAAGTCACTGCGGGGTTCGAGTTCGATGTGCCTGTCCGCTTTGGCACCGATGCCATTCAAACGAGCGTCGCGAATTTTCAAGCCGGCGAAGTGCCCAACGTGCCGATCATGGAGTTGCGGGTATGAGCGGTGTTGAAGGGCTGGATGCCCATCTTGCCAGCGGCGCGACAGGGGTTGCGCGGTGTTGGCGTCTGACCCGGCGGGACGGGGAAAGCTATGGGTTTACCGATCACGATTGTGACCTGCAGATTGATGGCGTGATGTTTCGGGCGGAGACCGGCCTGACGGCTGCCGCGCTTAGCCAGACCACGGGGCTGTCCGTCGATAACACAGAGGCCATTGGCGCGCTGAGCGACGCGGCAATCACCGAGGATGATATTGCAGCCGGCCGTTTCGACGGCGCACAGGTGGAAGCGTGGCTGGTTCAATGGGCCGCGCCGGAGAACCGCGTTCTGCAGTTTCGCGGCTCACTGGGCGAACTGACTCGCGCCAATGGCGCGTTTTTGGCCGAGCTGCGTGGATTGGCCGAACGCATGAACCAGCCGAAGGGCCGTATCTACCAAAAGCAGTGCAGCGCGGTGTTGGGCGACAAGTCTTGTCGATTTGACCAGACGACACCCGGCTACTTTTACGAAGCTACCGGACAAGTGTTGGAGAACGGGCGCGTCTTCCTTTTTGATGACCTGCCGGGTTTCGAACCGCGCTGGTTTGAGCGTGGACGGCTCACAGTTCTTGGGGGCGCCGCGACGGGGCTGTCTGCGGTGATCAAGATTGATCGCCAATCGGAGGGCGTTCGCCGGGTGGAATTATGGGATGCAATTCGCACAAAAATTGTGGCCGATGATCTGCTGCGTTTGGAGGCAGGGTGCGACAAGCGGATGGAGACCTGCCGACTGAAGTTCGATAACTTAATGAATTATCGAGGGTTTCCTGACATTCCAGGAGAGGATTGGCAAGTCAGCCACCCATCCCGGATGTCGTCTCGATCTGGTGGAACCCGCCGATGAACGACGTTGTGATCGCAGCACGCACGTGGCTGGGAACGCCCTATGTGCATCAAGCGAGTTGCCGGGGTGCAGGGTGTGATTGCCTTGGTCTCTTGCGGGGTGTCTGGCGCGAGTTATACGGCGATGAGCCGGAACGGATCCCGGCATACACTCGCGACTGGTCTGAACCTGGTCGCGAAGAGCGGCTTTGGGCGACCGCAGCCCTGCATCTTGTCTCTGTGGCGTTGGATAAACCGCTGCCGGGTCAGGTGCTTCTGTTCCGGATGCGCGACGGAATGGTTGCCAAGCATTTGGGGTTGCAGGCGAAAGTCGGCGAGAGCCCAAGTTTTATCCATGCCTATTCAGGGCATGGCGTTGTGGAAAGCCCGCTGACGCCGCCGTGGACGCGGCGGATCGTGGCGCGGTTCGCATTTCCCGAAAGGACCTGAAGTCATGGCAACGATTGTTCTGTCCGCGGTTGGCGCGGCAGTTGGGGGAATGGCCTCGGGAACTGTTCTTGGTCTGACCGGTGCCGTGATCGGCCGTGCGGTTGGTGCAACGATTGGTCGGGCGATCGACCAGCGCCTGTTGGGAACCGGTTCGGATCCCGTCGAAGTAGGGCGGGTCGATCGCTTCCGCATCACCGGAGCGGGCGAGGGCACGCCGATTGCCCAGCTATTTGGTCGGATGCGGTTGGGTGGACAGGTTATTTGGGCCGCCCAGTTTCAAGAAAAAGTGCAACAAAGCGGTGGCGGGAAAGGTGCACCGTCGCGGCCCTCCACGACGGCCTATTCCTATTGCCTGAGTCTGGCGGTCGCGTTGTGCGAAGGAGAGATTTCGCGGATTGGCCGGATTTGGGCGGATAGCATCGAGCTGGATCGCGAAACGCTTAATTTCCGCGTTTATACTGGAAGCATGGAGCAGATGCCCGACCCGCTGTTAGAGGCGGTGGAAGGGGCAGGAACGGTGCCCGCTTATCGTGGGCTGGCCTATGTTGTATTTGAGGACCTTGATCTGGCTGATTTCGGGAACAGGGTTCCGCAATTCGCGTTTGAGGTGTTTCGCAGGGCTGCGCCTGATCATAACTTGGTTCCCGCGGCGTCGGAGGCTGTGAAGGCCGTGGCCCTGATGCCCGGCACTGGCGAATATGCGTTGGCAACGTCGGCGGTTCAGTATGGCAGCCGATTTGCCAATTTTGGAGCAGCCAACGTGTCCGCCGAGGGCGGCAAGCCGGATCTTCCTGCAGCCCTGGAGGCTTTGCGCGGAGATGTTCCAAACATTCAGGCCGTATCCCTTGTCTATTCTTGGTTTGGCGATGACCTGCGTGCAGGCAGATGTCGCGTAAAACCCAAGGTGGAAGCGAAAGATCGAGAAGCAATCGAGATGCCGTGGACGGCGGGGGGGATCACCCGGTCGGATGCCGACGAGATCGCGCGGATCGACGACCGCCCAGTCTATGGTGGCACTCCGACCGACCAGTCCGTCATCGAAGCGATCAAAGCAATCCAGGCTGAAGGGCAAGCGGTTACGTTTTATCCGTTCCTGCTGATGGAAATTCTTGAGGGAAATGGGCTTCCAGATCCTTGGTCAAGCAGCGGTGAACAGCCTCATTTGCCTTGGCGGGGTCGGATTACGGGCGAGAAGGGGCCTGGTTTCGTAAATGGCCCGGATGGAACAGAAGCGAATGCCGCGGCGGTCGATGCCTTCTTCGGGTCCGTGGTCGCAGCAGATTTTGCTATTGGAAACGGCACGGTCACGTACACCGGGCCGGAAGAATGGAGCTATTCTCGGTTCATTCTTCACGCGGCTGCAGTCTGCGCAGCAGCCGGTGGCGTTGAGGCGTTCTGCATCGGTTCGGAGATGCGGGGTCTGACCCAGATGCGTGACAGCGAGGGATTTCCGGCGGTCGAAAAACTGCGGGCGCTGGCGGGCGAGGTCCGGATCCTGCTGCTGAATGCGAAATTGAGTTATGCAGCAGATTGGTCGGAGTACTTTGGCTATCAGCCCACCGACGGAAGTGGTGACGTCTATTTTCATCTTGATGCGCTCTGGGCGGACGACGAGATCGATTTCGTCGCTATCGATAATTACATGCCTCTTTCCGACTGGCGCGAAGGGTTGGACCATGCGGATGCCGAATGGAACAGCATCAGTAACCTTCATTATCTGAAAGCAAATATCGAGGGCGGCGAGGGTTACGATTGGTACTATGCCACCAGCGAGGCCCGCATTTCGCAGCGCCGTCAGCCGATTTCCGATGGCGCGTATGGTGAAGACTGGATCTTTCGCTACAAGGATATCCGCAGTTGGTGGTCGCGGCCACATCTTGAAAGGCGAGGTGGCTACCAAATTGCCAGCTTGCCGGCATTGAACACCCTGGAGTTTGACGGAGAATTTGCAGGAGGTGACCAAGCATGGCTGCCCGGGAGTACCCAAGGCCAAGCCGAGCTGGGTGGAGCTGTTTCGCCGAGTTCCGTCTATGCCGACGTTCAGGTCATCCCTGTTTCAGGTGAGGGCAATGCACTGCAATTCGACGGGCAATACCGATTGGTCAGTGAACGTCGCCTGCGGCCATTCATCCGCGATCAGGAAATCGAAGTGACCGTGCGGACCCGCTTGGTCAGCGATCCTTTGAATGGGAGTGTGCACCGCCATCACATTGGTCTTGTCGCGATGGGCCTTGATGGTGATCCGGTCGGGACGCTACGCCTTTCAGATTGGGCGGGAACAACAGTCGCTGATGGTTGGATCGAATATCAGGTCCGTTTCAAACCAGCGGACCTGAAGGGTTCGACTGGGATCCCGGCATCGGCAAATGGTTGGCGACTGACTTTGGAGGCCAATAGCAATCAAAATGGATCAAATCCGGCGGGGGCAATTCAGCAGATTTCATCCGTGGCGATTACGACCGTCAGCGGTATTTCAGCGTGGGTAGCTAAGTCAAAACCCATTTGGTTCACGGAAATCGGCTGTGCCGCGATCGACAAGGGGACGAACCAACCAAACAAATTCTTGGACCCCAAATCATCGGAAAGCGCGATTCCGTATTTTTCGACAGGCCGCCGGGACGATCTTATCCAGCAGCAATACCTGCGCGCCATCATGAGTTATTGGACCGATCCAGAAAAGAACCCCGTTTCCCCGCTCTACGGCGCGCCAATGTTGGATATGTCGCGCGCGCATGTTTGGGCTTGGGATGCGCGGCCTTGGCCGGCATTCCCAAATGATCGCGCGACGTGGAGCGACGGCGCCAATTGGGCCCGGGGACATTGGATTACGGGGCGGATCAGTGCGGTACCGCTGAGCCACGTTGTGGCGGAGATTTGTGAGCGCGCTGGTGTGACAGATTTTGATGTCTCGGCGTTGCGTGGTTTGGTGCGGGGGCATGTGTCCGGTGACACGGAAAGTGCACGGGCCCAGTTGCAGCCTTTGATGCTTGCATATGGGTTTCAGGCTATAGAGCGCGATGGAACGCTTTTGTTTCAGCCTCTTAGCCTTTTTGCAGAGGGCCTTGTTTCGCCTGAATTGACGGCGCTGAATGAAGCTGGCGAGGGTGGTATCAGCCACGCCCGCGCGCCAGAAGCTGAAACGGTTGGGCGGGTCCGTCTGAGCTATATAGAGGCTGACGCAAGCTATGAACAGCGGGTGTCCGAGGCGGTCTTCGCCGATGATCCCATCGAGACTGTCAGCCATAGCGAACTTCCGCTGGTCATGACCGGGGGCGAAGGACAGGGAATCGCGGAACGGTGGTTAGCAGAAGCACGTGTGGCACGCGATGCCATCAAGCTCAGTTTGCCGCCGTCCCGGCGTGCCTTGGGTGCTGGCGCGATGCTGAGCTTGGAGGATGGTTCGGCCTGGCGGATTGACCGGGTCGAAGATCGGGGGGTGCGCCATATCGAGGCCTCACGCGTGGAGCCGACAGTATCGGAACCATCGGACGCCATAGAGGACCCGGTGCAATCAGCGCCGTTTGTTCCGCCGACGAGGGTTAGCCCTGTGTTCATGGATCTGCCGCTTTTGACCGGAGATGAGGTTCCCAACGCTCCGCATGTCGCCATCGCTGCCGAGCCTTGGCCGGGAACCGTAGCGGTCTATGCATCACCAGAAACCGAAGGTTTCGTGCTGAACACATTGGTTGAACGCGCTGGGATTGTCGGCATCTTGCAGGCGCCGCTTTTCGCCGCAAAGTCGGGCTTATGGGATCGCGGAAGGCCAATGCGGGTGCGGCTTGCGGGTGGGGCCCTGTCATCGGCGGAGATGTCAGCGGTTCTAAACGGAGCAAACGCGGCGGCGATTGGTCCCGGCGATCATGGTCCGTGGGAAATTATCCAGTTTGCACACGCGACAATGGTGGGGCTGGACGAGTGGGAAATCGGGCTTCGGTTGCGCGGTCAGAGCGGCACTAATGCAATTATGCCAGACGTGTGGCCTGAGGGGAGCATCTTTGTCCTGCTGAACGATGCGGCTGAGCAAATCACTGTTGCCTTGTCGGCCCGTGGATTAGCTCGGAATTACCGGATTGGGTCGGCGCGGCGGGGATTGAACGACCCAAGTTATGTGACCCGGCAGCTTGCCTTCGATGGCATCGGCCTGCGACCGTTTTCGCCCGCACACTTGCGCGCAAAGCGAAGTGGGGCGGGGCAAGCCATCACTTGGGTCCGCCGCACGAGGATTGATGGCGACAGTTGGCAGGGTTCCGATGTGCCATTGGGTGAGGCCACCGAACAATACGTTCTGCGCATCATTGATGCAGGTGGGATCAAACGCCAGACCACCCTGAGCACTCCGTTCTATGAATACAGCGATGCTGCCCGCAATTTGGACGGTACGGCAGTGCCATATACTCTCGAAGTTGCCCAGATCTCCGACAGTTTCGGGCCGGGGCCTTTTGCAAGGATCGAAATAGATGACTGATACACCGGTATTGTCCCTACCTCTGCTGCAGCCCAATCAAGCGCAAAAGCATGTCACGGTAAACGAGGCCTTGGCTCGTCTTGATGGGTTGGTGCAACTGCGCCTTACATCCATTGGCCAGTCCATCCCGCCGGCCGCTGTCGAAGGGATTGCGTTTGGTGTTCCAGCGGGGGCGACCAATGAGTGGGCGGGACAGTCTGGCAAGATTGCGATTGCGATGAATGGTGGATGGGAGTTCGTGATGCCTGGACGTGGATGGCAGGCGCAAATCATGGACTCCGGAAATCCTGCAATCTTTGATGGGCAAGAATGGAGGGTTGGTGCAAGGACACTAACGCCGGGGGGGGGATCAATGGCGATCCGCAGTGCCGAGGTCGACGTATCTCTTTCGGCTGGTACGACAGTGACAACGCCAGTGATGTTTCCGGCGCGCGCAATTATCTTCGGCATCACCGGTTTGGTCACATCGACCATTGCGGGCACCGCAACAGCTTGGGAACTGGGTGTGACCGGGGATACTGGCCGCTTCGGAACAGGCCTTGGACTGGCGCAGAATTCATGGGTCAACGGACCGAGCACACAGACCGTTTCATGGACGCCGCTGCCATTGGAAATCTCGGCGACCGGGGGCACATTTACTGCGGGTACTATTCGATTGGTTGCCCATTTCGCCGAACTTAGCATCCCTGACTGGGTGTAATTTTGCCGTGAGGGGCGCTTGGGCAGCTTGGAGTGCGGGAGGTTTTCGGTGTAAGGTTGAACCAAGCATACCCACGGAGGCAATTATGCCCGAAATCCGCAAACATCTGGCCGAGTTGGACCCCGTCTGGCGGCGTATCACCGGCGAAGCGCAAGACGCGGTTAGGAACGAACCGCTTCTGGGTGGTGTGCTGCATGGCTGCATACTGCATCATCAGACATTGGAGGCTGCACTTGCCTATCGCGTGGCGCAGAAACTTGTGTCGGGCGAGATGTCGGAACAGATCCTGCGCGAAATTGCAGACGAGGCCCATCGCAGAGATCCAAGCCTGGCCGCAGCCGCCCGTGCCGATATCGTGGCGGTGTTCGACCGTGATCCGGCCTGCCACCGGTTCTTGCAGCCCTTGATGTATTTCAAGGGCTTTCAGGCGATCCAAGCATATCGGGTCGGACATTGGCTGTGGCAGCAAGGGCGTCTCGATCTGGCATATTTCCTGCAGATGCGGGTCAGTGAGGTCTTTGGTGTGGACATTCACCCGGCGGCGCGCATTGGACGTGGCATCATGATCGATCACGCTCATTCAATCGTCATCGGAGAGACTGCAGTAGTGGGCGACAATGTTTCAATGCTGCATTCCGTGACGTTGGGCGGAACTGGCAAGGAAGAGGAAGACCGTCATCCCAAGATCGGAGACGGGGTACTGATTGGGGCCGGGGCCAAAGTGTTGGGCAATATCCGCGTTGGAAATTGCAGCCGTATTGCAGCGGGTTCCGTGGTTCTTGAAGATGTGCCGCCGTGCAAGACCGTTGCAGGCGTGCCTGCCCGCATTGTGGGCGAAGCAGGATGCGCGCAACCAGCAATGATCATGGATCAGCTGTTCGACGGCCCATAGATAGCTGTCTGATGAAAGACAGCCCCCGGAGCCATCTTGGCGGGGGGCTGTCCATGCACTGGTTCAGCTTGCGGCGCGCGACTGGCGCTTGCGCTCGTGCGGATCGAGGAAGCGCTTGCGCAGACGAATGGCCAGCGGGGTCACCTCAACCAACTCATCATCATCGACGTATGCGATCGCCTGCTCAAGACTCATGGTGATCGGTGTCGTAAGGCGCACGGCCTCATCGGTGCCGGAGGCCCGCACGTTGGTCAGTTTCTTGCCCTTTAGCGGGTTCACCTCGAGATCGTTGTCGCGGCTGTGTTCACCAATAATCATACCAGTGTAGATCGGAGCCTGCGCGCCAATGAACATGCGCCCACGATCTTCGAGGTTCCACAGCGCATAGGCAACGCTGACACCGTTTTCCATTGAAATCAGCACACCAGCGCGGCGTCCGGGGATGGGCCCCTTATAGGGCTCCCAAGCGTGGAACACTCGGTTCAACACTCCAGTGCCACGCGTATCGGTCAAGAACTCGCCATGATAACCAATCAACCCGCGCGAAGGCACGACCGCGATGATACGGGTCTTGCCGACGCCTGCGGGCTTCATTTCCACCAGTTCGCCCTTGCGAGGACCGGTGATTTTTTCGATCACGGCGCCAGTGTATTCGTCATCCACATCGATTGTGACTTCTTCAATCGGCTCCAGTTTCCGGCCACCTTCCTCGCGGAACAGGACCTGCGGGCGGGAAATCGAAAGTTCGAATCCCTCGCGTCGCATGTTTTCGATCAGAACACCCATCTGCAACTCGCCACGGCCTGCAACTTCGAACGCTTCTCCGCCCGGCGTGTCACTGATTTTGATTGCGACGTTGCTTTCCGCTTCTTTCATCAAACGTTCACGGATGACGCGCGACTGGACCTTCTTGCCGTCCTTACCCGCAAGCGGGCTATCGTTGATGCCGAATGTGACCGTGATGGTTGGCGGATCGATCGGTTGGGCCGGGATCGCCTGCGTTACCGAGACATCGCAGATGGTGTCGGCGACCGTAGCTTTTGTCATCCCGGCAAGGGAGACAATATCCCCAGCTTCCGCCAGATCAATCGGCTGTTGGCCGAGACCTCGGAACGCAAGGATCTTAGTCACCCTGAACTGTTCAATTCTGGTGCCGTCACGTGACAAAGCTTTTACGGTTTCACCGGTTTTCAATGTGCCGCTTTCGACCCGCCCTGTCAGAATCCGGCCAATGAACGGGTCCGCACCCAACGTCGTTGCCAGCATCCGAAACGGTTCATGCGCGTGGGCAATCTGGGTGGGTTTCGGGACGTGTTTCAAGATCAGATCATAAAGCGCCGACAGATCCTTGCGCGGGCCATCCAAGCCTTCATCAGCCCATCCCGCCCGACCGGATGCGTAAAGATGGGGGAAATCCAGCTGGTTTTCATCTGCGCCAAGGTTGGCGAAAAGATCGAACACTTCATCCAATGCGCGATCAGGCTCTGCATCAGGTTTGTCGACCTTGTTCAGCACGACGATGGGGCGCAGGCCAAGCGCCAGCGCCTTTGATGTCACGAACTTGGTTTGCGGCATCGGCCCTTCTGCGGCGTCTACCAACAGCACCACGCCGTCCACCATCGACAAGATACGTTCCACTTCGCCACCAAAATCGGCGTGGCCGGGAGTGTCGACGATATTGATGCGCATGCCCTTCCATTCAAGACTGGTTGCCTTGGCAAGGATGGTGATCCCGCGCTCACGCTCAAGATCATTGCTGTCCATGGCGCGCTCTGCGACGGCCTGGTTTTCACGGAAGGCTCCGGATTGCTTTAGCAGCTCGTCCACAAGTGTGGTTTTGCCGTGGTCAACGTGCGCGATGATCGCGATATTGCGGAGGTCCATAAGATTGGCCTTGGGTGAGGAATGAGGAGTTGCCAGCGCGTTACCGTGCTGCGGGCGCAAAGGCCAGAAGAAAACGCGGAAATTACGAAGTCCACCCCGTCATCTGGCATCAAAAGTGAGAATTGCGGGTTTTGAAGACGCTCTAGCCCTTGCGGCGGAGACGGATCACCACGTCGACCTTGGCGATCTCGTAGCCCTCCGGCACATCCGGCAGGGCCTTTATTTCAAGACTCATTTTCGGCGCATCCGTCAGATCACCGGCATCTTCCATGTAGAAATGCGGGTGGTCATCCATTCGCGTGTCAAAATAGCTGCGAGAGCCGTCTACCGTGACCTCTTGCATCAGGCCTGCATCACAAAACGCGCGCAAGGTGTTGTACACTGTTGCCAGAGACACGCGATCGCCTGTCGACAAGACGGCCTCGTGTAGTCCCTCTGCCGTGACATGCCTGTCTTGCCCGTCGCCCACCAAAAGGCTGGCCAGCGTGAGCCGTTGCCGGGTCGGACGCAATTCCGCCTGGCCTAGCCAACTCTTTCCGCGTTCAAGCGCTTCTGGTGTCATCGGTCGATCTTTCCTCGCATTGAGAATGTATATAGGGCGCGATAGCGTAATGCAAAAGTGTTCCTTTTGGCGGCGTGGTTCCAGGCGTTCATTGCGGCATTAACGCCCGTGAATGGCACTATCACCCACGCGTTTGCCCGCTTGGGTTGCCGCGGGATGGATCGCCTGGCCGGTCTCTTGACCGGGAACGGTGGTTCCAAGCTGCCGAAAACCGACGTTGCTTTCAGTTGTTGATCGGATCAATGCTCGATTGGCAATTACGGCTTTGGGTGTAGTAGACCCGGAGGTTTCCTTCATCGTTTTGGATCACGCCCATCTCGTCTGCCGTGACCAAGTAGACTTCTTCGCTCTGGCTCACGAAGTTGCCCTGCGCATCATACTTGCAGGCACTTGCCGACCACGCGGTTTCATAGGTTTCTGCGACTGCGGGCACCGCGAATGCAAGTACGGCGCAGAGCGCCAGAAGATATTTCATGTCGTTTCCTTCGATGTTGGCATCGCACCCTTGGGCGGTTCGTTATCGGTGTCCCGCAGGTGTCGTTCGCCTTGCAATAAGGGCTGGTATTCTCAGGGTTCCTGCCCATTCACGCGTTGTGTGACTTGATAATAGTAGAATTGATCGCCGCTTTGATGGATCGCACCCAAAGCCACCTGACCAGGAAGGTCATCCGTCAGATACGTGTTCGTGTAGTCCCAGTCCGCATTATCGAAACACAAGGCGGGTCGGGTCTCGTAGGTTTGGGCTACGGTTGGTGCGGCAAGGACCAGAACTGTGGCGGTAGTAAGAATGGGCTTCATGACGTCGTTCATTTCTTCGGCGAACGTTTTAACACGGTCGGGATGCCGCCGCCTATGGAGAGGTGTAGAGCGGCAAACACCCTCTAATATGGTAACCGAAGCCGTCTCGGGTATACAAACCCTTTCACCTTGGCCGCCCATCCCGCAGGCGCGGCGTGCGCGGGGAACCCTTTCGGCCCTCACCCTTGCCTCTTCAACGCGCGCGATGGTAAACGCGTACGCAAATGTCGGGCCGCTTGCCAACAAGGCCCGAGACAGGATCAGGCGGGGGAACACATGACCGAGTATCCGACAAGCTTTGACAAGGACGCGCTTTTGGCTTGTGCGCGGGGTGAATTGTTTGGCCCCGGCAATGCGCAGTTGCCCGAACCGCCGATGCTGATGATGGATCGGATCACTGACATCTCGGGCGATGGCGGGGCGCATGGCAAGGGCCATGTGGTGGCCGAATTCGACATCACACCGGACCTTTGGTTTTTCGGCTGCCATTTTCCGGGCAACCCCATCATGCCGGGCTGTCTGGGTCTTGACGGGTTGTGGCAACTGACGGGTTTCAACCTTGGCTGGCGCGGCTGGCAGGGGCGGGGCTATGCGCTGGGTGTGGGCGAAGTCAAACTGACAGGCATGGTGCGCCCAGACCGCAAGATGCTCACCTATCATGTGGATTTCACCAAGGCGATCCAGACACGGCGCCTGACGATGGGGGTTGCCGACGGACGGGTGGAAGCCGATGGCGAAACCATCTATCTGGTCAAGGACATGAAGGTTGCGCTCAGCGAAAGCTGACCGACACGCCCGGCTCGCGCCCCCAAGGTCTGCATCCAAAATTCCTAATTGCTGACACGTGTTCCGGCGGTAGCCATCTATTCCGTGATCGCGGCGGAATACGACGGACTGTATTTGAACCGTGTTTGAACCCTGTGCGATCCCCTCCGCCCGCTGATCATTCCGTGTTCACGCCCCCCTTCATGGTAGGCCTGCTGTGATGGCGGCCCTGCAATCCGGTTGCGTTGTTCGGCTTCGCTGTCGTAGACGGAGAGGGTATTACTGGAGGAGAACGGGAATGCGCCGTGTTGTCGTGACAGGATTGGGTATCGTTTCACCGATCGGCAATTCCGCTACCGAAGTGGCGGAAGCATTGAAGGCTGGCAGGTCGGGTATCGAGGCAAGTGCCGAAATGGCCGAGCATGGGTTTCGCAGCCAGATTGCAGGGACGCTCAAGATCGACGTCAGCGATCATGTGGACAAGCGCACCCTCCGGTTCATGGGGCCGGGTGCCGCCTATGCCCATATTGCCATGACGCAGGCTATTGCCGATTCAAGCCTGAGCGAGGCGCAGATCGTGAGCCCGATGACTGGATTGATCGCCGGCTCCGGCGGGCCATCGACGTCGGCCCTGTTCGCGGCCCATCAAACCGTTCTCAGCACCGGGGCGACCAAGCGTATCGGCCCGTTTGCAGTGCCGAAATGCATGTCATCTACAATCAGCGCCAACCTTGCCACGGCCTTCAAGATCAAGGGTATGAACTTTTCCATAACGTCGGCTTGCTCCACATCGCTTCATTGTATCGGAATGGCGGCGGGGCAGGTGGCGCTGGGCAACCAAGACATCATGTTCGCGGGTGGCGGTGAAGAACTCGATTGGACGCTGTCATGCCTTTTCGATGCGATGGGTGCGATGTCGTCCAAGTTCAACGACACGCCCACGCGCGCCAGCCGTGCCTTTGACAAGGATCGCGATGGATTTGTGATTGCTGGAGGTGGCGCAATGGTGGTGCTGGAAAGTCTGGAACACGCTCAGGCGCGCGGCGCAAAGATCTACGCAGAAGTGACGGGTTTCTCGGCGACATCTGACGGCGCAGACATGGTTGCACCCTCTGGTGAAGGTGGTGAACGTGCCATGCGCGGTGCGTTGCGGACGCTGCCTGAGGGCAGAAAGATCAGTTATATCAACGCGCACGGCACCAGCACCCCCGTGGGCGACGTGGGCGAGGTAGAGGCAGTGCGCCGCGTGTTCGGTCGGGGCACGACCCCACCGATCAGTTCGACCAAGTCAATGACTGGCCACAGCCAAGGCGCCACCGGCGCGCAAGAGGCGGTCTATTGCCTGTTGATGTTGCAGGACGATTTTATTGCACCCTCCATCAACGTGGAAAATCTGGACCCCAGTCTGGATCCTTCGGAAATTGCGACAAGACGTCTGGACAACGCGGGCCTTGATACAGTGATGACGAACTCCTTTGGTTTCGGGGGAACCAACGGCTCGATGCTGTTGTCCCGCTTTGACGGATAAATTTGACATGGCGAATTTGATGACGGGCAAGCGTGGGCTTATCATGGGGGTCGCGAACGACCGCTCGATCGCTTGGGGTATTGCAAAGGCGCTGCATGCCGAAGGTGCGGAACTTGCATTTTCATATCAGGGGGACGCGTTCGGCAAGCGGGTCGAACCTTTGGCCGCCTCGGTCGGCAGCAACCTCATGGTCGATGTCGATGTGAATGACGATGCGTCGATGGACGCGTGTTTTGCCAAACTCAAAGCAGAATGGGGCACGCTGGATTTCGTCGTGCATGCCATCGCTTTTTCCGACAAGAACGAACTGACTGGCCGTTTCATCAACACCAGTCGCGACAACTTCCGCAATTCGCTTACGATCAGTTGTTATTCGTTTATCGATGTGGCGCGTCGGGCTGCGGAACTTATGCCAGAGGGCGGCAGCCTCATTACGCTGACCTATCAGGGCTCGAACAGAGTTACACCGTTCTACAATGTCATGGGCGTGGCCAAGGCCGCCTTGGAAAGCTCGGTCCGCTACTTGGCCAATGATCTTGGGCCTCAGCAAATCCGTGTGAATGCAATCTCACCTGGGCCGATGAAGACGCTTGCCGGTGCGGCAATCGGCGGGGCGCGCAAGACGTTCAAGACGACCGAGGCAAATGCGCCAATGCGCAAGAACGCAACACTTGAAGCAATCGGCGGCACGGCAGTCTATCTGGCATCCGACCACGGCTGCTGCACAACGGGTGAAATCATCACGGTCGATGGCGGATACCATGTTCTGGGCATGTTGCAGCCCGAAAACCTGTAGCGCGGCGTCAGTCTGTCGGCGCGATCATCAGCGCCTGATCATTGCCGACTTTTTGCATCGGTCAGACCTGAAGATCACCTTGGTGGAGATCGTTGATCGCCGCTGGGCACGGACAATGTGACGAAGTTGGCGTTGTGGAATAGCCAATCGTGGTATCACAGCCCGCGCATCAGTTTCGATATGGGTCAGCCGATCGTGACGACCTCAACCGCGAATGTCAGGTCCTGTCCGGCCAAAGGATGGTTGGCATCAAGCGTCACCTCGGCTTCGCTCATCTCAGTGACGGTCACCGGCATTACCTGCCCATCGGGTGTCTGCATCTGCAACTGCATCCCCACCTCCAATGGGATGTCTGCCGGAATCGCCTCCCGTGGGACTTGCTGCAAACCTTCGGCGTGATGTTGTCCATAGGCCTGATCGGCGGGAACGGTCACGGTTTTCTGTTCGCCAACCGTCATCCCGTCCAAAGCGGATTCCAGTCCGGGGATAATCTGGCCTTGTCCCATCGTAAACGACAGCGGGTCGCGCCCTTCGGAGCTATCGAATGTTGTGCCATCGCTCAGGGTGCCGGTGTAATGAATGGCGACGGTATCGCCTGCTTTTGCTTGCGTCATGAAGGCCTCGGATCTTTGGAAAGTGGATTTCGCGGGGCTGCAGGGGTCCTGCAGGTGCGCCGCATCGGATTCGGCATTGAACTTAAAGGGTCCGGAGCGGGGCCGAAACCCCCATGTTCCGAATTGTCGCGGTCGGCGTGACATGGCAAGGTCGGCCAAATATCTGGGGGTACCGATGCGCGACATCAAGGTATGCGTCTTCGACGCTTATGGCACATTGTTCGATGTGAACGCGGCAGCTCGGGCGGTTGCCCAACAGCCCGGTCAAGAGACCTTCGCGGCTGTCTGGCCGCAGGTCTCGGCCAATTGGCGCACCAAGCAGCTACAGTATACTTGGCTTCGTGCCGTCACGGGTGATTACTGTGGTTTCTGGCAGGTAACGCAGGATGGTCTGGATTGGGCACTGGAAGCTGCAAGGCTTGATGATCCCGAATTGCGCGAAACCCTTCTTGGCCTCTACTGGACCCTTGCCGCCTATCCCGAGGTTCCCGCCATGCTGGGCGCGCTCAAGTCTGGCGGGCTGGAAACGGCGATCTTGTCCAACGGGTCGCCAGCGATGTTGAAGGGTGCGGTAGAAAGTGCGGGCATCACCGAGACCCTCGATGCCGTCCTCAGCGTTGATGATGTCGGTATCTTCAAGCCGTCCAGCAGGGTCTATGACATGGTCGGCGCCCGCTTCGGATGTGCGCCCTCCGAGGTGCTTTTTGTCAGTTCAAACGGGTGGGACGCGGCAGGGGCGGCCGCTTATGGGTTTGAAACCTTGTGGGTCAACCGTAGCGGCGAACCAATGGATCGGTTGCCGGGGCGTCCTGCGCGAACCGCGCCGGATCTGACGTTGGTTCCGCAGATTGTGGGCCTGCAATGATGTACGCAACGGCATCCGACGGGGTCCGGCTGGCCTTTGATGACCACGGGCAGGGCACACCGCTGCTGTGCCTGCCGGGGCTGACGCGCAACATGGATGACTTCGATCCGGTCGTTGCGGCGTTTTCCGACCGCGCGCGGATCATTCGCATGGATTTTCGCGGTCGCGGCGCGTCGGGTCACGCGCCTTTCCAGACCTACAGCATTCCGCAAGAGGCCGCCGATGTGCTGTCCTTGCTGGATCATCTCGGATTGGAGAAGGTCGCCATTCTGGGCACGTCACGCGGCGGGCTTGTGGCCATGGTGCTGGCAATGACGGCCAAGGCGCGTCTGGCGGGTGTGTTTCTCAATGATGTCGGCCCCGTGGTCGCGCCCGAGGGGCTGAAATACATCATGGACTACATTGGCAAGCCGCCGCCTTATCCCAACTTCGATGCCGCTGCGGCTGCGATGCCTTCTGTTTATGCCGACAGCTTTCGCAACGTCCCTCCATCTACATGGGCAGCCTTCGTACGCCGCCTCTGGACCGAGGCACCCGATGGCCTGCGTCTGCGTTACGATCCGGCGCTTCGGGATGCGGTCGCATCCAGTTTCGCGCCTGATGCGCCCGCCCCTGATCTTTGGCCGCTGTTCGATGCGTTCGACGGGTTGCCGCTTGCGTTGCTGCGGGGGGCAGCGTCCAATATCTTGTCCGGGGACACGGCGGCCGAGATGCGTCGCCGCCGCCCCGATATGCTCTTTGCAGATCTGCCCGACCGGGGGCATGTGCCATTTCTGGATGAACCTGCCTCCATCAAACTGATCTCTGACTTTCTGGACCTGATCCCATGACCGATATTTCCATGATCCACGCCGCAGCCGAACGCCTTGCGGGGCATGTGAGGCGCACCCCACTGCTATCGTCGCCGTTTCTGGACGAGATCGCCGGTCGTCGGGTCCTGATCAAACCTGAATGCCTGCAGCATACCGGCAGCTTCAAGTTTCGCGGCGGTTGGGCGGCACTGTCGGCGCTTGATCCGGTCGCGCGGGCACGCGGCGTCATCGCGTTTTCGTCCGGCAACCATGCGCAAGGCGTGGCCTACGCGGCCAAACTGCACGGCGTTCCCTCCACCATCATCATGCCGGCTGATGCGCCGGCCTTGAAGATCGCAAATACCCGCGCCCTCGGGGCCGATGTGGTGTTGTATGATCGTGCCGGTGGCGAGGACAGGAACGAGATCGGTGACCGTCTTGCGGCAGAACGCGGCCTGACCCTGATCAAACCCTATGACGAGCCTCAGGTGATCGCCGGGCAGGGGACCTGTGGCCTCGAGATAGCGGAACAGGCGGCAGAGCTTGGAATAACCGATGCCGATGTTCTGGTCTGTTGTGGGGGTGGCGGTCTGACCTCGGGTATCGCGCTGGCGCTGGAGCACCACGCCCCCGCGATGACTGTCCGTCCGGTTGAACCTGAAGGGTTTGACGATGTCGCACGGTCCTTGGTGGCTGGTGCAATCCAGACGAATAACGGACCACAAGTCGGCCTTTGCGATGCAATCATCACCCCTGCGCCGGGGAACATCACGTTTCCCATCATGCACCGCCTGTGTGGTCCGGCGTTGGTCGTATCAGACGACGAAACGCGCGCGAGCATGCGTCATGCCTTTACCCGGCTAAAGCTTGTGGCTGAACCCGGTGGCGCGGTTGCCCTTGCTGCAGCGCTGTTTCACGCGGATCAGATCAAGACGAATACGGTGATCGTTACCATTTCGGGCGGCAATGTCGATCCGTCGCTCTTTGCCCAGATCCTGACCGAGGCTGACTGAGCGCAGTATCCTTGTTCTTCAGGTCTTGCCGCCAGAGGCATCGGTTCGCGCGGCCTTTACCTCAGGAACCGCCTGCGCAACGCTGCGCGTCATTGCGAATATGCCGAATGACACGGCCATCAGGACCGCCGCCAGCAAGAATGGCGCACCGGGCAGATAAAGCCCGACGCCGTCACGCGTGAACCAGAAAAAGGCCTGTGTCATCGCCAATGGTGAAATAATCATCGACAGGGCCGAAAGGGACGACAACACCCCTTGCAGTTCGCCCTGCTGGTCGTCACCGGCCGCACTGCTCATGATGCCTTGCATCGCCGGCGCCACGATGGCCCCCATCGCCGAAATCGGGATCAGCAGCCATATCATCCATGCCTCGGTCGCAAGACCATATGCGACCAGACAGGCCGCATTCAGGATCAGGCCCCACCAGACTGCTCGGATCTCGCCCAACCGAGCCAGCGCGACACGGATCAACACCGCCTGAACGATGGCGATCGACACGCCATAGCCCGCCAGAGACAGCCCCACCATGCGCGGCGACCAACCGAATGCGGCTTGGGTGTAGTAGGCCCAGATCGCTGGATAGACGAAGTTGGATATCTGGTAGGCCAGCATGACAGCCAGCAGCCATTTGATCCCCGGCAGCTTGCCGATCGCCATCAACCCACCAGCAGGGTTGGCCCGGCGCCAGTTGAATGCCCGGCGTTTTTCCCGCGGCAGGCTTTCTGGCAGCACGAACCAGCCAAAGACGAAATTTGCACCGGCAAGGATCGCGGCAGCAACGAAAGGCGCACGCGGATCAAGATCACCCAACAATCCGCCAACCATCGGGCCAAGGATGAACCCCATTCCAAAACCAGCCGAGATCAAACCGAAATTCTGTGATCGCTTGGACTTGTCCGAGATGTCGGCCATGAAGGCCAAAGCGGTCGAATGGGTTGCCGCCGCCATGCCTGCCACGATCCGCCCCACCAACAGCAACCAGATTGTCCCGGCCACCGCCATCACGACATAGTCCAGCGCCATGACCGCCATCGACACCAACAAGATCGGACGCCGTCCGAATCTGTCGCTTAAATTGCCAAGCGTGGGCGAAAAGCCGAATTGCATGATCGCATAGCAGGCCGACAGAATGCCGCCCCACAATGCGGCATCGGACAAGTTGGTTCCGCGCACTTCGGCAATCAGATCGGGCATGACCGGCAGGATCAGCCCGATACCCATCGCATCCAGCGTGACGGTCAGCATGATGAAGATCGTCGGCAATTTCGCGCGGTTCATTCCGCCTCCGCGGTCGTATGACAACACTGTCAACGTAGGTTTACAGTCTTGGAAAGTCCATCAGCAATCAGGTCAGCCCGACACGGACAGTGGCAGCAAAATCCTGCGCTTCGGCCGGGGCTGCACCCAGACTGCCGCGCCCGCTCAAGGGTGGCGTTTCCAGATCGGGGTATCGCCGCTTCAACAAATCGGGCAAAGGCGTCCCGGTTGCTTGGGCCGTGGCGCACATCGCCTTGATCTCGCCCTGCGCCTTTGGTCGCGTCATTGTGCGCGCCAAGGCAAAGCTCAGCGTTTCTGCATGGATCAGACCAAGTGGATCGTTCAGGTTCGCGGCCATGCGGTCGGGTCGCACAACCATTTTCTCGGCAAGCTGTGCAACCAGCGTCGTCGATCGCGCCGCTGCCATCACCAACTGCGGCAGGCTCAGCCACTCTGTGAACCATGCCGCGCCATCACGCGCCCCCCGATGAAGGGCTGCGCCCTGGACCGCGCCGTTCAAGGCGATGGCGTGACGCGCCAATGCGACCATGACGGACGGCAGCACCGGGTTTTGTTTCTGCGGCATGGTTGATGATCCCCCCGCGCCCGGCAAAGCGATCTCGGCCACCTCTGAACTGCACAAATGCAGCAGGTCTTCGCCCATCTTGCCGCTGCTGGCGGTAAGCATGGTCAGCCAACCGGCAAGCTCTGCAAAATTGTCGCGGGTGCTGTGCCAGCCATGCCCGGGGTCCGCCAGCCCAAGCGCGCTTGCCAGATCCGTCCGTGTCTGTGCCGCCATCGGCCCAAGCGCCGACGCGGTGCCGGCAGCGCCCGACAACGATACGACCAGCAAACGCTCCCTGAGGGCTGTCAGTCGGTCACGATGCGCCAAAAACGGCCACCCCCAGCTTGCAACCTGAGCCCCGAAACTGGACGGCGTGGCCACTTGGCCATAGGTGCGCGCCGCCTGCGCCGTCGCTGCATGGGTGTCTGCAAGGTGCGCCAAGTGCGTCAATGCCCGTTCCAGCCGCGTCGCGATCAGGGTCAATGCCTGCCGCAGACGCAAGATCAACGCCGTATCCTGTATATCCTGACTGGTCGCACCCCAATGCAGATATGCGGCGTGTTCGGGGGCATCCAGCAATTTGCGCAATGCGGTGACCAGCCCGGGTATCGTCACCCCGTTCTGGCCCGTAGCCTCGGTAAGCCCGCCGGGATCGACCTGCAATTCCATCATGGCGCGATGCAAGAACGCGCCCGAAACCTCCGGGATCACTCCTTGCTCCCCCTGCACCTTGGCAAGTGCGCCAAGAACCAGCATCAGCGCCCGGACGTCGGCGGTGTCTGTGAATAGTTGCCCGACCTCCACATCGGTAAACAGGTCACGGTAAAGCGGGCTGTCAAATGGGCTGACGCTCATGGAATGTGTCCGATATCGTTAAGGAACCCGGTCAATAGGGTGGCGTAGGCCGCAGGTCGTTCTGCGCAGGGCAAATGGCCGACACCACGCATCAGCTCGAATTTCGCGCCGGGGATCAGGTCTGCCAGTTCGCGAACCAGATCAGGCGGTGTCGCGCCGTCCTTGTCCCCCGCGATCACCATCGCAGGCAGGCGAAGTGCGGCCGTTGTCGTGTAGAAATCGGTGCCCGCAATGGCCGCGCAGCATCCGGCATAACCATCTTCCGGTGTTGCCTCGACCATGGCCTGCCAAAAAGGCAGTTCAGGCCCTTCGCGAAACTCTTGCGAAAACCAGCGTTGCATGATTCCACCGGACATCGCGGGCAGGCCACCGGCACGCAAGGCGGCAATCCTGTCTTCCCACATCTGTCGGGTTCCGATCTTGGGGGCGGTGTTCGACAACACCATCGCGCGGATCAGATCCAGCCGTTTTGCCGCCAATCCCTGCGCCACCATGCCACCGATGGACAAGCCGACAAAGACACAGTCGCGGACGGCAAGCACGTCCAGCAGGCGTTCGGTATCGCGTATCAGGGCACCCATCGTATAGGGATCGCGGGGGACATCCGATCCACCGTGCCCTCGCATGTCATACCGGATCAGACGCAGTCCGGGCGGCAAGCTTGCCACGACGTCATCCCAAAGCCGCAGGTCCGTGCCAAGCGAATTGGCAAACACGACCGCCGGTCCATCCGTCGGTCCCTCTTGCAGCACCCTCAGGCGCAAATAACCCAGATCAATCATATCCATTGTGCGGTTGTTCCGTAATCGACGTTGGCCTGCAATGGCACACCCATCATCGTCGCGCAAAAACTTTGGCCGGTGGCTGCTTTGCTGCCAAACGGGTGACCAGCCCCATATCCGCCGCGATTTGCGATATTGATGCCGCGAATGTGCTTGCACGCCAAGGTGGGCCGCGCAACGCTGAAGGATGTGAATAGCGGGAACAGATTCCATGACGACAATTCGTGCGGCAGTATGCCATGGCTTTGGCCAACCTCTGCAGATCGAAGATAT